>Ga0307380_10000190_pt1 | contig 105559 bp, 103 predicted proteins | sample UN3MG_FD_202239 | JGI IMG/M metagenome (GOLD analysis project Ga0307380, IMG submission 202239) | Soil microbial communities from Risofladan, Vaasa, Finland - UN-3 | ecosystem: Environmental > Terrestrial > Soil > Coastal area > Acid sulfate soil | place: Finland: Risofladan, Vaasa...
TTGGTATCCTCAATGAATTAACCAGAAGAGTCACGCCTATACTCAATAAAGGGGGAGAGAAAGTGTTACCTATGTGCCCGGTTTAAAGTGTAACCTATGTCCCCGGTTGAACAAAGGGGGTGAGGTAGATAAAAATACTGGTTGTTGGCAGTGGGGCCAGGGAGCATACCCTAGTCTGGAAGCTGGCTCAGAGCCCTAAAGTTAAAGAGATTTACGTCGCTTCGGGCAATGCCGGGACTGCTCTCATTGCCCATAACCTGAATATTAACCCTAGCGATAAAGAGTCGCTGGCGAAAACCGCCAGAGAAAAGCATGTTGAACTTGTCGTTGTCGGTCCGGAAGCACCACTGGCTGACGGTATTGTTGACCACTTCCAAGGTCTAGGTATTCCTATCTTCGGTTCAACCAGGGCAGCTGCCCAGATAGAGTCAAGCAAGGTATTCGCCAAGGAATTGATGCAAAAATATAGTATCCCCTGTGCTAAAAGCAAAAGTTTCACCGAATATTTTCCAGCTAAAGAATACATCCAGCAGCAGACGCCTCCCATTGTGGTTAAGGCTGACGGACTGGCGGCGGGTAAAGGGGTAACCGTAGCCAACTCCGTCCCCGAGGCTTTAGATGCCCTTGCCAACATTATGGAAGCTAAAGCCTTTGGTTCCGCCGGCGATAAGGTTATCATTGAAGAGCGCCTCTATGGTAAAGAGATGAGTGCTTTCGCCTTCACCGATGGCAATACTGTTGTCCCCATGGTCGCCGCCTGCGACTATAAGCCAGCATTTGACGGCGACCAGGGTCCCAACACCGGCGGTATGGGTAGCTACAGCCCCCCGTTTTTCTACAGCCCCACATTGGATAAAACGGTAACCGAAACCATTATGGAGCCGGCAGTAAGGGCTATGGCTGAGGAGAAGCGACCCTATAAAGGTGTTCTTTACGGTGGTCTGATGATTACCAATAACGGACCAAAGGCGCTGGAATTTAATGCCCGGTTCGGCGACCCGGAGAGCCAGGTTACTCTGCCCCGCCTAAAGACCGACCTGGTGGATATTTTCCTGTCGGTGATAAATGGTAAACTTAACCGGATGAATATAGAATGGAGTGAGGATGCCTGTGTCGGGGTGGTAATGGCGTCAGCCGGCTACCCCGGCAGCTACAAGACAGGTTTCCCCATTACCGGACTAAATAATCTGGATAAGGATATTATAGTATTTCACGCCGGAACCAAACTGGGCTCGGAGCCGGGGCAGGTACTAACCAGCGGCGGACGAGTGCTTACCGTAGTTGCTACCGGCAGGACTATCACTGAAGCTAAAGACAAAGTTTATAACAATATTCCCAAAATCCACTTTGAAGGTTGCCACTATCGTAAAGATATTGCCCTAGTGAAGGGATGAATAAAGGATAAATTACCCTCTCCTTTGGAAAATAGATACTGATGGAGAGTTAAAGAGAGGCGAAGCCTCTCTTAAGAAAAAGATTCCCCTTCCCCTTGATAAGGGGAAGGGGAAAAAGGGGATAGGGTTATTAGATAAAAAATTTAAGGGGGTGAGGTAGATAACATGCCATTAGTTGCCGTAGTTATGGGTTCTAAATCGGATACTGAGCTGGTGCAACCGGCACTGGATATACTAAAAGAGCTTGGCATTGATTATGAGGTATCGGTCATATCAGCTCACCGCACTCCGGAGAAAGCGAGGCAATTCGCCCTGTCCGCCCGGGACAAAGGGATAGAGGTCATCATTGCTGTGGCGGGGGGAGCCGCCCACCTACCCGGAGTCCTGGCTAGCTGGACTACTCTTCCGGTTATAGGAGTACCGCTGGCTACCAGCGAGCTAAAGGGTGTTGATGCTCTCTACTCTATAGTCCAGATGCCTGCCGGGATACCAGTAGCCAGTATGGCTATAGGTACTGCTGGAGTTAAAAATGCTGCCTACCTCGCTGCTGAAATTTTAGCCCTAAAATATGATAAGATAAAAGAAGCCTACGAAAAGTATCGAAACAAACTAAAAGGAGAATGATAATAAAGGTAGATTGAAGGGGCGAAGCCTCTTCAAAAACTCCCTTCCCCCTCTCCTGTTTAGGAGAGGGGGACACAGGGGGTGAGGTTAATAAATAATCTCAAGGAGCTGACAAGTGATTGAGCGATATTCCCGACCGCGGATGAAGCGAGTTTGGTCGGATGAAAACAAGTTTGACAAATGGCTCAGAGTAGAGATTGCTGTCTGTGAGGCATGGGCTGAGTTAGGCGTTGTTCCCCGAGACGCTATACCCAAGATAAAACTAGCCCGGGTTAATTTCAAACGTATGGAGGAGATTCTCAAGGAAACCCACCATGATGTGACCGCATTTCTCGGTTCAGTAGCCGAGAGCCTGGGAAATGAATCACGTTTTATCCATCTTGGTCTTACCTCTTCTGACGTGATAGACACAGCTCTCAGCCTTCAGTTAATTGAAGCGGCTGAGCTACTAAATCAAGATATAAAGGAACTCATCTCGGTATTGGCAGAGCAGGCAATCAAGCACAAGTATACCCCGATGATGGGCCGCACCCACGGTGTTCATGCTGAGCCAATCTCCTTCGGTTTAAAGCTGGCATTATGGATTGAAGAGATGAGGCGTAACCGGCAACGGCTCGCTGCAGCCAAGGGAGCCATTACCGTAGGCAAAATTTCAGGAGCGGTAGGCAATTACGCCACGGTACCACCTGAAGTTGAAGAGAAAGCCTGTGCTAGATTAGGTCTGGCTCCTGCCCCAGTCTCGTCTCAGATTTTACAGCGCGACCGCCATGCCCAGTTTGTTACTACCCTAGCTATACTCGCTAGCTCCCTGGAAAAATTTGCCACTGAAGTCAGGGGGTTGCAAAAAACAGAAACGAGAGAGGTGGAAGAGCCCTTCAGCGCCGGTCAGACCGGCTCCTCAGCTATGCCCCACAAACGCAACCCCGAGCTTTGTGAGCGGGTTTGCGGCTTAGCTCGTCTGGTCAGGGGGTATGCCTTAACCGCAATGGAGAACATTGCCCTGTGGCACGAACGCGATATCAGTCATTCCTCTACGGAGCGTATTATCCTGCCCGACTCCTGCCTGGTACTGGACTACTCTCTTGCCCTGTTCACCTCGGTAATGAAAGGGTTACAGGTCTATCCGCAACAGATGAAACGGAATATAGAGCTAACCAAAGGTCTTATCTTCTCACAGCGGGTAATGCTTGCCCTTATTGATAAAGGGCTAAGTCGGCAGAAAGCATACGAACTGGTACAGCGAAATGCGATGACAGTATGGAAAAAAGGCAAAAGCTTCCTCAATCTGCTCAAGGCTGACCCTGAGGTTACGGCAAGCCTGCCAACAGAGGAGCTTGAGTCGCTTTTTGACTACCAGTATTACCTGCGTTATGTAGATGACATTTTCACTCGCCTGGGCTTGACCAAAGCGCAATGGCGAGAGGAAGTTGGTACTGTTGAGCCTACCGAACTGGCACCTAGAAAAATATGACTACTAGACCATCGGTTTTATTGAATACAGACTTACCACTGCCGTTATTTTCCCGGGGTAAGGTGCGTGACACCTATGACCTGGGAAAACGACTGCTCATTGTGGCTACCGACCGAATCTCTGCCTACGATTCTGTCCTGCCCTGTGGTATTCCTAAGAAGGGGCTGGTGCTGAATCAGCTTTCTGTATTCTGGTTCAACCAGACGAAAGATTTAGTGCCCAATCATCTGGTAGAAGTGATTGATGATGTGAATTGTCTTGATGCTTACCTGCCCGCTGCCAGACGCTTCCCCTACCCTTCCTACCTGGTCGGGCGGTCGGTGGTGGTCAAGAAAGCCAGGCGAATTCCTGTTGAGTGTGTGGTGCGGGGCTATATCTCCGGTTCAGCCTGGGAAGAATATCAACAAGACGGCACTGTCTCTGGGATACCGCTGGCTAAAGGCTTGCAACAAAGCCAGGAGCTACCTGCGATATTGTTTACTCCTACCACCAAGGCGGAAACCGGGCATGACCAGCCATTAACTATGGACGAGATGAAGAAGTTAGCTGGTGAAGCTATAGCTGCGGAGATGCAAGAAAAAAGCCTAGCCATCTATAACTACGCCAGGAGGTATGCCCGAACCAGAGGCATTATCATCGCCGATACCAAAATGGAGTTTGGCTTGGATGATGATAAGCTTATCCTTATTGATGAGCTATTGACGCCGGATTCATCCCGAATATGGGACACCAAGCTTTACACCGTCGGTCAGGCACAGCCCAGCTATGATAAGCAACCGGTTCGAGACTGGCTCGTCCAGTCAGGGTGGAACAAAGAACCGCCACCCCCTATGTTACCGCCGGAGGTCATTGCCAGCACCACCGAACGATACGAACAGGCTTATCACAAACTAACCGGCAGGGAACTGAGCCATACATCCAGCATCTAGCTCCAAGTAAAAAATGAGACGACCTGTTATTATTCTCCTTGTTCTTCTGGGTTTAAATGAGATTCTATCCGGGATAAGGCATATGCCTATCCCCGGCTTTGCCGCACTGTCTACGGAGTTCGACTGGGTACATGCCATAAGCGCTTCCGTTTTCGCTATCCTGTTCACCATTCATGCCTGGTTCAACCGCAGAGCCATAATTCACTACTTCCGCAATTTGCGCTACTGGTGGGTTCTGGTAGGGCTGGGCTCTACCTTTGTAGTCTGGGCTGGAATAGTAAGCCCAATACTAACTTTTTTGGGGAAGGTTTAACCCTCTAGCAACTCCTTGGTGGTGGGGAGCTCACCTGAAATCCGCTCGTCAATTCTGGTTGCCGAATCTAAGGCTCTACCCAGCGCCTTAAACACAGCTTCTGCCTTATGATGGTCGTTAACCCCGTATACAATCTTAGCATGGAGACTAAGCCTGGCTTCAGTGGCAAAAGACTCAAGAAAGTGGCGGATAAGGTCGGTGGAAAATCCGGACATATCATTATCGCTGAACGGCAGGTCCAGCACAGTGTATCCCCGTCCCCCGATATCCACTGCTACCATAGCTAAAGTATCGTCCATAGGTACCAAGCCGCTAGCCATGCGGACAATACCCCGCTTTTCTCCCAAAGCTTCACCCAGGGCTTTACCCAAACAAATGGCAACATCTTCGGCAATATGATGCTGGTCATCACCGACAGCCGATAATTTTATGTCAAATAGACCATGCTTGGCCAGTTGGGACAGCAAATGGTCAAACATCTTAATCCCGGTATTTATCTCCCATTTACCACTGCCATCAAGGTTAAGCTCCAGGGTAATATTTGTTTCTTTAGTCTCCCTTTTGATGGTAGATTGCCTGTTAGCCATTTATTTCCTCCCCTAATTCTTAGAGAAACTGTTTAGGAACTTCACCCTCTTTATCCCCCACTTCTTGTAAGGAGAGGGGGAAGAGATTCTAGAGAGGGGCTTTACCCCTCTCTTCACTATACTCCCTCTTCCCTTATTAAGGGAAGAGGGTCAGGGAGATAGGTTACTAAACATCTCCTATTTCCTGGAGCGTTGTAATTAAAGTATCGGTATGCTCTGGCTTACCCACACTGATGCGAATGAAGTTTTGCATAAGTTGGGTATCAAAATAACGAACCAGTATTCCTTTCCTTTCCAGTTTTTGACGGAGTTCACTTGCCTTGCCTTTGGTAACCGAGCAAAGAATAAAGTTAGCCTGTGACGGGAAAGGCTTCAGAAACTTTACCTTTTTCAGTTTCTCAAACAGCCTGTCTCTTTCCTTAATTATAGCCTTTACATTACTCATCAAGTAGCCTATATCCTTCGTTGATTCCCGGACGGCTACCAGAGCTGCCACATTCACATTATACGGTAATTTGATTTTCAGCAGATACTCGGCAATTTCAGGTGGAAAGATACCGTAACCTGCCCTCAAACCAGCCAGCCCCGCCCATTTACTGAAAGTTCGGAGCACCATCAAATTATTATATTGACTGACCAGCGGGGCGACTGTTTCTCCATAAAATTCATAATAGGCTTCATCAATTACTACCGGCAGCCCGGTATTCACTATCTCCAGTATATCCTGCTGGGAGATAACCGCTCCGGTAGGGTTGTTAGGATTGTCCAGGAGTATCACCTTGGTTTTGGGGCTTATGGCTGATTTTACTGCCTCCACATTGACGGTAAAATCATTATCTCTAAGCACCTCGACTATGTCGGCGCCATATATTCCTTCACTGAAGCGAAACATAGCGAAGGTGGGCACACAATTTATTACCTCGTCTCCCGGCTCAACGAACAGACGCAAGATAAGGTCTATTAAATCGCCGCTACCACTGCCAGCTACGATGTATTCGGTGCTAATCCCAGTATATTTCTGGAGCAAATCCCTGAGCTGTGTTTGCCTGGCATCAGGATAGATATTTATATCAGGGTAGTTAGCCAGAGCCTGATTTACCTTTGGCGAGCAACCGTAAGGATTCTCGTTGGCATCCAGCTTGATGATATTCTCCACCGAGACCTCAACCTTCCCCTGCAATGTTTCCGGTGCTCTCCTGGCACTATAACCACCAAGAGTAACCAGGTCAGGTCGTATTAATTTCTCTATTCCTTTGTCTTCCGGCATTTTCCCGGCGCTCCTCATCTAGAACTATTATGTACACCTGTGCATTTTAGCACGAATTTACCCACTGTCTCAATATCCATTGGAATACAATCAGAAAAGATGTCCTGTCAAGCAATTTGAGGTATCAGGAATGGCTAAAACCACTTGCCAGCGGACCGCCCTTGGCTTTAGCATAGAGTTCAGCAGCCCTAAAAGAGCTTCGCACCAGAGGGGCAGAGACCACCCCCAAAAACCCCATGTCTTTACCTATCTGCTCGTATTGGGAAAACTCTTCAGGCGGAACAAACCTGACTACAGGATGATGCCCGGGTGAAGGTTGTAAATACTGACCGAGGGTAAGCAAATCGCAATTAGCCTCTCTTAAATCGCTCATAACCTGCACTACTTCTTCTTGAGTTTCTCCAAAACCTAAGATTAAGCCGGACTTGGTAACTACGCTGGGGTCCAGCTGCTTTACCCTGAAGAGGAGTTCTACAGAACGGCTGTAGTCTGCTTTAGGTCTGACCTCATGATAAAGCCGGGGAACCGTCTCCACATTGTGGTTTATAACCTCAGGGTGAGCTTCTACCACTATTTTGAGTGCCTCAACCGAGCCAAGAAAATCGGGGATGAGCACCTCTACTTTAGCACTATCACTGTTTTTATGGAGCAGGTTAATTACCTTAGCAAAGTGGAAAGCACCGCCATCAGCAAGGTCATCCCTGGTGACCGAGGTTATAACAACATAGCGCAAGCCGAGTCTCTCTACTGCTTCCAGCAAGTGTTGAGGCTCGTCCTCATCTAAAGGAAAAGGGTGTCCCCTCTTTATTGCACAGAAGGTGCAGTTCCGGGTGCATACATTTCCTAAAATCAGAAAGGTTGCTGTGTTCCGACCAAAACACCCCCCGATGTTGGGACAGAGAGCACTTTCGCAGACGGTGTGCAGACTCAATCCGCGCAAGAGTCTTCTCATGGTAGAGATAACGGTTGGGTCTATGAGTTTCTTTTCAAACCAGGGAGGTAGTTTGCCTTTCATTTTGAACCACTACAAAATATTTACTTCAATTGCTTTGGGAATCAAGGACCTGTAAGAAATGAGCGACTAGCCGTTTGGTTACCGCTTCCATTGGTATCTCCTGATGGAGAATTTGGGAAATGGATGTAGCTTTGCCATTAGGGAGACCACAGGGATTTATGAGCCGGAACTGGTCTAAGTTAGTATTCACATTAAGGGCAAATCCGTGCATACTCACCCATCTTATAACTCTAAGTCCGATGGCGGCAATTTCCTCTCCCTGTACCCAGACCCCGGCATGACCTCCATCTCTGCCAGCACTTATAGAAAAATCATTCAGTGTTCTGATAATTACCTCCTCAAGGTCATGAACATAGCGGTGCAGGTCTCCTCTCCTGCCTTTTAGGTCAATGATAGGGTAGCCAACCAGCTGCCCCGGACCGTGATAGGTAACATCACCCCCTCTATCCACAAAGAAAAGGGGTACACCATTCTGAGCTAGTTCTTCTTGAGAGACAAGAATGTTTTCTAACTTACCCGATTTGCCAATAGTAAGGGTGGGGGAATGCTCCGCAAGAAGAAGCACATCTGTTATTTCGCCATCCAATCTCTTGCGGAGAAGCTCCCTTTGCAAATTATAGGCTTCAATATAGTCAATTAACCCCAGCTGATAAACAGTGCAAGACATCTTTTCTCAATCTTTACTCAAAGTGTAATAATGTTAGTCTATCGGGAATAGAAATGTATCGTCTCACCGGTAACATCCAGAACTGCTTCCCAGAGCGCTTCAGACAGGGTAGGATGAGCGTGCATGGTGGCAATTATTTCCTGAGGGGTAACTTCCAGCTTCATCTCCTTTAAGCATACCCCCAAAATCGAGGCTGACTCAGCATCTTGGGTAGGTATGAGATATGGATTTTTATTTATATTACCTTTCAGCAAAGCTCTAAAGTTTTATTTTTTGGTGATGGATTGAACCGAATAACTGTCCCATTGCTGCCTCGTGCACTGCCTCAGGCAAAGTGGGATGGGCGTGGATGGTATAAGCAATGTCCTCAGCTGTTGCCCCGAGCTGCACGGCAAGCGTAGCTTCGGCAATGAGGTCGTCAGCATGAGGACCCATGATATGCACGCCTAGAACCCTACCATTTTCAGCACTGCAAATCATCTTGACTATGCCCATCGTCTCGTCTATGACGACAGCACGGCCACAGGCGATGAAGGGGAATTTACTTACTTTATAAGGCAGGTTTCTTTCCTTTGCTTCCGCCTCGGTGATGCCAACACCGGCTACACTGGGTTGGGTAAAAATACAACTAGGGACAGCGTGATAATCTGCTTGGCGGGAGTGACCGAGGGCATTCTCAGCAGCTATCTCACCCTCGTAGCTGGCAACATGAGCCAGCATACCCTTGCCAAGAACATCCCCGATGGCATAAACATCATCAATATTTGTCTCAAGGCGTTCATTCACTACAATGCTTCGTCCATCTATCTTAATCCCGAGTTCTGATAAGCCCAAACCCTCAGTATAAGGTCGGCGCCCGGTAGCCATGAGAACCATCTGCCCTTCAACTCCCTGCTCGCCTTCTGGAGTATCCCAAATCACCTTTAGAGCCGCCCCTTCTCTCTTAATAGCTTTAACCGCAGCTCCAATTTTGAGCTCGATGCCTCGTCTAGGTAGGGTCTGAGTAAAACGTCGGCCAATTTCCTCGTCAACAGGCTCCAGCCGAAGGGGACGTCTCTTCACAATGGTGACCTTTGTACCCAACCCGTTAAAGATGCTAGCAAACTCAACACCTACATAACTTCCTCCAATTACCACGAGGCTTTCTGGAAGCTCTTTCAACTCAAGAATATCATCGGTGGTGAGCACTCCGGGCAGGTCTAAACCAGGGATAGGCAGTAGAGTCGACTCAGAGCCAGTAGCGATAATAAGCTTCCTAGTTGCTATCTCCTCATCATTCACCTTAATCAAGTGTGGAGACAAGATATGCCCTATACCCTTATAGACACTTATCTTGTTTGATTTCATTAGTTGCTCGACACCTGACACTTCTTTGTCAACTATATTGCTTTTACGAGCCATAATCTTTTGGAAATTAACCCTGATATTGTCAATCTCTATTCCGAACTCATTTGCCCTTCTCCCATCAAGGAGTACCTCTACACTTCTGACGAGAGCTTTTGTAGGAATACAACCTCGGTTAAGGCAAGTACCACCTAACCTATCCTTCTCAATCACGGCTACCTTAGCCCCTAGGTGAGCAGCGTGAATTGCCGCTACATAACCGGCAGGCCCGCCGCCAATTACAACTACATCTTTTTGTTCCATAGTGTTGCTCCTAGTTCTAGACTATTAAAAGGCTCGGATTTTCCAGAAGTTGGATTACAGTTGCCATAAATCTGGCGGCCTCTGACTTACTGCTTTCTAATGCCACAAGTCTTCAGCCACATCCTCCAACCCCAGTTCTTCCAGCTTCTGCTTACCGGGTTTACCCGTCTCTGGGTGCCAATCCATTGCCTGATAATATTCACCAACTGTCTTCTCTACATCCACGGTAACATTAGCCACTGGTCCTTCCTTGAGAGGAGGTTCCCCTTTTGCTCGTTTGGGCAGCTTGAAGTCTTTAGGGGTTACACCTTCACGCACATTAAACGCTTGACGAAGAGTAGCTATTCTTTCACCGGTTTTATAGAGTTCTTCTTGAGAGAGTGACCAGCCGGTTACCACAGATAGAGCATCACATAGTTCACTCCAGGGCAAACATAGCCAGCCGAAGAGGCACATTCCACTGCAATTGACCATATGGACTTGGTTTTTGAGTATTGTCTCATACTTTCCCTTCCCGGCGTAAGTGTACTTATCCAGGGCAGGAAGCTCCAGACCGGGAAACTCTATGCCGACCTCAATATTGGCCAGACCACTCTGGGTATGGCGAGCCGGGGTGGGGTCAGCCTGATAATTCATACCATGACTGGGAGCAAATCTGGGGTCGTCCATCGGTAGTTCCTGACCGCCGACATGTACAGCATATTTATCGGCACCTTTACCGATTTTCTCTGCGGCTACCTTGACACCATCAGCCAGTACATCACCAAAGCCTTGTCTCTCAGCCAGCTTTTCCAGCATGGCAACAATGGCTTTATGATTTCCCCAGGTCAGTTCAATGCCATCGGTATCCTCTTTGGTAATAATTTTATTCTCATAGCACTCAATGGCAAAGGCAATAGTGGCACCAGCCGAGATTGTGTCCAGTCCATACCGATTACAAATATCGTTGGCTTTAGTTATCGATTCCAGGTTGTCGTTCAGACACAGGGTGCCAAAGGCACAGAGTGTCTCATATTCCGGCTTATGTGTCCCTTCCCTATACTGATACTCGCCAGTGCCGGCTTTCATGTGCCCACCACAGCTAAGCGGACAGCGGTAACAGCCATATTTCTTTGCCTGCCGGTCAATAACCGCATCGTCACTGATGAGACTGGCATTAGGAAAATCCCTGGTGCCAACCCCACCCCAGTTCTTCACCGGGGAGTCACCGCTATGAGCAGAATCAGCGGTTATGCCGGCAGTGCCATAGTCTCTAAAAGTGTCGGCGAGAGTGCTGGTCAACTTAGCCACATACTCTCGCCTCAGGTTTTTAGCCTTTTCCTTATCAGCAACGGGAACCTCAGCCGTTCCGGTTACGGCTATCGCCTTCAACTTCTTAGCCCCCATAACCGCACCCAAACCCGACCGACCAGGGGTTCTTCCCTCATTGTTCACCGGGCAGGAAATTAACGAAAGCTTTTCACCACTGGGGCCGATACTGACCACACCTCCCTTTCCCCCTAGTTCAGTCATAAGCTCTGCCTCAGTTTGGTGGACATCTTTACCCCATAGATGTGAGGCACCTCTAATCTCAGCTTTACCATCCTTGATAAGGACATAAGCTGGCTTCGGCGATATCCCGGTAACAAAAACACCGTCGTAACCGGCAAACTTCAACCAAGGACCCCAATCACCACCGGAATTAGCATCACCCCAGCCGCCGGTTAACGGTGATTTCCCCACCACTTCATATCTTGAACCAAAGGGGGCGTCAGTTCCGGTAAGAGGTCCGGTCATAAAGCCAAGTATACTTTCTGAACCTAATGGGTTGACACCTGGCTTCTGCCGACTATAAATGAGTCTGGCACCTATGCCGTAACCACCAACAAAATCACGACAAAGCTTCTCATCAAGCACCTCATCCTTCAAATCGCCACTGGAAAGATTCACCCACAGAATCTTCCCCATATAACCTCTAGCCACCTCTAGCCTCCTTAACTTATTTGATTTATCTCGAGGAAGACCTATTTAAATATATGTGGGGTGAATAAGTGGAGGAATAAGTAACTCAACTTGATTTCCAGAATTCCCCTTCTGTTGGTTACCTCCCCAATCTTATATTTTAGCCCTAAATATTGTCAAATTTAGATTAGGACAAATCAAAATCAGGTATGACCTGTAGATTTTACTTCAACACCAGCCAGACTCTCCAGAACCTTGACCAGTGCCTGAGTACCATTCCTCCCCTCACCGGAGAGCTGAAGCGAGTAGTACAGTTGATGAATAAGGCTGGTTGCCGGGAGGGGTATTTGCATGGCAGAGGCTGCCTCCATAATCAGGCTAAGGTCTTTCTGTATTAAATCAACCATAAACCCGGGGTTGAAATCCCTTTTAATAATACATGGGCCCAGGTTCTCAAGCTGCCATGACCCGGCAGCACCACTCTTAATGGCACTAATAGCCTTGTCAAGGTCAACACCCGCTTTCTGACCAAATATCAGCGCCTCGGCTACAGCATTGAGATTGCCGGCTACCAGAATTTGATTCATCAGCTTCACTGTCTGCCCCATACCATTAGAACCTACGTGAACAATATTTTTCCCCATGGCTTCAAAGACAGACTGGCAGCGCTTGAAAATTTCGGCATCACCACCTACCATAATGGATAGCGTACCGTTGATAGCTCCCTGCTCCCCGCCACTCACCGGAGCATCAAGCATGTGGACACCTTTCTCTTTTAGTTGAACAGCTATGTCCCGTGTTGCTTGAGGAGCAATAGTGCTCATATCAATAACCACCGAATCAGGTTGAATTCCCTCAATGACACCATTTTTGCCGAGGATTACCTTCTCTACATCCGGAGTATTGGAGACTATAGTAATCACCACGGGGCATTCCTTAGCTAACTCTCCAGGGAGTTCAGCTTTCTTCGCCCCTTCCTTTGCCAACGCCTCAGCTTTGGATGCAGTACGGTTATAAGCCACGACATCAAAACCAGCCCTGAGCAAGTTGCGTGCCATAGGCATACCCATTATGCCCAGACCAATAAATCCAACTTTCTCCACCATGCCCGCACTCCTTTCTTCTTCCAGTCCGGTAGAATACTTAATCAGTCACGGGACATATTTCAACCGTGCCACATTATTACCGCCAGCTTTATGGGCTTCTATTTTTACCTTATGGTAAGCTGTCTCCGGAATGTCAGTCCTGCTTTCAGTGTTGACTACCACCACAGTATCAATGTTAGATATCCGCTTACCGGCTGTCAAGAAATTGTAATAAGACCCGAGACAAGCCTAGAGTCCGATTTTATCGGCTACCTCTCGCATTCCCATAATGACATCGGTGATTAAGTCTCTTAATTCCACCCCCAGCATCTCCGTCCCTTTTTCAATCACCGAGCGGTTTACCCCGGCAGCAAACGCCTTATCCTTCCATTTCTTCATTACCGACTTTGCTTCCAGGTCGGATACACTCTTGGAGGGTCGGATTAAGGCGACTGCGGTGATAAGTCCGGTAAGCTCGTCAATAGCATATAGTGTCTTCTCCATATTGCTCTGCGGCTCAGCATCGCTACATATACCCCAGCCATGAGAGACAATGGCTCGTATGTATTCTTCCGGCCAGCCCCGTTCCTCCAATATCTCCAGTGATTTTTGACAATGCTGTTCGGGGAAACGTTCATAGTCCAGGTCATGCATTAGCCCAATGATTCCCCACTTCTCCTCATCCTCCCCCATCTTCCGGGCTATGTAGCGCATCGCTCCCTCAACGGAATACGCATGCTTCAGTAAGCTATCACTCTGGTTAAACTGCTTAAACAGTGACAGCGCTTCCTCGTAGGTCGGTGTATGTTTCTCCATTTTGTACCGCCTCCTTTTTATACCTTTTATATGACTAAGTCCTGTTTATCAGGCATCGCTTGATTATATCTGGAAACTCTCATTGCCCTCACCAAGAGAAATACAGCGCATATCACGGCTAACAGGTTAAAGCCAGCAGATACCATAAAGACCCAGCTGGTGCCGAACCGGTCAGCAATATACCCCAGTAAGGGTGCGGAGAAAGAACCGACCCCAAAAACACAAAAGAAGTAGATTCCAAACATGCGACCACGCCAGCTGGGGGGACAATAGTCAGCAACCAGACAGTTGAAGATTGGTTGCCCCATAAAATTAAAGAAGGCAAAAGCGATGGCAGCGCCCAGCAAAGGCAACCCGCTACTGCTTGCTATAGCTACCAAGAACGGTGTTGCTATTAAAATGATAATCAGAGCTAAACTCTCATGGCGCCTCCGCTCGGCCAGGTAACCCCCAAAAAACTGTCCACCGACCCCGAAAATAAGGGCTATAGTGGTGAATAACCCGGCTATTAGCAAACTATCCATATTAAGAAAGGCAAACTGGATGCGCTCACTGAAGTACAGGGGCAAAAAGGTAATGATACCCCGATAAATAAAGCCGTTCAGAACCTGAATACAAAAAATAAGTGCCAGGGGCAAGATAAATGGTCGCAACGATACCCTTTCTGCCCCCGATTCAGCATTAGAATGTTCCGCCACAGGTATTTCAGTACGGGCAAAAAGATAGAACACAAATGCCAGGAATAAAGCAGGTATGGCGAAGACGAAGTATGATGTTCGCCACCCCCAGAAAGAGGCAATAGCACCAGCCAGTATCGGACCGGCAGCAATCCCAATACTTCCTCCTATACCCAAATAACCAAAGCCCAGACCGCGATGAGTGGTTATCCTGGTGATAAAGGCAGCGCCGGTAGGATGGTAAATACCCAGTACCAATCCTAAAACCAGCAAAGCTGCTCCTAACATATAGATATTGGGCGACAGTCCAATAGCGATAGAAGCTACCGCCATTCCCAGGCAGCAAACCACTAACAGGTGCCTTTCACTCATGCGGTCAGCAAGATAACCAGAGGGTAAAGCTGTTACCCCGAAGGCAAAACCAAAGATACTAGCCAGCACTCCAAGAATAAAGAGGCTGGCACCAAACTCCTGAGCAATAGCGATTAAAACAGCCCCATAGGTTAGCTCCAGGATGTGAACCAACCCGTGACAGGCTGAAGTGTAGGCTATTGCCTTTTGTTCCAGTTTACCTAATTTTCCTGTGCTCAATCTTAGTTACGCTATCCAGGGGGCGCTTGGTTTTAAATCTGTAAAGATGATAGTGAAAATATCCAACAATGTAAAACTAAGGGACTAATCTGTTCAACCAGATATTTGCCCTAGAGAAACCCAAACTGACTAGCGTTGAAAATCAGTCAGCCCACTATAGAGTTATCATCCCTTGAACTTATTGGTTATAGGTAACCTTCTATCCCGCCCGAATGCTCTGGGGGTTATCTTTATACCTGGTGACGCCTGACGGCGTTTATATTCACTCCCATCCACCAATCTGGCTGCCTGCCTGACTGTCTCTTCATCAATCCCCAGAGCTATTATCTGCTCAACACTTTTGTCTTCTTCAACATAGGCTGTTAGAAACCTATCCAGTATGTCATACGGCGGTAAGGTATCACTATCCTTCTGTCCCGGTCGCAACTCAGCCGAGGGTACTTTTTCAATGATTGTGGGGGGAATAAGTTCCGACCCGGCTACCGAGTTTCGGTACCGGGCAAGCTGATAAACCATAGTCTTGGGCACATCCTTTATCATGGCAAAGCCACCCGCCATATCCCCGTATAATGTAGTGTAACCGGTAGCCGTTTCGCTCTTATTACCTGTAGGCAGAACCAGCCAGCCGAATTTGTTGGACAATGCCATAAGGAGATTACCTCTGATGCGAGCTTGAATGTTTTCTTCAGCGACATTGGGTTCCGTCCCTTCAAAGGATGATGCCAATATCTCCAGATAAGCTTGAAAGACCTTCTCAATGGGGATAGTTATCAGTGAGATACCCAGGTTTTTAGCCAGCAGCTCAGCATCGGATATGCTGCCGGGAGAGGAGTATCTTGAGGGCATCGCTACCCCGATTACATTGGCTGACCCGAAGGCATCAACAGCGATAGTCACCACCAAAGCAGAATCAATTCCACCGGAAAGCCCAATCACCACCTTCTCAAAGCCGTTCTTGTGGACATAGTCCCGTGTGCCCAGCACCAGCGCAGCATAAACCTCTCCGGGAAGACCTCGCACCTCAGTCTGTCTTGGCGGTAATGCTGGCTTGGGAGTCACCGAAGGTACTTCTGATACCACTGTTTTAGTCACATGCCACCCCTGCCCCCCTAACACTTGCGCTCCCTTCCTCCACCTGGGGTCGTGGAGCCGTGCCCGAAAGACAGCCTCAACATCAAGGTCAGCTACTATCAGGTCCTCTTCAAACTGCTTGCCCCTGGCTATCACCTGTCCTCTCTCATCCAGAATCATACTGTTGCCATCAAAGACCAGCTCGTCCTGCCCGCCCACAAGGTTGTTATAAACAATGATGACCCCGTTGTCCGAGGCACGAGTTTCCAGCATCTGTTCCCTAAAGTTCCTCTTGCCAAAGTGGTACGGGGAAGCACTTATATTCACGATGACCTCAGCCCCGGAATAAGCCTGGGTAGTAGCCGGTCCCGCCTCATACCAGATGTCCTCACAGATATTGATGCCGACACCAACGCCATTTATGACATAAACAGGGCATTCCTGACCCGCCTGAAAGTAGCGGTTTCCATCAAAAACACCGTAGTTGGGCAGATATATCTTGTGATACACACCAGCAAGCTTGCCATCATGAAGCACTGCAGCAGCATTGTAGATATCACCTTTGGTATCAACAAAGCCAATAACAATAGTAAGTCCGGAAGATTGCTCCATAATCCGGTCAAGAGACTTCAGATTCTCTTCAATGAATTGCGGTCGGAGCAAGAGGTCTTCTGGTGGATAGCCGCAGATAGCAAGCTCGGGAAAGGTAAGAAGGTCAACTTCCAAAGACCTGGCTTGGCTCACCGCTTCCAGAACCTTCTGGGTATTGCCCGTGAAGTCGCCAACAGTGGTGTTTATTTGAGCCATACCGACCCGCAGTCGGCGCCTACTAATCCCCTTGGACATGGTCAACCTTATTCAACTCACAGGATGGGTAAATATCTCTTGAGCTCGTAGTCGGTCACCTGGGCCCGATACTGTTCCCATTCTATCTTCTTGTTGGCGATGAAGGCATTAAAAACATGGTCACCAAGAGCTTTTCGCACCAACTCACTGTTTTCGGTGAGTTGGATAGCATCCCTGAGGCTGGCAGGTAAAGTACCTATTCCCTTATCCTGTGCCTCTTCTTCGGTCATCTCATACACACTTTTCTCTACTGGGTCTGGAGCCTCGTATTTCTTCTCAATTCCTTCCAGTCCAGCTGCCAGCATCACACTGAAGGCAAGGTAGGGGTTACAGGTAAAGTCGGCAGACCTAAGTTCTATTCTGGTAGCGTTTTCTTGCCCCGGTTTATGCCCAGGAATCCTAACCAGACCAGTTCGGTTCCGTCGTGCCCAAGCGAGATATATTGGTGCCTCATGGCCGGGACCCAGCCGCTTATAGGAATTTACCCACTGATTGGTGACAGATGTAATTTCCGGAGCATGTTTTAATAGTCCAGCAATATAGCTCATGGCTACCTTAGAAAGGTGAGACTCACTATTTTTATCAAAGAAAGCATTCCGTCCGCCCTTGAACAGCGACTGGTGCACATGCATGCCGCTACCGTTCACACCGAAAATGGGCTTAGGCATGAAGGTAGCATAAACCCCATGCTCAAGAGCGATTTGCTTAACCACCAGGCGGCAGGTCATCACATTATCCGCCATGGTCAGAGCATCGGTGTATCTCATGTCTATTTCATGCTGACTGCAGGCAGCTTCGTGATGAGAACACTCTATGCCGATACCCATTTCTTCCAGAGTGAGTACTGTTTTTCTTCTCATGTCAGTGCCAGTATCCAAAGGGGTCATATCAAAGTAGCCCCCTTCATCCAGAGTCTCCGTCCCCTTTGCATCCCGTAAGTAAAAATACTCTACCTCTGGTCCTACATAGAAGGTGTAACCCATATCGGCTGCCCGCTTCAGGTTTCTCTTCAAGACATACCTGGGGTCACCTTCAAAAAGTTCACCGCCGGGGCTCAAAATATCACAGAACATCCTGGCTGTGGCATTCTCCTTCGGCTGCCACGGAATTAACTGGAAGGTAGCGGGGTCAGGCAAAGCTACCATATCACTTTCATAAACACGAGTAAACCCTTTAATTGAGGAACCATCAAACCCTGCTCCTCCTTCCAGAGCGCCCTCCAACTCTTCAACAGTGATGGAAAAGCTCTTCAAGAAACCAAGGATGTCAGTAAACCACATCTGGATAAACTTAACATCACATTCCTTAGCCATTTTGAGGACATGTTCCTTAGCTTTATCTCTTTCTTTGATAGCCATTAGTTCTCCTTATAATTGATTATGAATATCATTATAACACAAAAAAGAGAGGCCTTCATCGTATTAAACCGGAATAAATAACACTTGGAATTCTATTTAAGAAATTAAATTTGTTTAACAACCTATCCCCCTGACCCCCTCCTTTTAAGGAGAGGGGGATAAAGGGGATGAGGTCAATAAAGAATCTCTAGATTCGTATTGGTATCCCCTTTTTAGCCAGGTATGCTTTGGTCTCACCAATGGAGTAGGTTCCATAGTGGAAGATACTGGCAGCGAGGACAGCATCAGCCTTGCCTGCAGTTAGTGCCTGATACAGGTCTTCCAGAGTACCGGCACCACCACTGGCAATAACCGGCACGTTCACTGCCTCGGAAATGATACGGGTAAGCTCAATGTCATATCCTGCCCGATGACCATCAGCATCCATGCTGGTGAGCAAGAGTTCTCCAGCCCCAAGCTCTACTACCCGTCTTGCCCAGTCAAGGGCATCAATCCTGGTGGATTTTTGACCACTGTAAATATAAACCTCCCACCGTGGTTCCCGGCTGCTCTCTATGCGCTTGGCATCTATAGCGACTACAATGCACTGGCTGCCAAATTTTTCGGCTCCCTGCCTAATCAGGACAGGCTTGAGCACGGCGGCAGTATTTATGGAAACCTTATCCGCTCCGGCACTCAGCATACGCCGTATATCGTTGATGCTGCGCAGTCCTCCCCCTACCGTAAGCGGCATAAACACCTTCTCTGAGATGCGCTCAACAATATCTACCATAGTATCACGCTCCTCAGGGGTAGCGGTTATATCCAGAAAGACCAGCTCATCAGCCCCCTCTTCGTAGTAGAAGCGGGCAAGCTCTACCGGGTCACCGGCATCCCGTAATTCTACAAAGCTTGTCCCCTTTACCACCCGACCACCTTTGACATCAAGGCAGGGAATAATCCGTTTAGTTAACGTCAGATGCCCTCCCTCCCGGCAGCAAGTTTTAGGAAATTGTCATAAATTTTAAGCCCAACCTCCCCACTCTTCTCCGGGTGAAACTGAGTCGCTACTAAGTTTCCTTGAACAACAACACTGCATAGCGGAATGCCATAATCAGTCTCGCCAACTATCACGGATTTATTATCTGGCTCGGCATAATAGCTGTGAGCAAAATAAAAGTTAGTGTTATCAGCTATACCCTCAAACACAGGGTGAAAAACCTTTTGTTTTACCTGATTCCACCCCATGTGGGGAATCTTCAGTCCCGGAGGAAGCTTCTTTACTCGCCCCGGAATAATGTTGAGGCACTCATGCCAGCCGCCTTCTTCAGTGCCGGTAAACAAAATCTGCAACCCAATACAGACACCAAAAAAGGGACAGCCTCCAGCAATGAGCTGACGAATAGGGCTGACCAGCCCCAGCGCCTTAAGGTTTGCCATGGTGTCAGCAGCAGCACCAACACCGGGCAGGATAACCGCCTCGGCACTAGTTATCTCACTGGGGCGGTTGGTTATCTTCGGCTGATAGCCCAGTCTGATGATAGCATTAGCCACACTGCCCAGATTACCAGCACCATAGTCGATGATGGCAATCACTCTGTCTTCGTCCCTTGTTTCTCCCTACCACCCAATATCCCATCCAGAGCCGATGAGTAGGCGCTAAAGGTCGCCGAGTCAAATAGCACAAATACCACTTCCCTGATAGAACCAGGGCTCTGGCGAAGAAATGAGATAACTGTCTCCAGGGCTGTCTTTGCCGCTTTATCCGTAGGATAGCCATAAGCGCCGGTGCTTATCGAGGGAAAGGAAATACTACCAAGCTTATTCTCAGCAGCCAGTTTCAGGCTTTCCCGATAGGCACTAGCCAGTAGCTCAGTCTCTCCCCTTTGACCGCCATACCATACCGGACCAACAGTATGAATTACATATCTCACCTTGAGATTACCCCCAGTAGTGATTACCGCTTTACCCGTGGGCAAACGTCCCTGCTTAGCTACAATCTGTTTACATTCCTCAAGGATAGCGGGACCGCCAGCTCTATGGATTGCCCCATCCACACCACCACCACCCATAAGACTGGAATTAGCCGCATTAACAATAGCCTCAGTCTCCTGCTGGGTAATATCACCCTTAATTATAGATACTCTTGCCTGACCTACAACCGTCTCCGTTAATTCTGGCATCATATCTGGCACCTCACCTCTGTTCGATTTTGAGTTCTACGAATAAATTATAATGGAAAGAATAGCTGGGGTAAAATTATTCCAGCCGTGTGCTATACTTAAGTTGTTTAGCAACCTATCCCCCTGACCCCCTTCCCTTAATAAGGGAAGGGGGTCAGAAAGTGTTACCTATGTGCCCGGTTTAAAGTGTAACCTATGTCCCCGTTTGAACAAAGGGGGGTGAGGTTTTAATAAATAATGCCTATACTTACAGTTGAGAAGCAACAATGACCAATGATTACTACCAGCTTCTGGGTGTGTCCAGAAACGCTTCCGATGAGGAAATAAAGCGAGCCTACCGGAAGCTGGCTATGCAGTATCACCCCGACCGTAACCCAGAGAGGGAGAAGTGGGCTAACGAAAAGTTCAAGGAGATAAACGAGGCTTACGGAGTCCTTGGTGACCCGGAAAAACGAAGACAATACGACCAATTCGGCACAGTGGGTAATATTGGCGATATCTTTGGCAGTCCGTTCACCCGGGGAACTTTCAATGATGTAATCCAGGATTTTGGTGGGGCTGGGCTTGGCTTCAACTTCCTTGATGAGATATTCGGTGATTTTCTAAGGGGCAGCGGTTTTTCTTTTAAGAAATTTAGTACGGGCTTTGGTGGTCCGGGCAGGGTAAGATTCAACTTTCCTGGAGAAATTAACTTTGAAAAGATATTCAGCCAAACTCAACGACCCCGATACCAGAACATTCGCTACGAACTTTCAATCAATCGCCAGGAGGCTACGGAGGGAACGAAAAAAGTGTTAATCAGAAAGGGAAAGAGGCTGGAAGTCAAAATTCCCTCCGGAGTAACCACCGGCAGTGTCATTACACTGCGTAACGCCCGCCAGATAACAGATGGTCACCCCGGCGCTATTCTTATTCAAGTTCAGGTAAAATGAACCGTACCGTTTCTTGACAAGGAATCAGGGTTATGCTATATTAGCCATAGTACCTTAACAACTGAATAGCGGAAGGAAGGTTCAAACGTAGCTAAGAATTATTTGTTTAGAGAGTTTGATCCCGGCTCAGGATAAACGCTGGCGGCGTGCTTTATGCATGCAAGTTGAACGGTTCTGATTTATCAGAATAGTGGCAAATGGGTGAGTAACACGTAAGTAACCTGCCCCTAAGTGAGGAATAACTCCGAGAAATTGGAGCTAATACCTCATGTGGTGATGGAGTAAGTCTTCATCACTAAAGCCTTCGGGTGCTTGGGGAGGGGCTTGTGGCCGATTAGCTAGTTGGTAGGGTAATGGCTTACCAAGGTGACGATCGGTAGCTGGTCTGAGAGGACGATCAGCCACACTGGGACTGAGACACGGCCCAGACTCCTACGGGAGGCAGCAGCAAGGAATTTTGTGCAATGGGCGAAAGCCTGACACAGCGACGCCGCGTGGGGGATGAAGGCTTTCGGGTTGTAAACCCCTTTTCTTAGGGAAGAATAATGACGGTACCTAAGGAATAAGCCTCGGCTAACTACGTGCCAGCAGCCGCGGTAATACGTAGGAGGCAAGCGTTATCCGGATTTATTGGGCGTAAAGAGGGCGTAGGCGGTTCTTCAAGTTGGATGTAAAAACTCCCGGCTTAACTGGGAGAGGTCATTCAATACTGTTGAGCTGGAGGACAGCAGGGGGAGACGGAATTCCCGGTGTAGTGGTGAAATGCGTAGATATCGGGAGGAACACCAGTGGCGAAGGCGGTCTCCTGGGCTGTTACTGACGCTGAGGCCCAAAAGCGTGGGGAGCAAACAGGATCAGATACCCTGGTAGTCCACGCTGTAAACGATGGACACTAGGTATAGGGAGTATCGACCCTCTCTGTGTCGAAGCTAACGCTTTAAGTGTCCCGCCTGGGGAGTACGGTCGCAAGGCTAAAACTCAAAGGAATTGACGGGGGCCCGCACAAGCAGCGGAGCGTGTGGTTTAATTCGATGCAACACGAAGAACCTTACCAAGGCTTGACATGTCGGAAGTAGCAACCCGAAAGGGACGCGACCTGTAAAGTCAGGAGCCGTCACAGGTGCTGCATGGCTGTCGTCAGCTCGTGCCGTGAGGTGTTAGATTAAGTTCTGCAACGAGCGCAACCCTCGTTGCCAGTTATATTCTCTGGCGAGACTGCCCCGTAAAACGGGAGGAAGGTGGGGATGACGTCAAGTCCGCATGGCCCTTATGCCTTGGGCTACACACACGCTACAATGGGTAGCACAATAGGTGGCAAGGGAGCGATCCGGAGCTAATCCCAAAAGCTATCCTCAGTTCGGATTGCAGGCTGAAATTCGCCTGCATGAAGCCGGAGTTGCTAGTAACCGCATATCAGCATGGTGCGGTGAATACGTTCTCGGGCCTTGTACACACCGCCCGTCACGTCATGAAAGTTGGCAACACCTGAAGTCGATGGGCTAACCCCTACTTATTGGGGAGGCAGTCGCCGAGGGTGGGGTCGATGATTGGGACGAAGTCGTAACAAGGTAGCCGTAGCGGAAGCTGCGGCTGGATCACCTCCTTTCTAGGGAGAGCTAAGCATCAAGCTTATTATCTCCTAGGTCGGTCTCCGGTTAACCGGAGTGGACTTCCCTTCCTTCCGCTATTCAGGGGTTAAGGTCTGTTTTTTCAATGAAAGAACCGGTGCTGAAATACCAAACGCTGCGGGTAACTGCCTCGTCTCTTATGATTTTGACCTGGGTAGTGATAGCCATCGGTATTATCAGTTCTATTCTCCTGGGTATTAGAGCCGCTACCATACAAGCGTCTATTACCCTTCTACTAGGTGGCTTCGTGCTTACTGCTATTTGTGCCTTAATGTTATTAGCCACTTCAAAACTTATTCACCTGTTTCTTGATATGAAGGATGATTTAAGCGAAATAGCTAGATTGACAAAGGCAAAACCAAAAAGTTAAATTAAGTATTGTTCGTGGGCCATTAGCTCAGCTGGTTAGAGCGCAGTCCTGATAAGACTGAGGTCTGTGGTTCGAGCCCACAATGGCCCACTTTTGTATTTAAAAATAGGTGTAATAGTGGGTCAAGGGTTGGTGATAAGCGCAGTCTTACTAAGACTGAGGTCTCTGGTTCGAGCCCACAATGGCCCACTTTTAAAATTCAAAAGCCCCCTTATTCAAATAAACAGGATACCCTCTTGACATTGTTATGTCATTACTGTTCCATTATCTCCTCAAAAAAACACACACAGAATGAAACTTATGTGATATAATACTATATAAATACTGTATAGTCGATTACGAATATCCAGGCGGTTAAACGAGACGAGCAAGGTAAAGAGGCAAAATGCCAAGCACATTTGAACTCCTCAGTCAGGGGAGAAAAAAAGAGCTATGGCAGAGATGCTGTGGCTTTATTGACCTCAGCTTAGAGGAATTTATGGTAATCCAGCGGCGATTGCTGCTGGAACAAATAGAGCTGCTGAAGAACTGCAAGCTGGGGCGAAAAGTTATGCGGGGAGCCATGCCAAATAGCGTGGAGGAATTCAGAAATCAGGTCCCCCTCACCACCTATGCTGACTACGCCCCTTACCTCCCCGAAAAAAGAGAAGATGTCCTGCCCCTGCCACCAATCGTCTGGCAACGGACTTCAGGAAGGTCGAGTCAGCATTCCTGCAAGTGGGTGCCGGTGACCAGGCGCCTGGCTGAGGAGATGGCACCTACTTTCCTCGCTCTGCTGCTTTTTGCCACCTGTAAGGAGAAGGGCAATTTTTCTCTGAAAGAGAACGAGAAGTTTCTCTATCTTTTAGCCCCACCACCCTATGCTTCAGGCTCCTGGGCAAGGTGGGGGGCACAGGAGTTCCCTTTTACCTTTATACCTCCTCTGGATGAAGCCGAAGAGATGCCCTTTGAAGAAAGGATTAAAGAAGGCTTCAGATTAGCTATCAAGAAAGGAACGACTATCATCTTCGGGATATCCAGCGTGCTGGTAGCGGTAGGGCAGCAGTTTAGCGAGGGGGGAAACAGCAAAAATATTAATATTATGTCCCTCCTCTCCCAACCGGAGATACTCTTACGGCTCGGAAAGGCAGTCTTAAAAAGCAAACTAGCCCGGCGCCCTATGCTGCCCCGAGATATATGGTCGCTTAAGGGACTCATTGCCGGAGGTACAGATACCGCTGTTTACCGGGAGAAAATCAAGGAAATGTGGGGTAAATACCCCCTGGACCTGTACGGCTGTACTGAAACTCTTATTATTGCCATGCAGACCTGGGATTATGAAGGTATGACCTTTGTCCCTTATTTCAGCTTTCTAGAGTTTATCCCTGAAGCAGAGCACCTCAGAGCTAAAGAAGACCCTTCTTACCAGCCATCTACCGTTTTATTGGACGAAGTAGAGCCAGGGCAGAATTACGAAGTTGTATGCACTAATTTCCACGGCGGTCCATTTGTCAGATACCGCATTGGCGATATAGTCAGGATAACCTCATTACGTAACGAGAAGCTAAACATTGACATCCCTCAGATGATGTTCTATAGCCGGGCCGATGATGTCATTGATTTCGCTGCATTTACTCATGCCTTTTTCACGGAAAAGACTATCTGGGAGGCAATAGAGAACTCAGGGGTAGATTATGTGGATTGGATAGCACGGAAGGAAGCAGAGGAAGTACCGACATTACATCTGTATATAGAGCCGAAGGGTGTTGTCAATAAGGACGAGGTAGTCGCCTCAATACGTGAGCAACTTAGGAAACTAAATAAAGATTACATTGATTTAGAGGACGTTTTTGGCTTAAAGCCGCTTAGGGTAACCCTGCTCCCCAACGGTGCCTTTCAGGAATATATCTCAAGGCAACGGGCTGCCGGCGCCGACCTTGGTCACCTTAAACCACCTCACATAAACCCCGCCGATAGTGTAATCAAAACTCTACTAGGCAAGGCACGTCCAGTTTTGGCTTCCTCACAGTAATTTCACTACAGAAATCCTACTAAATTCTCTTGGTATCCCTTACCAAATTACTATTATGCTCCATTACTAAGATACTACTTATGCCTATTGACCCCCCTTACTTTCGGGGGGATAATCTCAATAGATAGATGTTACCAATTATTTTGCGAAGGGAGAACCTTTAGCGGTGGTTTATGCCTCGGTTCCACTGCTTAGCTGTATTGCTTATTCTGCCCTGATGTACATCACTCTACAGCATAAGCCCAGAAAAGTAGTGCATACAACCTTCATTTTGTATCTGGCGGGCGTCGCCCTGTGGGCAGCTTTCGGCTTCCTGCTGTCTGTCAATTTCTTCCCTGAAAAAGTCATTTTATTATCCGGGCTTATGCTAATTTCTGCCTGCTACGCAGTGGTCACTTATTATCATTTTCTCCGTGCCTCTATAAACAAACCCGGAGGTATAGGAGTAATTTTGGGATATGGAGTCCTCATTGCCCTTATTCCATTTATTATCCAGGGCCGTATTGCTTATATCATAAATAATCCACTCACTATGGGTACGACCCCGCATATTGAATATACATTGCTCGGCATCAGTCTCATAGCTCTAGGTGCCATAGTACTTGTCGGCTCAGCGATATTCGGGCTAATCCAGAAATACAGGCATTCCACCGACCCCCTGGAGCGCAATAAGCTTGCCTACCTATTAGCCGGCTTTACCCTGATGGCGCTGTTTGGTCTGACTAAATTAATACCTGGTATAACAAAGTACCCTCTAGCCCACTTTGGCAACCTGGGCAATGCCTTGTTTATGACCTTCGCTATCATTAGATACCAGCTGCTTGATATCAGAATAGTCATACGCAGAGGTCTGGTTTACGCCGTTACCGGTCTTTGTTTTATTGGTCTGTACCTTGCTCTTCTGTTCGGTTTATTGCAATCCTTAAAGCTGGAGGCTAGCTACACTACTATGGCCGCCAGTGCTGGTGTGGCACTATTAATCGCTGTCCTGCTCTATCCCATCAGAGATAAAATCCAAAGGTGGTCAGAGCGTCTCTTCTATAGAGATACCTACAACTACCGCTATATGTTGTTAACTTTCGCTGACAAGATGAGTCATGTTCTCAATATGCAAGAATTAGCCGAAAGCATGCTTACTCTGACTACCAAGACGCTAAGCGCTAAAGAGGCAAGCCTCTACCTGCCTGACAACGAGAGCGGTAATTTTATCCCCCGTTTTAGCATGCCGAGTCAGGGAAGCCGGGTTAGCCGACTGAAACTGGTAAAGGATAACCCTATCTTGATCTGGCTAGGCAAAGAAGGCAGACCTTTTAACCGGGAGCAAGTGGACATTCTCCCCCAGTTTAAGAGCTTGTGGGGAAAAGAGAGGGAACAACTTACCGAGTCCGAGATAGAGCTATTTTTCCCAATAAAAAGTAAGGACACCCTGATTGGCATTCTAGCGCTGGGGAAAAGGTTTAATGGTCCTAGCTACCGAAGCGAAGACCTGGACCTGGTTATGACCATGGTTACCCAAGCCGGGGTGGTCATGGAAAATGCTCAACTTTACGCTGCTGCCAAAATGAGAGCTAATACTGATGAGCTAACTAAACTGTCTAATCACCGCTATTTTCATGAGCGGCTGGAGGAAGAAATCACCAGAGGTCTACGCTTTGGCACGATATTCTCACTAATCCTTTTGGACCTGGATCTCTTTAAGCGATATAATGATATTCACGGTCATCTAGCCGGTGACCGTATTCTCAAGCAGATAGGAGAATGCCTCCAAAGCTCTCTCAGAAGCGTAGATATGGGTTTCCGCTATGGTGGGGATGAATTTGCTGTTATTCTACCCGGAACATCCTCTGATGATGCCTACAAGGTGGCAGAACGGATTCGCAAAGAAATAGAGCAAACGCTGGATTCGCAGGGTTTGTTACTGACCTGTAGCCTGGGTATAGCATCATGGCCTACCGATGGCGTGGTGCGTGAGGGTCTGATTCAGTGTGCTGACTCAGCCTTATACCAGGCTAAGCGGTGGGGAAATCGGGCTTGCTTATACTCGGATATCTTACAGACTGATATCGCACACCACCGAGCAGAACCAACAACAGGAAAGGAGGTCCTCAGCACAATTTACGCTCTAGCCGCCACTGTTGATGCCAGGGACCACTATACCTATGGACATTCTAAGCGGGTAGCCAACTATGCTGTAGCTCTCGCTGAAGCGATTGGATATTCGCCAGAGAAGATAGCCGTACTCCGCACTGCCGCATTATTACATGACATTGGTAAGATTGGCATTTCTGATGAGTTACTCAATAAAGCCAAGTTTGTGAACGAGGAGGATTGGAAGCCAGTGCATGCGCATCCATCACTGGCAGTATCCATACTTACCCATATTGAAGGTTTGGCTCCTTGCATACCGGGGATTCAGTATCATCATGAGCGCTATGATGGCAGAGGCTATCCCTCCGGTCTTGCTGGCGATAATATCCCACTGGATGCCCGAATTATAGCCACTGCTGATGCTTATGAAGCTATGACCTCACCACGCCCTTACCGGGACAAGACTCTAACACATGACGAGGCTATAGAGGAACTGGAGGATAACGCTGGTACCCAGTTTGATGCTGAATTGGTCAAGGTCTTCTGTGGTCTCAAGCAACGCACTTCACCACGGAAGGTAAGAGCCACCTAACCACATAGGAGACCGTAACGCCTTTACCTAATGAGAGTTAGAGATGGACATTGAGAAGCATGCAACGACGAACGAAGAGGGAAGGATGGAGAAGATAAACATATTCATAGTTGATAAACAACCTATTTTCCGACAGGGTATTCAGCAGGCACTATCCTCGCATGAAGATATAGACGTGGTGGGAGAGTGCAGCCCCGACGACAACACCTGGAGCCTCGTTGAGAACATTTTACCTGATATAACACTGGTGGATTTAAGCACAACGCCAGTTAATGAATTTAATGTGGCGCGTAAAATCGCGATTCGCTGTCCCAAGGTAGCGGTAGTTATACTCGCTCCCAACCCCGATGACGACCACCTTTTCCAGGCTATCAAATCAGGGGCAGTTGCTTTCCTGACTAAAGATGCCTCTGCCGATGAGCTGGCTGATACCCTGAGACGAGTCAGACGGGGTGAATATCCCATAAATGATAGCTTGCTGAGCAGACCAAACAGTGCTCGGCAGGTATTGCAACTATTCCAGAACTTTGCCCTGAGGGATATGGAAAGCCTGATAACACCTCTCAGTCGCCGGGAGGTGGAAATACTGAAGTATGTCGCCGAGGGGAACCCGAATAAGGGCATCGCCGTTACCCTCAACATTAGCCAACAGACCGTCAAGAACCACATTACTTCTATTATGCGTAAGCTAAACGCTAACGACCGCACCCACGCTGTGGTGCTGGCAATGCGTAGCGGCTGGATTAATCTGGCAGAAAACCCAGACCAGTCAGGAGAAAAAGAGCTATCTGCCTCTCTTTAAGGCTATTCCAAAGAACGCCTTAGCTAGACTGTTGCTCCCTCCACTCAAAAAACTTGAAATAAGTGGTAGTTCTGCTTTATAGTAAACTGAACTTGCGAAATGAATCCTTACAGTTATTCAAGCGGTGAGCCTCGTTCCAATTTGCGCCTGAAAGAATCAACCTCAAAGTGGTTACGCTACGAGGTTGATTTCCCCACCGCCCACCCCACACTTCATCCTGAGAATAATACTGTTCGGGGTGAGTATTTCCAACCCCGAGAAGCAAATCACGCTCCACTGGCTATTCTAATTCACGGCATAGGAGACCTGAGCGTAGCCCCCTGCAAGCTACTAGCCCGAGCCCTGGTTAATCGGGGTATAGCCTGTTTTATTCTGTATTTAGTGTTTCACTCCAGTCGCATGCCTGAGACTGTGAGAAAACGACTTCCTGTTCTTACCTCAGATGAGTGGTTTGAAGGTTACCAGATTTCAGTAACCGATGTACGCCAGATAGTTGACTGGGCAAGCAGTAGACCTGAGATAAACAAGGAACAGGTAGCAGTAATCGGCATAAGCCTTGGTGGCTTTATCTCAGCTATAACTATGGGGCTAGATAAACGCATCAAAGCAGGTGTGTTTCTAGTTGCCGGAGGGAATTCGTGGAAAATCACCTATAGGAGCCGGAAGAGTGATTACAGAAAGCGCTATAACTATGGTGAAGCAGAATACCTTCAAACCCAAAGTCTTTACACCCGGTACCTGGCTGAAATAGCTGAGAAGGGATTTGAAAATGTTGAACCGGCCAAAAAATCGTTTCTAAACGACCCCATGACTTTTGCTTCCTATCTGCGGAAGCGTCCAATATTGATGCTCAATGCACTCTGGGACGAGTATATCCCCAGAGAGGCTACACTTGACTTCTGGAAAGCATGCGACAGACCAGCCATCACCTGGTTCCCCGCCACTCACACCATCATCTGGCTATGGTATCCCTTTATCAGAAGAAAAATCACCAATTTCCTCAATGCCACTTTTGGAACACAGCACAACGGCTCTAAATAACAAAACAGCTACTAAAAGACCTGTAATCAAGCAATCCTGAATAGACTCAGACTTGCATAGGGATACTGCCATGCTTGTCTATCAGTTCCGCTACCCTGCCCACCCGCTCAATCTTACCATCAAAAGGCAGGTTATCCCCCATACCCACGATAAAGTTGTAGCCAGGTGCTATCTCCTTAAACAGATTGAGGACATAGGCATCAAACTCTTCGTCGCTGTACCGGGGTTCAAACAGCACCGCCGGTATTCCTCCCCAGATAGTCACCTTATCACCCCAGACTTTTCTCAATTCGGCAGTGGTAACCGAGGTCATCGGTGCCGGGCTCCAGGCTTCGGCGACATCAACTCCAGTTTCCAGGAAAAGCGGGATTAGCCGTTTCATCTCCCCATCGGCGTGAACCTGCGCTAACTTGCCTTTAGCGTGAAGGTAATCTGATGCTTCTTTAAGCCAGGGAGTAAAGTATTTGGCAAAAACCGGTGTATGAAACTCATCACTCCAGTTACCACACAGTAGCGGTATCTCCACAGGTGACTCCGCCAGTATCTCCAGTTTCTTTCTGGCCAGCTCCTTCTCCAGCTCATAGAGCCACTCTACCTGGACAGGATTATCATGCAACTCGTAGAAGAATTTCTCATAGCCAAACCAGTAGCGCATAATCTGCTGCATAGGTGAATACAGGTCCATCCCGGTCATCACCATTCCGTCTTCGCCGACCATTTTCTCCTTCTGGCAGTATTCGCTGAGGTCGGGCACAATCCGGGTATGCTCCAGGATGTATTCTATTACCGGGTAATCCTTACTGCTCTGGAACGGATGGTCAACTTCACACACAATCCGGGAACCTTCCTGAGGAGTAAAGACCGTTTTCATACTAACATTGCCTACCGGTGTTCTCCATTTGGTGGTCTTATAAGAAGGGTCTTCCCTGGTGACAACCTCAAGGTCATCGTATTCTACTTTCCAGATACGCAGGTGGCGAACCTGAGCTCCGGCACCCTGGTCACGCAGGATATCAACCATGTTCCAATCCTTGTATTTCTTAGGCAGGGTATTATGCCCCGAGTGGTAGTTGTACCAGACATCGATGCGAGCGCCGAAGGGCAGTTTATCCACAATCTGCTTGCGGGCTGCTGTTAGAATCCTTGTCTTATGAGTCATTGCCATCGTTGTCCCCTTTGAGCCTATAGAAACAACCTCATTCTTCTATTAGCCTAAAACACTACTCTTTTATCATCACCCGGCACAACTGCCGGCTGCACTGCCGAATAGCCAGCCATTTCGGTTCCTGCTAGCGGTCTGCCTCCAGACGCCTTTCCACAGCTTGAGCATGGGCGCTAAATCCTTCAGCTCTGGCAATAACAGCAGCAGCCTGCCCCAGTTTTTTCAGACTATTCTTATCTATATTAACAACGTTGATAAACTTTATGAAATCAGTTATGTTAAGTGGCGAACTAAACCGAGCCGTCCCGCCAGTGGGCAGAACATGAGACGGTCCCGCCATATAGTCGCCCAAGACCACAGTTGAGTTTTCACCGATAAATATGCACCCAGCATTGGACACTTTGTCAATATAGGAAGTGGCTTTGTCCACCATCAGGCAAAGGTGCTCCGGAGCATAGAGGTTGGCTAACTCTATAGCCTCGTCCATATCAGCCACCATTACTATCATTCCCCTGTTAACTAGAGACTCGGCAGCGATAGCTCGACGTTCCAGATTCTTTAGTTGCTGCTCAATCTCTCGGTTCACTTCGCTGGCTAACTGCTTTGAAGTGGTTATCAAAATAGCCGAGGCTAACGGGTCATGCTCCGCCTGAGCTAGCAGGTCCGAAGCGCAATATTGGGGATTGGCAGTTTCATCAGCGATAATTAACACCTCACTCGGTCCCTGAAGTCCGTCAATATCAACTGCCCCATAAACCAGCTTTTTCGCCAGGACAACAAAAATATTGCCCGGTCCACAAATTTTGTCCACCCTGGGAATAGACTCGGTGCCAAAAGCCAGAGCAGCGATTGCCTGAGCACCGCCTACGCAAAAAATACGGTCAACCTGAGCAATATCAGCAGCAACCAACGTCGGCGGGGGAACAGTGCCGTTTGATGTTGGCGGTGTTGCCAAAATAATCTCACTGACTCCAGCCACTCTAGCCGGTATGGCGGTCATCAGCACTGTTGATGGATAGTAGGCAGTGCCCCCGGGAACATAAACACCAATACGCTCCAGCGGACGGATTAGCTGCCCCAAGCCCTGTTGGCTGACCTCATGCCAGATATTGTTCTTCTGAGCAGTATGGAAGGCGGTTATCCGCCCGGCAGCCAGCTTGAGAGCGGATACAAGCTCCTTATCCACCTTTTGATAGGCGTCGGTTACCTGTTGTTTACTTATCTCCAATGAGGTAAGCTCTACCCCGTCAATTCTCCGAGTATAATCGATAAGGGCAGCATCTCCCCTACTACGCACCTCATCTGCGATCTGTTTAACTGCCGACTCAGGCTCAATTTCGACACCAAATACCTTTTTGAGCCCTTGGGATAGCGCTGATGACACAGTATGAAGTTCAGTCGTGGCTCGTCTGGTTAATGCCGACTTCGCTGACCGGAAACCCTCAATAACCTTCATCCTTAGATGTCCTCCAATGCAGTTCGCAGGAGTTCGGTAATATGCTTTATCCGCCTACTCTTAGCCGGACTGACAACACTGTTCTTTCTGCCAATGAGACAAGCCGTTGACACAAAAAGGGTATCAATAATCTTAAGATTATGTCGAGCTATAGTTCGCCCTGTATCGGTATTCTCAATCAGCAAGTCAGCATCCCCGGGCAGAAAGGCTTCACTGGCCCCCCAGGTGGGAATCACCTGATACATCCCAAGGTGATTGTCTCTGGCATACTTATCGGCAATATTCACATACTCTGAAGCCAGTCTAAGTGGCACCGAGCGCTCAGCACTGAACTGTCGCAAGCCATTGACATCATCCACCGACAAATCTTTACTGACTACAGCTACTACCCTTACTCTCCCCTGCTTGAGGTCTAGAAGCTCGGTAACCGGACTGGAGGGAAACTGGTACAGGTGCTCGTTCAACCAGTCCCTGCCGGTAATAGCCAGGTCGAAATTGCCATTAGCCACCTGTAACGGCATATCCTGAGGTCTAATCACCTTAATGGCAACCCCGGCTAGATTAGTGATTGGTCTGCGGTTTTCTCTCTCCGACGGGTAATCATGAACCTGAATGCCGGCTTTATTCAACAACTGAATCGTGGGCAATTGCTGATGTCCATCGGGTAAAGCCAGATGAACTGCATCCTCAGCCGTCCCTTCGGGAATATGCTGACCTGGCATCTCCGGCTTCCTAACCGGAGCTCCCTGAGAAGGGTGTTTCTTACCGGCTACCAATTTATCTCCGATGGAGGTCAATACCCCATCCATATCCTTTGCTTCCCAGCTCAATTTGTTAGCTACCAGAAAAGCACTAAAGTTAAGGACTCTACTTATCGGCGTCAGACCATAACTAACCAGCTCCCCCTCAGTCTTACCGGGGACTAACACCAGCTCAGCACCTTCCGGAGGATAAACCTCAGCCGCTCCCCACAGCGGAAAGATGTTAAATCGTCTCAGCCGCATATTCACGGCAAATGATTCCGCCAGATTGGGATACTCGCCGGCAATACGGATAACACCGTGCCTGGCTTGCATTTCCTCCAGGGTAGAGACTCCTTCCGATTGGCTAGCCGCGATATACAGAGCGCCTTTGCTGTAACCCAGATTTTTAATCTTAACCAGAGCACTGCTCGGATATTTGACCAACAACTCCTCAACCCAGTCCAGCCCACAAATCCCCAAATCATAATTGCCCACGGCAACCTGAATGGGGATATCCTTCTCGTGGAATAAGCGAACAGAAAGGTCAGGAAAGCTGGCTGATTTCATATAGTACCAGCGAGTCGTCTCTTGGTAGTCAATCAGTTCCCAGTTTGCCCTTTGCAGTAAATCAGCCGTCTCAGCCAAAAGTTGACCTTTAGGCAACGCTATCTTTATCACTACCCTGTTCCCCCAGAAAAGTTAACACTTCGTTAGCAGTTCTAAATTCCACTTTTTGGTGCTTAACCGGGTCAGTTACCACAAACCGAGGGGTTTTATCCCGGACATCAACTATCCACCTTATGTTGGCTGGCTCCTGACCACCAAGATGAAGTTGAGCTATATATCCTGCTTCACGCAGGCAACCGGCGATATTAAAGCCCTCTCTGGCTGCCTCCGGTTCAGCCCTAATCAGGATTCTATGAGCTGAAGGCTCAACCTGTGGTTCCGAACTTACCAGATTCATCAGACGGTCAAATTCGAGAGCAAAACCTGAGGCAGGAACATTTTTGCCGCCCAGTAACGGAATAAGGTTATCATACCTCCCCCCACCACCTATCCTCTCCTTACCCATGAAGAACTGGAAGATTATGCCAGTATAATATTCAAAGCCCCTCCCTGCTGTTATGTCAATCCGGTAGTTACAACCCAAACCCTCAAGAAGGTCAATAACACTTATGAAGTTGTCACAGGATGACCTGAGCTCAGGTAAATCTTGAAGAAATAAAGCCTTAAAGTTTTTGAGAAACCCGGATGATTTTCCTCTTAGCTCCAGTAAGTGTGTCAGGGCTCTTCTCAACCCGGGTCTCTTCGGTTTTAGTCTGGTCAGTGCTTCCTCATCACCATCGAGGATACGGCTAAATATCTTGCTCTGTTCCCCGGGACTCAGCTCGAACTGCATCAATAACGCCCGTATTAAGCCGGCGTGGGACAGTCTTAACTTGGTATTGCTGAGCCCCAGCCGTTTTAACACTTCCAAAGCCAGTGTTATCAACTCCGCATCGGCTAACGGAGAATTGGCACCAATAAGCTCCGCCCCACCCTGCCACCTTTCCCTTGTTTCCTTCCCCGTTTCCTCAAAGCTAAAGACATTGGTCACATAAAAGAGCTTAGCCAGTTCTCTCTCGCTCATAGTATCAATATAAAATCGAGCAACCGGGATAGTGTTATCCGGTCGCAACACCACCCTCTCCCCACTCCATCCATCCCAATCAAGAAAAGAATACACCTTATCCAGTTTTCCCGGGGTAAGGGTGCCGGTTGAGGTAAACAGGTGCAGATACTCAAGGGTTGGAGTTCTAACCTCCTCATACCCTCCCTTGAGACAGCAGTCTCTAAATGCTCCCTCAATTAAGCGAAACTTCGCCATTTCTTCAGGGAACAGGTCCCGAGTTCCTTTGCAACGCTGGACTCTCATATCTCCTTCCTTTTACAGGATAGCTGAAAAATTCTACATCAATTTGGCTAGCCATTCAACTATAAGCGTCCACCGTTTCACTTGCATTTAATACTATAATCGAATAATATAGACTAAAGGTTTCTCGGCAAGGATTTTTAGCATGTTCAAAATTATACGTATTCTATTATTCCTCGGCTTACTGGTTACTGCCATTATCGCCACCCAGACTCAGGCAGCGAGTTCCGGGATTAAGGTGCTCAATGTCAAAGGCACCATCAATCCTGCTCTGGTTGGTTATATTGAACGGGGGATTGAGCAAGCTGAAGAAGAAAACGCCGCAGTTTGCATCATCCAGCTGGATACACCCGGTGGTCTGGACACCGCTATGCGCGACATTGTTCAGGGTATTGTTAACGCCAAGGTGCCAGTAGTGGTATATGTCTCTCCCTCAGGAGCCCGGTCTGCTTCCGCCGGAGTGTTCATCACTATGGCGGCTCATGTCGCCGCTATGGCACCAAACACCGCTATTGGAGCTGCTCACCCGGTAGCTATAGGTTCTGAGGGTGAACAGGCTATGTCAGAAGCGATGCAGGAGAAGGTTGTCAACGATGCTGCCGCCTATATTAGAAGTATTGCCAGCGCTCACGGACGCAATATGGAATGGGCAGAAAAGGCGGTTAGAGAATCAGTCTCCGCCACCGAAGAAGAGGCTCTGGAGCTTAATGTCATTGATATGGTTGCCGCTGACCTTGATGACCTCATCACTCAACTGGACGGAAGACAGGTGACCATGCTCGATGGCAATGTGGTCACCATACATACCGAGGGTGCTACCATGGAACGTATCCCGATGAGCATCATTGAGGACTTTCTCTACGCTATCAGCGACCCGAACATTGCTTACCTGCTAATGAGCCTGGCTATGCTGGGAATACTGGTTGAAATCACCAACCCTGGGCTTATTTTCCCCGGTGTCGTTGGTGCTATTTCCCTCTTACTTGCTTTCTACTCATTGGGGGTATTACCGGTAAACTGGGCAGGAGTGTTGCTCATAGTTCTCGCCTTTGGTTTGTTTGTCGCCGAGGTATTTACTACGACTTTCGGTCTACTTACCGCTGGAGGTGTAACAGCACTAGTTATTGGTTCCTTAATATTATTTAAGGGGGGTCCGTTGTTTCAAGTAAGCCCGTGGCTGATTGCCGGGGTCACTATTTTTATCGCTGCTCTTCTTGCCTTTGTCGTTAACCGGGTAATCCGAGCTCACCGCCACCAGGCATCCACCGGCAGGGAAGAACTAGTAGGGAAAACTGCAGTAGTTACCGCCGCCTTAGAACCCGAGGGAACAGTTTTCTTCAAAGGCGAGCGGTGGATAGCGGTGGCAGAGAAGGGTCGGATAAAACCCGGGGAGACGGTGATTGTAAACAGGGTTGACGGTTTAACACTATATGTAACCAAGAAACAATAGATGGGGTGAACAAACGAGCCCAACAGTAGGATTGGTGCTATTGTTTTAACCCTGTTTACTATTGTTAAAAAATTTATTTGATGGGGGTCTCTAGTGGTTCAATTTTTTAATTTCAGTTGGCCTCAAGTAGATGTGTGGGTGATTGTCCTAATAGTAGTTTGTGTCATCGCTTTTCTTGCCTTCGCCATTCAACGGTCAGTCCGAGCCCACCGCCATCAGGCATCTGCCGGCAGAGAAGACCTGATAGGGAAAATCGCCGAAGTCAAGACAGCCTTGGACCCCAAAGGAGTGGTCTTCGTTGAGGGCGAACGATGGACAGCAATTTCAGATAAGGAACGAATTGAATCAGGGGAGGAGGTGATTATAACTAAAGTCGACGGCTTAAAACTATATGTAACCAAGAAACAATAAAGGAGGTAAACGGATGAATCTCATTGTTCTCGGTATAATTGTTTTATTTGTGATTATACTCATTCCAATGACGGTTAAGATTGTCCCTGAGTATGAGCGGGGGGTTATTTTCCGACTGGGTCGGTTAATTGGAGCCAAAGGACCGGGCTTCTTTCTCATCATCCCGTTTGTTGACCGGATGGTAAAAGTAGACCTGCGGGTAATAACTATGGATGTGCCATCGCAGGAGGTAATTACCAAGGATAATGTTACCGTCAGAGTAAACGCCGTAGTTTACTTCAGAGTAGTTGACCCTGAGGCTTCGGTAGTTAAGATTTTGGACCATATCCGAGCTACCTCGCAGATATCCCAGACGACACTGCGAAATGTCCTTGGGCAATCCGAACTGGATGAATTACTAAGCGCCAGAGAAAAGCTCAATCAGCTACTGCAAAAGATAATTGACGAGCACACCGACCCCTGGGGAGTAAAAGTCAGCACTGTAGAAATTAAGGAAGTTGAACTCGCTGAAACCATGAAGCGTTCTATGGCAGCTCAGGCTGAAGCGGAACGAGAAAGACGAGCCAAAATCATTCACGCTGATGGTGAATTTCAAGCCGCAGAGAGACTGGCTCAAGCCGGGGCAATTATTGGCAGGGAACCAACAACGCTACAGCTTCGCTACCTACAAACACTGACTGAGATAGCCTCAGAGAGAAACAGTACCATAATCTTCCCTCTGCCCATAAACATTTTTGATGCTTTTACTCGCATGGCAAAATCAGCAAGCTCATCTGAAGCAAAGTCTACCAAATAACCCTAGAGTGGAGTTAAGGCTATTTTATGATGAGCAGCTAGTCACGCAGGGTAACATCTCCAGCTACAATCCTGGTTAGGCTACCATCCGGATGGCGCAAGAGGAGGCTGCCATCGGTGGCGACTGATTCAGCGGTGCCTGTGTATGTCATTTTACCTGACCTTACCCGAACTTTCTGACCGAGGGTTACCAGACTGTCCCGCCACTCTCGGTAAATAGATTCCCCTGCCGGTAAGGTCAGGTATAGTTTTTCTGTCTCAGCCAATAACTGCCGTATCAGACTTAAGCGTGGCACCTCTCTTCCCAACTCATCAGAGAGACTGGTAGCAGTTAGTGAAATATCAGGGAAATTAACCAGCTCAAGGCTAACATTCAACCCGATACCTATAACAGCGTAATCCACAGTACCTCCCCGAACGCTGCTTTCAATTAAAATCCCGCACACCTTCTTACCATTAATGAGAACATCGTTGGGCCATTTAATCTGCGACTTCAAATCAGTAATTGCCTCAATACTGTGAACCACAGCTAAAGAAGCCAGCATAATAAGATAGGGCAAATTGACCAGACTGGGATAGAGAATAATAGATAATGCGAGGCTGCCCCTGGGTGATAGCCAGGCACGACCCATCCTCCCCTTGCCGGCGGTTTGCTCATCAGTAACGACAATTGTGCCCTCTGCTGCTCCCCGTTGTGCTTCTCGTTTGGCTACCGCCATGGTTGACATCAGTCTGGGATAGTAAATAACTCTTTGCCCGATAAAATGAGTCTCTAAATTACTGGTAATAGATGCTGGCACTAAACTCTCTTCCATCACTTCTATACTACTAAGTAACACAACACAGTTCAATAATGAGATTGTTGGCCAACCCCTTACCCTTTATCCTTCTCCCTTTATGAAGGGGAGAAGGAAGAGGATTTAGAGGTTGTTTGTTAAAACCTCACCCCCTTAATCCCCCTCGGTGGATTGGATGCAATTGCTCACCCAGAGGGATGATAGTTAGAATCTCAATACTTTGTCCATTATAGACTACCTTTTCTACCAGAAGCCTTAACAGTTCTTGCTTACCGGTAAAGTCCAGGTTGTCTAACCCTATGCTAATCTTCTCTGTTAGGCTTCTAATGTGAGCCTCGTGGTTCTGTGTCAAAAACCTTTGGGCGAGCTGTCTTTCCAGCTCGGCCTCTCGCTTCTCTATTTCAGCTTGCTCTTTCTGGACGAGTTCCATATCCTCCCGCATCATAAAGTCGGCATATAGACCTTTGCGATAGCCCTCCACTAACCGTCTCCTAGAGCCGAAAACCTCATCTGGCTACAGCAAAAACACCAGAACTGCCTCTTCATCAGTGCGAGGAATACACTTTATCCCTAGGTCTCCTGTCTCCTACCCTTCTGTAACATACCTTAGTATCTGGTCCTCGTTCATACCTGCCAACCCGATATCTTCAAGGGTGGTGGCGTCTTCCCAGTAATTAATGCCCAGCATTGTGCCTACTACGATGATGATTGCCTTTGTTGTTGGGGTTGGAATGCCTAATGAGTCCCCTAGCTGTGACAGAGAAACATAGAAATAGCGCAGGTCCTCTTCGAGAAGACTCATCTGAAACTGTATGTCAACAAACATCTCGGCATGTTCTGACTTCCGCATAGCTTCTGCTAAGTCCTTTCCCTTGTAGCCGTAGACTTCGAAGAAGACCTCGCCCACGGATAGTAGATCGACTCCCAACTGCCTAGCGATGGCTAATCTTTCCCTGTCATAAGCCTCGACCAATCTGCCTCCAGAGGTCGTGGCTTCACCGTAAAACTTGGCCCCGCCTGTTCGTCCATCGGAACAAAAGCTTATTTCGTGCAGTCCGATAAAACTATAGGGGCTCTCCGGGTGGTCATCCCGGAGAGCCCCTCAAATCGAAATTTAGCCCCTTCCCGCTCTTATTGCGAGGTTATTTGTTGGGAATAAATAGGGGGTAGCCGGGTTTGGTTCCTAGCTATCCCCCAAAATGAGCACAAAAAAGGCAAAGAAACAGGCAGAAAACTGGCAATATTGCCCAAGGACGCCTACCTGCTGAAAACCACGCACCTGCTGGAATCGGATACACCTGACCTGGCTGACGAGGATAGCCTTGTTATCTATCAGGAGACCACTGCCACCAAGTCCTCTGCCATGTGGCTGAGAAATATATACGATGAATATGCCAGCAAAATCGTCCTGGCAAGGGACATAAACTCAAATCAAGGGCAGTTCATCCTCTGCTTTAGCTTTTTTGATATAAACGAACTGCCAAGCATCCAGCCGAAGCCGGGCAGTCTTTATGTTTATAGCTCCAGCGAACCTCATAACGAGGAGCAGGAAATTGACTTCCGCCGCCTGCACAGCTGGCTTAAACACTTTGGGCTGCGGGGATTTGGTCTACCGGTGGAGAGTAATGGAAAGTGGCAAGTACCTGAGAGTGAGCAGGGGCTACACGCCTCAGGTCATGCCTGCGGCACAGACTTGCTGAAGATTGCGACTGAGGTAAAGCCCGAGGTTCTCATCCCCATCCATAGCGAACATCCCGGCTTATACGTTGACCGTCTGGGAGGCAGCGGCATTAACATCATTCTGCCCCGTCTGGGCAGGACGATTAAAATATGACCCCGGGCACAAACCTATACTTAAGCTGCTATCTCTTTAGCGGTTCTCGATGCAGTTCAACTGCCCTGGTAACTCGCCCATCTGCCATTTGAACATCCATCTGCACCGAGTACTCGTACTTATCATCGTTGAATTCCACATGAACCAGCCAGCTTTGCTTCGGTTCCTTAAACAATGGGAACCGCTCTGCTTTGAGGAGCTTGGTGTTCTGCATGGCTTCGCTGTATAACGCCTTAATTGCTTTATCCACTATGGGCTTCAACTCAGTGGCATCATTCACCGGCCTGTCCATACTACCTCCTTCCCACTGCACTTGACTTGTGCCGTAGGCTTTCCAAGCATGCTCTGTAGTTACAATCACATTTTACCACTAATCACGGGATAGTGTTATATTTATAGTAAGATGAGAGGTGATAAGCAGTGCGCATTGTCTTAATAGGACAGGCAGCCTTCGGCGAGAAAGTCCTCCAGACACTGACCGACAGGGGAAAGGAGATTGTCTCCGTTTACACCACTCCTGATGCTCCGGGAAAGGTCAATCCGCTCAAGGAACTGGCAGTCCAATCGGGCATACCAACCTTTCAACCAAAAGGAATGCAAGCCCCGGAGGTCTACACCGAATATATGAAGCTTAAGCCAGACCTGAATATTATGGCTTATGTAACCGAAATCGTGCCTGAGGGTATCTTGAATTACCCCAAGTTGGGGACAATCCAATATCATCCCTCACTTCTTCCCAAACATCGGGGGGGCAGCGCCATTAACTGGGCTATCATCAACGGTGAGACCAAGACAGGTATCACCATCTTCTGGCCTGACAGAGGAATAGATACCGGACCCGTCCTATTGCAGAAGGAGGTTGACATTACTCCTGATGATACTGTGGGGTCGCTTTACTTTAATAAACTTTTCCCCCTGGGGATAGAGGCAATAGTGGAAAGCCTGGGGTTAATCGAAAAGGGAATAGCGCCACGAATCCCCCAGGATGAATCACGGGCTACTTACGAGGGACTATGCACGGAAAAAGATGCCATCATTAACTGGTCTCAGCCGGTAACCAAAATATATAATCTGATTCGGGGGACTAATCCCCAGCCCGGAGCAATAACCCATTTTCAGGATAGGCGATTTAAGGTCTTTGACTCAGAATTACTCGCTGGCAAAGGGGAGAGATTAGCCGGCAAGGTTGTTAACATTACCGAACAGGGATTTGCGGTGGCAGCTACAAACGGGACTATTCTTGTTAAACGAGTGCAAATAAAAGGCTCACCTAAAGTCTCGGCTGTGGAATTTGCTGAGCAGGTGTCCTTAAAGGTAGGAGACAGACTTAAATAGAAAGCTTGAAGTAAGCTATAGTATACCCTTCACTGGGAGCAACCTCCTAACTAGTATATAATAATTATCATGAGCTATGTAAAAGGCTGAACACAGACGTACTAGTAACCACTCGAAATAGGCTCCAATTCATTAAATGATGGAGGAGGACTATGTGGTATTGGTACGAAGGCATGGGCTGGTGGATGCTGTTTGGTGGTGTTTGGACGGTGGTGTTCTTGGGTGGGGTAATCGCGCTGATAGTATGGGGAATTAAAAAACTTACGGAGCGTACCGGTTCCAAGCTAGATACAAGCATGAAGCGTAACCCACTGGACATTGCTAAGGAGCGCTATGCCAAAGGTGAAATCTCCAAAGAGCAGTTCGAACAGCTCAAGAAAGACCTGTCCTAATTCAATGACAAGGAAAAATAAAACTACAGAAGCTGCCAAAAGACGGTATAACCGTGTTGCTCCTGTTTATGACCTGATGGAGAGCTTGGTCGAGAGGTCTCGTTACAGCAAGTGGCGGGAAATTCTGTGGGGCAAGGTGGAGGGTACTAACATACTGGAGGCAGGTGTCGGCACAGGCAAGAACTTTCCCTACTACCCAGAAGAGGTTGAAATAACCGCAATAGACTTCAGTGAGAAGATGTTGGGCCATGCCATAGAGAAAGCTGAGAAACAAATGGTAAAGGTTAACCTACAGCAAATGGATGTGCAGAACCTCGAATTTGAAGATAACACCTTTGATTCAGTAGTGGCATCTTTTGTTTTCTGCTCGGTTCCAGACCCAGTTCGGGGTCTAACAGAGGTTAAACGGGTGTGTAAACCAGGCGGCAAGGTACTTCTCCTAGAGCACGTTCTCAGTGCCAACCGCATTCTGGCCTGGCTAATGCATTTGGTCAATCCAATAGTAGTAAGAACTATGGGGCTAAACATCAACCGACGAACAGTAGAGAATGTAATCAAGAGCAGGCTGAGGATAGAACAAGTTACTGACCTTGCTGCAGGAATCTTTAAGCTGATTGAAGCAAGAAAAGAACGCTTACATTCCTGAACTTGCTTAAGCTATCTATTAAGGTTCAAGTGTGCTAAGGGGGAGGTGAACTATATGGCGAATGATAAGCAAGACATGCATGCCGGACACGCTGAAAAGATGGAACACCATGCTATGGGACATGATATGCCTGCTGGGCATAATAAAAAAGCCACGCACGAGCATGAAAATCACCACGCTCACATGGTAGCTGATTTCAGAAGACGATTCTGGATATCACTGGTAATCACCATACCGATTCTTACCCTTTCGCCATTAATTCAGGAGCTTGTTGGCATCAGGGACATACTCAGATTCCCTGGCGATTTATACGTTCTCTGGGCACTTTCTACTGTTGTATTCTTCTATGGCGGATATCCCTTCCTTAAAGGGCTGCTTGATGAACTGAAGTCAAAAAGCCCGGGCATGATGACTCTGCTTGCCCTGGCTATTACTGTTGCCTACGGGTACAGCAGCGCTGTGGTGTTCGGTTTGAGCGGCAAGATATTTTTCTGGGAACTAGTGACGTTGGTTGATATCATGCTCCTAGGGCACTGGATAGAAATGAAGTCAATTATGGGTGCTTCAAGAGCACTGGAGGAATTAGCCAGGCTTATGCCCTCGGAAGCACATAAACTCATGCCAGACGGTACCATAAAAGACATCTCCCTTGATGAGCTCTTAATAGGTGATAGGGTAGTGGTAAAACCGGGAGAGAAGATGCCGGCTGATGGCAGTGTGGTCGATGGTGAGACATCAGTGAATGAGGCTATGCTTACCGGTGAATCAAATCCTGTATTCAAAAAAGCGGGCAATAAAGTCATCGGAGGCTCGGTTAACGGCGAGGGTTCAATTACTATAGAAGTCCAAAAGACGGGAAAGGACTCTTATCTTTCACAGATGCTAGCCTTAGTCAAAGAGGCGCAAGGGAGCAAGTCGAGAACCCAGGACTTAGCCAATCGGGCTGCCCTCTGGCTTACCGTCATTGCCCTCAGTGCCGGAACAATAACAATCGTCTTATGGCTGGTCATATTAAATCAGGAATTTGCTTTCTCCCTCGAACGGATGGTGACGGTAATGGTTATTACCTGCCCTCACGCCCTTGGTCTTGCTGTCCCGCTAGTGGTTGCTGTTTCTACCGCTGTCTCAGCAAGAAATGGCTTATTAATAAGGAACCGTGCCTCTTTTGAACGAGCCAGAAACATTCAGGCGATACTGTTTGATAAGACAGGAACTCTTACTGAAGGAAAATTCGGTGTTACCGATATTGTTACCTTAAGTAGCAACATGGACGAAAAAGAGCTGCTGAAGTATGCCGCCTCAGTGGAGGCTTATTCCGAGCACCCTATTGCCAAGGGGATTATATTATCATCTCGAGAGAAGCTTCCCGCTGAAGGTTTTAAGATGATTCCAGGCAAAGGAGCACAAGGAAAAGTGAATGGTAAAGATGTAAAGATAGTAAGCCCGGGTTATCTTAAAGAAAATGACATTGCTATTAGCGACGAGAGAATTGAGAAACTCTTTTCACAGGGGAAGACGGTCATTTTTGTAATGATTGATGGAGAGCCAAAGGGAGCCATCGCCCTTGCTGACATTATCCGGCCTGAGTCCAAAAAGGCGATTTCCCAGTTAAAACAGATGGGCATTAGGTGCATGATGATAACCGGGGATAACAAACAGGTGGCTAAATGGGTGGCTGAAGAGGTGGGACTGGATGAGTACTTTGCCGAGGTTCTGCCTGACAAAAAAACGGAAAAGGTGAAAGAAGTCCAGTCTAGAGGACTAATAGTAGCTATGACCGGCGACGGGGTGAATGATGCTCCCGCCCTGGCACAAGCGGACGTGGGGATCGCCATTGGTGCTGGCACCGATGTCGCTGTGGAAACAGCCGACATTATCTTGGTAAGGAGCAACCCTCTGGATGCAGTGGCAATAATCGGTCTGGCACGAGCCACTTACCGAAAGATGATACAGAACCTGGGTTGGGCTACCGGTTATAACTTCTTTGCCATCCCTATCGCCGCTGGTGCTCTTTACAACTTTGGCATACTGTTAAGCCCGGCGATGGGAGCAATACTCATGTCGCTCAGTACAGTTATTGTGGCTATCAACGCAAGGCTCTTGAGGGTGGAGGGAAGAAGGTAAAAAATATCAAATCAGCGAATGGAAAAAATAAAACCCTGGATAAGTGGTGGGCAGTAGGGGACTCGAACCCTTGACCTCTCGGATGTGAACCGAGTGCTCTAACCAACTGAGCTAACTGCCCCGAAAGTGTGTTTATTGTACCCCCGAATAACCCCATTTGTAAAATTGACAACTAGCTCGCAATCTCTTTAAACTAGCTTCATAGACCCTGTTAAGGAGAAAAGGTTATGCCATTTATTGAAGCTATCGGACAGCAGCTAGCGGAAATGCTTAAGAAGTACAGTGCCGATTACATTGAAGCTCACCTTGAGGAGAGCCAGACCAGCCATATTGCCTACCGGGGAAGGGAACTGGATTCCATCGGCAGGGCAACCGCCACCGGGGGGAATATACGAGCTATGGTAAAGGGCGCCTGGGGCTTTGTCAGCTTTAATGACCTCAATGAGCTTGCCAACAAAGTGGAGCTGGCGGTAAAACAGGCTCAATTAGCTGGCAGGGAACAAAGCCAGCTGGCTCCGGTGACGCCGGTGATTGATGCAGTATTAACCGAGACAGATAGGAACCCGGTAGCGATACCTTTAGCTGAGAAGAAACAGCTGCTGGACGAATATAACGATGTTATCTGGCAGACCCCAAAGCTCCAGACCTCAATTGCTGGCTATGGTGATAGTTACAAAAAGGTTATCTTTTTAAACTCATCAGGCAGCTATATTGAGCAGGACAGGATGGATATTGCTCTGCGCCTGGCTGCTGTGGCTACCGAAGGCAACGAGGTACAGCAGGCAGTAATGAGCCTGGGTAGCCGGGGTGACTTTACCGAAGTACAGGGTCTTCACCATCAAGTAGAAAAGATGGCACAGCGTTCCGTAGAGTTACTATCAGCACCGCAGGTAAAAGGGAAAGAATATACCGTGGTGCTGGACCCGGTTCTGGCTGGCGTCTTTGCCCATGAAGCCTTCGGACATCTCTCCGAGTCCGACTTTGTTTACGAGAACGACCGCCTGCGTGAGGTTATGACCCTGGGTAAACAGTTTGGTGGTAAGCTGCTAAACATCATTGATGACCCGACCATGCCCAGACTGCGGGGCAGCTATAAGTATGACGACGAAGGCGTACCGGCTAAAAAGACATATCTTATCCGGGAGGGCAAACTGGTGGGCAGGCTTCATTCCCGGGAAACCGCCGCCAAGATGGGAGAAAAGCCCACCGGTAATGCCAGAGCCATTAACTATCGCTTCCCGCCCATCGTCCGCATGAGCAACACCTATATCAAGCCAGATTCAGCCTCATTCGAGGATATAATAAGCGACATCAAGGAAGGGGTATATGCCAGGAACTGGTACGGAGGCACTACCAGCATGGAGATGTTCACCTTCTCTGCCGGTGAAGCCTACATGATTCGTAATGGTAAGATTGCCGAACTGCTACGACCGGTAGTGCTCACCGGTAACGTGTTCACCACCCTGATGAACATAGACGCCATAGGCAACGATTTGGAGATGAACCAGGGTGGTGGCTGCGGTAAAAGCGGGCAGGTTCCTCTGCCCGTTTCCAACGGTAGCCCACACATCAGAATTCGTCATTGTTTGGTTGGAGGCAAGTAAGTGGAAGATATTCTAGCTAGAGCGAAAAAAATAGCCGAGGAAGCCGAGGTGTTCATGGTTGCCTCTGAGGAAACCTCGGTTCAATTTGAAACCAACCGACTGAAGCATATTCACTCAATACAGAGAAGCAGTGTGGCGCTGCGTGTAATTCAACACGGTAAAATTGGCTATGCCACTACTACCGAACCGGACAACCGCCAGGAGCTGGTCAATATGGCAGTGGAAACCGCCCGGTTCGGTATGCCCGCCAGGTTTGAGTTCCCATCCCTAACTACCTACCCATCAATTGAAGTGTTCGACGCTAATGTAGGGGCAGTGCCCATAGAGACAATGATTAATCTTGGGGAAGAACTCATCGCCACCATTAAAAGTCACACTCCAGACATTATCTGCGAAGCCGGGGTGGCCAGAGCTGATGCCTCAGTCCGTATCATAAATTCCCGAGGGGGAGAGGCAAACTACCGAGAAAGTATCTTCAGCCTGGGGGTTGAAGGCAGCCTCATCCGCGACACCGATATGCTCTTTGTCGGTGATAGTGAAATCTCCTGTCAACCTCTAACTGAATCCAAGAAAGTAGCTGAGATTGTGCTCCAGCAGCTTGAGTTTGCCCAGAACCAAGCCTCAGTGCCAGGCAAGCTTCTGCCGGTAGTCTTTACCCCCCGCGGTGTCGCCAGCGCTCTAATCACACCCTTGATGATAGCTTTTAACGGCAAGACAGTCCTGGAAGGAGCCTCACCTATAGGTAATAGACTTGGTGAGCCGGTATTTGACCCAAAGCTATGGCTGTGGGATGACCCAACTATTGCCTACCGTCCGGCAAGTCGCCCCTGTGATGATGAGGGTACCCCCAGCCAGCGCACATCTCTTATCGAGGGCGGAAAGGTGGCACATTTCCTGTATGACCTGCAAACAGCTGCCCTCGCCCATACCCAAAGCACGGGAAATGGCGATAGAAATGGTGGATTGCCCAGTCCTTCCGCCACTGCCTTTGTTATTGCTCCCGGCACCGCCACTTTTGATGAAATGGTAAGCGATATCAAGGAAGGGCTGGTTATTGAGCAGCTTATGGGAGCCGAACAGGGCAATATTTTAAGCGGTGACTTCAGCGGCAATGTCCTTTTAGGTTATAAGGTGGAAGGTGGTAAAATAGTAGGTAGGGTTAAAGATACCATGGTTACCGGAAATGTTTATCAGCTTCTGAAAGAGATTACGGCTATCGGCAGTGATGACCAGTGGGTGGGTAGCTCGATTAAGACTCCCTCCCTCTACCTCCCCAGCCTGTCAGTAGCCAGTAAGTAGCCATTTAGAGAGAGGACAGGGTTACCTAATAAAAAGCAAAAAGGAGAGTCAAAGAGGGGCGAAGCCCCTGGGGGAAATCCCCCTGAGTCCCCCTTTGCGAAAGGGGGAGAACTTCTCCCTTTAAGAAAGGGAGAGCGAGAGGGATTTTGATAAGGGGAAGGGGATAAAGGGGATAGGGTTACCTAATTAAAAACCCGACTATGAGCGAGGCGAAGCGAAAATGAAAAATTTATACAAACTTCATGCCCATCCCAAACTTAATTCACCGAATATGGTGGCGGCCTGGCCCGGCATCAGCAATGTGTCAATTATAGTTGCTACCTATCTTAAAAGGGGGCTGGATTTTAAGGAGCTGGGAGAGATTGAGTCCTCTTACTTTTTCGACCCTATCGGGGTAGCGGTTAAGGACAACGTGGTTGAGGCACCGCAGTTCCCGCAGAACAAGTTCTACTACTGGAAAAATAAAAGCGGGGGGAGCGACATAATCTTATTTATCGCTGATGACCAGCCGAGCTCCAAGGGATACGAACTGGCTAATTGTGTTATTGATATGGGGGTAAGGTTTCAGGTTAAAAGAATATACACCTGCGCTGCTGCTCTGACCCGCATTCACCATACCGAGCAACCCAAGGCCTGGGGGGTAGCCACCAACCAGCAGACGGCTGAGGAGCTGAAAAAATATGATTTGGTGGGAAAGGGTAACCTTCAAATCTCCGGGCTCAATGGGTTGCTGCTTGGCGTAGCCAAAGAAAGGAATGTGGAAAGTGTCTGCTTGCTGGGCGAGGTACCTATGTATACCACTCGCCTACAAAACCCGATGGCAGCCCTGGTGGTGCTTGAAGCTCTGACCAAAATGCTAGGGGTGAAAATTGATATGACTGAGCTGACCCAGCTAGCCATAGAAACCAGCGAGAGGATGAAACAGATAGCCGCTGAAGCTATGGGAGAATACATAGACTTTTTCACCAAGCCTATCTGGGAAAGCGAAGAAGAGGAAGAAGAGGAATAAGACTGTGGAACCGGATGTAACGCTGCCTATTGAGCAAATTATCGCCGATTTGGGTAACAGTGACAAGCCGTTACTCAACTCACAGCTGGCTGAGCTATCAGCCCTGAGCTCAGAAATGCTAAGCCTTTGGGAGCAGGTATGGACAGCTACTGAGACCAAGCGACGACAACAGATTATGTATCGGCTGGTTGAGCTTGCCGAAGATAACTTTGAACTCAACTTTGATAGTATTTTTATTCGGTGCCTGAAAGACGAAGATGCCGAAGTGCGGAGCAAGACAATTGAAGGTCTGTGGGAAAATGAAGATACCTCGCTAATTAATCCCCTGATTAATCTGCTTGAGCATGATAGTTCCGAGAAAGCCCAGGCGGCGGCGGCTACCGCACTGGGCAAGTTTGCCATGCTAGCCGAGCACGAAAAGCTGCGCCCCAACTACGCCGCCAAGGTAGGGCAAGCTCTACTCTCGGCGATTAATGACAGCGGCAAATCGGTGGAGGTCAGACGCCGGGCACTGGAGGCGGTAGCCCCGGTAAGCCTCCCCGAGGTGAAGGAAGCCATCAGTCAAGCCTATCACGGTAAAGATATTAAACTCAGGGCTAGCTCTATTTACGCTATGGGGAAGAATTACGACCCCTACTGGTTGCCCATCTTGCTAAAGGAACTAAACAGTAATAATAACGAGATACGCTATGAAGCTATTGGGGCTTGTGGTGAGCTGGGAGAAGAAGAAGCTGTCCCCTACCTTATCAAGCTTTGCTGCGACCCCGACACCGATATCCAGCTGGCGGTCATCCAGACACTGGGTAAGATAGGCGGTGTTGAAGCCAGAGAGCATCTAAAAAAGTGTGTTAGAAACCCCAGCGAGGTAATCCAACAGGCAGCAGAACAGGCTCTACACGAGCTAGAAATAGGCGAGGAACCATCCTCCCACCGTGGTTGGCCTCCATAAGGATAGTATGCTTATCGGTGTCAAGATTAAACTTCGGGACAAAAGATTAGTTGATGCCTGGGACGACTACACCTGGCACACCGACCCTGCTCTAGCCCAGCTTGACGCTATCCCTCCACTAGCGGTTGCTTTCACCGAATACCTGCCAATCTACACCCGTGAGCTGTACCACCCCACCCCAATCAGACACCCATTTGCTATAGAAACGCTGGATGGCAAACACATCGGTAACTGCTCGTTTTATAACATTGACGAAAGTGAAGGTGAAGCCGAACTGGGTATCCTGATTGGCAATCGTAATTACTGGGATAAGGGCTACGGCACCGACGCCATAACCACCCTGGTCAATTATATTTTCCACCACACCAACCTCCAGCGAATTCACCTGAAGACCCTGGAATCAAACCAGCGAGCACAGAAGTGCTTCCAGAAATGCGGCTTTAACCCCTACGGGCACTTAACAAGGGATGGATACAGCTTCATCCTTATGGAGCTACACCGCCAGCAATGGGAAGAAGATAAAGGAGAGGGGGACACAGGGGGTGAGGTTGATAAAAAACAATAATTTACCTATAGAGTGGCTGGGCAACCGGGTAAGGATTCTCGACCAGACCCGACTCCCTCTGCAGGAAATATACCTTGAGCTTGAAGATTATCAGGATGTAGCCTCAGCCATCACAGAACTGAAAATAAGGGGCGCTCCCGCCATCGGTATACTTGGCGCATATGGAATAGCTCTGGGTGCTCTAAAAATTGAAACTGGTGCTCCAGGCGAGTTTCTACACCGACTCCACGGAATCAGCCAGACTATCGCTAACACCCGACCCACCGCCCGCAACCTGTTCCGGGCTATCGACCGGATGAACAGGGTGGCTGAAGCTGGCGAGGACGTGGAGCAGATTAAAAAGGCGCTGGTTAACGAGGCGATTAAAATTCACGCCGAAGAGTCGGAGGCATGCCGAAAGCTGTCCCAGCTTGGCGCCGAGCTAATCCAGGACGGTTTTACCATTCTGACCCACTGCAATACCGGAGCGTTAGCCACCGGCGGCTATGGCACTGCCTTCGGGGTAATCCGGTGGGCAAAAGAGCAGGGCAAGAAGCTCAAGGTTATCGCCACCGAGACCCGTCCCCTCCTCCAGGGGGCACGGCTTACTGCCTGGGAGCTAAAAAAGGCTAATATCCCCTTCACCCTCATCACCGACTCCACCGCCGGTTATGTTATGAGCCAGGGGAAGGTTGACTGCGTCATGGTTGGCGCTGATAGGATTGCCGCCAATGGTGATACCGCCAACAAGATTGGCACCTATACCCTGGCGGTGCTGGCAAAGGAGAATGGCATCCCGTTTTATGTGGCGGCTCCCACCACCACCATTGACCTGTCGCTGGCTTCCGGGGAAGAAATCCCAATTGAGCAGAGGAAAGCGGAAGAGGTAACCCATATTCAGGGGGTAAGCATTGCCCCTGAAGGCACCCAAGCCCTCAATTTCGCCTTTGATGTTACCCCCCACTACTACATCACCGCCGTCATCACCGAGCGTGGTATAATAACAGAGCCGTATGGGGAGAGGATGAGGAAAATTATTTAGAGACCTATCCCCCTAGCCCCCTTCCCTTAGTAATCTTTAAGGGAAGGGGGAGTAAAGGGAAGAGAGGGGCGGAGCCCCTCTCTATAATCTCTTCCCCCTCTCCTTTGAAGGAGAGGGGGAAAAAGGGGGTGAGGTAGAAAAGATTTTTGCTAAAAGTGGTTTGCTGAGAGCGTGGTATAATAACAGAGCCATACGGGGAGGGGATAAAGAAGGTGGTCTAGCATGAAAAAGGAAGAAGCACGTCAAGAAGTAGCCAAGCTGATTGGAAAATACGAATCTCTAAGCCCATATCAGGTAAAGAAATTCAATGAGGCTGCGACGAAACAGGGCTTCATTGAACCTTTATTTCGAGCTCTGGGTTGGGACTTCGATGATACGAACGAAGTAGCACCAGAAGAACAAGCATCAAATGGACGAGTAGACTATGCCTTCAAATTGCGAGGTGTATCTCAATTCTATCTGGAAGCTAAGCCGCTTAAAGCCGATTTAACCAGACTTGAATATGTTAAACAGGTTATTACTTATGCCTACAGCAAAGGTATCACTTGGGCAATACTTTCCGACTTTGAGAGGCTACATGTTTATAATGCCCAGACAGGCCACTCCTTCATAACTCTTTCTTATGATAAATATTTAACAGATTTTGATGACCTGTGGCTTCTATCTAAAGCATCATTCCAGACAAATGCCTTGAACGAAAAGGCTGAAAAATACGGGGCGCTCCCTCCACGACTGGGAATAGAGCAACGGCTGTTTAAACAACTCCGACAGTGGCGTGAAGAACTTTTTAACCAACTGCATCACTATAACGAGAGCCTAAGCCGTAGCCAGATAGACGAGGTTATTCAAAAGCTATTTAACCGCCTCATCTTCATCCGCAACTGCGAGGATAGGCAGATAGAAGACAGGGTGCTACTCAGTGCCGTTAATGAGTGGCGGGGCGGTAGACGCAAGGGAGAGCTCATTGAAAAAGTGCAACACATCTTCCGCGATTTCGACGGCTACTACGACAGCGACCTGTTCGCCCATCACCTCGCTGACGAAGTTTTCATTGAGGGCACAACCATTGAGCACATTATAGACGGTCTATATGAAATTCCCGGTGGGATGGTTAGCTATGACTTCTCCATCATTGATGCTGATGTATTAGGAGCAGTATATGAGCAATATCTGGGGCATGTAGCTGCCATAGTAAAACAGAAGGCAAAGGAAGCTCAAGCAAAAATGGACTTGGGGTTACTCATAGAGGGGACCTTTGAAATTGCCGCCAAAAAGCAGCGCCGCAAAGAGCACGGCATCTACTACACTCCCAAATTCGTAACTAGCCATATAGTCAAGGAAACAGTGGGGCGTTTCCTTCAAGAGCATAAATACAATGATATATTAAATATTAAAATCCTAGACCCAGCCTGTGGCTCAGGCTCTTTTCTCATCCGCGCTTATGATGAACTGTTAAAGTACCACGCTTATCAGCGTGGTAAATCGGTAACTGAGCTTGACCAATGGGAACGCCTGCCCATTCTGACCAATAATATCTTTGGCGTTGACCTTGATATGCAGGCGGTAGAAATCGCTCGCCTGAACCTGCTACTACGCAGTCTGGCAAGGCGAGAGACCTTACCCAGTCTTGCTGACAACATCCGCCGAGGTAACTCCCTAATTTCAGGCACAGAAAAGGAGCTTAAAAAGTATTTCGGTGGCAAGTGGCGGAAAAAGAAGCCTTTCAACTGGGAGCAGGAATTTAAGGACATTATGGCTAACGGTGGCTTTGACATAGTGATAGGCAATCCGCCCTGGGTTTCACTAACTGGAAAACACAAGAGCCTAGATTTGTCTGAGCAAGAACTTCAATACCTATTCGATAACTTTAGCATTAATACTTACGCACCTAATCTCTACGAAATCTTCGTCCGGCGTTCGCTAGACTTACTGAAGAAAGATGGTTTGTTTAGCTTCATCGTGCCTGATAGGCTCGCAACAAACCAACAGTTTATTAAACTTCGTGAATATATGCTAGACAATTTCACAATAGAGAGACTTTTGTTTAGGGTTCCTTTCCCTGGGACAATCGCTGATACTTTGGTATTCGTTATACGGAAGACAAAACCAAAAGACAATAGCATCGAGATTTCTGATTATCCAAGTCAAAAAGTTGCTAGAATATCACAAAGCACTTTCCTATCTTCTTCTGATTTCGCTTTTTTCTTTGTTGACCCTCAAGTAGCAGAAATCTTCCAAAAGGTAAAACACGATGAGAGAGTAAAAAACCTTGCTACTATTACTAAATCTACTTCTGGCTGTGGTGCTAAGTCTTCATTACTACGTAAAAAACGAGTAAGCCGCAAAGAAATTAAGGTTATGAAGGGGGAAAACATAGGGCGATATGAAAATAAGGGATTCTTTTGGTTTAACTTCAACGATGAGAACTTAACTGGCAGAACAAGAGACAAAGAGAAACTAGGAGCAAAAGAAAAGGTTCTAGTTCGGAAAACAGGAATCGATATTATTGCTACTTTTGATGATAGCGGCATATATCCAGAGCAATCACTATACTTCCTATATGGGGCAAATCGTGATATGCTTCTCTATTTGCTTGCTCTTCTGAATTCCAAAATGATGAATGCTTACTACAGAAATTTTGCAGTCACTAATCGAGACGCTACCCCTCAATTAAAGAACATTGATCTGGATAAATTCCCAATAATAGTCTCATCTGAAAAGAAGAAGCACGATAATTTGGTAGCTCTGGTGGACAGGATGCTAGAACTGAATAAACGGCTGGCACCCATTCGCAAAACATACTGTAATGAGCGGGATGAACTTATTAGAGAGATTGATAAGACAGATAAGGAAATAGATAATTTGGTTTATGACCTCTACGGACTCACGGAGAAAGAAAGGAAGATTGTAGAAGGAGGAACTTAATGCCGCAGGCGAAAATTGGGGTTATCGGGGGGACGGGGCTGTATGATATTGAGGGATTGACCAACATTGAAGAGGTTGACTTAGATACTCCGTTCGGTAAGCCGAGTGATACCATAGTTGTCGGTAGACTGGGAAGAGTGGGGATTGCCTTTCTCCCCCGGCACGGGAGGGGGCACCGTATCACCCCCACCGAACTCCCGACGCGGGCTAATATCTATGCCCTGAAGCGGCTGGGGGTGGAGCATATCATCGCCGTCAACGCCGTGGGCAGCTTCAAGGAAGCCGTCAGGCCCGGCGACCTGCTCATCCCCGACCAGCTCATTGACCGCACCCGGAGTCGGGTTAACACCTTCTTCGGTGAGGGCATTGTCGCCCATATTCCCTTCGCCGACCCCTTTTGCCCGGTGCTGAGCCAGATTGTGTACCAGTCAGCGCAGCAAGCGGGGGCTACCGTCCACAAGGGCGGCACCTATGTAGTCATAGAAGGTCCCGCCTTCTCCACCAGGGCAGAATCATTCCTCTACCGCTCCTGGGGAGCCGATGTGGTCGGCATGACCGCTCTCCCCGAAGCCAAGCTGGCACGGGAAGCGGAAATCTGCTACGCTAGTATCGCCTGCGTCAGCGACTATGATTGCTGGCATGAAGCGCATGACTCAGTTACCGTAGAAATTATCATGAATATCCTGCATAAAAATGCTGACATTGCCAAGAAAATCATCAAGCTGGCAGTAACCGAAATACCGGAGCAACGCGACTGCCTGTGCGCCTCGGCGCTCAATGCGGCTATCATTACCGACCCGGAGAAGATGCCGGCAGAGCAAAAACAAAAACTCGACCTGCTGATAGGCAAATACTTAGCTTAAGGAGACAGCCAGAAACTTTATGCCCACTATTGAGTTTAACTGCCTGCCCACCGTCATCGGGAGTATGCCCCACACCGACCCGTCCCGGGCGTGCTCTCTAATTACTCACTACCTCAGAGACATCCCTGCCTGGCCCCAGCTGCCCCGGCGCTCCTTCCTGGAAAATATGTATGCTCAGTTCAGCCAGGGCTTCCCCGGCGTGGAGCTTAAGGAAAACAGCATCTATATAGACCGCTCTCAGGACTTGGATAAGCCTCTGGAGAAGCTTTATTCTGCTTATCTAAATAACGATGCCGATAAATACCCCATCAGCCCCGAATATGCGGCTGGTCTCCACCAATTTTTATCCTTAAAACATGTAACGTCCCGTGCCGTCAAGGGGCAGATAACGGGACCGGTTACCTGGGGGCTGACCGTCGCCGATGACAGTCGCCAACCCGTAATTTATGACGATGTCCTCGGTGATGCGGTAACCAAACTGCTCAGGCTGAAGGCAAGCTGGCAAGAAAAACAGTTAAGCCAGATTTGCCGGAATACCATTATCTTTGTTGACGAGCCGTATATGGCTGCCTTTGGCTCAGTGGGCATGACACTATCCAGGGAAAAGGTTATCAGCCTGCTGGAAGAGGTATTTAAGGGAATCAGCGGACTCAAGGGAGTCCACTGCTGCGGCAACACCGACTGGTCAGTGCTACTGGGCACCAGCGCTGACATCATCAGCTTTGACACTTACAACTATGCCCAATCGTTAACTCTCTATCCCAAAGAAATAAAGAAATTTCTGGATAAGGGGGGCACTATCGCCTGGGGGATTGTCCCCAACAATGAAGAGTCGCTGGGTGGGGAAACGGTATCCAGCCTCAAAGACCGCCTGGAAGAAGCCATGGCGCCCTTTACCCGAAATGGTATTCCCTTCCGGCAGTTGATACGGCAGGGACTGCTCACCCCAAGCTGCGGACTGGCATCCCTGCCCGGTGAAGAGGCAGCTACCCGTGTTCTGGAATTACTAACCGGGCTGTCGGCAATGCTGCGAAAACGGTATATTTAGCAGTAGACTGATGGAAAAATTGTATAAAGATTATTTATCTACCTCACCCCCTTAATCCCCCTCCCCTAAACAGGAGAGGGGGAGAAATGTTAGAAAAGAGGGGCGAAGCCCCTCTTAGAAAATTATTTTCCCCTTCCCCTTGATAAGGGGAAGGGGATACAGGGGATAGGGTTACTTCATTATCAAAGTAAAGGGAAGTATAGGGTTTGAAGGGGGTTTCACCCCTCCAATCTTCCTTAATAAACAATTAAGCAGGAGAAGGTTACTAAATGGAATGCCAGATTGACGTCAATAAAGCCAAATGCCCCTGCACCTATGAACCCTGCCCACGAAAGGGCAAGTGCTGTGAATGCATCTCACATCATCTGGAGTATAATGAGCTTCCGGGCTGTGTATTTCCCCCGGAGGTAGAGAAGACCTACGACCGTTCCATTGCTAAGTTCGTCGAGGTCTTTGCCCATAAAGCCAGAGGTGACAGGAAAAGCTAAATTAGGTTATATTATCTAGCGATGAATAAGAAAAAAGCTAGAGAAAAGAAGAAGGTCACAGCTTCAGGCTGAGAAATAAATGAAGCAAGTCTACCTGCTCACCGGACGACCCGGAACCGGAAAAACCAGCCTTATCCGGCAAGCCTTAGCCAGAATAAAAGCTAAAGCCGGCGGCTTCTACACCGAGGAAATACGCAATCGTGGGATAAGAGAAGGCTTCCGACTGGTTACCCTGGATGGGCAGGAAACGGTACTGGCGCATGTCAGTATCAAAAGCCCACACCGGGTAAGCAAGTACGGGGTTGATATTGACAGTCTGGATAAGGTAGGTGTCGCCGCACTGCAACGGGCAACCGAGGAGTGCGACTTAATCGTCATCGACGAAATTGGGAAGATGGAGCTTTTTTCTGCCAGCTTCAGGGAAGCTGTTTTACAGATAATTGACAGCGGGAAAAAGGTTCTCGGTACCATCATGCTTAGCCCCAACCCGTGGGCAGATGCCATTAAGACTAAGCCCCGGGTAAAGGTAATCACCGTAACCAGAACCAATCACCAGCAGGTGTTACAGGAGTTGCTGGACTGGCTGGAAGCTGACCAAGACTGAAATAGGAGGTTTTTGATTATGCTGATAAACATCGCTGCCCCAGGTAACCTCTGGGTAATCCTGATTGCTGTTATCGCCTATATCCTTGGTTCCTTTCCCACTGCCTACTGCATAACCAAGCAAATGATAGGCAAGGACATCAGGCGTGCCGGCTCGGGCAACATCGGAGCAATGAACGCCTACCGTCTCATCAAGATAAACAAATCAACCGGTATGGGTATAGCCGGATTTGTCCTAGCGTTAGTCGGTGATGTGGGGAAGGGTGTTTTGTCCATCTTTGTGGCTAAATGGCTGAGCTTCCTCGGCTATGACCTGCTACTGGCGTTAATCGTCAGCAGCGTTTTCGTAATCATTGGCCATAACTATTCCTTTTTCTTCAAAGGTAAAGGAGGCGGCAGAGGCATATCCTCTCTGGCTGGAGTAGTCTTAGCTTTGAACCCACTGGCACTGCTACTCGGGCTGGTGACTTTCCTGCTGACCATCCTGGTAACTGAGTATGCAATGGGAGGCAGAATAAACTGGGGTAAGTTTTCCTCGGTATTCTCCGCACTCGGCTCTCAGATATTGGGAAGAGTGGTGGGACTGGCTCTTGCCCTGATTCCCCTTTATTTCTTTGGTCCGGCGGTATTCCTCCCGGCACTGGCAGCTGACATTCCGGTACTAATCAAACATATTGAAAGAATAAGAGCCTATATTAGACAGTTACCGAGTAGAAAGCAGAGCGCAATTAAAGGAGTCGAGAGGTAATGCCACCGCTACCAGAATTAGTCCAAGCACTTCTTGCACCAAAAGCCTATCCTGACACTCCCCAGCAGATAGAGCTGGTGCAAACCCAGATGTCCTTTGTTTTCCTGACCGATAACTATGTGTATAAGGTAAAAAAGCCGGTAAATCTGGGGTTTCTGGACTATACCACCCTGGAAAAACGCTATTTTTTCTGCCAGAAGGAGGTAGAACTCAACCGGCGCCTCTGCCCTGATGTTTATCTGGGGGTAGTGCCCATAACCCGGGACAAGGGCGACTTCTTAATAGAAGGGTGGGGCGGGGCTCTGGAATACGCGGTAAAGATGCGCCGCCTTCCCCAGGCAGCAATGATGGATGTGCTGCTGGCTGCTAACCAGGTGTCTTCCACAATGATAACCAGTCTGGCACAGAAGCTGGCGGAATTTCACCGGACAGCAGATACCAACGATGCCATCAGTACCTTTGGCGACCTCCCTACCATCACCCAGAATACCGAGGAGAACTTCACCCAAACCGAAAAGTACATCGGCACCATTATCTCTCAAGATGCATATCAACGCATCAGGGCTTACACCGATAGCTTTATCAAGCAAAATACTCCTCTATTTCATAAGCGAATTGAATCGGGCAGGATAAGGGACTGCCACGGTGACCTCCATGCTGCCCATATCTGCTTCACCAATGGCGTCTGCATTTACGATTGCATAGAGTTTAACGACAGGTTCAGATACTGTGATGTTGCCTCGGAGGTTGCCTTTCTGGCGATGGATTTAGACCACCATGGACGGGCTGACCTGTCCCGCCTTTTCGTTAATAGTTATGTAGTTCAAAGCGGTGATAAGGAATTAGTGGAGCTGCTCAATTTCTATAAGGGCTACCGTGCTTATGTCCGCGGCAAGGTGGCGAGCTTTAAGTATGACGACCCCTACATCTCAGATGAAGAAAAGACAAAGGTGTTAGCCATTGCCAAGCGGTATTTTGAGCTTGCCGAATCGTATGTATGATGAGTTAAGATGAGAAAAGGTTGGTTATGAATAAAGTAATGCAAAGGATCATCGATGAAATTGACCAGAAGTTTAAATGTTTGCAGATAAGTTTTGAAGGCGACTCATGGAGAAAAAGTATTCCTCCGGAAGCTGGCTGGTATCTGATTAAGACAAATACACCAATTGCTGTGTTAAAATCTGCGGGACCACCAAAATATAAAGCCCATATTAATATTCCTGAAACTATTAATAATACCTCAATGTTGCAAGACTTTGGTATTGCTATCATCCAATCCAACGATGAAGATTACGTGGTATATAATGGAGAGGCGGAGAATCTTAAAGCAAGGGCAAGAGAACATGAACGTGGCCATCCGAAGACATATTGTCTGGGGTTATCAAATTATGAGACCTTACGGAGCTATAAGTGGACTTTTTGCTATGTGGTTGTATCAACTGTGAAGTTCTTCCAAATTGGAGATAAGCTCTTGAGAGTAGCAAGAGTAGCAGTTGAACAGGGATGGCGAGCAAAAAATGGTTGGCCTATTCTATGTAGAAAGTAATGTATTTGCGAAAATGTGAACGTCGTCTAACAGCGTGTTCGTGGTTCGCTTCGCTCGCAATGACATTCTTTCTTGGTCTTTGCGAGGAGCGTAAGCGACGAAGCAATCTCAAGAGACAACACGGATGGATAAACAGTACTACATTTATATGATGACCAACAAAAGGAATACTGTGATTTATACAGGGGTTACCAACGACCTAAAAAGAAGGGTTTTTGAGCATAAGGAAAAACTGGCTGAAGGATTTACCAAGAAATATAACATTACTAAACTTGTGTATTATGAGGTGTTTGAGGACGTAGAGAATGCCATTCTGAGAGAGAAACAGATTAAGGGTGGCTCAAGGCAGAAGAAAGCTGAGTTAGTCAATTGTATGAATAAAGAATGGCGGGATTTGTATGCAGAATTATAAGGGATTGCTTCGCTTCGCTCGCAATGACAGGGAGAATATGAGTAGCTATAATCAAATGTGACGATGTCAAGCGATAAAGGGAGCCACTAAATTGAAAGAACCGTTTGCCGAATTTATAGAAGCCGAGTTGGGGTCTGGTTTTTTACTTATTGCCTGCGGGCTTCCCGGCACCTTGAAAACAGAGACCACTGAGGAGGTATCAAAGATTAAGGGCTACCCCATCCTTCGCACCGACCTGATTAGAAAAGAGGTCCTGAAAAATGAGGATATTTTCGATGAGAAGGTCGCCTCCAATATGGATAAACGGACTATGGTTTATGACGAGATGTTCCGACAGGCAGATGAGAATCTAGACAAGGGTGACGGAGTGATACTGGATGCCACCTTTGTCACTCAGTCCTTACGGGAACGGGCTGCGGCCATAGCCGCTAAGCATGATAAGACGTTTGTCATCCTGCAAACGGACTGTCCCCAGGAGGTAGCCATTAAACGAATACTAGAACGAACTAAAGAGAATTATGTCTCTAACGCACTGACCGAACAAGCCTACCTCAACAACAAAAAGAGGTTTGAAGCCGTGGACCTGAAAGGTCTGACAGACCTGTATCCGAGCCTTGATATCATTTACCTGATAGTTGATACCCGATACGACCCGCCTGAAGACTGGTATATCGTCGGCATGGAAAAAGGATGACACAAGGCTGACGAATGAAAATAGATTTACACATCCATACCAAGACCTGTTCCGATGGCAATCTCTCTATTGAAGAGGTTTTCCGGGAGGCAAAAAGAAGAAATATCGATGTAATGTCGATAACGGACCACGATTCTATAGACTGCCAGGAAAGAGCAATCGCCCTGGCTAGAGAGTATGGTATAGCGTACATTCCCGGGGTAGAACTGAATGTGACATTCCAGTATCCTGATAGAAAATCCACTTCCCTGGATTTTCTGGGATACCAATATGATATAAATAATCAAGAGCTAAGAAATAAACTTCAAATAATAAAAGAGCACAGAGAAGCTAGAGCACTTCAAATCTTGGAGAGATTGAATATTGAGCTGAATAAAGAGGATATCGAAGGACTTACTGAGGAAGACATCAAGAGTATACAGGATAGCGTTGATGGTGTATTCGGTCGACCCCATATAGCGAATTACCTGATAGCAAAAGGGATTGTCAGGGACAAACAAGAAGCCTTCGATAGATACCTGGTTAAGTGCGATGTGGCTAAGTACCCGCTTTCACTCGCTGAGGCGTCAAAGCTGGTGAGAGATGCCGGTGGTATACTTATCCATGCCCATCCTAATGACCCGAATGGGACATCCTTGGTAAGTATAACCCACGATTTGGAAGAACAGACAAAAATTATTGAGGAATATATGCTAGAATATATTGATGGCGTGGAGTGCTGGCATTCAAGAAATGATATGAAGACCACTGCTCACTATGTCGAATTCGCCAAGAAGCGCGGTCTGCTCATGACCGGGGGAAGTGATTGCCATCAAAAACCGCTCCTTCTGGGCACATTGGATATACCCGATTTTGTTGCCGAGCAGTTCAGGAGTGTTTTTAAGAGTAAATTGAGGGGGTGAGTCAGATAAATAATCAGTATGAAATAAAAGACCCGACATTAGCCGAAGCCGGAAGGCAGCGGATAGAGTGGGCTTCCCGGGAGATGCCAGTGGTGAGGCTAATCAGAGAAAGGTTTGCTTCCGAGAAACCATTGAAGGATGTTCGGATTTCAGCCTGCCTTCATGTTACCACGGAAACGGCGAATCTGGCTTTAGCTTTAAAGGAGGGAGGAGCCAGCATAATTCTATGCGCTTCTAACCCCCTGAGCACTCAGGATGATGTCGCCGCTGCCCTGGTGCAATTTGGTATTCCGACTAATGCCATTAAGGGTGAGGATGATAAAACATACTATAAGCACATCAATACTGCCCTGGGTAATAAACCCCAGCTTACGGTAGATGACGGGGCTGACCTGGTAACCACACTCCATACCAAGCGAAGCGATTTAATTAAAAATGTTTTGGGTGGTACCGAGGAAACCACCACCGGTGTCGTCAGACTACGCAGTCTGGAGAGGACAGGAGGTCTGAAGTATCCTATCATTGCGGTAAACGATGCCCAGACCAAGTACCTCTTTGATAATCGCTACGGGACGGGGCAAAGCACTATTGACGGCATTACCCGCGCCACCAATATCCTGTGGGCAGGCAAAAAGGTGGTGGTCTGTGGCTATGGCTGGTGCGGACACGGCATCGCCTTAAGAGCCAAGGGGTTGGGCTCCCAGGTGATTGTGACCGAGGTAGAGCCGGTCCGAGCCCTGGAAGCCGTTATGGACGGCTTTCAAGTTATGCCTTTGCTGGAAGCTGCCAGGGTGGGCGATATCTTCATTACCACTACCGGCGATAAAAATGTTATTGATAAAGCCCATTTCCAGGTAATGAAGGATGGAGCTATTCTGGCCAATAGCGGACACTTTAACGTAGAGATTAATATTCCAGCCCTGGAAAGCCTAGCCAGCAGTAAGCGACGCATACGAGCCTTTATTGATGAGTATACCTTGAGCAATAACCGCCACCTTTATCTGCTGGGTGAGGGTAGACTGATTAATCTGGCGGCAGCTGAAGGGCACCCGGCCAGCGTAATGGATATGAGCTTTGCCAATCAGGCACTGTGCCTGGAGTATATAGTGAAGAACAGGGGCAAGCTCCAACCCAGGGTTTATCCCGTGCCTGAAGAAATTGATAAACAGGTAGCCCGATTAAAACTAAGCTCTATGGGCATCAATATTGATAGTTTAACTCCAGAGCAACAGGAATACCTGACCAGCTGGCAGGAAGGAACATAGAAAGAGGGAAAAATGACGAATAGTTTTACTAGCTCACCAGCCTATTTGTTTACCTCGGAGTCGGTTACCGAAGGGCACCCCGATAAGCTGTGCGACCAGATATCAGACGCCGTTCTGGATACTATCCTGGGGAAAGACCCCTATGCCCGGGTAGCCTGCGAGACAGCGGTAACCAATGGCTTGGTAATGGTTTTGGGCGAGATTACCACCGATTGCTATATTGAGATTCCTCAGGTGGTGCGGGGGGTAGTGCGTGATGTCGGCTACACTAACCCGGAATATGGCTTTGAGTATAAATCCTGCGGGGTGATGGTATCTATTAAGGAGCAATCCAGCGATATAGCTATGGGGGTGGATAAATCGCTGGAGGCAAAGGTGGTTGAATCCAGCAACGACCTGGACAAAATTGGCGCCGGCGACCAGGGAATGATGATTGGCTTTGCCTGTAGCGAGACGCCGGAGCTTATGCCGTTGCCTATTTCCCTGGCGCACAAGCTATGCCGACGCCTGGCTCAGGTCAGGAAGGAGAAAACCCTGCCCTACCTCCGCCCCGACGGGAAATCACAGGTAACCGTAGAGTATCACAACGGCACCCCCAGGCGAGTAGATAGTGTCGTCATCGGAGCCCAGCATAACCCCAATGTCAGCCACGACAGGATTGAAAAGGACATCATTGAGCAGGTTATCAAGGTGGTGGTCCCACCTCAACTAATAGACGACCGAACCAGATATTATATTAATGCTACCGGTCGTTTCGTTACTGGCGGACCGGTTTCTGACACCGGTTTTACCGGTCGTAAAATACTGGTGGACACCTATGGCGGTATTGCCCGACACGGTGGCGGAGCATTTTCCGGCAAGGACCCGACCAAGGTTGACCGCTCTGCCGCCTACATGGCCCGGTATATCGCCAAAAACATAGTAGCTGCCGGGCTTGCCGAAAGGATAGAGCTCCAGATTTCCTATGTTATCGGCGTTGCCCGCCCCCTATCCGTTTCCATTGAAACCTTTGGCACCGCCAAGGTTGACCAGCAGGTTATCCTCGACCTAATCAATAAACACTTTGACCTCAGACCCGGGGCTATCATCCAAACCCTTGACCTCCGCCGTCCTATATACCGGCAGACCGCTTGCTACGGTCACTTCGGGCGAGACGACCTTGACCTCCCCTGGGAAAAAACCGATAAAGCCGAAACCCTGAGAAAAGAGGCGCTGGGTAAGTAGTAAATAGGGAGTTATATAGGGGCTATGCCCCTCTTAAGAAAATATTTCCCCTTCCCCTTGATAAGGGGAAGGGGATAAAGGGGATAGGGTAAGACCATGATAGTGGAAATGAAAACAGGTGCCAGTCAAGAAGAAGTAGATGGCATAGTGCAACGGGCTAAGTCGCTGGACATGGACGTCCAGCTAAACCTCGGCACTGACAAAACGGTGGTGGCAATACTGGGAAGTAACACGGGGCAGCTGTCTACAGATATTTTTGCCGTGCTACCCGGAGTAGAGAGCGTAACCCGAATTATGAAACCCTATAAGCTCTCCTCACGGGCATTCAAGGCAGAGGACAGCCTGGTTTCCATTGCTGGGATTGAGATTGGGGGTAAGCGCATTGTAGTTATGGCTGGTCCCTGTGCTGTGGAAAATGAAGAGCAGCTTATGGAAGTGGCCAAGGCAGTAAAGGAGTCCGGAGCCAGTATCCTGCGTGGTGGCGCTTTCAAACCGCGCACTTCTCCTTTCAGCTTCCAAGGACTGAAGAAAGCAGGACTGGAACTACTGGCACAGGTCAAGGAGCAGTCCGGCTTACCCGTGATTACCGAAGTGTTAGACCCTCGTGACGTTAGCCTGGTATCCGACTATGCCGATATCCTGCAGGTTGGCTCCCGCAATATGCAGAACTTCGTGTTACTAACTAAAGTTGGTAAAAGCAAGCGTCCGGTCGTTCTGAAGCGCGGTTTTTCGTGCACTGTTACCGAGTGGCTTACCGCAGCCGACTATCTGCTGGCAGAGAAGAACAACCAGGTCATTCTGTGCGAGAGGGGAATCAGAACATTTGAAGAGAGCGTTCGTTTTTCCCTGGATATTTCTTCAATACCGGTAATTAAGAAAGCCAGCCACTTGCCTTTGATTGTTGACCCCAGCCACGCCGCTGGCCACTACTCACTGGTGCCAGCTATAGCCAAGGCGGCGGTGGCGGCTGGTGCCGATGGACTGCTCATTGAGGTTCACCCCAACCCGAAAGAAGCCCTGGTAGACGGTCTGCAATCGCTCACACCGTCAGACTTTGACAGGTTGATGAAAGAACTCAGACCAATTGCCAAATCGGTGGGCAGGTATATCTAGCCTGGAAAGGGTAAAGCCCCTTCAAAACCTATATTGCTCCCACTTTTGAAAAGGAGAGTCTTAGAGGGGCTATGCCCCTCTAAAGAAATATTTCCCCTTCCCCTTATCAAGGGGAAGGGGAAAAAGGGGATAGGGTTGAAAAATAATCCTATTAAATTTGGCACTGACGGCTGGCGGGGGATTATCGCCCAGGACTTTACCTTTGATAATGTGCGTATCTGCGCTCAGGGGGTGGCTGACCATCTCAAGCAGACCGGACTAGCCCAACGGGGACTAATCATTGGCTATGACAACCGCTTTGCTTCTGAGGACTTTGCTTCCGCTGCCGCCGAAGTGATTGCTGGCAACGGGATAAAGACATACCTTTGTCCCAAAGCTATGCCGACGCCGGTGATAAGTTTTGGGGTTGTCGCCCAAAAGGCGGGAGGAGCTATCATCATCACCGCCAGCCATAACCCAGCCGACTGGAACGGCTTTAAGTATAAATCTGAATCTGGCTCCAGCGCTTCGCCCGAGGTTACTGCCAAAATAGAAAACAACATTGCCCGTATCCTGACTACGGGTAAGATAAACCAGATTGCGCTGTCCCGGGGAATAGATAAAGGATTGATAGAATACCTTGACCTGGCTCCAGCCTACTCCCAACAGCTGACCAACCTCATTGACCTTAATGAGCTGCGCCAAGCCAAGCTAAAAGTAGTCGTTGACCCGATGTACGGGGCTGGCATTGGTTACTTCGAGACACTGCTGGGTAACGGAGCCATTGAGCTTATCGGAATAAATAACGAACGTAACCCCCTCTTCCCCGGCATAAAACAGCCCGAGCCGATTGAGGTTAATTTAGCCAAGCTTTCAGCCACAGTCAAACAGCAGAAAGCTAATGTGGGTATAGCTACCGATGGCGATGCCGACCGCATTGGCATTATTGATGAAAAGGGGGAGTTTCTCACCCCGCTTCAGGTCTTTGCGCTGCTGGCTCTTTACCTGCTGGAGACACGCGGTGAGCGGGGAGGCATAGTTAAAACAATAACCACCACCAGCATGCTCTACCGCCTGGGAGAGATATTCAAGGTACCGGTTTATGAGACAGCAGTGGGCTTTAAGTATATTGCCCCGATAATGATAGCGGAAAATGCCCTCATCGGTGGGGAGGAATCCGGCGGCTACGGCTTCCGTGGTCACGTACCGGAGCGGGACGGTATTCTGGCTGGTCTCTACTTTCTCGACCTGATGGTCAAGACGGGTAAAACCCCATCACAGCTCATAGATTACCTGTACAGTAAGGTGGGACCCCATCACTTCAAACGTATAGATGTAAAATTCCCTGAAGATGAGCGCCAAGCTATAAATAAGCGTATCAAGGATAATTTTCCAAAATCTATTAACGGGGTTAAAGTGGTAAAAGCGGACACCACTGATGGTTTTCGCTTTATTCTAGCTGATACCACCTGGCTGCTCATCAGATTTTCGGGGACTGAACCGGTGCTCCGCCTCTATACCGAAAGTAATAGCCTAAAGCGAGTAGAAAAACTACTTGAGTTTGGTAAAGGATTAGCCGGAGTGTAAATAGAGATTTTTATTAACCTCACCCCCTTTTGTTCAACCGGGGACATAGGTTACACTTTAAACCGGGCACATAGGTAACACTTTCTCTCCCCCTTTATTGAGTATAGGCGTGACTCTTCTGGTTAATTCATTGAGGATACCAAGGGGATAAGAGCTGAACCTGATTTCCCATAGGTATTCACCTTTCTGCCTGAGCGCCACCGGCTCACCGGCAAGAGCTTCGGAGACATAGATAAGTTCACTATTCCACCTGATATCACCGTTATGCCGTATATGCCTCACAACGAAATCACCATGATAGGCTACTTCCGGTATTCTGGCGGGATATGGCCTTAGCGAGCGCCGGTATAAAGAAGCCGGCGTTTTCATATCCACTGCCTCATGAGGACGCTCATCATTATATTCCTGAATAAATCCGTCAAAGGCTCTCTGTTGCTCCTCAATATCCCTCTTTGCTGGACTAATCGTCGCTTCTTTTAGACTGCGATGCATCCGTTCATGCCGGTCGTTCTTTTCAGGATGTCCTACCTCTATCCTTTCGGGTCTGATACCCAGCTTGATAAACCAGACCGATAACCTGGATAAGCCACCTGGCCCCACTGAGGCAAAGGGAGCTCCATTATCCGTCCTGATTGCCTCAGGTAACCCGTATTCTTGGAAAACCTTTTCAAACCACGGCTTGGCTTCTCCATAAGTAGGATGGCTTAACCCCCAACAGAGTAATAGATAACGGCTATAATTATCACTTATCGTCAGCGGATAACAAAGCTTTCCGTCCCCGGTTCTGAATTGCCCTTTAAAATCGGCACTCCAGACTGCATTAGGTCTAGTGCACTCGTTGAATGGCTTGGTGTAAGGTGGGGTTTTGTGCTTCCTCTTACGAGTTATCACCAGCCCCTCCCTCTTCAGAATATCACCCGCGGTGCTGACGGCTGGCCACCGCTCCCCAGGGTGATGCCCCTCTAGCCAGGCAATTATCTTCTTCGGCCCCCACTGCTGATATCTCAATTTCGTAGCCACAATCTCCGTTGCCACCTCTACTGGTGTGGCATTATGATGACTTCTGGGTGCTTTTGACTTCTCCGTTAGTCCTGAATACCCTTCTCCTTGATAACGCTCAATCCACTTGTAAATAGTTTTACGGCTGACTTCATACATCTCACTCAATTGGGTGATGGTATACTCTTGGCTTAAGTAATCCCCAATCATCTGTATCTTTTGGTCCATGGCACAGGTCTCCTTCCAAGGCATAGGCACTACCTCCTTGCCTATACCTTATCACTTGTTACCCATGTCCCCGGTTTATTTTGTTACCATTGTACCCGGTTTGTACCCTCACTCCCCCTCTCCTTGTCAAGGAGAGGGGGAGATAATAAAAAAGAGGGGCTAACGCCCTTCTTAAACACCCCTGACTACATAAATTCTGTCCCCAAAGGGGAAAGGGATTTTTGAGAGGGGGCAAAGCCTATAGTGAAATCCTAAATTCCAAGCACGAAATTCTAAACAAATTCAAAGCGCTAATTACTAAAACCCAAGAAACCAAATCCTTAGGCTTTGAATCTAGGATTTAGAATTTAGAATTTATTCTTGGAAGGGGGTCAGGGGGATAGGTTGCCAAACAATCTCGTTGGCTTTATTCTTGACTGCATAGATGCGTAGCAGTTAGACTTGGTTAAGATAGGAAAATGAAGATTATTGGTCTTACCGGCGGCATAGGCAGTGGCAAGAGCACCGTATCTCATATGCTGGCGGAACTGGGAGCCACTGTCCTGGACGCCGATGAGATAGGGCATGCGGCACTCAAACCTGATACTGAAGTACGGCACAAGGTAGTAGCTGCTTTTGGTCGGCAGATTCTTACCGCTAAGGGTAACATTGACCGCAACAAGCTGGGCAAAATAGTGTTTGATGATGCTGAATCTCTATCGCGGCTGAACCGAATTATGCACCCACGGATGTATGATATGGCGAAGGCTCAACTTGAGAAGTACCGTGAGCAGGGAGTAGGAGTAGTTGTACTCGAAGCGCCGTTATTGATTGAAGCCAACTGGACTTCATTAGTTGACGAGGTCTGGGTTACAGTAGCCCCTGAACCCATTGTACTCAAGCGACTTCAGGAACGAACCGGTCTATCCACACCAGAATCTCTGGCTCGCATTCACTCCCAGATGTCAAACGAGGAGCGACTAAAGCACGCCGATTTGATTATAGATACTGATTGCAATTTTGATGAACTAAGGGCCAGAGTAGAGAAGCTGTGGCGGAGACTGCAGGTATAGAACAAGATATTGAAACAGTGTTCAAGCACCTTCCTTGACAAGGGGAAAGGTAGCGATATAATATGTTATGATATTTCTTTGTTGGAGTGTAAAAGGGTTATTTCAATGCTCCACCGAGAAATGAATTGTGAATTTCTAAATTCTTTACCCTGTTGATTATGATTTCTGTATTCTGCAGTTACCTGAGTAGATGCCCATATTTTCAATCAAATCCCTTACGGGTATTCAGAGGAGAGAAGTATTATGAACAAAACTGCCGAAACTATTGTCAGCAGCGCCACCAAGTCGGTAACCATCGGAGGTGAGAATCCAACCATTCTTATCGGTGAGCGCATCAATCCCACAGGAAAGAAGCGCCTCCACCAAGCTCTTGTCAATAATGACCTAGCTCTGATAAGAGAGATGGCCATAAAACAGGTATCAGCCGGTGCTGATATTATTGATGTTAATGTAGGGCTGACAGAGATTGACGAGGTGGAGCTTCTACCGGCTGCCGTTAAAACAGTAGCTGAAGCGGTAGAAGCACCTATTTGTATTGATACCTCCAACATTGCCGCAATGGCGGCCGCTCTGGAGGTTTGCCCGGGAAGACCGCTGCTAAACTCAGTTAACGGAGAAGAAGGCTCACTGGAACAGGTACTGCCGTTAGCCAAAAAGTATGGCGTCCCTGTCATCGGACTGGTATCCGATGAAACGGGTATTCCTATGGAACCGGAGCACCGTCTGGCTGTAGCCGAAAAAATAATCTCACGAGCTGAAAAATACGGCATCCCCCGCCAAGATGTAATTATCGACTGTCTGGCGTTAACAGTAGGTGCCGACCACCTAGCCGGTAAAATCTTTCTGGACACGGTTCACTTAATCAGGAGCAAGCTGGGCGTAAATATTACCGTCGGTGCCAGTAATATCTCCTTCGGCATGCCCCAGCGTGATGACATTACCAATGCTTTCCTGGTTATGGCTATCCTGGCCGGGGTCAACTGCCCCCTTGTCGACCCCGCTAAAGCACGCCAGGCAATACTCCTCGCCGATTTGCTTTTAGGACGGGATAGATTTACTATGCGCTACCTCTCCTACTACAGAGAGAAGATGAAAAGTTCTCAAGATAAGACAAAGTGACTCCAAGCAGACCGGCATCCTTTAGGAAGCTGTTTCTATAGACTAGAAAAAAGGCGGAAAACTATGCCATACCCCTAGTCCCCCTGGTCAAGACAGGGTGTGCTTTTTTCAAGGGAATTCCAACCCGTGTAACTACACCTTTGCTTGACACTCAGCTAGCGTAGCTGGTAGAATGGGTTACTTAGTGGAGGTAAAAAGATTTACGCTATTATTGAAACTGGTGGTAAGCAGTATAAGGTAACCCCGGGTCAGACGATAGATGTAGAACGTCTCCATTTGGCTGAGGGCGAAGCTGTTAATTTAGATAAGGTATTACTTATTGCCGACGGCGACAAGGTAACTGCAGGTGCACCTATTGTAGAAGGAGCAAAGGTAGTTGCCACTTCTCAGGGTGAAGGCAAAGGCAAGAAGATTATCGTCTTTAAGTATAAGCCGAAGGTGCGTTACCGTAAGAAGACCGGGCACCGCCAGTTTTATACCAGATTGCTTATTGATAAGATAATCGGACTAGAGACTGCGCCAACTGAGCCAGCTAAGAAGGTTCGGAGAAGTAGGAAAGAGGTGATTAAGAGTGGCGCATAAGAAAGCGGGTGGTAGCAGCCGCTGCGGTCGAGATAGCAAGTCTAAGCGGCTGGGAGTGAAAAGATACGCCGGGCAGAAAGTCAATGCCGGGACGATACTGGTTCGTCAGCGAGGCACACGTATTCACCCCGGTAATAACGTGGGGGTAGGCAAGGACTACACCCTTTTTGCCCTTATCAATGGCATTGTTAAATTTGAGCCTACCAGCAAGAACAGGAGGAAAGTTAGCATTTACGCTAGCTGAATACTATGAAAGACAAGATTCATCCCCAGTATTATACCGATGCCAAGGTAATTTGTGTCTGTGGTAATACCTTTACTACCGGCTCTACCAAAAAGGTACTAAAGGTTGAGCTGTGCAACAAGTGTCATCCATTTTTTACCGGGGAGCGCAGAATGGTGGATACTGCCGGACAGGTAGAGCGGTTTAAGCGGCGCTACAAGCTGGAGAGGTGAACAGGAAAATTGCAGGTGGTAGGGAGCGGGCTACGACCGCTCCCTTTTGCTTATTGGGAGATTTTTAATGGCAGAAAAATTCCATTACGGAGGTCAGGCAGTCATTGAAGGGGTGATGATGCGGGGGCAGAAGGCTGTGGTAACAGCGGTGCGTCGCCCCAATGGCGATATGGCAATAGATACTCAGCCTCTGTCAGCTATATATAGCGGTTGGATGAGAAGGACTCCATTATTACGGGGTATAATTGTTTTAATTGAGGCTCTAGGCCTCGGTATTAAGGCACTGCTCTACTCAGCCAATGTATCCTTAGAGGAAGAAGAGGAAAAGATTTCAGGAGCATCAGTCTGGTTAATGGTTGCTCTTGCCGTGGGTCTGGCTGTAGTTCTGTTCTTTATTGCCCCTCTTTTTCTCACCCGGTTACTCAACCCTTATATCAATTCGTCTCTCGTTTTTCACCTGATTGAGGGATTCATCCGAGTGGTTATCTTCATTATTTATCTCAAGCTATTACCGTTACTCCCTGATATTAAGCGGGTATTTGCCTACCATGGTGCCGAACACAAGACAGTAAATGCCTATGAAGATGGCGTTCCACTAGAGGTAGAGGCAGTCAAAAAATACAGCACCGCTCATGTGCGCTGTGGCACCAGTTTTCTGTTCGCCGTACTCATCATAGCTATCATCGTTTTTGCCCTGGTCGGTCGCCCATCACTATGGCTGATGATAGTATCACGAATTGTCCTCATCCCGGTTATTGCCGCCCTCGGCTATGAGGTCACCTATTTTGGCGCCAGGCATATTAGGAATGGCTTTGTCCGGGCTGTTCTGGCTCCCGGAATGTGGTTACAGTCATTGACGACCTCGGAACCCGATGATAGTCAACTGGAAGTGGCTCTTGCCGCATTAAGCAAGACTGTGGAAATTGACCAAGGCGTTGAGATGGCTCAAGCTCCCGAATAGGGACTTACTCCACATCCTGCTTGGTTAGCTGCTGAAAGAAGCAGGTCTTGTTACCGGTATGGCATATTGGCCCGGTAGGGTGTGCCTTAATCAGAATGGTATCACTGTCGCAGTCCTTCCATACCGAGCGCACTATCAAGCGGTTACCTGAAGTCTCTCCCTTATGCCACAACTCGTTTCGACTACGACTGTAAAACCACACCTCGCCACTGGAGAGAGTTCGGCGTAATGATTCCTCATTCATATAGCCCAGCATCAGCACCTCACCGGTATCAACATCCTGAGCTATAGCCGGGATAAGTCCTTTTTCGTTGAATTTTAGATTTTGTATCAACCCTATCCCCCTTTATCCCCCTTCAAACTACCCCCAACAGGTTAACATTGAACCTGGCTATTCAATTGGGCTAGGTGCCTCGTAGGTTATGGTATAGCTAGCTGCTATACCTTGCAAGGTGCCTCCACCGAGTGCAGGGGTGATACTGATGATGCGTGCGCCTTTGTCTTGGAGTTCCTGCAAAACCTGATTAATGACTTGGTTATCCTTTTTGGCGTCGAACTGACCTCCACCAGAATGAAAGCTGACCAATCGAACAAAGACAGGCATTATTCAATCCCCCTCTTTATTACACTTGATTAACAATGGACAGCGCCTGCTTCAGGTTGATGTCTCCGGTATAAAGTGCCTTGCCTACTATGGCACCCTCAACGCCAAGCTGCTTCAACATTTTAAGGTGACTCAGTGATGAAACACCTCCGGCAACGATGACGGGTAACTCAACGGCGTTAACCATGTCAAAGATAGCCGCAAAATTTGGCTCGGTAAGGGTCCCGTCACGACTAATATCAGTATAGATAAAACGCCTTACTCCCAGTTGAGCCATAGATTGGGCAAATTCTATAGCCTTTAGTTCTGTTTGTTGCCGCCAGCCCCGTATAGCGATATTCCCCTCCCAGGCATCAACACCAACAATGACTGATTCTCTGAAACTACGGCATGCCTCTGTAACCAGCTCACAGTTTTCTACCGCAGCCGTGCCCAGAATGACACGCTCTACACCTGCCTTGAGCACCTGCTCTATTGTTTCCAGCTGGCGGATACCACCACCCAGCTGGGTAGGAATTAACACAACATTAGCTATCTCTTTAATGATATCTAGATTACACAGCTCACCGGTAGCGGCGCCATCCAGGTCAACTATGTGTAGTCTTGGCGCTCCCAGCGATTGCCATCGCAGAGCAGTATCTACCGGGTCATCAGAGAATGTTATTTCTTGCTCGTAGTCGCCCTGATACAAGCGAACACATTCACCATGTCTAAGGTCTATGGCTGGAATTATTTCTATGGTAGTTCTACCCCCTGCCGGTTTTTTGGAATCACGGCACTATCATATCATTTTGTTACAGCAACAACAATGCCCCCAGCTTAAGACCATCAGTCTATTTGAATGAGCCAGGGCTTGTTTACTAACCTCACCCTTTTAGATATTTATTAACCCTATCCCCTCTTAATTACCCTGATTAAGCAGGCTCCTGTCCTCAAAGGGAAAAGAGATTCTTGAGAGGGGGCTTTGCCCCTCTCTTACCTGCACTCCTTCAGGAAGAGAAATACTAAAGGAGCGTCAAAGAGAGGCTTTGCCTCTCTTAAAATTTAATCCCCCTCCCTAGTAAGGGAGGGGGATTAAGGGGGTAGGTTGCTAACCAATACCTAAGGGGGTAAGGTTAATAAACAACCTCATCATTGTTCCTTGACACAGCTTTGGCAGGCTGTTAGACTACCAGTACTATAGCCTTAAAGCTATCTCTCAGGAGCTAAATTGACAGAGAAAGACTTATATAACCTTTCTCCACTACAATCTCCTATTAAGGGTCTTGTCCAAATTTTCACCGGTGACGGAAAGGGTAAAACCTCAGCAGCTCTAGGAACAGTAGTTCGAGCTTTAGGGCATGGGTTAAGGGTATATTTTGCCTTCTTTATGAAGGGGGACTACCCCTATGGGGAGCGTAATACCCTATCTAAGCTACCCAATGTCAATATCGCCAGCTTCGGCAGTGGGAACTTTGTTAACCCAGCCGACATTAAGCCAGAGGATATAGAACAGGCAAGGCAAGCTTTAGCTAAAGCTCGTGAGGCGATGCTCAGTGGAAAATATGACTTAGTAGTGCTGGACGAGGTGAATGTAGCTGTAGCCTGGAAGCTGGTCGAACTGGATGAAGTGCTCAAGCTTATCAAAGATAAACCAAACAATGTAGAGCTTATTCTCACCGGCCGTAACGCTGATGCCAAACTGATTGAACTGGCTGACCTGGTTACTGAGATGAGGAAAATTAAACATCCCTATGACAAAGGGATAAAGATGCGTCAGGGAATTGATTATTAATAAAATCCGGTAAAGGAGGAAATTTATGAGTATCACATTAAGCCTTATTAAAGCTGACATCGGTGGTTATGTGGGACACTCTGAGTCTCATCCCGATGTCATCGCCAAGGGTGAGGAATGCATGGCCAAGGCTAAAAAAGAGGGAGTGCTGGTAGATTATCATGTAACCAAATGCGGTGACGACCTGCAACTGATTATGACTCACCAGCAGGGTGAGAATAACGAAAAAATCCATAAACTAGCCTGGGACACCTTTATTGCCTGCACCGAGGTAGCCAAGAAACTAAAACTTCATGGTGCTGGACAGGATTTGCTCGCTGACGCTTTCTCGGGAAATGTGAAGGGAATGGGACCAGGGGTAGCTGAGATGGAGTTTGAGGAGAGAGGGTCTGAACCGGTAATTGTTTTCATGGCTGATAAGACCTCATCCGGAGCCTGGAATATGCCACTGTACAAGATGTTTGCTGACCCATTTAATACCATCGGGCTGGTTATCGCCTCCAATATGCACAGCGGTTTTACCTTTGAGGTACATGATATAAAAGAAGGCAAAAAGGTAACCTTTAATGCTCCTGAGGAGATTTATGACCTGCTGGTATTCATCGGTGCACCATCGCGCTATATGGTAAAAGCGGTATACAGCCGAGAGACCAATGAGATTGCCGCCGTATCATCCACCCAGCGTTTGGCTTTAATTGCCGGACGATATGTGGGCAAGGACGACCCGGTATGCATTGTTCGCAGCCAGGGAGCATTCCCCGCCGTAGGCGAAGTGCTGGAACCGTTCACCCTACCTCATCTGGTGGAAGGTTGGATGCGCGGTTCACACCACGGTCCCTTTATGCCGGTAGCCATCAGTGACAGCACCCCTACCCGCTTTGATGGACCGCCCAGGGTAACAGCCGCTGGCTTCCAGCTTTCCGGTGGTAAGTTGATAGGACCACGAGATATGTTTGCCGACAAATCGTTTGATAACGCCCGTCAGCAAGCTAATGATGTCGCTGATTTTATGCGTCGTCACGGTCCTTTCGAGCCGCACCGTCTGCCCCTGGAAGAAATGGAATATACCACTATGCCCCAGGTAGCGAAGAAACTGGAAGGAAGGTTCGTTGACCTCTAATTAAGAGCATGACCAAGCTCCTCCTGGCGACTAATAATCAAGCTAAGGTGCGTGAGTATGAAGGTTTACTCCATGACCTTCTGTTTGAGCTGACTACGCCGGCAGAACTGGGCATTACTACTGTGGTTGATGAGGTAGGTAATAGCTTGGAGGAGAATGCCAGATTAAAAGCAACAGTTCTGGCTGTTGAGAGTCAACTACTAGCCTTGGCTGATGATTCCGGGCTGGAGGTTGACGCCTTAGGTGGTGAACCAGGTCGGTTATCGGCTCGTTGTGCCGGTGAAACAGCATCAGATAAAGACAGGATTAACTACCTGCTGGCACGACTCAAGGATGTACCCTGGGAAAAACGTTCTGCCTGCTTTAGATGTGTCATCGCTATCGCTACACCCGATGGCAAGGTTGAGTTTTGCTCTGGTGACTGTTGTGGTTTGATAACCTTTGAACCTAAAGGGGAGCAGGGCTTTGGCTATGACCCGATATTTTACCTCCCTGAGTTAGATAAGACAATGGCTGAATTGCCTCTGGAAGTAAAAAACCAGATTAGTCACCGGGGACAGGCAGCCAGCAAAGTATACCAGGCAGTGAAAAGGCTAGGATTATGACTGGGCTTTCCGACTCTTTTCAACGCCCGATAAATTATCTGCGCATCTCGGTAACCGACCGTTGCAACCTGCGCTGTATTTATTGCGTGCCCGCCGGCGGCTTTTACCCGCTGTCCCACCAGGACATCCTTACCTACGAGGAAATCAACACTATCGCTCAGGCAGCCGTCGAACTTGGTATAAATAAAGTAAGGCTCACCGGCGGCGAACCGCTGGTACGGGCAGGGTTGCCCAAATTAGTCCAGATGCTGGCACGCATTGACGGTATAGATGATATCGCCCTAACCACCAATGGGACTCTACTTGCTGACTATGCCGCTGAGTTGAAGGCAGCCGGCTTACAGCGAGTCAATGTTAGCCTGGATACACTTAGACCAGATAGGTTTGAGCTTATCACCCGGTGCAATCTGGTTAATGATGTGCTGGCAGGCATTGAGGTCGCTAAATCGGTAGGACTTAACCCGGTTAAGATTAATGTGGTGGTTATGGCGGGCATCAATGACGATGAAATCGTTGATTTTGCCCGTAAGACCATTGATGACGGGTGGCATGTGCGCTTTATCGAGCTTATGCCCTTCAATGGTGAACAGACTACTGCTCCCCACTTTGTCCCGGTCAGCGAGATGAGGAAATGCCTTGAACAGCTGGGGGAACTAGAACCATACCTGCCCAGTGTCGGTAACGGACCAGCCAAATATTTTCGCTTCCCTCACGCCAGAGGCACCATCGGCTTTATTACCCCGGTCAGCGAGCACTTCTGCTTTCATTGTAATCGGCTGCGTCTTACCTCTGATGGCAAGCTCCGTCCCTGTCTCCTAGCTAAAGACGAGATAGACTTGAAATACCCTCTGCGCCGTGGTATATCTTCAGCGGAACTGAAGCAACTGATTGAGGAAGCCGTGGCGCTTAAGCCACTGCGCCACCATCTGGCTGAGGGCTATATACCCAAAGACCGACCAATGACCCAGGTAGGGGGTTAAAAGTGGAAGAACTAACACATATTGATGAGCACGGTCATCCCCGAATGGTAGATATTACCACCAAGCCTGATACCCAGCGTGAGGCAGTAGCCAAAGGCATGGTCAGCATGCAAGCATCCACCTTTGCCAGGTTAAAGAAAGGTGCTCTACCGAAGGGAGATGTCCTCTCGGTAGCTCAATTAGCCGGCATTATGGCAGCCAAACAAACGCCTCACATCATACCCTTGTGCCACCCACTCCTCATCGGGGATATCAAGATTGAGTTCAGTCTGGATAAAAAGAATAACGCCGTGGAGATTACTGCCACGGTAAAAAGCACCGGCAAGACCGGTGTGGAAATGGAGGCGCTTACCGCTACTGCGGTTGCTGCTTTAACTATCTATGACATGTGTAAAGCAGTAGACCGAGGTATAAAAATAGGGAATATACGACTAATTAGCAAAAGCGGCGGCAAAAGCGGAACAATAAAACTTGAGTAAATTAGACCCTATCCCCTGTATCCCCTTCCCCTTAGCAAGGGGAAGGGGAAGATTCTTATAAAGAGAGGCTAAGCCCCTCTAATCCCTTCTAAATGACCTCTGGACAGTACTGTTACTCATATTCTAGCACCTCTCCATTGCCCACCAATGAAAGTCGGTTAGAACCTATCCCCCTGACCCCCTTCCCTTAGTAAGGGAGGGGGATAAAGGGGAGAGGTTGAAAAATGAGTAGAATTAAATAGTTGAAAAACTTGAGTAGAATTAAATATTGGTATATACTATCCCATTACAGGATATGCTTTTAGGGGGTGCAAGATGAAGTTATCATGCATTCAGGAGAATTTAAATCGGGGACTTGGCACCGTGGGTAGAGCGGTAGCTACCAGACCAACCCTGCCCATAACCAATAATGTCCTCCTCGCCACCGACCAGTCCCGGCTCAAGCTCGTTGCCACCAATCTGGAAATGGCTATCAGTTGCTGGATTGGAGCCAAGGTAGAAGAAGAGGGAACGATTACTGTTCCTGCCCGCCTTCTCACCGAGTTTATCAGCTCCTTGCCCAGCGAAAAGGTTGACATCAGCCTTTCTCCCCGGACGAAGACCCTGGAACTGAAGTGTGCCCGATTCGAGGCAAGAATCAGTGGGGTTGACGCCAAGGACTTCCCACCTATACCCAAAATCGAAGAGGGCATTACTACTAAAGTCGAGGTAGAAGCCCTACATCACGGAATCAGTCAGGTGGTGTTCGCCGCAGCTACTGAAGAATCCAGACCGGTGCTCACCGGCGTTGATGCCAAATTTGAGAATGATATACTGACACTGGCAGCAGCTGACGGCTTTAGATTAGCTGTTTACAAGCTACCTCTGCTCACCCCGGTCAGCCAGGAAACCGAGGTCATTATCCCGGCAAGGACTCTAATCGAACTAAGTCGGTTAGCCGCTGAACAAGAAGAAGCCGTTGAGATAACGGTCAATCCCAATAAGAGCCAAGTCCTATTTCGCTTAAAGAGTACTGAGTTAGTATCCCAATTGGTACAGGGCACTTTCCCTCAGTATGCCCAGCTTATTCCCCAGAGCTACAATACTCGAGTGGTAGTTGGTGTTGCTGACTTTCTGAGAGCAACCAAGACAGCTTCCATCTTTGCTCGCGATGGTAGTGGCATTATCCGACTGATAATGGTGCCGGGTGGGGAACTAACCCCGGGTAAAGTAACCATCTCAGCCCGTTCCGAAGAAATAGGCGATAATGTTGGTGAGATTGACGCTGTTGTTGAAGGTGACGAGGCAAAGATTGCCTTCAATAGTAAATATATAATCGATGTCCTTAGTGAGCTCCGGGAGACCCAGGTAGCTTTGGAAATCACCAACCCGTCAAGCCCCGGTGTTATCCGCCCGGTAGGAGTAGACAACTACCTCCATGTTGTTATGCCTATGTTCGTACAGTGGTAATAAGTAACCGGGATTAAAAAGAGAGGGGATCATGTATCACTAATCATATGAACGAGAACAAGATATTGTTGAGCAATGGCGGCAGGAGTACAATCATGTTCGACTACATATTGTTTTACATTATAGACCACCAGCTCCTGAAACGATAATGCCATCTCTTATACCGATAGCTCTACCTTAGAAAGTGGTACAACCACTTGGAGTAGGTCAAAATCGGTATGTACCCCAATTAGAAACAGATTAGTTTTGTGAATAATATAATAAAAATAAGGTGGGTCCTGCCAGAGGAAACAAGGTTTTTCTTCACATCTGACAGTGCTTTCTGCCATGTGTAGTTCCCTGGCGTAACCGGTCAATTGACACCACACCTTTTTAATTATTCAGGAGGTACTTACGATGAAACTGTTTGAACCAACCAACATAGGGACGATGAAACTTAAAAACCGCATCGTTGGGGCGGCAATGAACAGTCGGTTGGCTGATAACGATGGTTATGTCTCACAACGTATGTTGAACCATTATGCACGCCGGGCAGAAGGAGGAGTGGCAATAGTCATTATTGCTGATGGGGGCGTCGATACATTTCACGTAAATGCCCACACTCAAATCAGGGTTTCCGATGATAGCTACATTCCCGGGTTAACACGACTGGCGAAAGTAATACAGGATAACGGAGCGAAAGCTGCGTTACAACTTCAACATGCCGGGCCGAGAACAAGCAGAGCTTGGGGATTAGGTCAAGCCCTAGGGCCTACCTCTCTCACGTCCCGCGAACTGAATGAGCCCTTCCGTAATATGACTGTAGCCGAAATCAATTTAGTAGTGAGACAATTTGCCAAGGCAGTGCGCCGTGCCAAGGAAAGTGGATTTGATGCGGTAGAAATTCATGCGGGTCACGGCTATCTTTTAAGCCTTTTCCTATCGCCTTACACCAACTGGCGCAACGACAAATACGGCGGGGATATCAAGCGCCGAGCCCGCCTTTTACTGGAAATTGTGGGTGCGATGCGTAATGAAGTGGGGCAGGACTATCCGATAATTCTCCGCATATCTGCCGACGAATTCGTGGAAGGCGGACTTCATGTAAATGAGACAAGCATCATTTCCCAGTGGTTAGAGAAAGCTGGAGTGGATTGTATAAGTGTTTCAGGGGGTACAGAGGGCGGTACAGGGCGGGATACGCCATGTATGCTGGTGCAAAGGGGCCACATGGTACCACTGGCAGCAGCGATTAAATCAGTGGTCTCAATTCCAGTCATCGCTGTAGGCCGCATAAATACAGCTGCTATGGCGGAAAGCATCCTTGAACAAGGGAAGGCCGACCTGATAGCCCTGGGGCGTCCACTCCTGGCCGACCCTGACTGGCCGAATAAAGTTATGGAAGGCAAGGAGAAAGAGGCAAGGAAATGCATTTACTGCAGGAATTGTCGGCGAGACCCACCACCCGAAGGTTTATCCATCAGGTGTATAGTTAATCCGGAGATCGGGAGGGAGTATGAGACTGAAATGCCTGCTGCCCAGCCAAAGAAGGTACTCATCATAGGTGGTGGACCAGCGGGACTTGAAGCAGCCCGTGTAGCCCAACTGAGAGGGCATAAAGTAACTCTCTGGGAAGAAAATTCTCAACTGGGAGGTCGCTGGTCATGGCTTATTCAAGGTTATATTACGGAAGCAGTAAAAGTACTCAAAAAGCTGGATGTAAAGCTAGTACTGGCTAAGTCAAGCACGGATGAGGATCTAAAAGAACTGGAGCCTGACGTACTATTAGTTACCCCTCGCGGGATTAAGCCCAGATTGAGTATTAATATAGCGAAAGGAGAGAACACGTTCTGGGCAGATGAGGTTTTGGATGGCAGAGTTCAACTTTCGGGGAAGGTAGTAGTGATAGGTGACGGAAATACAGGTTGTGAAGCAGCCTACTTTCTCAGTAGAAAAGGCGCTGAGATTATGGTCATTGGAGATTCGGAGAGGGTAGGGTACGGTCTGGAGCCCGGAACGGCAGCCATTCTGGTAGAGCAGCTAGAAAAGCGGGGGGTTCAGTTTCGCAATGGATTTATCGTCAGGGATATCCAAGATAAGAGGGTTCTCTACCAAGACAAGCAAGGGCATGGATTTGCGACAGAGGCCGATGCTTTTGTCCTAGCTCAGCCAGTTCAACCAACAACCAAATTTATTGATAAACTACCGAAATTGAAGTGGGAATTATACCCCCTGCCCTACTGTGACCAACCGGGATATGTCCATCGCGCGATGAGAACTGGAGCAAGTATAGCCCGTCAAATATAATATGGCGAATGTAGAGTTGGAAAGTCGGAACGAACGCAGGGCCGGTCAACCTCTGTCTTCAGTTAAGAGAAGAAGACAGGTTCTCTTCAGTTGTGGTTGACACTCTTTGTGAATCTCCTTATACTTTAGGCACAGTCCAGATTTCAGTATCCATATCTGGTTCCTGAATCGAACTGCCTATCCATATAAAATAGCGTGATATTCAATAGAGCCACCTCTCTTGACAAAGCTGTCTTCTTTCTTTAAAGTGTCCTACACCAAGCTACTTGAATGCCGTTGGCCATACGCAACTCATAACGTAAATCGATGAAGTTGGGGTGGAAATGGTGACGACGTGTTAACTTTAACGTTTATTATTCACCTGGCACTATGGGTATTGGGCTTCGTCTTCCTGTTCCGCATACCCTATTGCACCAGCGTGAGAAGCAAAATTGCCCACTATCCTCGTATCTCAGTTATCATCCCGGCACGAAATGAAGAAACCACGCTTCCCAATTTGCTTGCATCATTGAAGCGACAGACGCTGCCTCCTGATGAAGTAATTGTTATTGATGACCAATCGGAGGACAGAACTAAAGAAATCGCTGAACGAGAAGGCACAGTGGTAGTAGAATCCAAGCCGTTGCCCAAAGGATGGATTGGCAAGGCTTGGGCGTGTTCTCAGGGTGCCAAAGTGGCGACGGGTGATGTCTTCATCTTCCTGGACGCAGATACGATACTTGAAGAGGGTGGACTCAAGAGTATAACAGACACTTACATTCAAAGAGATGGGGTAATTTCTATTCAGCCCTACCATAGAATCCAGAAACTATATGAGCAATTCTCTGCCTTTTTCAACATCGTAGTGATGGGTGCGATGCAAACTTTTACCATTTTAGGCGATATGATTAAACCCATAGGATTGTTCGGGCCGGCTATAGTGCTCAAAAAGCAATACTATCTTGAAAGCGGCGGTCATGAAAAGGTGAAGGGCAAACTTCTTGAAGATCTAGCTTTCGCTACCCAGTTCAAGGAAAAGAACATCGGCACGTATTGCTATGGCGGGAAAAATACTATTTCCTTCCGGATGTACCCGAACGGCATCATGGAACTTATAAATGGCTGGAGCAAGGGCTTTGCACTAGGAGCCACGAAGACTTCAATCCCAATGCTTATTATTATCATCGCATGGATAGTAGGCGCTATGGGCACTACCAGACATCTTGCTCAAACTATTCCTTCTGCGGATACTGTTTCAATCGTGCTCTGGGCATTTCTTTACGTTTGCTATGTTCTTCAAATATACTGGATGCTTTTCAGAATCGGGAATTTCAAATTCTATACAGCACTTTTTTATCCTATTCCATTACTATTCTTTATTATCGTGTTTGCCTATTCATTCACTCTAATTTTTCTTAGAAAAAGTGTTAAGTGGAAAGCAAGAACAATCGACGTTAAAGGTAGGATATCAAAATAATGCTCTTCCACCTGCCAACAATTTGGACAATCCTGCTTGACATCGCGGTTTGGTTCATCATCCATATAAGCGTGTCATATTTCATAACACGTGTACCAGTTCATTCGTTCAATCCTAATTCATGGCTTTACAAGGAGCGCAATTGGGAAAAGAAGGGCAAGATTTATGAAAAGCTGTTCCGACTTAGAGCCTGGAAAACAAAGTTACCCGACGGTGCAGCTCTATTCAAAAATGGATTCAAGAAAAAGCATATGGAAAAAATGGATAAAGAATATTTTCAGGAATTTATCATGGAGACCTGCCGGGCAGAGCTTACTCATTGGGTTGTTTTCCTATTTGCGTCCATTTTCTTCATATGGAACCTTTGGTGGATCGGCATTATCATGGTAGCATATGCAATAACGGTGAACATGCCATGTATCATAACTCAGCGATATAACAGGATACGATTAAGAAGAGTGCTCGAAGCCAGCACGATAACATAGAAGATTAGGGTATAACCCAACTCATACGGTCACATAACGCTAATAATCTAAAGGTATTCTTTCTTCCAGATTTCCTGGGTTATCTCTTTTAATTCTGAACCATACTTTACCAGGCATTTGTAGTATTCCTTATCCAACAAAGCCTCTTGCGCTGATTCATCCTCAGGTTCAGGCTGGTATCTGTCAATCCAACGGCGGAATAAAGTATAATGGTCCCGGAAGGGGCAAGGAGTTAGCCAGTTGGCTTCCACCGAAAGCTCCTTCTGGCTATAGCCATAATCGCACTGCCACTTACGTATGGCTCTAAAAAACGGTGTTGCCCACAGGTCATTCAAAGTTCCACCGTGCTTGTAGACCTCTTCAATATTGCCTGCTGAATACGGGGCAAAGACACAGGGCATTACCTTACCATTCCAGTCAATATAAATATAACCGCCTTCACGACCTGCAGAAATACAACCCTTAACCAGGGGTCCATGGTTCCAGAAGTCAACAATAAATAATTTCTTTTTCTCGACTATTTCCCAGACTCGCCGCCAAAATCTAATGCGTTGTGCCGGAGTAGGCACCCACCGAAAATCGGGCTTACGACCAATTGGTATGTACTGGAAGAAGAAACCGTAGAATGCTCCGAACTTATCAAAAAAGAAATCCAGAAATTCATCTGACAATACCTCATCGTAGTTAGCCCGAGTGACACTTACCGAAATACCGAAGGGTACTCCGACCTCACGCACACGGTCAATTGCATTTAAGACTGAATCAAACACACCGGTTCCTCGACAGTCATCGGTGCGCTTACGCATTCCTTCAACGGAGAAAGCTGGAGTTAAATTACCCAACCTAGCCAAACGAGTAGCTGTTTCCTTATTCACCAGTGTACCATTAGTAAACATAAGAAACAGTAAATCAGGATTCCTCTCAACAATGTCAAGAATGTCTTTTCCGGCAGAATGATAAATAAGAGGTTCACCTCCAGAAAAAACAACCAAACGGATGCCCCATAACTGTTTAGCCTCAGTGATTATACGGTCAAGAATAGACCACTCCAGTTTCACATCGCTCCGTCCAGAATTGGCATAACAACCTTGACATTTCAAATTACAGGCATGGCCCGGGCTAATTGTGATAAACCAAGGCGGATTCAAACCGTAGTTTTCGCGAAAGCACTGCACAGCAGATCGTTTTTCCGGTGGAAGCCATAATGCTCGAGACCAAAGCATTGCAACCTTGCGTGCCACAGGCTGAGAAACGAGACGCCTTTTTATAACCCTATCCACTGTATGAAGAATAGCAAGATACATGAGCTTGCGCTGTTGCTCAACTTTGTTCGGCCTGTTGAAAATAGCTTCTTTCTTATTCAGCCTAGCTTGAATTCGATTGTATATCATTCGCAGCAGCAATTTACGCAGTGCATCATAATAAAGCAGTCGTGCCCCTATGGTTAGAGCGCGAACGCTGGTGCCTCCTGTCAACAATCTGCCGGCAATATTAGAAAAATCCATTTTCCTCACCTGGTTCCAGTATACATTATAGGGAGAACTGCTACATAATTCTTATTGCCTTGTTATGGCAGCAATGATATAATTAGATTCAAAGTGTCTTTAGAATTTCCAGACATATATCCAGCTGGATGGATGTGCCGATGTTCGTCCAGTGGTAAAATCAGCGCCACATAAAGAGGAGGCAAAGAATGTATCTTCGGGATGTTATGACGACCGATGTAATTACTATTCCCAGTAAGACTTCTATTATCAAGGCCAAAAGGATTATGGAGAAGAATAAACTCCAACGCATACCAGTAGTGGATGGAGGGGAGTTGATGGGTATAGTAACCAGGAAGACTCTAGAGAAAGCCGTCCCGGCTGAACCCAATCCCCGTGACTTTTTTGAATTCAGCTATAGTATTGCCTCCCTATTCAGGAAGCCGGTAAGAGACATTATGAGTCGTGATGTAGTAACAGCCACACCGGATATGACTGTTGAAGAAGCCGTGGCTCTGGCTCAATCCAAAAAGGTGGGAGCCCTGGTCGTCCTTGAGGATAATCAGGTAGTCGGTATCGCTACTACCAACGATTTTTTCTACAAAATTCTAAATAGAGTCCTGGGTGTGGGTGAACCCGGTGCCCGTATTGAGGTTGCCGGAGGTGGAGAGGGTAAGCCATTAGAGGAAATAATCTCCTGCATGAATAAGGCTGGATTAAATATCACCTCACTTCACATTTATAAACATCGGGGAAGAGCCAAAAAGAACATCGTTATTCATGTGGACAGTGAAGACGTTGAGCAATGCGTTGACGAGCTTAAGAGCAAGGGATATAAGATAAGTCTGAGAAAACGCTGAGCTTAACCACATTAAACAATATTCCCTCCCCCTGATTGTAGTGGAATTAAGTCTGACCAGACACTTGGTTAGTTCCGACTTAGTGCTGTTATTTTTATGTCAAGTAAATCCTGATGAAATCCTATGCGCAGTAAATCAATTACCATTGAAGTAGACGAACTAAACATTACCGGTCAGCTTTACCTGCCCGATGGCAATGCTCCGTTCCCACCGGTTTGTCTCTGCCACGGCATTCCAGCAGAGAGGCCCGAACCTGGCGATAGGGGCTATCCCCTACTGGCGGAAAGGATTTGCCACCAAGGCTTCGCCACACTTATTTTTAACTTCAGAGGAACCGGGACTAGCGGTGGCAATTTTGATATTCTGGGCTGGACCAGCGACCTGAAGGCAGCGATAGATTATCTATTCGCTCTGCCTGAGATAGATAAGTCTCGTCTAGCATTGCTTGGCTTTAGCGCCGGGGCAGCTGTATCAGTGTATGTGGCAGCACAGGACAAGAGGGTGTCATCGGTTGCCCTCTGTGCCTGCCCAGCAGAGTTTACCTTTCTCACCGAGGTTGATGGCCCCTCATCTGTTATTGACCACTTCCGTAAAATCAGCATAATCAGAGATAAGGATTTCCCCCGCTCTACTGAAGAGTGGCTTAGTGGTTTTAGGCAGGTTAGTCCCATCAAACATGTAGCTAAAATTGCTCCGCGACCACTATTGTTGGTGCATGGTAATCAGGATGAGTTAGTGAATGTGAGTCATGCTCACCAGCTTTATGATACAGCGGGGGAGCCCAAGCAGATAATCATAGTTGATGGCGCCAGTCACAGACTGCGCCAAAATGATGCAGCAATGAGCGCTGTTTTCGACTGGTTGAAATCTCAGGCTGATGCTAATGGCTGGAACAGGCTACTATGAAATTGACCTGCGGGTACAAATAGGCTATACTTTATAAGTAGGGTTAGGCGAAAAGAACTAAAAGGTAGGCAGCTTTGCACGAGAGTTGTGGTGTTTTTGGCATTTTTGCTCCGAACGAAGATGTAGCTAGAGTTACCTTTTTTGCTTTATTTGCTCTTCAGCACCGTGGTCAAGAGAGTGCTGGTATTGCCACTACCAATGGCAAGAAGCTTCAGGTCTATGCCAAGATGGGGCTGGCATCCCAGGTTTTCAGTGAGGAGTCTTTGTCTCAGCTCAGCGGGCATATCGCTATTGGCCATAATCGTTACTCCACCAGAGGCTCCAGCCAGATACGTAACGCCCAACCCATCAAGGTTGGCAAAGACTCAGATACCATTGCCATAGCCCACAATGGAAACATTATTAATGCTGAGCACCTGCACCAACAATTATCTGACCAGGGTTATTCCTTCCATACCTCCTCGGATACTGAAGTTATCGCCAACCTTATTCTATCCTCCCATGAGAAAGACTGGGTAAGTAGAATAAAACACGCTATGCGCCGCCTTCAGGGAGCATATTCTCTGGTTATGCTGACCAATCACACTCTATTCGCCGTCCGTGACCCCTTGGGGGTGCGCCCGCTATGCCTCGGAACTATCAATAACGGCTGGGCTATTGCTTCGGAAACCTGTGCCCTTGACCATATTGGTGCCAACCTTATCCGAGAAATTGAACCGGGTGAAATAGTATCTATCACCGAGAATGGCATTGAAAGTTACCAGGAAAAGGTAGACAGGAAAGCTACTTGCATCTTCGAGTATATCTACTTTGCCCGTCCTGATTCCATAATAAACGGTCGGTTGCTTTATCCAGCACGACAGGCTATGGGAGCCGGCTTGGCTGAAGAGTATCCGGTGGATGCTGATTTGGTTATGGGTGTACCCGATTCAGCTACTGCCGCCGGTGTCGGTTACTCGCTAAAGTCAGGCATACCGCTGGGTGAGGGTCTGATTAAGAACCGCTATGTAGGGCGCACCTTCATTGAACCTGACCAGCGAATCAGAGACCTCGGCGTTAAACTGAAATTTAACCCCCTGCCCCAGATGCTGGCTGATAAGCGGGTCGTGTTAGTTGATGATAGTATCGTCCGTGGTACTACCACCCCACAAGTGGTGCGACTGTTAAAGAGAGCCGGAGCCAAGGAAGTGCATATGCGCATTTGTGCTCCCCCCATCCGCTACCCCTGTTTCTTTGGTGTGGATATGGCTACCCGCTGGGAGTTGATTGCAGCTCAAAAGACCTTACCGGAAATTAGAGATTTTATCGGCGCCGATTCGCTGGGTCATCTGAGTATTGATGGGTTAATTAAAGCTGTAGCCTTACCCAAGGAAACTTTTTGCCTGGCCTGTTTCACTGGTGAATACCCCATACCGGTGCAGCTTGGTATGGACAAACTAGCCCTGGAGACTTCCTCGTAAACAGACATATACATTATGGCAGAGCAAAACAATTCATACAACAAGGAGAAAAGCATGTCTGTTTCCGTTGCCGGGATGGATGTTGCCCCCGGTGATATAATTCACATGGATGAGATAAAAGCAGCCCGGTCTGAATAAAAAAAGCAATTGGTCAAAGGCATACGGGAACTATTTGCCTCAGTATAGTCTAATTCTGAGAAAGGAGAAAAGGAAATGACAAAACCGAAGGTCTATGTTGCCCGTCGGATAGCCAAAGAGGCGCTGGACATGATTGCCCAGAATGCCGAGATGGAACTCTGGCCCGAGGAACTGCCTCCCCCGTATGAAGTACTCCTGAAAAAAGCCCCAAACATTGACGGGCTACTGTCACTGCTAACCGACAAAATCGATGCCAATCTTATGAAGTCGGCGCCCAAACTAAAGGTAATAAGTAATATGGCAGTGGGATATGATAATGTTGATGTCCCGGAAGCGACCAGCCGTGGCATTGTAGTCGGCTATACGCCGGGAGTGTTAACTGAGACCACCGCTGATTTTGCCTTTGCCCTGCTTATGGCTGCCACCAGGCGTGTAGTTGAGGCTGACGCCTACACTAGAAAGGGACAGTGGAAAACCTGGGGACCTATGGTATTGCTGGGCCAGGATATCCACCGTGCTACTCTGGGACTTGTTGGCTTAGGACGGATAGGTATGGAGATTGCCAAGCGAGCTAAGGGGTTCAACATGAAGGTAATATACTATGACGAACTAAGACGAAGCACCGAGGAAGAAAGAGAACTGGGCGTAGAGTATGTCCCTGAGCTGTCAGCGTTACTTTCCCGGTCCGATTTTGTCAGCCTTCACGTCCCGCTCAGCCCAAAAACTCGCCACCTGATTAGTACTGCTGAGTTTGCCCTGATGAAGCCAACAGCAACCCTAGTCAACACCTCGCGTGGACCCGTGGTTGACCAGAAGGCTCTTTACGAAGCGCTGAAGTCAAAACAGATACTAGCGGCAGCGATAGATGTAACAGAGGTCGAACCGATACCTCTTGACGACCCTTTGCTAACCCTGGACAATATAATTATTGCTCCCCACATCGCCAGCGCCAGTGTGGCTACAAGAACCAAGATGGCTGTTATGGCAGCAGAAAATCTTATCGCCGGGTTGCGTGGTCAAATCCCGCCAAACTGCGTCAATCCTGAGGCAATCAAAGGTTAAGGGCTTCCAAGAACCTTACCCTCAATATTTTATAGCCGCTCATTCGAACTACGGGTGAGCGGTTTCAATTTACGGCATTCCTTAGTCTGCCGATAAAGTCCTGCCGTTTTTGCTTATCCCCTATTATCTGCTTGAGGCTTTTCCAGGTAGCAGGACAATCCTTGTAGGTAACGCCGACCAACTGATGAATGGTCTGGTCAATATGTTTCTTATTACTGGATGTAACCTCGATACCTGCCTCGTCCAGAATATCCTTTATATGACGAAAATAACAGGACATGATATATCACCCCGCTTTCTCTGCCACCACCCTCCATCCATTACTGTAGACATTCATCCTCTCTCCCCTGGCAAAGCCAATAAGAGTTACACCTAAATCATTGGCTAATTTTACCCCTAAGTTAGTGGGGGCAGATTTAGAAATAAGTATAGGTATACCTCTCTTGGCTATCTTGAGCAATATCTCTGAAGAAACTCTGCCACTGGTGATTATTATGCGGTCAGCTATAGGTATATCTGCCAAAATGCATTCCCCGAAGACTTTATCAATGGCATTATGTCTACCAATGTCCTCGCTAAACACCAGAATACTCCGGGTATCACACAGAGCAGCACTGTGAACACCACCGGTTGTCCGGTAAACCTGAGAGCGACGCTGAAACTCCTTCACCAGAGCCAAGACCGCAACGGCTGATATTTCAATCTGAGACTCCACTCTGACTTGCTTTTGGACATCAGCAAGACTATAAAAAGAAGCCCCCCTTCCGCATCCCGAAGTTACTATCTGCTTAAACGGAAGCTCACTCTCAGGCTGTCCACCTTCCTTAATTTCCACACGCACCACCCCATTCTGGTCGTCAACTACTATCTCACCGATTTCATCTTTGCTGTTAAGCAATCCCTCAGAAAATAGGAAGCCGATAGCCAGGTAGTTTAAATCTGCAGGAGAGCAGAGCAAGGTTACCAACTCACGCTTGTTTAAGATAATGGTAAGGGGTAGTTCCTTGGTTACTATATCCTCAGTATCTTCCTTGCCTTCCCTGGTAACACGCTGTATGGGAAACCTCTCTATCTTGTCCACCATGGCTTGTTATTCTTCTCCAACATCACCCGTAACCGGGGTAACCCTCACCCCCCTGCTGGTCATCCAGGCAATACCCTGCTCAATATTTTCCTCCTTCCCTTCCAGCTCCAGCTCTACCCACCCCTCCTCACCAGATATATTGGCATGACAGATATTGGTTACTAGATTAAATTGGTAACCAAGGTTATAAATAATGGGCTCCCTAACTAGCACCGAGGGAAAAACGAATATTGCCCGTCTCTTAGCCATCCTATCCTCCTCCTTGATACAGCTTCCCCTATAGCCCAATTAACCAACAAAGTTGACAATAGCATAAGACAGTGAAGTCGTCAAAATCCCTACTCCGTTAGTCGTTCATCTGCCAGCGGAGGTCCAGGCTGCGGGCAGCGGTGGTTTCATCAAGACGTTGAGAGGGGGTATTATGGGGGGCGGTTCGTAGAATGTCAGGAGTCTCCTCCGCTTCTCTGGCTATTGCCTGCATAGCTTCGATAAAAGCGTCCAGCGTCTCTTTACTCTCTGTCTCAGTAGGTTCAATCATAATGGCTTCGTCAACCACCAAAGGGAAATAGATGGTGGGAGGATGAAAACCATAATCAAGCAGACGCTTGGCAATGTCTAATGTTCTTACCCCTTTTGCCTTTTGTTTTCTCCCGGAGAATACTACCTCGTGCATACAGGTACGGTCATAAGGCAGATAATAGTAATCTTTCAGCTTCTCTTTAATATAGTTGGCGTTTATGACTGCATTGGTACTAACCTCTCTCAGCCCCTCGGCGCCAAGGGAACGGATATAGGCATAGGCTTTAACCATCACGCCAAAGTTACCATAAGCGGCACCCAGTCGACCTATAGACTTAGCGGGTGAGATGAATGTGTACCCTTTACCATCCTTAGCCACTAAGGGCGAAGGTAAAAAGTCAGCCAGGCTTGATTTTACGCAGACCGGACCTGACCCCGGACCACCACCTCCGTGAGGAGTGCTGAAGGTCTTATGCAGGTTAAGCTGGACACAATCAAATCCCAAATCACCAAACTTAACCCTCCCCAGCAGGGCATTCAGATTAGCCCCATCACTGCACAGGAGTCCCCCATTCTGGTGAACAAGCTGGTTTATCTCAGCCATCTGAGGGTCGAACAGGCCTAAAGTGGTCGGCATAGTCAAGGTTAAGGCAGCAACTTTCTCATTCATTGCCGCTTTAAGGCTATCTAAATCTATATTGCCTTCTTTGGTAGACGGCACCGTGTTAACTTCAAACCCGCACATAGCAGCCGTAGCCGGATTGGTGCCGTGAGCCGTGTCCGGTATCAGTATTTTATTCCGAGCTTCATCTCCCCGAGCCCAATGGTAAGCCTTCATCATTAAAATAGCAGCTAATTCACCCTGTGCTCCTGCCATAGGTGCCAGACTGGTAGCACTCATACCCGTAATCTCAGCTAAGTACTCCTGAAGCTCAAACATAAGCTGCAATGCTCCCTGAACAGAGCCTACTGACTGGCAGGGATGAATTGAGGTGAAGCCGGGGAAGCGGGCAACATCTTCATGCCACTTGGGATTGTATTTCATGGTGCAGCTACCCAGAGGATAAAAACCAAGGTCCACCGCATAATTCAGGTGGCTGAGGGCGGTAAAGTACCTTACCACCTCAACCTCACTTACCTCAGGCAGTACAAGCTCCTGACGCAGAAGCTCTGGCTGAGGTAATTCTGCTGGCGGCACATCCAGTTCGGGTAAACTGCATCCAACCTTGCCCGGTCGGCTAATGTCAGGGAGTGTTTTATAACGCATTCCTGTTTCCATCTAAAGTGCTCCCAGGACTTGCACTAATCGGTCTATCTCCTGTCTGGTGTTTACCTCAGTAACACAGAACAGCATGCTATTATCTATCATATGGCTCAGGTCCAAACCGCCGATTATTCCTTTATCAAGCAACGCTTTGTTAATTTGCTGAGGTACTATCGGACAACGGATGACAAATTCCTTAAAGAAATGCTGCGGGAAAACAAGGGAGTATCCCTCAAGCTGGCTTATCCTGGTAGCAGCATAATGCGATTTGTGGTAGCATAATTCAGCCACCCGGCGAAGCCCTTGTTTGCCCAAGGTGGCAAGATAAACCGTTACCGCCAGAGCTACCAGCGCCTCATTGGTGCAGATATTGGAAGTGGCTTGACCCCTTCTGATGTGTTGCTCGCGAGTCTGTAAGGTCATCACATACCCTGGCTTACCGGCAGCATCCACCGTCCTGCCCACTATCCTGCCCGGCAGCTGACGCAGGTATTCCTTACGGCAGGTAAAGATACCCAAACCGGGTCCACCGAAGCTTACGGGATTGCCCAATGACTGTCCTTCAGCAACGACAATATCGGCTCCATAATCTGCCGGCGGCTTAAACATGCCCAGAGAAACGGGGTCGACTACAACAATTAACAAGGCACCAGCATCATGGGCTTTCCGAGCATATGCGCCAACATCTTCAAAATAGCCGAAGAAGTTGGGCTGCTGCACTACCAGGCAGGCACAGTCTGAAGTTAGTTTGACCGAATCTGGCTGCATGTTTTCCAGAAGAAGATTGCGACCAATAACATAGGTATCTACTACCTCGGTGTATTTCGGATTTACTGTGGACAACACTGCCACCTTGCTCTTGCCGGTAATTCGACACGCCATCAAAGCGGCTTCAGCAGCAGCGGTACTGCCGTCATACATCCCGGCATTGCTTACCTCCATACCGGTGAGCTGGCAGACTAAAGATTGGTACTCATAAATGGCTTGCAGAGTGCCCTGGCTAATCTCGGCTTGATATGGAGTATACGGAGTATAAAACTCGCCTCTAGCTATGATGTGACCTACCACGCTGGGGACGAAGTGCTGATAGTAACCTGCTCCCAAAAAGCAGGCGTAATCACCTGTATTGGCATTAAGGTCTGCTAAATGACCAAGTTCCTTTTTAAGCTCGAGCTCAGATAGCGGAGATGGCAGTGTAAAACGGGCATGGCGGAATTTCTCCGGTATATCCTGAAATAGCTCTTCAGCCGAGCTAACCCCAATTTCTTGAAGCATAACACCGCGGTCGGCATCGGTATTAGACAAATAAGGCGACGGCACTTATATTAGTTACCTCCTGCTTAGCCTTCTTCCTCTAATTTGGCTATGTATGCATCATACTCATCGCTATTCATTAAGGCATCAAGTTCCGCAGGGTTGCTCAATTTTAATCTAACCAGCCAGCCGTTGCCATATGGCTCCTGGTTCAGCAGCTGGGGCTCATCAATGACAGTCTGGTTAATTTCCAATACCTCCCCGCTTACCGGTGTGAAGATATCGCTAACCGCTTTTATCGATTCTACCTCTCCTATCTTACCCAACTGCTTGACCTGGGTGCCAGGAGATGGTAGTTCTAGAAACACGACATCGCCCAAATGGGACTGAGCATAATCGGTTATGCCCATCCTTCCCTTACCCTCGGGTTCAAGGCAAATCCACTCGTGCTCCGGTGAGTACTTATATTCCTTAGGGGTCATCGCACAACCTCCTTTTTGTATAATCGTTGACTGGCAATTAGCCTTTACACCAAAGACTTATAAACAAGTTTACTTTCTCCCCTAAAGAGAAAGGGGATAATCCGCACCAAGCAGATTTCCCCCTGTCCTTTTACCTGAGAGATTGCCCACTATTCTGTTCCGGACTTACTCCTTCGGTGACCTACCCGGAGGCCTCTCCAGAGGTTTCACCTTCAGCAGTCCTTTCGCCTGAGAGTTTCAAGCCCAGGGTTAAAACTCTGCCTCTTTCCCCTTCGGCTCCCTATCCAGGGTATCTCCTGCCGTAGTTGGTAATTCTAGCATATTCTACCACGGCCATCAAGCATATTTTCAAAGATTGTTTAGAAACCTATCCCCCGACCCTCTTCCCTTGGTAACATCAGGCACAATTATCTCCCTAAACCTGTGCCAATTATGGGGCTTCTGAGCCCTGACTGTCAAACCTCCCGATGAGTTGGAGTGTTTTGACAAACGGCTAGGGTTATTATATTGTATTCAGAATGAAGGTACTTATTACCGATAAAGTAGCCGATATAGGCGTCCACATTCTCCGAGAATATGCGGATGTTGATATTCAGTGCGGTCTGACACGGCAACAACTGCAATCAGTTATCGGGGACTATAACGCCCTGATAGTGCGCAGCCAGACCAAGGTAACCTCCGATATTATCAATGCCGCCGAAAATCTGCAGGTCATTGCCCGTGTCGGGGTCGGGGTAGACAACATTAATGTAGATGCCGCTACCCGCCGTGGCATAATTGTCATCAATTCCCCTGAAGGAAACATAGTCTCCACCGCCGAACACACGATAGCCATGCTGCTCGCCCTGGCACGCCATATCCCCAAGGCACATAGCTTACTTCGTGCCGGGCACTGGAGCCGCGAACTTAAAGGTACCGAAATCCGCAATAAAACCCTTGGTATCATCGGTCTGGGGAGGGTAGGCACCGAGGTAGCCCAGCTAGCCAAGGGGCTGCATATGAATGTTATCGCCTATGACCCTATGATAGCGGAAAGCTGGGCGGAGAGGCTGGGAGTACAACTAGTCAAGCTAGAAACGCTGCTAACGACATCGGATTTTGTAACGATACATGTACCCCTCAATCCCACCACCAAAGGGTTAATCGATCTTGACCAGCTTAAATTGATGAAGCCAACAGCTATGCTTATCAATTGTGCTCGAGGTGGTATAGTGGATGAACAGGCACTCTACGAGGCACTGGAGCAGGGTCTTTTAGCCGGTGCCGCCATTGATGTTTTCAGTCAGGAACCAGCCAAAGATAACATTCTTCTAAAAAGCGATAAGGTTATCGTAACACCACACCTGGCAGCATCCACTGTTGAAGCTGAGACCAGTGCCAGCAGGGATATTGCTGAGCAGATAGTAGCCCTTCTCAAGGGCTATCCTGCCAAGTCCCCGGTAAATGCACCTATAATTTCCACAGAAGCTATGGCGGTACTCGGTCCGTATCTCCGAGTAGGGACAACGATTGGCAGAGTCGCCATGCAACTGGTTACAGGACGCTTAAAATCGCTAACTCTCTATTATCAGGGAGATATTGCCAAGGAGAACACTGCCCCCATCAAAGCTGCCGTGTTAAGTGGTCTTCTGGAAATGATAACTGAGGAGCGAGTTACTATTGTTAACGCCGATATCATTGCTGCCAGTCGAGGGCTTAGGGTTACCGAACAGAAAGATACCACCTGCGAAAACTACGCCAATATGGTATCGGTAGAGGCAAACACCAGCTCGGGGAGTATACTGGTAGCCGGGTCTTCACTTCGAGGTAGAACCTACCTGACCCGGGTAGATGACTACTGGCTGGAAATAGAGCTAACCGGTAGTTATATGTTACTGGTATTCGCCAGGCATAAAGACCGCCCCGGAATTATGGGAAGGATAGGTACTATAATCGGCGATGCCGGTATTAATATCAACCAGGTGCAGGTGAGTCAAAGCACGCAGCACAGCAGCCAGGCAATGATGGTGCTTTGCCTGGGCCAGCCCCTCCCCACAGAATCCTATCAACAGATACAGTCCATGCCTGATATACGTAAGGCACTCACAGTCAAATTAGCCTGATAGCTCATCCCCATCGTAATTGCAACCAGCATACTCCAGATGTTATGATTAGAATTAGTCTAACCTAAAGGAGGGTCAGTATGTTTGGTTACTTTACCATGCTGGCAGCTATACCCGGTTTCTTCCTGAGCTCCTTCATCCTGATGCTTCTCTGGGGTGTTATTGCTCCCAACTTCGGAATAGAAACGATAGACTACATTATGGCCATGTTGGTAACCGTTACCCTCTGGCTTGCCGTAGCACCCCTGGCAGCAGCCGCCGGACGAAGAAGTAAGTCCACTTAAAGGAGGTAACACAAGATTAAGGAAACCTACGCTAAAGCGGGCGTTAGTATTGATGCTGCTACCAAAGTTAAACAGCTGATTGGCAAGCATGCTCAGACCACCCTCCGCCCTGAAGTGCTGAGTGGCATTGGCTTCTTTGGTGGACTTTTTGAGTTCAAGGGACTGAATCAGCCAGTTCTGGTATCCAGCGTTGACGGGGTTGGTACCAAGCTGAAGATTGCTACCGCTCTAGCCAAGCACGATACCATTGGCATTGATATAGTTAATCACTGCGTCAACGATATTTTTACCTGCGGCGCTGAGCCGCTCTTCTTTCTGGATTACATTGCTATGGGCAAGCTGGTGCCGGAGCAGGTAGAAGCAATTGTCCAGGGACTGGCTCAAGCCTGTCGTGAGGTCGGTTGTGCCCTTATCGGCGGTGAAACCGCGGAGATGCCCGGCATCTATACCAGCGATGATTATGACCTGGCCGGCTTCATCATTGGAGCTGTAGAGAAGGACAAGATTATTCAGGGAAAGACGGTTACCGCTGGGGATGCCATCATCGGTCTACCCTCAAGCGGACTGCATACCAACGGCTATTCTCTGGTGCGCAAAATCTTTGGCGAAACTAAACAGGCACTGGATGCTTATTACCCTGAGCTGAGGCGAACTCTGGGGGAGGAGCTTCTGGAACCTCACCGCTGTTACTATCGCCAGTTGAAGCCATTGCTGCCCGTTATCAAGGGAATGGCTCATATCACCGGGGGCGGCTTGATGGACAATGTGCCCCGGGTCTTGCCTCAGGGTTTAGCCGCCAAATTTGATAGTAAAGCCTGGGCAGTGCCCCCCATCTTCCAGCTAATTCAGCAGCGGGGCGATGTTGACCGGGACGAGATGTATCATGTGTTTAATATGGGTATCGGTATGGCAGTTATTTGCTCACTCAAAGATGTTAGCCAGTTCACCAAAGCCCTGTCTGAGGCTAAAGTAATCGGCGAGGTGGTGCAACAAGCAGGAAAGGCAAGAGTAACCATTAAGTAGCAGTAATTTACCTGGTGCAGCTTGAAGGGGCTTTGCCCTTTCCAAAATAATCCTTACCCGCTTTACAAAAGATAAGAGGCAACTAGTCTATAGATTGCTAAGATACTAGCACAGAATCTAGATAAGGGGGAATATGTTTATGCGAGCTATTATCAGCGTATCGGACAAAACCGGGGTAACCGATTTTGCCAAAGGGTTAAGTCAATTGGGGTTTGAGATATTCTCAACCGGCGGCACCAAGAAGGCTCTGCGAGAAGCCGGGGTACCGGTGAAAAGCGTCTCTGAGATTACCGGATTCCCCGAGATTCTTGATGGCAGGGTCAAGACCCTGCACCCCGCAGTTCACGGTGGCATTCTCGCCAGGCGTGACCTGCCCGGTCATATGGAAGAGCTAGCCAAGCATAATATCAATGAAATTAATCTGGTAGCGGTTAATCTTTATCCCTTTGTCCAGACAGTCTCTAAGGAAGGGGTTACTGTTGACGAGGCACTGGAGAATATTGACATCGGCGGACCGACTATGATTCGAGCTGCTGCCAAGAATTTTCCCAGTGTTATGGTGATAGTAGACCCCACCGACTACTCATCCGTTTTAGAGAAATTGAAGGCGGGTAACTTAGAACTGGCTGAGCGCAAGAAACTGGCTCAGAAGGCTTTTCAGCATGTGGCTATCTATGATACCGCCATCTCCCAGTACCTGAGACAGGACACAGAAGGTCTCCCCGAGGAGATGACCGTAGCCTTGAAAAAGCGCCAGAACCTGCGCTACGGGGAAAATCCCCACCAGCAGGCTGCCTTCTACGCTGAGCAAGTGGTTGGGGGGAAAAAAGTGACCGGCATCACCTGGGCAGAACAGCTATGGGGCAAGGAGCTCTCCTTCAACAATATCCTGGACGCTGATGCTGCCTGGGGGGCAGCTACTGACTTCGCTGCGCCTACGGTAGCCGTTATTAAACACACCAATTCCTGCGGGCTGGCCAGCCACAACGATATTGCCGAAGCCTACCGACGGGCTTTCAGCGGCGACCCGGTAGCTGCCTTCGGCGGTATTGTTGCTGCCAACCGGCCGGTTACCCTGGCTATGGCAGAGGCAATAAAGCCAGTTTTCTACGAAATAGTTATCGCTCCAGAATACGAAGCTGAAGCCCTGGAATTGCTAAAGCACAAGAAGGACTTACGCATTCTTGTTGCTGAGCTACCACCGGGCTACGGTAAGGCAGAACCGGTCTATCTTGACTTCCGCCGAGTCAAGGGAGGCTTCCTTGTCCAGAGTTCAGATTCCATCCCTGAAAATAAGATTAGCTTAAAAACGGTAACCAAGCGCCAGCCTACCAAGGCAGAAATAGACGACCTGCTCTTTGCCTGGCGGGCAGTTAAGCATATAAAATCAAATGCCATTGTGCTGGCTAAAGATAAGACGCTGGTCGGTATGGGAGCGGGACAGCCCAGCCGCATTATCAGTGCTCAGATAGCCAAGGAAAAGGCTGGGGACAAAGTCGCTGGCAGCGTTCTGGCTTCGGATGCTATGTTCCCCTTCCCTGACGTGGTGGAAGCTGCCGCTGCTGGTGGGGTAACCGCCATTATCCAGCCCGGTGGTTCCATAAGAGACGAGGAGTCAATCAAGGCAGCCGATAAGCATAATCTAGCCATGGTTTTTACCGGGGAAAGGCATTTCAGGCATTAAGCAAAAACAAAGATATGCCACACTACATGGTCAAATGGGACAACGGTGCTGAAATTATCCTGCTTGAAGAAGTCGAAGAAGAATTATAGTTTTAGCACCGTTCAAATTTGAGACACAAAACCTGACGGGTACTATCGATAATCTTGGCTCTCTCGTCTATTCGCCAGCCAACAACCCACAAGATATGCCGGGGTGAGCAGACAACCGGTATTTGTCCCCGCCAAGTGCGCGGGATTTTAGCGTCAATCATAAACTCGCCTAACTTCTTGGGCTGGCTCATCCCCAGAGGCTGAAATCTGTCACCATAGCGACGAGTTCGCACCAACAGCTTTTTACCCGTCTTATCGTAGTCAAAATAGGCGACGAAGAGGTTATTTATTAACCCTATCCCCTTTGTCCCCTCCCCCTTAATAAGGGGAAGGGAAGTTGTAGTTTCCGAAGGGGCTAACACCCCTTCGGGCTTCCCTTCTTTCATCTGCTCCTGGTCTACAATGGTGGCTGTAACACGCCAGCCGGGCAGCAAGGTTTCGCCGGGCACATTCAGGGGAAGCTCACCTTCTAAAGAGGGGAAGGGGGTTAACAGCAATGGCTCAGAACTTATCAGGTATTTATCATATTCTATAGAAAAGGTTAAGCCCCCGGGCAAGTTGAGCCTTTTCCCTGCCGGCTTGGACAAAGCCTCCATTATCTCCTCAATATGGCGCATTTCAATGTCCCTGAGATTGCCCAGTAATTTTTCTATAGACATCCGCAGCAGGTTTCGTTGTAAAGCGGAAGACAACCGAAGAAACCTCTCCTTATCCAAAGCTATGGTGTTTTCATATTTTTGAACCACTCTGTCCCATATACTGGCAGTTTCTCTATCGAGAAAATCAAGGTCATCGCCAACAATGCGAGCGGCTCGGAGCAAGGCTCTGGTCACCTGCGGGTTATAACTCTGCAACAGAGGCAGAAGCTGTTGCCGGATTCTATTCCGCAGTGGTGATAGCGATAAATTAGAGGCATCAAGCCGGGGTGCCAGCTGGTGATACTGGCAATAGGTTGCCGTCTCACGCCGAGTTACCGGCAACAGAGGTCTTATTATCGCCAGGCTATCCCCTGAAGACTGCCACCGGGTATATGGCTGTAATCCTCGGAGCCCCCTGGTTCCCGTACCCCGGATTAGATGCATCAGTATGGTTTCTATATGGTCGTCAGTAGTGTGCCCTACTGCCACCCGCTCCGCTCCCACCGACTTTGCCACCTCAGCCAGGAAAGCGTAGCGCACCTCACGGGCTGCCTCCTCCAGTGAAATGTGCTTCTGAGCTTGATATGCCGTCACCTCACGCCGTTCTATGGTGGCTGGGATACTCAAATGGTGGGCTAGGTCAGCAACATATTGAGCATCAGCCTCGGACTCAGCCCCACGCAACTGGTGGTTAAGGTGAGCTATATGCAGCGTTATACCCAGCTCTTGTTGCAGGTTAACCAAAACATAAAGCAGACAGACTGAATCTGGACCACCGGATACCGCCACCACCAACTTCTCTTGGCTTGATACCAGGCGATTTTCCCGGATAAAGCGCCGCACTTTCTGTTCCAGTTGTTGCTGACGTCCTTCAGTATTTTTCATATCAACTGTCTGTGTTTACCATATAATCTTGCTATCAACTACTGTGCAGTCGCTGGCTCGAATCCTGTGGTCTTTCATCAGTGGTCGGTAGGGTTCACCCACCACCAGCCCCACTACCTCATCGGATTGCGGTTCAATGTAGATAAGCCCCTCATCTACTGTCTCAAAGGCAACTATGGCATGCCCGGGGAGGTTTCGCAAGTAGAGCAGAACCAAGCCGGCTCGGATACCCTCAAGCTCAGCATTATTATTTACCTCAGCAGCAAAATTAAAACAGACATACTTATGCTCATCCGCAATATACGGATGGAGGTTTGTCTTATCACGAGCCAGGAATTCCTCTAGCTCTGCGTATGTAGGGTCGTGAAGTTCAACTCGAATTGCCTGTCCGTCTTTATGCCCCACCGCCACACCAGATTCATACCCGTAGTCATACCCCTCAGCAAATGCCTCACTATAACCCACATCATACTGCTCATCATAGCCGAAATCATACTGCTGGCTATATCCCTCCCGGTAACGAACAGGGTAGACCTGGTCATAGGCTTCGTGATAGCTGTAGTTATACGCAGCGTCAATTTCCTGCTGCCAGTTGTAAATTATATCCACCAGGCAAACAGCCGGCACAGCCAGAAGCAAGCATTCAATCAAGATGCCTATGGAGATGCCTACTTTCTTTAAAGCACTCATTCCCCGTATCCTCGGTTATTTACCAGATGACCAGTATTTCCACAATGGTATCGTCGTATTCCGGTACCTGAAACCCGTTTAACTCCGAGTAGCACTTGCCAACCTCCAGTTCGACCTCGTTGCCTGACCAGGGCTGAACAAAAACAAGTCCCTTATCCGCAGTGTCAAAAGCGACCCAGTAATAATATGGCGACCAATCAGCCCGGCTAAGAGGCGGAGTACGAATTAACCCCTCATCTCCGACCTTAGTAGCAACCAGAGGGGGTGGATACCAGGTAGCAATACGAATTCGAACATATGCTGTCTGAATGCCTTTATCTTCGGCATTGTTATTGATTTCCCAGGCAGAACTGGTATCATCCTCCGCCAAAAATTCCTGCAGTTCATCGTAGGTAGGCTTGCGGACAATATCGTCAGTACCAACTCCCTCCTCAAATCCAGTGGTGTAGCCGTAATTATAACTTTCCTCCTCGCCCTCTTTGTAGCCAATCTTGCTTCCCTGTAAGTAACCAAGCTCACCCCCATCCTGGTAGCCAGTCCGGATGCCTTCCTGATAGCCAGCCAGATAACCCTGGGAGTGACCTTGGTCATAACCACGCTCACTAGTCTCGGCTACCCGGTTGTCAAGATTATAGGACACGAAGATGAGGGTGCCAGTGACAATAATAAGTACAGCGAGAGCTATGCTAGTTACTTTTACCCATCTCATAACCTTATCCTAGAATAAGCTTGGTGCGGTGTAGCAACTGTGGATAATGGGTAAAACCCAGGGCCAAGATAACCTGCTCCGGTCTTCCCGAACCTCTATTATCACAGCGCAATTTCATACCTATGGTGCAATAGGATTGTCGCCAATCAATGAGCCAGAGGTCATCAATTAAAACCCTCAAGTCATAAAAGCGCGTGCCGGTATCTCTCTGGTGCTGCCAGGGCAGTTCCTTTAGTGACAGCAGGGAAGCCAGTGCTGATTCTATATCCTCTTGACCCTTCTCCACTTCCACTCCCACTGTATATTCGGCATAACGAATTTGTGATTGCAATGAGGGCATAGTCAGAGCTATCTGGTAAACCTGCAGTATATCAATACCGGACGGTAGTTGCTGACTTACCGCATCGATGAAAAAATGAGGAGACACCTGCCTGGCAACGAAGACATCCATCAGCTCAGCTTCACTGGTTACCCCTACCGAGAGCGGAGCTGCCAGCGATATTCTGGGGTGGGGGCTGAACCCCTCAGTATAAGCCAGTGATACTCCGGCACGGTGAAGTGCTCTTTGCCACAGACGCATAATATCCAGATGGGAAATGAACTTGACCTCCTGTCCCCGGCAAAACCTAACCCTCAGTCTTTGCATGTCTTTCCTTGGTGAGCAGAATTTCCTCGATCTTCATCCCCCGCATTCTGGTTATCTCCAGCTTCAAACCTTTGTATCTTAGCCGCTCACCCTGCCTCGGTATATGTCCCAAAAGATGGAGCACAAAACCGGCTACCGTTTCATAATCACCCTCGGGCAGCTCCAAGCCCATCTCTTCGTTGACTTCCTCAATGCGCATACCACCGTCAACCTGGAAGGTATACTCATTGATGGCTTCATACTCCTTCTCCGCCTCGGCAAATTCATCTCCTACCGGACCAACAATTTCCTCAACCAGGCGACTGAGACTGACCATGCCGGCGGTACCACCATATTCATCTACTACCATCGCCACCCGGTAGTTTTTACTTTGCATCTCAGCAAAGAGCTCATTGATATGCTTAATCTCAGGGGTAAAATAAGCCGGGCGGATAAGGTCATCAATGGTGCTATCTCTGGTGACAGCGCCTTTAGCCAGAGCCATAAGCACATCCTTTACCGATAGGATGCCAACCACGTTATCCATATTCTCATCATATACCGGAAAGCGGGACAGAGGAGATTCAGCGTAAAGGGTGAGAAAATCAGCCACGGTCGAGCCCTGCTCTATGCAGACAACCTCCGGGCGTGGCACCATAACCTCACGGACGGGACGGTCGCCAAAGTCAAAGACCTTGTGCAGCATCTCCGCCTGCTCCTCCTCAACCGTCCCTTCCTTGTGCCCCACCGATATCATGGTGCGAATTTCCTCCTCGCTGACCAGAGACCGGGGTACGGGTGTTCCTCCCACCATCTTGGTAAAACCCAAGGCTATCCAGCTTAACACAAACACAACGGGGGTAAACAACCAGGATACTAGCTCTATCGGGCGAACAAAGAGTAAGGATAGCTTTTCCGAATAGTGGGCAGCTATAGTTTTGGGAGTGGTCTCAGCAAATATCAACAAAATGACGGTGACTCCAATGGTAGCAATGAGCGCGCCTCGCTCTTCCCCCAACCCCAAAAGGTGGACAGCCAGGACAGTAGCCAGAACAGCAACTGCCGTATTTACCAGGTTAGTACCCAAGAGGATAGTGGATAATAGCTTCTCTGGATGCCCAATAATTTTAGCTAATCGGCTGGCTCCCCTAACCTTAGTCTCAACCAGCTGCTCTACTCTCAGCCTCTGTAAAGAGATGAAGGCGGTTTCCGAGCTGCAAAAGAAAGCTGACAGACCGATACACACGAAAAGAAGCACTAAATATAGCGTTTCACTACCGAACATATAATATTATCCTGCTCTCAGTCATAATAACTAAAATCTAACCTGTAGTCCTGGCAGGTTTCTCCTTAGTCAACAAAATTTCCTCGATTTTCATCCCCCGCATTCTGGTTATCACCAGCTTCAACCCTTTGTATCTTAGCCGCTCGCCCTGCCTCGGTATATGCCCCAAAAGGTGAAGCACAAAGCCAGCTACCGTTTCATAATCACCCTCAGGTAGCTCTAAGCCCATTTCTTCGTTGGCTTCCTCAATGCGCATACCACCGTCAACCTGGAAGGTATGCTCGTCAATGGCTTCATATTCCTTCTCCGCCTCGGCAAACTCATCCCCCACCGGACCGACAACTTCCTCGACCAGACGACTGAGACTGACTATTCCCGCAGTACCACCATATTCATCCACCACCACTGCCATCCGATAGTTCTTTTCCCTCATCTCAGCAAATACTTCACTGATACGCTTAATTTCAGGAGTAAAATAAGCCGGACGAATAAGGCCATCAATGGTGCTATCGTTGGTGACAGCGCCTTTAGCCAGCGCCATGAGCACATCCTTTACCGAGAGGATACCCACCACGTTGTCCATATTTTCCTCATATACCGGGAAGCGGGACAGGGGAGATTCAGCATAGATGTTAAAAAAATCAGCCAGTTTGGTACCTTTCTCCACCCATACCACCTCAGTGCGCGGTACTATCGCTTCTCTGACCGGTCGGTTACCGAAATCAAAGACATTGCGCAGCATCTCCGCTTCTTCTTTCTCTACCGTCCCCTCCTTATGCCCCACCGATATCATGGTGCGAATTTCTGCCTCGCTAACCAGAGACCGGGGCACGGGTGTCCCTCCCACCATCTTGGTAAAGCCCGAGGCTATCCAGCTTAATACAAATACGAAGGGAGTAAATAACCAGGCAATCACCTCTAGCGGTCGTACCAAGAGAAGGGACAGCTTCTCGCTATGCCGGGTAGCCATGGTTTTGGGGGTAGTCTCACAGAATATGAGAAGAATAATGGTCACCCCAATGGTGGCAACGAGCGCTCCCCACTCCTGCCCCCAGACAGAGACAGCCAAAATGGTGGCTAGCGCCGCAGCTGCCGTGTTGACGAAGGTGTTGCCCAGTAAAACAACGGAGAGGAACTTTTCGGGTCGCTCAATCATTCTGGCTACCCGTTTAGCCCGTTTAACCCTGGTCTCAACCAGATGCTCTACCCTGAACCGCTGCAAGGAAATAAAGGCAGTCTCGGAACCGGAAAAGAAGGCTGACAAAAGGAGGCAAATAAAGAACAATACTAAATAAAGAGTTTCAATTCCAGACATAAAGTCTTGCCTAGCTTAGCATCTAGGACCTCTGACACCTCTAACCAATCTACTTTATTTTATCATAGCATTGGCTAATAGGTGTGTCAAAAGAGCTATTTGAGATTGCTTAACAACCCTATCCCCTGTATCCCCTTCCCCTTAGTAAGGGGAAGGGTGTTGTTGTCAAGGGAAAATGTCAGGGTTTAATGTTCAGCGATTCTGTCAGTCCGACTCCTTTCAGACAACTAAGGCGGTTCGTTCCCCGTCTGCGACA
>Ga0307380_10000191_pt1 | contig 105132 bp, 110 predicted proteins | sample UN3MG_FD_202239 | JGI IMG/M metagenome (GOLD analysis project Ga0307380, IMG submission 202239) | Soil microbial communities from Risofladan, Vaasa, Finland - UN-3 | ecosystem: Environmental > Terrestrial > Soil > Coastal area > Acid sulfate soil | place: Finland: Risofladan, Vaasa...
GTAAATATTCTCCTTTTACTATTCATCTATCCTTTAATACTTGTAATTCAAGGAATTGCTGAGTATTTGAATTTAAAACGAATTAACTTAAGCTTGCTTTATCGTCATCCGGAATAAGAGGTGTAAAAATTGGTTGAAACTAAAATCCTTAAAGCTCTTGAACTAACCAAAATATTTCCTCATCCCTCCAAAGAGGAAACAAATATTCCTTTATTTGCTGGGACATCATTTGAGATGACATCAGAGAAACCAAATTTTATAGTAGGTGTTTCAGGATCAGGTAAAACCACTCTCTTTCGAATAATTTCTTCTCTCGAACCAATAAATGCTGGGGAACTTCTCTTAGACGATATAGCTATTCATAGATTAAAAGGGAAAAAGAAAGCTGATTATTTACAAAGGTTAGGTTTTATGGATCAATTCCCAGTCAAGTATCTTTCAATGCTTTTAACCGTTGAGCAAAATTTGGATTACACACTTACTTTGTATTCTTCATTACCAAAAGAAGAGCGCACCAAAAAAATAGCTGAAATTGCTTCTTTACTAGATTTTAGTAACATTCTTCAAAGAAAGACTGTTCATTTATCTGGTGGTGAGTTACATCGAGTAGGATTAGCTTGTAGTATAATCTATGAACCAATTCTTCTATTATGCGATGAACCTGCAGCTCAATTAGATGTAAATAACAAAAACAAAGTTGTTGAGACCATTCATAAATTAAATGATTCATTCAATACGATGATAATAATAGCAACTCATGATCATTCCATCATTGGTAAGAATCCCATGTTTAAAATCGATAATAGGAGGATTACAAAATGTCAATAGTAGAACTACGAAATATACAATACTCAATTTTCGATAAAAGAACTGAAACAACTATTGATATTCTTAAAGATATTAATCTACAAATCAAACAGGGAGGGATTTATGTTATCACTGGGCCATCTGGTTCGGGAAAAACAACTCTATTACAGATTATTGGAACAATACTTCATCAATCTAAGGGGTTTTGTAAAATCCTTTCACAGGAATTGTCAGCTGAATCGTCAATAGAACAAATATCTGATGTTCGAAAACAGATTGGTTATTTATTTCAAACACCTTTTCTACCTAAGGGTATCTCTGTAAAAGACTTTATTGAATTACAAGCATCTTTATCTGGATTAGGAATGAACACAGCGAAAAACAAATCTGAAGAATTATTAACCCATTTTGATATTCAGCAATTTGCGAAAAAACCACCTACAACATTAAGTGGTGGTGAGAAACAAAGGGTGGCTTTAGCAAGTATATTAGCTAAAAATGTCAAATTATTACTTCTAGATGAACCAACAGGTTCTTTAGATTATGATAATAAGAAAGTAATCTGGGATTTAATAACTAAATTAAAGCATGATGAATTGACAATTATTATAGTCAGTCATGACGATTCAGTTTGTGAATTTGCGGATGAATCTTTTGTTTTAGATGCTGGTTTCTTGAAGAAATTATCTTGAAAATTTATAATTCAAAATTCCATTATATATTTCCATATTTTTCTACAAATAAAATTAATAGTATATTTTCTCCATTATCACCTTATCATTTTTGGTGAATTTTACACCTTCTTGTTCCAGAAGCACTCGTTTCATATCAAGTCCTCCCTGATATCCACCTAATTCTCCATTCGATTTTATTGCTCTATGGCAAGGTATGAAGATTGGAAAAGGATTTTTTGCTAAACAATTCCCTACTACCCTTGCACCATTAGGTATGCCTATTTCTATAGCTATGCGTTTATAGGTACTTATCCAACCTCTTGGAATCTTATGTTCAGCTAATAATACTTTCTTTTGTATCTCAGAGCATCTCCCAAAATCCAACAGATCTAAATCAAACGTCACCTCTTCACCATTATAAAACCGCTGGAATTTTTCTCCAATAGAATTAATTCTGCCATTTACTTTTCGTTCTATTTGATTGAACACTTCCGATGCTTTACTTTCTGATTTCTTCGTTTGCTCACTTAGGAATACTCGCTGTATTTGAATTGTTGAAGCACTTTCTTTCCATACAATAGTAAAATCATCAAAAGGTGAGGAAAAGGTAGTATAAAACAAATGCTCCATCATTTATCACTGAATGTACTCTCGATTCTATTTAAAAGAATCTTCTGATAAAGCTAGATTTTATAATTATTTGACTAAAAGAAAAATAGTGCTGATAATTTTATTGAAGAAATTAAAAAAAGAAGAAAAAAGAGAAAACCAATCAGATTTTCTCGTGTTTATAGGTAGAATGCTGCTGCAGTATTACCATCAAATTCTTGTGGAAGATCTTTGTTATCATATGGATAAATGGATAAAGCATAATCGAAGATAGTTTCCATGGATACAGTATAACTACCACCATAGTATTGTTGCCAGGCAATTTCTAAGAAGAAATAAGTCCAAGCACCATTTAATCCAGGGGTGTAATCATAACCATAACCTAAGGCTGTGCATGTTGTGGTCATATAACCATTGGCTTTATTAGCATAGCCCATAACTTCGTTCATACCACCAGAATTACAATGATCTAAGAAAATGAACCATTTGCACACTGCGTTTTCAAAGAGAGGAGCCATCTCATAATCGTAGAGATAACCGTTTTCTCCGTTCTCGCCTGAACCGCAATCCCACATACATAAGAAGGAGTTTCTTACTTTTCCTTTTGTGGCACCACCGTGTCCGCTTGAAGCAAAGACTATTTCGTCATCTTCATCAGCTATTGCAACCATATTGGCTATTGCTTGTTTAACTGCATATTCTGTAGCTACACCGTCATATTGTACGTAGTAGTTTGTGGCGTCACCAAGAACAACACAATCGTATCTTGGATCTAATTGATTGAACCAATCGTTTGCATCTTCATCACAATAAGAAAGGTCGCTAATTGATTTATAATCAGATATACCGACAATGAGTGCATATCTGTTTACAATACCATCTCCAGCAGCGACATTTCTTACAGCCAATGGCATAACAGCTGAAAGAACGAACACTGCGGCTAGGAGTAAACCGAAGGCCATTTTTTTCTTCATATAATCAACTCTATCACTACAAAGAGTGCTAATAGGATATATTAAAATCTCTTTATAAACTTTCTTTAAAAAAACCATTTTTTCTTGACTTATTGATAACTTTATTAATCTTTAACTTTTAAGATAAGTATATTAATGACTTTTAAATAATCTAAGTAGTTATTTTGTTTAAAAATGAGGATAAAATAATGAAACTTGATAAAAAAACTATTAGTATATTGTTATTAATCTTATTCACGTTTCTCCCCCTTTCTTTAACAAATACCCAAGGACTTCAGACTCGAGATGTTGCAGTTTATGAGATGTCCTTTATACACGCGGAATACTTAGATGCTGATTTGGATGGCTATGAAGATGATACTAGATTTTCTGTCTATGTTTACTTTAATCCTGATATTTTTGATGAATCTGATATAAGGCTTGATTGTCTTTTTGAGATTATTCTACCATCAAATACAACTTTTACCTTCAAAGGTTACATTAGACTCAACTCGGTATCATGTATAATTCAATTCGATGTTTACAATACTGTTACAGAACCTGGTTGGTATACTATTAACTTCTACTCTTATGTTAAAATTCAGATGTACAAATTCACATCTTTCTGCACCATTATCTTTGATCCCCCTACAGGTATCGGTGGTGGTGGAGCTCCCACACTTGAACTTTAGAGAAATGGAATATGACTAATAGGAAAGTAAAATACGAATGACAATTGAAGAGAGTGATTTAGAACTCCTTATAGCTTTGCAGGAGAGACCACTTGCATCAGCTTCAACCATAGCTAAAGCTATCAAACTTTCAACTCCAACAGTTATAACAAGATTAGATTTATTGAAACAAGATAAATCCTACTACAGCGTTTGTGCAGATTTACTTCCCGATACTTTAGATTTAGAGATCATTGATGTTTTTATTGAAATCGAGAATATTGAAAATCTTACTTATTTTGAAAATCATATTTGTTATAACCACCCTTATACACTCTTTCGTATTCGTTGTTTTGGTTCCTTTAATGGTCTCTTTGTTCAATTTCGAATACCTAAATCTTCTCATGATATTTTACTTGATTTACTCGATTACCTTAAAAAAGAAAATAAAATTCAAAATTATTTTATTCCTACAATTATTCCATCTGCGCTCTCAATTTATACTCGAGCAAATTTAAAAAATTGGGAACCAAATATGATGCGATGGAATTTTGACTGGAAAGTTTGGTCTAAGAAATTAGATACTGCTGATTCTAAAAGAATTCAGCGATCTGTGAAAAAATCTGTTATTAGTAAATTCGATAGTCTTGATATTTCCTTACTTCAAGAAATAACTATGAGTGCTAGAAGGAAAAATACTGAAATAATGGATTCCCAAAAAATGGATAAAAACGAAATAGGGCTGCAACAAAAAATAAGTAGAAAGTTAAAATTTCTGGCTGAAAACGTAGTTTCTCAATATAGAGTTTTTCTTCGTTGGGAAGCTTTTGAAATTTACAATTCCTTTTTAGTCATTTCCGAGTGTAATAATTTAACTGCTAATAGATTACAAAATCTTTTGTTTAAAGATCCCATACCATTTGAATCTACTTTTCGATTAACTGAAACTGGATTTTTATGGTATCTTAGATGTCCAGCATCTCATTTTTCACATATTTCTGAATTACTCTGGCGTATATGTAAAAAAATAAAATTCTATTATTTAGATTATAAAAATTCAGAATTTTATGGTTTATGGAAAGGAGCTTTTGATCTTTCGACAAATCAGTGGTCTACGGACCTTATGAAAAAAGAAAAGCTTTTCTAAAGAATCCTACAAATGATAATTTCTTTCCATAGATTATTTTTTTCTTTTTTTTTTTCATACAAATATATTTAAAAACCAAAAGAGCAATTAGATTTTTTTTAGGGAGCTCTAGACTCTCAGGTAAAAGACTATGCTAGATCCAAAAGATAAAGACGATTTCGATGACGAGGACTTTGATGACGACGATAATGACGACGAAGATTGGGACCATGACGATGACGACGACGACGATGACGATTAGTTCATCATATAACATTTGTTTGCCAAAGTAACATCATAATCGAATAGTCAGTCAAATCTTGTCTCTTTCATCGCTAAGTTTTTCTTGAGTTAGTCATGATGAGACATTTTTTCTTTTTTTCTTTTTATTCTTCTTTTTATTTAATTTTTTTTAATCATTATCCCATCCAAATTTAATCTTGCTAGATTGAAAGATTAATATGTATTAAAAACCAATATATTTGATATTGTAGTATCAACTCTTCATAGGTGAGCTTTTTGGTTAGATTTTTGGCAAAAATTATCTTAACATTAGAACCAACTCTTACTCGTGAGAAATTTCATGATGATTTACGAGAAATAACTGCTCATCATAGGGGGAATTTGCTGCATATGATCGGTGTAGATCCTCTGGTTTTCCGATCAAACACCCCTCAGGGGGATGTTGATTTACAAATATGGGTAACGACCATTAATAATAATAATTTGAATCGTCTTATACTTCCCTTTTATTTTGTTGGTGCGAGGAAATATCTTTTTGTTTGCTTAACTAAGAATAGTATTAATTTTGTAAGGGAAATAATAGATTTAGCTGAAGATAAGCTAAATGCTCTGTATGAATTTATTATCTTAACCCCAATAGATTTCGAAAAGAAAGCTTATACTAAATTGAAAACTAGTTTTCGAAAGCTTTTCGCTGAAAAAAAGCTGTCAAGATTTGCTTTTCATCAATGGAACTCTTCAGAAGATTTAATGAATCTTTTCAAATCAATTGTAGAAGATATAGTTCAAACCATGCCTCAACAAATAGGCTATATACCAATTGGATTTGACATAGAAACTGTAAAGAAAATTATTGCTAATCAAGGTTTTGAAATAAATTCTAAAAATGAGGTTATTACGAAAATTGATGATATAATTTTCAGAGTTGATTTGAAGAGCAATTTTGTTTTTGCAGAAATGTCCGATTGTTTCAATTGCCCCGAGAATTGTATAGTCTCCAAAAGACTTTGCATAGAGATTTCTAATAAAGGCTTTTCTACAATGAAAGGATTGGGTGATTTGAGAATTATTTCCGTGCTTCTAGCAATTAAAGATGGTTCCATTTTAACTATTAAGGGTGGGAAACCTCACGAAGATATAGCTGTGCAATTAAATGAGCTTAGGGACGAATACAAAAAGAAATGCAAGTTTATGGGAATAAAAATAAAAGATAAGGAGACGGGATTGAAAGATCCGTCACCTGTTCAAGATAAAAAATAACCTTATTTTATCAAACCTTTTTTCTTCAAAAATGGTTCAACAATATCCATTAAAGTGGGATGACCAATTTCTTCTAAGTCATATTTCACTCTTACGGAATCATGTTTGATGTTTATTAATTTTCCAAGGTCAATAGGAGTACCAATGAGAACCAAATCACAGTCAATTGTATTAATAGTCTTCTCAAGTTCTTCGATTTGTTTCTTACCATAACCCATTGCAGGTAAAATAGTTCCAAGAAGGTTATACTTTTCAAAGGTATCTTTTATTGAACCAATTGCTTGTGGTCTTGGATCAATTAATTCTTTAGCACCAAATTTCCAGGCAGCAACTGCTCCTGCACCGAATCTCATTTCACCATGAGTTAATGTTGGTCCATCTTCTACTACAAGCACTCTTTTTCCTTTGATCTTTTCCCAACCATCGACAGTTAAAGGAGATGCAGCATCAACAACTAATGCCTTTGGATTATATTGAGCAATATTTTTCCTGACAAGGGCAATATCATCTCTATTGGCAGAATCAATTTTATTAATAATAATTACATCTGCAGTTCTAAGATTTACTTCACCTGGGTAATAGCTTATTTCATTACCAGGTCTAAGGGGATCTGTTACGACAATTTCCAAATCTGATTTATAAAATGGAAAATCGTTGTTTCCGCCATCCCAGATAATAATATCAGCTTCTTTTTCAGCTTCGTTGAGTATTTTTCCATAATCTACTCCTGCATAGAGAATAATACCATTAACAATCAAAGGCTCATATTCTTCTCGTTCTTCAATTGTACATCGATATTTGTCTAAATCTTCAAGCGTAGCGTATCTCTGACATGCTTGAGAGTTCAAGTCAGGGTCGTATGGCATAGGATGTCTTATGGCAACTACTTTTAATCCTAATTTAGAAAGACTCACAGCTAATTTCCTTGTTGTTTGGCTTTTACCACAACCAGTTCTTACTGCACAAACAGAAATAAGTGGTTTAGAGGATTTAATAGAAGTCTTCTTTTTACCAAGCATCCAAAAGTTTGGTCCTAAAGCCATCACTTTAGAAGCAAGATGCATTACATAACTATAAGGTAAATCACTGTACGACAAAACACAGACATCAGCCTTTGTCTTTTCAATGACTTCCGCTAGATTTTTCTCATCATAAATAGGAATACCTTTTGGGTATAAATTTCCGGCCAATTCTTTTGGATATGTTCGACCCTCAATATCTGGAATTTGTGTCGCAGTAAAAGCAACCACTTCATAATTTTCATTATCTCTAAAATAAGTATTGAAATTATGAAAATCTCTTCCAGCTGCGCCCATTATGATAACTTTTGTTGTGTCCATTGCTAACACTTCCAAACATTTGTTTACAACAAATGATTGTATTTCATCAAAACACTCTCTTATACTTCTTAATAAAATGCGTGGTGGGTTCACTAATGAGAGTAAATGGTATTCAATATCGCTTTTTCTTTAATTTATGAGTCAAGCAATTAGCACAAAAGATAAAAGAATAATCCATTTCCCATTATAGTAATGGTAATAATTATGACAGATAAATCAGCAGTAGCAAAAGAATATATTTTTGAAGTCTTAGAAAAAACTGGCGCACTAAAATTTGGTGATTTTACACTTGCCTCTGGTGCGAAATCAAAATACTATATCGATATGAGAATAATACCTAATTTTCCAAAAGAATTTGATAAGCTTATATCTGAGGCGGTAAAATATATTAAACATTCATGCCCGGAGATAGAAGGAGTTGTAGGCATTCCCCTTGCAGCAATACCTTTCGGTACTTTGATCGCTAATAAATTAATGAAACCTTATTATATTTTAAGAAAAGAACCAAAAGATCATGGTTTAATGAAAATGGTGGAAGGAGAAATTAAACAAGGACAGAAAATCCTCCTTGTTGATGATTTGATTGCAAGTGGTTTCAGTAAAGTTTTTGCTATAGAAGCTCTGAGAAATGAAGGAGCTCAAGTTACTGATATGTTTGTTTTCATTGATAGGACACCTGAAGGTCTTGCTGAATTTGAACAGCAGTACAATATTAAAGTTCATTATTTAGTGAATGCAAAAGAAATACTTGAAAGAGCCAAATAACTAAAATATTCTTGATAAATTCAAAGTTCAGTGGAAAATTATGTCAAAAAAAACCAAAGCAGCAATTATCCTTCTTAGTGGTGGATTAGACTCAACTGTTTGTTTATGGTGGGCTAAAAAACAATCTTACTCGAGAGTAGATTGTATGACATTTGAATATGGCTCAAAAGAAGAGGTTGTCCTTAAACAAGTAACTAGGAGATTAGGAGAGCTTGCCTTAGTAAATAAACATGAATTTATTTCACTGAATTTTTTAGCTGATTTTTCTAAAGAAACGGACAGTTCCTTGATACAAGGTAGTACAAAGGATTTACCTAAATTAACTGAGGAAGAGTTAGATAACTTATCAATAGGGCTAGAAAGTGCTAAATCAGTTTGGATTCCTGGTAGAAACTTGTTATTTCTCTCTATTGCAAGTGCTTATGCTGAAACCATTAAGGGAGATGTTGATATTATTACAGGTTTTAATCTTGAAGAGGGAACAACCTTCCCAGACAATACTCAGGAATTTATTGATGATTTTGTTCGTACCGCATCTCGAGGTATTCTTAATGCTAAAATTAATGTGCTCAGCCCTCTAATAGGAATGAATAAGTCTGAGATAGTAAACTTGGGATTTACCTTACATGTTCCATTCCAATTTAGCAATTCATGTTATGACCCAAAGGGATTTGATACGGATGGTCGTCCAATTCATTGTGGGATTTGCGAAAGCTGTCTTCGAAGAAAACGTGGATTTGCTCAAAGTTTACACAAGGACCCAACAATTTACAGTAAAAATATTAATTGATAATAAAATAGAATATATAGCATATAGATGTGAAACTAAGAATGAATGCTGAAATAAATATTCAGAACGATGAAGAATTAAGCAATGTTAATGTTGAAGAGAAAATTATAGGGAATCTAGTTGAAATCTTTAGTTCTTTTCAAGGTGAAGGAGGCTCTGTAAGAGGTTCTTGTTTTGGTAGAAGACAAATTTTCATTCGATTTGCAGGTTGTGAATTGAAATGTGCTTGGTGCGATTCAGCTCATTCACGAAATCCAAATTATCCTGATTGTAAGGTTGAAACTATACCCGGATCATGGGAATTTACTACTTATAAAAATCCTGTCAATGAGGAGTTTGTTATCGAACAGGTTTTGAATCTTTCTACTAAAGATTTTCATTCAGTTTCATTAACAGGTGGAGAACCTGTTTATCAAGAGAAATTTTTCTATCAAATAGTGAATAGATTGTACGATTTGGAACTCCCTATCTATTTAGAAACAAATGGTTTTTATCCAAAACGGATAGGGAAGGTCGCTTCACAATTAAGTTATGCTTGTGTTGACATCAAAGATAGAAGCGCAAAAAGTGTGAAAAATAGCGAATGGGAGAAATTAATTGATAAAGAATTTGAATCTATGACTGAACTAAGCAATTATCCTGTTAAAGTATTTGCAAAATTAGTCGTTACTTCTGAAACATTATTGGACGATGTTCGAATGTACGCTGATAGGTTGCGAGATATCGTTGTACCAATAGTTGTTCAACCAGTTACACCCATTGGTAATGTTAAAGCAATCAGTCCTAAGAAATTATTCGAAATTACTGAAATTATTGCTGAAGTATTACCCACTGATTTATTTGGTATATCAATTCAAAGTCATAAAATATTCAACATCTTATAGTTTGTTTTCATTCTTTGCAATTTTTTCTACATATCCATCAACATTGAACTTACGTTTTAATCCGTTGGCATTCATATAACGAACTTTCCCAAAAATAGGTCGTTCCTTCCAAGGACGATCATGTTTACCAAAACACCAAGCTACTCCAGTAAAACCATTTGGGTCTCTTCCATCTAGCTCGTATTTATTATTCAAATAGATGGCAATTTCATGAGCTTGTTTTGGAGTTTCAGTCCATTCTAGGATCTTCTTACCCCAATACATTCGCATATAATTATGCATCTTACCAGTATTGACCATTTCTTTTTGAGCAGCATTCCAATATGGATCATGAGTTTGAGCTTCCTCAAATTCGTTCAAAGAATAAATATACTCTCTTTTATCTTTAGTATGAACGTCAAGAGTTTCAAAAGCCCAATTTGGCAGATTTAAACTCTCAAATTTATCATAACCACTATTATAGAAAACAAAATTCATACTTAATTCCCTTCGAATGATCAATTGCTCAAGAAAATCCTCTCGTGCTTGTCTTTTAGTTTTTGATATTTCTAATGCAATCTTGAGAGGGGATATTTGTCCCAAATGAAGGTAGGGACTTAAATTTGATTGGTAATCTTCAGTAGGATTATTTCTCATAGTTTCATATTTGTCTAACTTGTTTTTAATGAATTCTTGGAGGAGATTTCTTGCAATAGAAGTTCCTCCTTTAAAATTCTCTAGTTTCTTTATACTATGATCTAACCTTAGTCCAACAATTATATCCTTAATGTTATAAGGATCAATTGAGTCAAATTGATATTCAGAAGAGCTACTTTTTAAATTTCTATTAGCTAGAGGAACAAGATATTTTTCTAATTTTTTTGTGATTTTTGGTCTAATGGTATAAGCTCCATATTCCTCTTTATCTGATGCTTCTTCTATAGGTACAATAACGTTACTTTCAACTTGTATTAATGGGCAATCTATTTTACCTGAAAGGTATCTCCGCCATTTTTTTTCAATAGATAGATAACCTCTGTCAACTACTATTAATGCCGCTTCATCAGCTAATTTTTCTATACCAAGTTCAGGTGAGATTTTCTGTAAAATAAAGTTAATACCTCTTTTTTGGAGATTTAATTTAACCTCTTGTAATCCTTCTAGAAGAAAATAATAATGTCTTTCATTTGCTTCAGGAAATGATCCAGTTAATCCAAAAAAAACAATTAATGATTTTTGTAATTTATTTGCTTGTTCTATAGCAAATTCTAATGCATGATTAAATTCAGTTCGATGCGATGATTGCATCCAGTAAATTACGAAATTACCCTTCTTACTTAATGATATGTTATTCAATTGTTGAATTCGTTCAAATTGAATCATTACTTTCATCTATTGTTTATTTTTCATAAGAACAACAATTCGTTATTGCTATATAAGAGACCCCTCAAAAAATAAGGTTTTTATCGATTTAAACCTTAAAAAATCAACTAGAATTATTATATTTGAAATGCTTTATTGTTATATAACCAATTTAATTCTTTATTGGGAGGATTTAATTTTGGAAGGAATACGTGAAAAGAAAACAAAAGAAATAACTTATCCAGGTTTAAGACGTTTTAACGGAATAATGGGTGCTGTTCATTTCATACAAGCATCATTTATGTTAATTGGTGGTTTTCTAATAGGAGATATTATTGATTTTAGATTACCTGTTACTACAGATTTCTTGAAATTAACTGATATAGGTGGTGGTGAATTTGCATTACTTCCTGAGACTAGAACACTTTTTGAAATACCTTTAGGACCTGTTACCTCATCATTTCTATTCTTGTCAGCCATTGCTCATTTCTTAATTGTTTTACCAAAAGTTAATGATTTCTACAATAGGAATCTAGAAAAAGGCATTAATTACTTCAGATGGTTTGAATATGCTTTAAGCTCATCAATAATGATAGTTCTTATTGCTATGAATTTTGGTGTGCTAAATTTGGCTGCACTAATTTCAGTGGTCGCACTTAATGCTGCAATGAATCTCATGGGTTTGATGATGGAAATTCACAATCAAGATTCTGAGAAAACCAAATGGATTGCATTTTATATTGGTATTTTTCTAGGTATCATTCCTTGGATATTAATAGCAATATACATTGCAGGAATTGGTGGAGATGTATCAAATGCTCCTTGGTTTGTTTGGGCAATTTTAGGAGGATATTTCTTCTTCTTCAATACTTTCCCAATAAACATGTTTTTACAATATAAAAGAGTCGGCAAATGGGCTAACTACCTTTATGGTGAACGATGGTATATCATCCTAAGTTTAGTTTCAAAATCACTCTTAGCTTGGTTAGTTTTTGCTGGAACTTTAAGACCAGTTTAAATAAAAGAGATAAGGGATTTCTCCCTTAATTTTTTCTTTTTTCAGCTTTCAAAGCTTTTTTCTTTAATTTCTCGCGTTCAAGTCTTTCTTTTTTGTATTTTTTAAGCATTAATTTGTCTAATTGTTCATCAGTTAACTCAGGAGGATTAACTAATGGCTCGGGATGCTCTATAAGATTCTTTAAGAGGTCAACAGTTGGACCGGTATAAATACCGCTAGCGATTCGGTCATCGATACTGATACGAATATTCATTACTTTTTTGATTTCAATTTCCTCAGTTTCTTGGTTAACTACAGCTGCTTTGTGGATTTTACCTAAAATCAATAATATACCTGCTGTTCCTAATTCAAAGGGATGGTGATAAACGGAATTGATACCTATTGATCCTAAATGAGCAATAAAAGCTGAACTCCACATAGGTATATCTTTAGTGAGCGAATAAATTGGATGATTGTGTGTATCCATCCAACGAACAAACCAAAAGAGGAATCTAATAATAAATCGTGGTAAACCGCCAAAAAATTTGATATCTTTTTCATTAGGATTTTCACCATAGCGTGCTTCGTAAATCTTTTCGTACACTCTTTTTTGGACAGTTTTCAAAGTATCAAAAGGATCAAATTCAATCATAGTATTTACTTCATCACTAGTCTCAGATTTTTCCTTATTAACTACGAAGGCAAAGATAATCTGATTGCGTTGCCATAATCGACGACCGGAAACAAATCGATTAATTTTTGGTCGTAAAGCTGTTGCTCTTGTACAAGCAGTTAGGAAAAGTTGGAATAGAGAAAGTTGATCTTCTTCTTTTAATGACTTATTATATTCGTCCAAGAATTCCAAAGTGTGTGTAAGATCAATTTGAGTATCATAAAAGATTATACTTTCAGTTCTTCCATGCATTATATGGAATTCCAGCTCATGAAATTTGGTTGTTTTAACTAATTCTGCATCAGGTCTTCTGGGCATTTTGACTTTTCTCCTATTTATTATTCTGAAATTTTATCATCATAAGTTAAATACTTTTCATAAAATAAAGCATATTTTTGTCAAAAAAAATAAGAAAAAAAGCAAAAAAAGAATCTTAGTTCAATTTTTGCAGTTTTAAAATATCTGGCATTGAAGCCTTAATCTTCAAGCGTTTTTGGTTAAATAATTTCAAACCAGAAATTTCACCTCTATTCAAAGCAAAGAAATCCTCGGTTGTTATTTCATAACCAATCTCTGGATTGTCATATTTACCTTTAATTGGCTCTCCTGGTTGTCCATTAACCATTGTTAAATGCCAATAGGTATCAATATCAGGGAAATAGTATTGCATTGTTTTATTCCAAGATTTGAAATGCTTTGCTAGATTTTCATCGGTAAGCTTATCTCTAAGCTTATTTATTTCTACAATAATTTCTTCATCAGTTACCACGATAATTACCTCCTGTTTTTAACCATATTCGTAACGTACACCAGTTCCGCCTTTAGGTTCCTCGAAAATCACTGCATCAAAGTCGCAAATATTCCAGCAAGCTCCACATTCACCACAAGCTTTCAAGTTCTTTGGTCGGTAAATCTCGCCATCTTTTACCCAAACATTTCTCATGCAGAATTTTGCACAGTCACCGCAACCTGAACATTTTTCTTCGTCTACTCGAACAAATTCGCCTGTTTCGCCCGGATAATAATCAACTTTCATTTCAACTTTCATTTTTGCTTCCTCATTTTCTGGTAAATTTCAATTGATTCCGAACCAACTTGTCTATATGGTTGGATGAAATCGTAGAAGTCTTTTGCTTCTTGCACAAACCCCATATCATCATCTTCTGCTCCTTTCATCCAATTTGTATGAATAGCATTACTAATGAAACCTCCACCAATGCAAACATTTTGCATGATATTGACTATTTCTTCATCTGTCTTTGATAAAATGGATTTCTTGTTTAAATCAGCAACATATCGGAATCCTTGCAAGAACACATTGTCATTATATCTTCCCATATAATGGTCTTCTAAATTCTCAGCGGAAAGATCTCCTGCTTCAATTGCTTTTGCAGCTGCTTCTGCTGCGTAGATGCCTGTGAAGAACGCTTCAACCATACCTTCACCAAGGAAAGGAATTACAAATCCTCCTGCTTCCCCAGTGAGTATTAATCCATCTCTGGTTCTTTTCTCGATTGCTTCATCAAACTCTAAATGAAGGCCCCATGATTCTATTCTGCCACCTTCGATTCGTTCTTTAAGTGGTTTAAGGTTTAGTAGATTTTGCATATAGTCATTCACGGATTTGATATCATCATTGAAAAGATTCTCGTCCATGTATCCACCTGTACCGATGGTAACAACTTCTCTTTTTGGAAAAGCCCAAGGCCATGTTTTATATTGGGTATTTGGTGCTAAGAAATAATAAATTGAATCACCAAATCGTTCATTGATTTTTTCTTCTCCAAGGAAAACGTTAACAATTACATAAAGGATCATGTTTTTACCTTTTCTTTTAGGTATTAAACCTGCTTTTCGACCAACGATTGAGTTTACCCCTGCAGCATCAATTATAACCTTTGCATAGTATTTTTCTCCTGAATCGGTTACAACACCCTTAATGGCACCATTCTCTTCTATGATGTCCATTACTGTAGTGGATAATTTTACTTCTGCACCAGCCTTCTTAGCTTCTTCTGTATGCCATGCATCAAGATGGTCTCTTCTAACTGAAAGAAGAATGATACCTTTACTGGGAGTTTCTCTGAACATTGTTGTTCGATCTTCATTGATCATAAAAGAGTGCATTTCTTTTATCTCACGTTCAACAGGACATTTCATAACATAGTGTAAATCTGGATCAACAAGAGCTGCCATATTTAAACATGTACCAGAAACGTTTTTTTCTCCAGGAACGCGGGATTTTTCCAGTAAAAGGGTTTTCAGACCAAGCTCTGCAGCTTTCTTTGCTGCAGCCGGTCCCGCACAACCTGCACCGACTACTATAATATCATATTCATTTTTAGTCACAGTATATCGCTTCCAATTGCTAGTAATAGTTTGAAATCTTCACAGAATTTTTTTCTGTCATCTTACTTATTGTCGGAAATTTGGTTAACTAATTCCTTTCTCCTTTTATCTTTTTCTCTCTTTATTCTATTGAGATTAAATATAAATGAAAAAATAATTTAAGCATTATAATAATTGTATTCTAGAGAGTCATCTTAATGATACGTAATCAATGGTATGTTGTATTAAATTCCAAAGAAATCAAGAAAGGCAAAGTTTTAGGAACTACTAGACTTGGCGAAAAGCTAGTTTTTTGGCGCGATAAAAATGGTGTTATCGGTTGTATTTTTGATAAATGCACTCACCGTGGTGCTTCATTAAGTAAAGGTCGATTATTAAGTAATAATAAAATTCAATGCCCTTTTCACGGTTTTGAATATGATGTTACAGGTACGGTGACTAAAATTCCAGCTAATGGAAAAAATGCTCAGGTACCAGAACGCTATAAAGTTCATAGTTATCCTGCTCGAGATGCTCACGGTCTTATTTGGATTTGGTGGGGTGAACCAGTAAAAGAATATCCTCCATTGCCCTTTTTTGAGGACATTGATGATAAATTCTTTTATGCTACATACAAAGATCATTGGCCAGTTCATTATTCCCGTGCAATTGAAAATCAACTTGATGTTGTTCATCTGCCGTTTGTTCATTACAATACCATTGGTCGTGGTTGCAGGACTTTAATTGATGGTCCAATTACCAAATGGGAAAATAATGAGTTACAAGTTTGGGCTCATATGCGAAAAGATGATGGTTCAGCTCCTCTGAAAGAGGATGAATTTCCCGAACCAAAACAACCTTCTCTTCTACATTTTAGATTTGGTAACATTTGGCAAAATCGTTTAGCTGAGAAATTTAGAATTTTTGCTGCTTTTACACCTGTCGATGAAGAAAATACTATTATCTATTTACGCTTATATCAGAAGTTTATTCGCTTACCCTTACTTGGTCGATTGTTGACAAGACTTTTTCATCGTTTTAATAGAAAAATCCTTCATCAAGATAAACGAGTGGTTATCACCCAGCAACCAAAGAAATCATCTCTAAGAATATCTGAAAATCTTATTTCTGGTGATAAACCTATTATTGAATATCGTAAAAAACGAGATGAATTACTTAAAGCAAATAATCAATGATTTTTACTTTAGTTTTTTACGTTTTAATCTTTTTTTCTTAAGTATTTTTACAATAAGTATTAAGAAGAGTTTTCACTTTGTTATTATATTAATCAATGTAGAATGGTGTAAAGTTATGGATCCGATGGTATTTTTATGGTCGTTATTAGGACCAGTAATTTCTCTTATCTTAGCTTTTCCTATAACTGTAATCTGGAAAGATAATAGCTTAGTAGATTTAGGTTGGGCTTTAGGTTTTATGTCGATGGGCTGGATTTCTTTTATCTATAATGGTATCGTATCAGGAAATTGGTCATCTATTAGACAGATTGTAATTATCTCCCTTGTAACGGTTTGGGGAATTAGATTAATGACTTACATAATCGTTCGGAAAATTATCAGAAAAGATGAAGATATACGGTTCAAGGGTTTCCGTGAGGATTGGAAAAAGAATTTCTATTTGAAGAGTTTCTTGATTATTTTCGTACCACAAATGTTTCTAATTTATATTATTGGTTCCCCAGTAGTTTTTGCAAATTCAATAACGGATAATAATCCAATAAGCACACTAGGAATCATTCTATTAGTTATAGGTGGTCTTATTTGGTTAGAGGGATTCTTCTTTGAAACATCAGGCGATATTCAATTAATGATTTTCAGAAAAAATCCCGCAAATAAAGGTAAAACACTTTCAACTGGTGTGTGGAAATACAGTCGTCATCCTAATTATTGGGGTGAACAAGAACAATGGTGGGGTATTTTTGTAATAGCAATTTCATTGGCTTTCGATTACTATAGTATTTCCAATATGATTTCAGGTTGGTTAACTATTTTAGGACCAATTCTCTTAACCTTCCAGCTTTTGAAAATTTCTGGTGTAACTAAATTAGAAAAAGAAGTTCTTTCAGTCCGCATTGGTTATAAAGAATATGTTGAAACTACCAGCGCTTTTATTCCCTGGTTCCCAAAGAAAAAGAAGTCTTGAATTAAACAAGATTACTTTTTTTTCTTTACTTCTCCTAGAGCGCTGTCTTTATAATTTACAGTTGAAACAAGTAGTAATTATTAAAAGCTATTAAATATGACAATTTGCCAACATTTAATAGTGCTTTAATAAATTATACAAATACTATATATTTGAGGTCGTTATTTACAAAATGACAATCTTTTGTCCTAGCTGTGGTACAGCAAATCGTGATGATGCTGATATGTGCTCTGAATGTGGGAGTGCTATTCCAAAATTTAGTGATGACTCTCTAAATGACCCCACATCCCCCTCTCCACTTCCTCCATCAAGCGCTTTTGGTATCTATGAATCCTATCCTCCCCCTCCTCCTCCAGATGATTTTGGTATTGATGTAGCATATACCCCTCCTCCACCTCCTCAACAAGGTTCCTCAGGTTATTCTCCTGCTTATTCTCCTTATGGAACTGGACCAGCTAGACAAAGAATTATTTGTGAAAGATGTGGCACCGTTTTAAGACCTGATGACAGTCAATGTCCAGGTTGTGGTCAACCATATCAAGCAAATGTAAAAGCTCCGGTCATTCCACCTCCTCCACCGAGCAATCAACCTTCTCCTTATTCTCCTAGCCCACCATATCCTCCTGCTTCACCCTATGCTCCAAGGCAACCACAGCAACTCCCTTCTCCAGGTTCTCCCTCAACTCAAAAAGGTCCTCCTCCAGAAAAAATAGCAAAATGTGCTAAATGTGGAGCGATTGTATATGACTATGAAACTCGATGTAGTAATTGTAATAGGATTCTTGCTCCCCCAACAAGAACTACTGGTGATCCTACTAAAGATCCTCTAGGAAAAGCTCCTCCTGGAACTGCTCGATGTGGTCGTTGTAATGCTATTGTTTATCCACATCATACTGTTTGTCCAAATTGTGCGAAACCTTTAACTCCTGTTGCTCCTCCACCGAGAGGTCCAAGCCAGAGGATAACACGCTGTCGACGTTGTGGTCATACAGTCTATCCTACCGATTCACACTGTCCAAGCTGTGGTCGAAAATTAGAGTTAACATAATTTTTTTTTCTTAATCAAAAATTATCCTCTATTACAAAGTATTTTTGAACAGATAATTCTTCATATTAAAGGTATGCTTGATCTCATTGTTTTAGGTAGTATAACAGAAGATTTGATTATCACACCAAAAGAGGAGAAACGCTTTATTGGTGGTGTACCAGTTTATGCTGCTGCAACAGCTAAAGTATTGAATTCCTCTTTAGGAATAGTATCAAAGGTAGGCGTTGATTTTCACCTTAAAAATCTTGATGTTTTAAATTCATTTAGTGCTGATCTTAATGGATTTAAAATTGAAGGTCAAACATCTATGAAGTTTGAAAATAAATATTCGCCAAAAGGTAAACGTACTCAAAAGCTTTTATCAACCTCAGAAAAGATATTCTTTTACGATATACCTGAAAGCTATTTTCAATCACATTGTATTCATCTTGGACCTGTTTTTAATGAGATCAATACAGATTTGCTAGTAAAAATTAGAGATCGCTTTAAGCTCGTTTCTCTTGATGGGCAAGGGTTTACACGAAGTATAGAAAAAGGGAGTAAAAAAATCATTTTGAAACCTTGGTTAAATTACTCTGAATATCTACCATTAATTGATATTTTAAAAGTCGATGATACAGAATTAATGGGTATAACTGCAACAACTAATTTAGATAAGGCAATAGACTTGGTTTTGAAAACTGATTTGAAATTTCTGGTGATAACTCGTGCTCATAAAGGAGCAATTATCTACCACAATAATCAACGATATGATATACCTGCTGTTCCAACAACTGTTGTTGATGAGACTGGTGCAGGTGATACTTTCATTACAGCCTTTTTACTAGAATATCTTCGAACTAAGGATTGTTATTACTCTGCACTGATGGCTGCGTGTACGGCTTCATATAAAATATCACATTTGGGTCCAATACCAAATTATACCCGAGATGATGTTATTTCTAAATTGAAATCTATCTATCCGGATTTTATTGAGAAATGATCAAATATTTTCAAAGTAATCAGTTATATTTTTCAAGAAGTAAGTATATTCTGATATTAAGAATTAGAAGTGAGGTTATCATACTTGAGTACAGAAGAATATGATTATAGATTAGATGCCCCTAATGCTGAGCGTATTGATGAGATAGCTCCTACAAAGATTTTGGTTGCAAAGACGGATGTAAGCGAAACTGAAGCTGAAGCTATTTTTAATAGAGAAAAACTAGAAATTTTTAAAGGCCTTTTCAAACGTCCAAAAGACACCGAAGTTGTTATTAATAGTATCAAGAAAAGCTTTGAACCTTATATGATCTTAGGTGGAATATATGACCTTCGTTATTTAACTGAACGAACCTATGATCTCGATTTAGATGATAATACAGTATCTGTTTTTGTTTTAGGTGAAGAATTAATTGTTCCAGAACCTACGGAAGAAGAGGTCGAAGTGGAGATTAAAGGAAAGAAAAAGGGAGGATTCTTTGATGGATTATTTTCGAAATCAAAGCAAAAACCTACATCAAAAGCTGAAATCCAAATTACTGGAATTGAACATGTTAATATCAAGAAAGATATCATTGAAGCAAGAAATTACAAAGGAATATCCATTAATCCAGACTCATTAGAAGAAGCAGAATTACTTGAAGTAACAGATGAATTTATCCAAAATGAAGCTACCGTTTTGCCTAAGGAATATTCTGATATTGAAACATTAACAAATGAAATAATAACTGAGTATACAGAAAAACCTGAAGGAGTTCAAAGAATACTTTTCGAAAAATTTGTTTTAATAGACAAGAAAATTATCTTTTATCCAGTATTTTGGGCTGAAATGGTCTATAAAGATGATAAAGTGAAAAACGTTCGCCTAGATTGCGTGACCCGTAAAGTAATGGAAGAAAAAGGCACTCGTTTTGCTCCTCCTCCATCTTCATCTGTGCAAACACAAACAGAAGTTGAAGTGATAGAAGGAAAATGTCCAGAATGTCAAAATCCTGTTGAAGCGGATGATGTGTTTTGTGAAACTTGTGGAGTAAAGTTGAAGTAGCTAGTACTTCAACCTTCATTCATTTTTTTCTATTTCTGTTTAAGTTTTAATAAACCGTGTTTTTCGTAAAATTTGAATACGTCCATTAGTAAGGGTATGCTAGCTTTATTATATTCATTTTTTATCAATTCAGCAATTTCAGCTATAGTTCGCTTATTATTTATCCAGAAAAAGGTTGATGTAAGAGTTTGTTCCGCTTCTTTGTATTGGGCGATTATTTTTTTGTGTTCTAGTTCTTCTTCATAAGTGAGATCCATTGCTCCTAACCCAACAGGTCCTCTAAATATTTTATAAGGAATTATAGTTTCCGCTTGTAATTCAATTGCTTCTTTAGCTTTCACATCGTGAGATTCCAGAGTGATGTGGAATGAATTGCTTATCTTTTCAAGAGCATATTTTACGTGGGTTGTTTCATTAGTAGTATGTTCTGTTAAAATTTTTTGTTCCTTGCTTATTATCTCATCTATAGCACTTTTTTCGTCATCATTCGTTATTAACACTTTTAATGAGTTTAGAGTTTGCTCTTCAATTTCTTTTCTAAAAAGAAATCTCAATCCAACATTATCGAGAGCTTCTCTCATAACAATAGATCGTTCTTTGATTTTATTTTCATCAGAAAGAGTTTGCAATTTACTTATCAAATCATTTACATATTTTCTACCATAATTGGTTATTCGCTCTCTACCTTTTGCAGCAATTTCTTGAGCGCTCCAGAGGATATCTGGTAATTCAGCATTAGCTAAGAAATAGCAATAAGTAGCAGTTAAAGAACCAACAAGATGCAATATTTCTGGTGAGACTTTTTCAATAGTATCTTCACTTGTATGATAATAACGATCAGGCCATTGAATAAACATTGGGGTACCAATACCTATGTCAGGATAACCAAGAAGATAATGATCTGAACCGCCTGAAAAAGGTTGATCATTTGCATACTTGAATGTAGCATAAGCACCTGTTCCTTGAAAATTAATTACCTCTTTAGCTGCTTCATCCACAATCGCACTTAAGACATCGTTTACATAAGATGGTAGTGCAATATGGGTTTTTTCCATAACTAATGTTCTCCCCCCTCCAACAGTTTGGTCAGCACCAACCATATCTAAATTAATGCCTGCGATGAAATTTTCAATTTTATCTTCATGAGTGGCTAAGTAACAATAGGTACCAGTAAATTCAGCCATTAATAAAAATCGAATACTGCGTTTTGGTTTCTTTAATTGACCATTAGCAATTAGTGTTTTTAAAGTTCGAGCAGTTTCTATTATAATTCCACACCCTGATGCATTGTCTACAGCGCTTGGTTTTGGATGGCAAAGATGTGCTACAGCTAGAATTTCCTTCCCATCTTCTATTTCACCAGGAATAAAACATTCAACTACTTCCATTTCGCCATTATAAAAACTAGCATCTATTTTTGCTTGCACTTTCACCTTTTTTTCAGGTTCCTTTTTATCCTTTCGTTCCAAATTTTCTTTTTCTATTTTTTTAATTAATTTCCTTAATTCATCACCTTGTTCAGCAGAAAGAACAAATCCTAATGCATCACCTTCCTCTCCTTTCGATCCGTACCAAAAGGAGGTATATCTCTTTGCTGTGGGAAAATTAGCTCGTGTCCTTATTGGTTTCAACTCAGAAACAAGATCATAAATAATTCCAGCTGCACCAAGTTTATTTATCGCAATTAATCGTAATTTATTCAAATCAGGATCATCTGTCAAGATAAATTTCCCTTTAATATCATATTCAGACATTGCCTTTTCATCTAAACCATTTGGTAAGATAACGACTTCACCAACTATGCCTTCCTTAGGTGTTGCTTTTGATCTTTGAATAACCGAACATGGTACTTCAAAAAAACGGCAAAGATTTTTTTCATTTCCCTTAGGTTCTATAAGCGCCAATGATGCACTATTGATATTCCACTCTTTTGGAATCGGATAACCCCAATAAGTATTATTTCCTTTAGCTGGGTATGAAAGAATAGATACATAGGGAATCTTGTAATCATTTAATTTACTCTGACAATAATTAGCCGCAGCTCTAAAGCCTGGCGATGATTGAATTCTATGGAAATTAGCAATTCCTGCAGTTAATTCCTTAGCATTCTCACCGGAAAATTCTTTTGTAATAATAGATAAAATTTTTTTGAACATGCATTATAAATATGATTTTTAGTTATTATTTCTTTTCCTTTTTTAATTAATATAAAAACCATTGAGATTCTTAGGAATATTTCTAAATGGGTAAACGGTTAATTAGCTATCAATGAAAATTTGTAGTGAATAGTTTGGCTCAAACTTTTTTTCCGCTGAAAGCTCTAGCTGGGAGAGATGATTTATATTATCCTAATTTAAATGATAATATTTCTAAGATTCTTCCGAGTATTTTAACTCTATTTGATTTTAAATTTTTAAAAAGTAAGACATTACTCTCATCGTTAAGTAAAAAAGAAGGTTGGAATAGAATACAAGAGAATGAGATATCAAATATTCTATTTGTCACACTGGATGCTTTAGGATTAGCAGAATTTATGAAATACTCAAAACTTTTGCTTAAGACTTTTGATTTATTTGGTCTTCCTTTATCTAGTGTATTTCCTACGATAACGAGCACTTGTATTGCTTCTTTGAAATTTGGAACAATGCCTATTGAGCATGGTATTTTAGGACATAGAATTAATTTCCCTGAAATTGACAATGTAGTTGATACTTTAACACTTAAAACAAATGTGGGAGTTAATTTATCAAAGGTAGGAGTTAATGTTAAGAATTGGGTTTGGAGTGATTTTCCAGTTTCTAAAAATCCACAAATAAATCATATAGGATTAATTGAAAATTTTATAGCAAATAGTGGTTTATCTGAATTGGTTAATGAAAAACAAAACGCTATAGGATATTCAAGTCATATTGACTGTTTTGCAGCAGCTCAAAGAATTTTAGAAACAGCAACAAGTGAGAAGACTCTTATTGATCTCTATATTGGTTCAATAGATTCAATTAGTCATAGGTATTCAACTGAAAGCCAGACTCTTATGGATGAAGTTCAAAATATAGAAGAGCTTTTCATTAGAATGCTAAGTAGACTTGATCCGAAAATAGCTTCAGAAACAGTTGTAGTCGTTACAGCAGATCATGGTCAAGAGAATTTAACATCAGAAAATAAAATCATTATTACTTCTGAAGATGAAGAAATATTAGCTCCTTTACTGAAAAGTCGAGGCAGAAGTGGTCGGGTGATTCATTTATTATCAGAAGAAGGTAAACGGGATGCAATTGTTGATTGGTTTTCAGATAAGATAGGTAACAATGGAGTTATTTTTACAGAAGAACAATATCCATCTATTATGGGAAAAGGTGCTGCAAATCCGAAAGTCATTGAACGAATAGGTGATGTTCAAATAATTTTAGGAAAAAATGCTTCAATGTTCTTCGGACATTCAGGGGATTATAATACAACTTATAAATTGGGATTAAATGCTACTCATGGTTCATTAAGCAAAAATGAGCTACTTGTACCATTAATAATTGGCCGAGTACCTGATATACTTGAAATTATTTAAAAAAAAGAAAAAAAATGCGTTTCGCGGTTAGTTTGAACCGCGGGTGCTTTTTTGTTTACTTTTTACTTTTCTTAGCAATAGTTATTTCTATTGCAGAAACGTTAGCTGTTCCGCCTTCACTTCTTTCGATTTGTTCTGTGCTGATACTAATATCTTTAATAGTAGCATCTGGTACGAAACGATTGCGAATAATTTCTGCGGTGTCAACAGCACGGCTGATTGCCCTACCTCGAGCCTTCAATATTAAGTCTTGGTTTCCTTCGTTTAATTGTGTTATACAAGCAAGCACGTAGGACATTACTGGCTTAGAGCCAATGAATACCACGTTGTATTCTAGTTTTTTAGACATTTTTAGATCACCTTAGTAGTCAATAGCATTTTAATAAGTGATTGATGTTTTTCTCAACCTTTGGCAATATATCTTTTTCTGTTTTTTTTACTTTTTTTAGTAGATTTTTGACAATTTTTATTGTTTTTTCAGATAAATTTTCTTGAAAAAAATCTTTCAATCTAATAAAATAAAAAATTGATAAAAGGATCATAATTTATCCTTTTATAGTTTAGAATATGCTTTCAATAGATCAAAATCTCTAATTATACCAAATACAAATCCTTTTGCATCAACAACGGGAATTTGGTATAATTCCTGTCGGTGCATTTTTTTAGCAACATCACTTATAGATGCTTTACTGAATGTTGTGACAACTTCTTTTGTCATGATTTCTTTCACAGGAATTTCAGGTAGTTTAAGATCTTTGGTATGGACAATTATTGTTGAAACTGCATCCCAGCTTCCTTCTTTTCCTTCCCCGGAACTCATCTCATCACGTTTTTCACTACTAATAGCTTCATAGAATTTAACGAAATCAACCATCGTTATGATTCCAACCATGCTTGTTTTATCATCAAAAATGAGTGCTGCTTCAGCTTCTGCGAATTCCATAATTTTCTGACAAACAGGTAAGGGTGTTTCTTGCCATATTCCTAAGACAGAACTAGCCATATATTCACCAATGATTTTCTCAGAAGCACTAATAGCTATTACCTTTGAAACTATGTCACCAATAGTTATTAAACCAACCAATTTTTTCTTATTATCAACAACAGGAAGTTGTCTAAATTTATTATCGTAGAGAATCTTTATGATATCAACTATTTCATCTTTTGGTGAAACCGTTACCGGATTCCTTGTCATTAAAAGAGCCAGCTGAGTTTCTGATGGTTTACTTACAATATCAGTTTCTGTTATTATTCCTATTAGTTCTTGAGAATCATCTTTTATAACAGGAAAAGTAGTAAGATTTGTTTTTCTGATTAAATCGAAAAGTTCATCGCGCGTTCCTGGAACTTTTGCACAGATTGGGTTGGTAGTCATTACATCTGCAACTTTCAAGATTCTTCTTCCTCCGAGGTTAAAAGATTTTGATAAATTATTCATACTTATATTATACCTAAATCAATATTTGTTGAATTAAAAAGACTTTTCATCAGACTTTTTCTATGATAACATATAATTGCTTCATTATTAATTTAATGTATTCATTGAACTTTCATAATTTAACAAACTCTGGGGATTTGTTCACCAATAGGCTTTTCTATAATTCGATGACCGCCGATGATTGTTTTAGAAATCACAAATCCAGGACGATCGGCTTTAACTTCCCCTATGATTGCGGCATTTTTTCCGTTAGGTAATTCTTTAATGGCTCTTAACATTTCCTCTGCTTGTTCAGCATGTACACCAATTATTACTCTTCCTTCACAAGTTACTCCCAATGGTTCTAATCCCAACATTTCGCTTGCTGCACTCACAGCTGGTTCTATTGGTATTTTTTCATCTTCAACCCATAAACTCACTTTGGATTTCTCAGCAAATTCATTTAAAGCTGAAGCTAAACCACCTCGAGTGGGATCTTTCATAGCTACCACACCACCTATTTTTAATGCTACATTTACAATATCTGTAACAGCTGCTACATCAGATAACAATTCTGTTTCAAAAGAAATTCCTTCCCTTCCAGCCATTAGAGCTATGCCATGATCACCTACTGTCCCAGAAACAATTATCTTATCACCAGGTTTAAGATTTGAATCTCGAATGTCGATGGATTCATCTTCTATAATTCCAATACCAGCTGTAATAATCACAATTTTATCTAATGTTCCTCTAGGCATAACTTTAGTATCGCCAGCAATTATAGCTACATTATTGTCCTCGGCTGTCTCAGCTAAGGAGTCAACGATTCTTTGCAAATCTTTAACAGGGAATCCTTCTTCTATAATGATGCTTGAGAGTATCGCTATGGGTTTTCCTCCCATGACTGCTATGTCATTAATTGTTCCTGTAATAGCTAATTTTCCCAAATCCCCTCCTGGAAAGAAAATTGGATGTACTGTGTGGCCATCTATTGATGTTACAATACGTTTATCCCCTACTTTTATCGTTGCTCCATCATCTTTTTCATCTAATCCAATTCCATCTCCGATTTTTCTATACTTAATATTTTTCATAATAATTTCAAGTAACTCATCCATTTTTGTCCCACCAGCACCATGAGACAAATCAACAAATTCAGGTTTCATTATACATCAAATCACTATTATTTTCATTACAAATTAACTTTAAGGGTTAATAATTGAATTTTATTGCCTATTGAAGTTTAGAAATATTAAGAACTATAATTATTGTATTTTTAAAATAATCTACGAATAATTTATTAAATTAAGATTTTAGTTAGTAAATTATCATAAATAGTCAAAAGTTGATAATTATGAGCCAAATACGAGCATCTCATATTCTTGTGGGAAAATATTCTAAAGCTGAAGAATTGTATAATCAGTTAAAATCTATTAATACTAAACAATTGCCTGGTCTCTTCAAAAAATTGGCCAGTGAAAATTCTATTTGTTCCTCCTCAAAGAGGGGTGGTGATCTTGGTCAAATTAGCAGAGGTAAAATGGTCAAAGAATTTGAAAAAGCTGCTTTTGCATTAGAACTTGGTCAGATGTCCGGTTTAGTAAAAACCCAATTTGGATATCATATTATTCTAAGAACTGGATAATATCAGTTCTCCTCTCTTTACCACTAATTATTTTGCTTAAACCAATGAATGCACATGCAAGGGCAATCCTCAATAGTTTTTTGAACGGATTTTTCTTCTGCTTTTTCAGGGGCAAATACTTCGGACTTGCCTTCTGGGGTTAATCGAAAAACATCTGGTAAAGCAAAAGTGCATAAACCACATCCACAACATTCTGAATTATTGACTCTTGGTATTTTAGCTTTATTACTCATTATTTTAACCCATTTATTTTTCCATGACGTGTCAATAAATACTACTTGAAGATAAATTTTCTTCTAATATATACTTAAGCTATATTTAAGAATTAAGGAAAAAAATAGAAAAAATGGCGGAATAGAGAGAAAAAAATAACAATCATTCAAGATTATTATATTTCTTTAGGATTCTATTCTAATTCCTTTGCTGGCAAGTCATCGTTTTTATGCATTCTCTTAAATCTTCTCTTACCTTGAATTTCATCGAGTTGATCAGTTTGATATAATTCTCGCATCGTTTTGGTATATTCTTCAACTTCAGAAGTAGGATATTTATTGAAGAGATGGCATCTAACAGTATGTTGGGGAGCGACTTGTCGCAATAAAGGAACTTCAGTCTTACACATCTCCATTGTGTGTGAACATCGTGGATGGAATCTACAGCCAGATGGTGGGGCAATTAAGTTAGGAATTGATCCAGGGATAATTGTAAGATCATCATCTTTTCTTGTATCAGGTTTTGGAATTGCTCCTAATAGTGCAATGCTATAAGGATGCATTGGATTCTTGTACAATTCAATAGTTGAAGCATATTCAACTATATACCCTGCATACATAACAGTAACGTAATCGGTCAATTCAGCTATTACACCAAGATCGTGTGTGATGAGCATAATTGACATATTAAATTCATTTCTAATAGCCTTTAAAATATTCAAAATTTGTGCTTGAATAGTTACATCCAAAGCAGTTGTTGGTTCATCAGCTATAAGCAATTCTGGATTGCAAGAAAGTGCCATAGCAATCATAACACGCTGTCTCATACCCCCTGAGAACATAAATGGATAATCGTCAACACGATCAGCTGCGCTAGGGATACCTACAAGATCCATAATTTTAATAGCATTTTCACGAGCAGTTTGTAAATCAACTTCTTGGTGAAGTCGAATTGCTTCCATAATCTGATCGCCAACAGTTAAGACAGGGTTAAGAGAAGTCATTGGATCTTGGAAAATCATAGCCATTTTGTTACCACGAATGGTTCGCATTTCTGCATCTGATTTCTTTCTTAAATTTTCTCCACGATACCAAACTTCACCTTCAATAATTTTACCAGGTGGGTCAGGAACAATACCCATAACAGAAAGAGCACTAACTGATTTTCCGCAACCAGATTCGCCTACAATTCCTAGGGTTTTTGCTTCATACACTTTATAGCTAACATTTTCAATTGCCCTAACAATACCTTCTTCGGTAAAGAAATAGGTCCTTATACCTCGGACATCTAAGATAACGCCTTCTTCTTCTGGTGGGCGCAGTTCAGTTACAAAGGTTGGTTCGCTCATTTTTATTTCTCCGAACAAATTCCGCCATGTTAAATTTATTTATATCTATTAAACAACTTATATCGATTTAATTAATTTTCCATTAATGACTATAAATCGATAATTTTAGTTTTACTTTCAGTTTCTATAAATATTGACCACTTTAAAATTATTACGTTTGTTTTGCCGTTACTATTTAAACAAGTATTTATTGCTTTTTAAGCATAAAGAAGCTATTTTAAATCTAATTTTTTAATAGTTATCCGTTCCTTAGTCATTATTGATTTTAAAGTACGATTTAAGATATCAGGAATAAAGAAAAATAAAACAGCATTACTAGCTACTTTTGCTGCTGTTATAGGCAAACCAATTATTAAAGCAGTAAAATAACCTATGAATTTGAAATCATTTGTGATTAGAACCCAACCAATATTAACAATTAGGTCATAAAGTATTGTAAGTAAGCCACCAATAACTGCAATAAAAAATCTCCAAAAATACGATGTTTTTGTAGGAATTTTATGACCAATCAAAGCACCAGTTAAAGCAATTAATACAAAAGCAACAATTTTGAAAGGAAAGATAATAACTCCAGGTCCTACCATTGCAGTAGCAATGATTTCATATAGAGACGCTGATAATATAGCAAGAAAACTTCCATATAATGGTCCAAGGATGATTCCTCCAATAAAAAGAGTAAGTGTCATAAATTCTATGTATGGGATATACATAAAGAGACTAGATAAAGCAGCACCTAAAGCTGTAAAAATTGCTAAAATAGCTACTTTTATTGTGTGATTTTTTGGTGTATATTCTGTTAATGGTAAATCTGATAAATCTATTTCACTCCCATTATTTTCACCAACATCAAAGTTTTTTTCCAATGTAGGAATATTTTCTAATGTATTTCCATTTACACTGGAAATAGTATTCTTGGTTTCAATGTTGGTTTCTTTCAAATTTCATTTCACCTTAAGTAATTCTTTTTTTCTTTAAAAGTAGAATTGCTACACCCATACTTGAGATTACAATAAATGATTTGAAACCTATACTTTGTGATACACTAGGTAGAGGAACTGTACTTGAATTCAAATGCATTTGCAACCAGAATGATCCAAAGGTTGTATTGGCGGATAATAAAATGCCTGTTATTGGTTCGTAAATAAGGTTGGTTTTTTGCAATCCTTCATCATAAATAATCTCGATGGCTTCTACCCGTTGATTTAATACTGTCACCAATTTATCATAATTGATTTCTACATACATATTACCAGTAAAAGGTGTTATTCCACTCAAACCATTCCAATCTTGTTCTAATGCTATTAATCCCCCATACCATGGATAAATGGATAAAACTAAATTAAAACCAATATCTTGATTATCTGTAGTAATCGTTAAATTTCCTAAAGATAAATCACCTAAAAGATAATTTTGTTCACTGATCTGTTTCCAATCAGTAATATTGAATGTTATTATATCACTCTTGTTAGCATACCAAGTACTTATAGTAGAATAGTCTGACATGTTATACCATGTGGTTGTTCCAGATGAAATATTATCAATTTCCCAACTAATATTTTCATTTTGATAAAATTCTGCTGGAAAAGAAGCAGAACCAGTTATGGTATTTCCCATAATAGCTATGAAGTAACTTATGAATAACAAAACAACTAAGATAATTCTTTGTTTTGGAAATTGTTTACTTGTTGAATTCTTCATTTTATTTTCTCTCAATAATTTTTATACAACCATATTAAAGTTTGAACATTATTTACCCGCAAATCGAATTTATTAGATGCAATGCCTCCATCTACACCATCAGCTTGGTACCACCATCCATATTCAGAATTTTGTGCTACTCCTTCTATTCCTTCTATAAAGACACCATTTTGATAGGTATTTACTTGAAGTGTAAGATTCGCCTTCTCCAAAATTGTAAAAGCGGTAGCATTTTCATTTGATTCAAAAAAAATAGATTTATTCAGGTTCTCATGAAATCCGTTAAAGTTTACAAATAATTGAACAGTTATTTCTCCTTCTAGATTATTAGAATAACCCAATTTTTCCCTTAATGACTCTGGTAGAATTCCATTAAAAGGACCAAAAATTAGTCCCCCTGTTAAAGTTAATAAAATTATAATTGAACCAATAATCACAGCTGGAAGGTATTTCTTCTGATTGTTTTTAGCCATAATTCCATCACAGAAATGTTTGATCATTTAATAGGTTAATATAACCTATTAATTTCTATTTAAATCTCTTATTATTACCATTGAATTCATTCCGAAAGGTTTTTTGAAGAGTGCTTATATTTTGTAGTTTATTATAAAACAAAGGTAATTCCTATGGTCGATGATAAAAGTATAACTCTCGAAACTAATATTGATCGAGTAGTTGTTTATTTAGATGGTGCACGAATTTATCGTTCAGGATCTATTGAATTGAAAAAAGGATTTCAACAGATTCGTATTAAAAAATTAACAAAAAATCTCAAAAGAGATAGTGTTCGTGTTTCCGGTAAAGGTAAAGGCTCTATTGGTGCTATTGATGTCGAAACCGTTTATCAAGAAGAGGTTTCACATGAGGAGTTAAATAAGCTTATTCAAGAAGAGAAGAAGCTTCGAAAAGAACTTCAAGTTCTACAACAAAAATATGATTTTACTGTAAAGCAAAACGAACGTTTGAAAAACTTGAGTGATAAATTTGCAGTGGAATTTCCACAATGGTTGGCTTCTGGAGAAACTCAATTAACAACCTTATCAACCTTCATTGATTTTGAAAACAAAAATAATGTTGACTTTCTAAAGAAAAAACAAACCCTCGAAGATGAAATTGAGGAATTGAATAAAAAACTACAAACATTGCAGAATCAAATAAATATTTACCAAAATCAATCAAGAACAGAACAAACCTATGAAATTGCTATTGGTGTAGATGTCGCTCAAACTGGACCATTTATTTTTGAGCTATCTTATCAAGTTGTTGGTGTAAGTTGGACTCCAACGTATGATGTTGATCTCAGAATTGATAAAGCAATCTTAAAAGGTATGGCGCAAGTTGTTAATCGCACTTTAGAGGATTGGGTAGACGTTGGTCTCGAGATATCCACCGCAGTATTTAAACCACTTAGAGTTATTGAACCAGCTCCCTTCTATATTGATATCTATGATCCATATGCACGACCTCCCCCAAGTCCAGGTTATGCTATGAAAGCAAAGAAGATGGCTGGAGCTATGATGTCTATGGAAAGAAAAGTGATGGATGAGCGAGAAGAAATTGCTGAAGCACCAATGGAAGATATGTATGAACCAACTGTTGAATTAAAAGAAAGTCCATCTGGAGTTCAAAGTTTCGAAATTTCTGGCAAATGGACCATTCCTTCAGATGGTAATAATCATCCAGTAACTTTAACAACTCATGAATTGAAAACGGAGAAAGAATTTTACTGGTCTTCTACAGATGGTTTAGGTGTAATAGCACAAGATAAAATTACAAATGGTGATGCTGTTATTCTTGCTGGCAATGCTAAAGTCTATTCTGAAGGTGAATTTATTGGTGAAACTTATATTGCAAAGATTGCTCCTGGTGAAGAATTCAAGCTTGGCGCTCGTGAAGAAATGAAAATGAAAGCTGAGAAGAAGCTAATTAAACGAGTAAGAGAAAAGGCTGGAGTAGTAAAAGGCAAACGTAATATCTATTATGAATATGAGCTTATCATCAAGAATTTCCGTAAAGAAGATTCATTTATCGTCATTAAGGATGTTATCCCCTATTCTCGATCTGAACGTATTAAGGTGAAGAATTTTGAACCTAGCATCGTTCCTACAAAAGACAACCTTGGTATCTATACTTGGGAATTATCTGTTAAAACTGCTGGCGAAACAAAGATTGCATATAAGTTTGAAGTAGAATGGGAAAAAGACTACGAAATTACTCCATCATTGCCTTGAGCTGATAGTTTTGAAATTAAAATTGACTAAATTAGGTTATCAATGGTCAATCTACCAAAAATTTGAAGGTGGATATAAAAAGGTTGGGAAAATCCTTTCCAAACCTACCAATACCACCCTTTTTTCTTTAAATGATATAAAAGCTCAAATAACAAACAAAGAATATGATGACCAAGTAGTTCTAACATTAAGTGCTGATAATATTCAACTTAAATGCCATATTCCTACTCAGAAAGAGTGGTCTTCAATTGCTTGGAAAGATGTTGATTCTAAAACTGAAATCTTAAAGGGAATAGCAAAGAATAACCAAACAAAAGTCATTACTAATTCCACTAAATTAGCCAAACATTATCAAATATCCAACTCTCATCTTATTGAAATAACTGATTCAGAAGTTTATTCACCTATTGTTATTCTAGCTTCGCTTTCTCCCTTTTTTCTCTAATTAACTAGTTTTAATTTAATTTTCAGACTTTGAAAAGAATAAATAAACTAATAATTTAATATTAGTTTAAACAATATATCATTAGCTACTTATTGGATGAGAATACTTTGGATGAGAGATCTAAGGATAATAAGAAAAAAACATCTAAATTTAAATTTGATAAAAGATTTATTGCTATATCCATCTTTCTAATATTGTCCATCGTATCCTTTAGCTTTGCTTCCAAATATCTCTTTGGTTCAGAAATGACCAATTGGACCATACCTTTGGGTAGATTTGAAGGGACAGGTGGGTCAATGGTTGCAAAAAACCCTGAAAATAACATTGCTTCACATCTGAGTAATGTTTCTTATGGTTTCTGGGCATGGGAAGTTCGATATTATGGTTCTGGTTCAGCTTCAGTTATTTTTATTGGTCTAAATCAGAATTTCTATTCTTACAATTTATGTTCAGAAGGCTATAAACTACAATTTGAAATAGGGAAACCATTAGCATTGTTTAGGCTTGATGGTTATGGTATAAGTACAGAATTAAATTCAACTTACTTTGTTCCAGAAGCAGGTGAACGTTATAGAGTTAGTATCCGACGAAATGACAATAATGTTTTCTCTGTTTCAATTAATGACGTTTTAAAATTTAGAGCTATTGATGACACCTATACCGATTCAGATTATTTCCAATTGGATTGGTATAATGTTCAAACTCTTTTCTATGTAGAGGTACGAGATTATGTGGGTGAAAACGATTGGGCTGATTATTTCTCAGGTTTACCTGCAGCAGCTTCAAATAATATTTTTACAAAAATCTCTCTTTTTTTGCCATACTCAGCACTACTCTTAATAATTTTATTCTATGTTTTTCGTTTATTATTCTCAGAAGGAAGTTGGACACGATTTCTTGCACCTTTGTTTCTCTCTCTTATAATAGGTTTAGGATTTGGTTTTCTAGCAAGATATATTAGAAATAATATGCCGGAATTTTTACCTGATACTCTAGACCCTATATCAACTACATCTTCTAATGTAACAGGAACTGACACTGCACCTTCATTACCTACAGAACCTACTACACCTCCAGGTACTGGCACTGATCCTTCCCCTGTTAGTTCTGACAATCCAGAACCACCTACGAGGATTATTTCTATGGTTCTATTAGTTGTTGCTGGAGTGTTTATTATAGTAGCAATTGTTTTTATTGGAATTGATTTCTTCAGAAGAAGAGATGATGAATTTCATGAACGGATTTTAGACAAAGATAAACGATGGATACCCACAGCGACAAGTTCAGATCATCGGAAACTGGTAATTAGAGCATATCATAAAACTTCTTATGAGTTAATTGATCGAGGAGCTAAATCAGAGAGAAGTATGACTCCTGGTGAATTTGAGCAATCAGCTGAAGAGAAATTCCCAATAACGGAAGAGAAAATAAGTGACTTAACAGATTTATATGAAGAAGCACGATTCAGCGAACATGAAATTACTCCAGAGGATTCCCAAAAAGCCGAAGAATATTATGACTCTATCTCATCAGAAATTCACCCAATCAAAGAAGAAAAAGATAAAGAGAGTTCTGATTCAGAGGAAGAAGTGAAAAAAGATAAGCTAGGAGATGCTGCTGATGAGTAATGGATTTACTGATTTTCTCGAGCAAGGTTGGCTATTTATCTTCATGATTAGCATTATTTTTATCTTCGTTATTGTTTTTCGTGATTTGGGTCATTATACAAGAAAGATTAAGAAATGGTCGAGAAGTTCATATTATAAAATTCTTCCTCGAGTTGTTATGACTTTCCAACATTTTCTCAGAAGAGGGGAATTACTTTCCATAACAAATCTTGGTGTGTGTGAAAGTATTAGAATTGAACTTCTCAAACTTTTCAAATTCAGGAAAGGTTATTCTGATTCCGAAATGGCTGAACTTCTTGAAAATAAAGATAAGCTTTCGATCATATTTACTGATGATAGTGTAGTAAAATTTTTGTTTGATGTTAATGCTTGGTATGTTGACATACAACCCAAGGAAAAATTCTTTGAAAGATTATTTAAGAAATTTAAAAGATTTCTCAGCGAAGAACGTAAGGTAGATACCCATTTCTTCATTGAATTAGCCTTAGTCATCCGAACTTTTAGAAAAGCTTTGGAAGCTTAATTTCTTTAGTTATATCTAGAGTAGGTCTTCGCTAAATCTTCTTCCATTCTTTCTTTCTGTTCTTTAATTAGGATTTTCTTTATGTCTAAAGTAATTACTCTTCTACTAAGGATCATTACCAATATTAAACACACGATTATGAAAATCGAAAACAAGATATCCCCTTGTATAAGTACAAAAACATATCTTCCAAGAATTCCAAAACACAATGTAGAGCCTAATATTATTCCTGAATATTTTAATAAAAATACTATGTACCTTTTAAGATAAACGTTGGCATGATAATAAGCTCCTCCAGATGCAATAGATTCGACATTAGCTAATATTGGACTTATTAATTGCAATACTCGAGTGACTTCAAAATAGATAATTAGTAATCCTGTTAGGAGAATAATTTCCCAATAAAAAACGCTAGTAACAATAATCCAGCTACCATAAATTAACGTGGATAAATACAAACATAATCTACGACCACGCATAAAATCAAAAATAGCTATAATTGCTGGAACTATCCCAGCTACAACAAAACCGACAGCTGTAATATCGAAAATTTTCTTTGAATCAAATAAACGCAAAGGAGCTATAAGGGTCATTACTAAAATTAAAATCAAAGCTATTATTTGCAAATTACGTATTTTCTTGTCATATTCCTCACTATATGCTACGGCTAATTTTTCCACTGTCTTAGTTTTAGCATCTTTTGTTTTAAATTCCACTGAGTTAATTTGCTCTTCTTTTTTGGTTGTTACTTTCTTTTTTGTTTTCCTTTTTGAATGCTTCCAAGTCATTATCTTCTCCCCCTTCTATTTGCTATTTGTTTTAGTTTATTCATAAAAACGCTAAATGGAACAGAAACATCCCATTCAAAAATAATTAATCCTTGTTGAATGACCTTTGATAATTCAATTTCTCTTCTAAGTAGTAATTCCTGATGAACAAGTAAATTAGCTCCTTCTTCTTTATCTTTAATAAAACGCCATTCAGAAGCTATAATTGAAGGAACTAAAAAGAAGCTATTTTGTCTTTTTCGTGCTGAATTAATAAGAATCTGATTTATTGCATTATTTATTAAGGGAGTAATAAATATTGTTAAGCAATTTAGGGGGTAATACTTGTCGATACTATTTACCAACCTCTTTTCTAGAATATTATAATTATTTATCTTGGTTGCTTGAACATCAACTAATTTCTCAGTAAATTTGAGTAATTGTAGACGTGATGAGCTTAATACAAACCAATCAACAGTATCTCTTAAAATAACTAATCCAACACGGCATTTGAATCTCAAGAAATGCTCACTAAGTGACAAAACTGCTTTTATTTGTTCATTTAAAATTGAAGCAGTACTATCTGAGGCGTCTAATACTAGCAATAGATCAGCAGTTCTAAACAATTCATATTCATTAGTAAAAAGACGACCAAATTTTGCTGTTGTAGGCCAATTAATTCTTGCAAGAGAATCAGTATTTTGATATTCGCGAACTCCCGCAAAATCTAAACCTTCTCCCTTAAATTTAGAATGAAAAGGTCCATCTGATATTTTTGGATATTTTGTTCTAAAAGGCATATCCTTAACCATTTCAAAACTTGGAATGATTACTAGATCAGTTTTTGTTTCTTCATATATTTTATATGTAAAAGCTGAATCTAGAAAATTTCGTGCTCGGATATGTGTAGGTCCTAGTACCCATCTCCCTCGATAATCACAACTTATTTTATAGCGAAATTCTGTTTCCTCACCTGGTTTTAATGAAGTAATAATGTGATTGCTACTATTTTTCAAACTTACTTGAGGTGGTATTTCATCAAGTATTTCCAAAGCATCAATAGTTTCTCTACTTCTATTTCTTATGTTTAAAATTATCTCCACAAATTCATCTACTTGAAATCTCGTTTGATAAAGAACACGTTCAATTTCAATATCTATTTTTTCAGGTGGAGCAGTAACAAAATATGATATAATAATTACTCCTATTGGTATTAATGCTAAAAGAAAAGTCCATTCTTCAAACCCAATTCCAGCTAGGAGTATTGAAAAGAAAAGTGCTATTGACCATCGTAATTTTGGGGTAAACATATTCTTCTTCTCCTAGACCCAATTAGGTTATATTAGTCAGTAATTGGTTATGCATTTAGTTTTAATCAAGACGTGGTGCTTTAATTTTTGTTAGCTCTCTTGCGATAACATCTTCTGGTTTTATTCCTGTTAACCAACTACCTGTGCTTAAAATTATACGATGACTTAAAGCAGGAACTACTATTTTTTTAACATCGTCAGGATTTACAAAATCTCTTCCATTTATTATTGCACTTGCTCTTGATAGATGTAGTAATGCTAAACTACCTCTTGGACTAGAACCAACCTCTATCCGATCATTTTCTCTTGTTTTTCTTACAATTTCAACAATATATTCCTTTATACGATCATCTATATGTATTTCTTCTATTGCATTTTGCATTTGATTGATTTCCTCTGCTGAGGAAAGAGGTTTTAAGCTAAATTCTTCTCGCTTTCTGGTTATTCGACGATTAAGTATTTCTATCTCTTGTTGATTATCTGGATATCCAACACTCATTCGCATAATAAATCTGTCAAGTTGTGCTTCAGGTAGAGGAAATGTTCCTTCGAATTCAATTGGGTTTTGCGTTGCTAATACATGGAAAGGTTTGGGTAGCTGATAAGTAATACCATCAATTGTTACATGTTGTTCCTGCATTGCTTCAAGTAATGATGATTGTGTTTTGGGGGATGCACGGTTGATTTCATCCACCAGTAGAAGATTAGTAAAAACAGGTCCCCTTCGAAAAGTAAATTCCATATCTTTTTGATTATACACGGTTGAACCTGTAACATCTGCAGGTAACAAATCAGGAGTACATTGTACTCTGGTAAATTCACAACTCATAACTTGAGCAAAAGCTTTTATCATCATTGTTTTTGCTAACCCAGGAACATCTTCAAGTAAAATATTACCTTTAGCTAAAATACCAATTAAAACTTGTTCAAGAACCGTTTCTTTTCCAACAATAACTTTTCCAACTTCTTTTAATATCGATTTCGCAATAGAAGAGACTTTCTCGATCTTCAAATTTCTACCCCAAATTTAATTTTTATTTAATTCAAAACACTAATGTGTAATTGAATTTAACAATAATTTAATAGATTTAGTTCTTTTAAGGATATTTTCCTATCTGTTATAAAAAAGAATAAATTTTAATGAAATCATTACTTTATTCACAATAATAACAGAAAATTTTAAAGAGGATATAACAGAAAATCTCACTAATTAATAAACAAGTGATACAACAATGAGCGGACGAGCAAGAAAATCAGGTAAAACAGGTGGAGCAATGCCTGCTACTGGTGCAGGTTTAATAAGATTTTTCGAAGAGGACACTCCAGGCATTAAAGTAGGTCCATATGCGGTTATGATTTTCGCAGCTTTTCTCATTATCGCTGTACTTGCTGGACCTTGGTTACTTAAGTTATTCACAACTTAAGATTACCTCTTTTTCATTTTAAAAATCAATTATTTCTCATTTAAAATTAGGAATCGATGAATTAATCGAATTCTTCATTTTCTTCATCCAATTTTTCATCTTCTAATAATTCTTCTTTATCAGAATCCTCAAAATAATCATTATCTAAATATTCTTCATCTTCGTCATCATCGAATAATTGATCTGTTTCAACTAAAAATTCTTCATCTTCGGTTATTTCAGAAATAGTAACACTTTCTTCTACTACACCATCTCGCAATTTATCTTCGATGATTTTCTCTAAACCACCAAGAAATTCTTCCTCATTATCTCTCATAGGAACTAAGTATATTCTTTCTAAATCTTCTTTTTGAGTAATTTTTGCTTTTAATTCAAAGTTAAGAAAAAGAATGCAAAGAAATCCTCGAACAGTTGAAACTCTACTTGAATTTGGTAAAATTAAATCTTCAAAAGGAATCGGTTTCTTGCGTACAGAATATAATTTTACAAGTCGATTATAGATATCCTTTTTTAATTTAGCAATTTTCGATGATTCTTCATCAACTAATCTTACAGGTTTAGCTGGAAGTTGTAAAGGCTGAATGAGTGCTTTTCTTTTATCTAAAACTAAACGGTGTTTATACCTACTTTCTTGCTTTAATAATCCCTCAAAAGCAAAAATTAATTCATTAAAGGTAACGGGTCTTTGAGATATATGGTAGGATGGAGCAATTTCAGGGATATCAAAATCTAATATTTCTAAATCTTTTGTTTTATCATCAGTTGCTTCAATTAATCGTATTAAATCCATAACTTTAGTTCGATAAAGAATGGCTGCTGATAATATTGCTCTTCCAAGCACAGGGAAATTAATATCATCAAATTCTTTCATTTTTTTTACAAACAGAGTTATTAGATCAGCAATTTCGAGATCCCATGGGTCAACTTTTCTAAATTGAGTTACGTCAGTTAATAATCTGAATGGCGCACGCAACCAGAATGGGTAATCATCAGTTAAGGGTGATTCGTTTTTTAACAAATCATTTTTGAATTCATCTTGCGCCATTTTTTTCCATCCATTATTGATTTTTTCTAATTACAATTTTTTTAATAGTCATAGACTTCTGTTTCAGTTAGCAATTCTGTTTCTTCAACAATTTTCATTATTTCATCTAATGAGACTGAAACGACTTGTGAAATTCTATCTTCTCCAGCTGTTACGCCAAAGATTTTTTCTGCAGCTGCAATCATTGGTGCTCGTAAGCTAATAATTACAATTTGAGTACCTTTACTCATTTCTCTAACTAAAGTAGCTACTTTATTAACATTATTAATATCTAGGAAAGCATCAATTTCATCAAATACATAGAAGGGTGCTGGTTTGTATCTTTGAATTGAAAAGATCATTGCTAAAGCGGTAAGTGATTTTTCTCCACCTGATAATGACAACATACTTACAATCTTCTTTCCACCAGGGTTAGCCAAAATATTAATTCCCCCAATAAAAGGATCATCAGGGTCTTCGACTTCTAAACGTGCTCTACCATCTGGGGATAATATTCCGAAAATACGATTGAAATCTTTTGAAATACTATTAAACACATTCATGAATGCTTCTCGTTTTTCACTTTCAATCTCTTGGATTGCTTTATTTATTGCTTCATAATCTCTTTCAACATGATGCCTTTTATCAAGAAGTTCCTTATTTAATTCCAATTCTTCTTCATATTGAGAAACTGCTTTCATATTAATTTCTGGGAGTCGATCCAATTCAGCTTTTAATCCATTCATTAATTCTTTAAGAATATCAATATCTATGACTTCATCTTCTGCAAAAATATAGGGCAAATCTCGCTCTGAAGCCAATTCTTCGAGATCCTTGATTTGACTGCTAACATTTGCTTTTTCATTTATTAAACGGTCAATAGCTAGAATATTTTGACTTTGATCTTGTCGTTCCTTATCCAATCGGTTCCTTAAATCTCTTTGTTCCCTATCAAGTCTTTCTTGCTCATTTTGACTATCTTTTATAACAGTAAACAATTCATCTCTTTGTTTCTTCTTAGAATCTAACTCTTTTTGTAATTCATCAATTGATACAATGATTTTTTCTTCTTCTTGCCTTTTTGATGGCTCTTTATTTTCTATATTGGTTATTTGTTCCTTCAGATTCTTAACAAGATCAAGATTCTTCTCCAAATTAGAAGTAATTTTATAATGTTCCATTCGAAGATTATTTATTATTTCACCAATTTCTTTCTGTTGAGATTCCTTTGATTTAATTTCTTCTAATATACCTTGAACCCCAGTTGTTGCAAGTTCTTTTTTGAGTTTCATTTCAGTATCAAGTAATGCATCTAATGTTATACCAACATCTTTTCTTGCACTTAGTAACTCCTCGATTTTTATTTCGATTTCTTCATGTTCTTTTGTCAATGATTCTAGTTCTTCTTGTATTCTGAGGTTTTCTGTACTACGTAATTCAATTTCTTCTTCAATGATATTGATATCTCTTTGTCTTAAATCATGATTCCTTTTACTTTCATTTAACTTGGGAACTAAATCAGTATTCAATTCTTTTGTGATTTCAGTTCGATATTCCATTAATCGTCTTCGTTCACCTTGGAGAGTATGAAATTCTTTCTCTAACTCAGGTAAGCTTTCTTCATCCTCAATAATCAATGTAATTCTGTTATCTGCACCTTTGAAGAAACCACCAGTCATCATACCAGAGGGATTGACTACATCTCCATCTAAGGTTACAGCTCGATAATTAAATCCTACTTTCCTTGCTGTATCTAGATTATTGACAATTACTGTTTGACCAAAAACAAACTCAATTGCCTTTTGATATTTATTGTCAAATTCTACTAAATCAATAGCTCTACCAATTATTCCTTTATCTTTAATTTCAGGAGTAATTATCATTGGTTTAATTTTATTCAAGGGTAGAAAAGTTACTCGTCCAGCTTTTGCTTTCTTTATCATAAGCATACATTTAGCAGCTATTTCATCCGTTTCAACTACAACATAATCTGTTCTATTACCTGCTGTTACATTCAAGGCAATTGAATATTTAGGATGGGTTTTAGATAATTCACCCACAGTTCCATAAATACCTTCAATGGATTTTTCATCCCTTGCTTGTAGAACTAGTTTAATACCTTTATCACGATTTGCTACTTCTTCCATAATCTTTTTAGTAGTTTCAACTTCAGTTTGAATTCTCTTAACAGTTAGAGCAGTATCACGAAGGTTCTGTTCATTATCTTCAATTTCCTTTTCAACAGTCTCAAGCTCTTCCCTTAATTCATCAACATTTATTTGCAAATCTTTCAGCAATTTTTCATAACTGGAAATTTCTTCAAGGTATTTTGCTTTTCTACTAAGAAATTTCGCTAAAATTCCTGCTACTTCTACAACTCTTTTTTCCCTTTCATCTATTTTTGAATTATTCACGTTTAAATTATTATTATAAATTGCTAGCTGAGATTCAAATTCAGATTTTCTTTTATTCATTTCCGTAGTATTTGATCGGATCTCGTCTAGCTGATCCATTAATTCACCACTTCTTGAAGTTTCAAGTTGATTTCTTTTGATATCCAATTCTTCTTGTATTTTCTTTAGTGTATCATCGGCACCAGCTAATTGATCATTTGTTGATGAAGTGTACTGTTCTAATTCGGAATTTTCATCAAAAATACTTTGTAATTGTTCGTCAATTGATTCTTTCCTTTCTAGGAGAGTAGCTAATTCATTTACAATGAGATTTTTCTTAGCATTTTCTTCTGATACTTTCTTCATTAGTTCTTCAATTTTAGAGCTTAATGTGTTAAATGATTGAGTAGTTGCATCTTTTACTTTTTCTTTGGCTTCAAGTATCAAAGTATCATAATTCTTTATTGCTACGTTAATTTGCTCAATAACTGATTCAGAATTTGATTGGTGTTCCTTCAAACTTTTAATGCTTTCTTCAATTTCTTCCATACGTGTTTTATATTGACGAATTCTAGCATGTATTAATTTTGCTTCGTTATTTTTGATTCGAACAGTTAATTCTTGGAATTTTATAGCATCTTCTTTTTCTTTTTCCAATCGTGTAAGATTTTTTGTTGACTCCTCAAAACGAACATTCGCGATCTTTAGTTTGCTTCGAGCATCCTCAAGATTTTCTTGAGCCTTTTCCTTTCTCTCATCATAAGCAGCAATACCGGCAATTTCTTCAAAGAGGTTTCTTACTTGGAGTGGTGACATTTGAGCAAAATTAGCAATTTCACCTTGTCGAATAACATTAAATCCATCTATTGAGATACCACACATAGACATTGTATCAATAATTTCATTACGGGTGATTTTTGAACCATTTAAGAGGTATTCACTGCGACCATCAAGATACACCTTACGACTTATATGAACCTCGTCCGTCGCAATAGGAATTTCTTTTGGTTCGATTGAATTATCTAGTACAAGTGTTACTTTAGCATATGGAGCGGTTTTCTGTCCTTCTTTGGTTCCAGCAAAAATTACTCCTGAAAGTTTTTCACTTCGTATGTTTTTTCCCCGCAATTGTCCAATAACGAATTGGATTGCATCAGAAATATTTGATTTCCCACACCCATTTGGTCCACTGATCACTGTTAACCCTTTTGTAAGATTTAACGTAAGTTTACGTCTACCATAGCTCTTGAAATTTTCAAGAATCAATCGGTTAATGTGTACCAGTGTTTTTCACCTGCTAATAGTCCTCAGAGATTCCATAATTATTTATCCGACAGTATTCTTGTGTGCGGATGATATTAATAATATTCTCTATTATGTTTATGTCTGCTCACAATTTTTCTTATTTTAATTTCTTTCGAGACCTTTGTTTGATAGTTGAAGGTTTTTATCAAAAAGGTACTGTATTATCTACATTATATCTTTTGATAAATTACTTCTATAAAGTACTAATAATAAACATGAAGGGAAAAAGATTGAAGAATTTCATTTAAATGAATTTCTCTATTTTATTTGCGAAATTTCTTAAATTCTTCTTTATTATTCCTAATTGTGAACGCGCATCATCACCATAAAAACCAACTACAATTCCTTTTTTCAAAACAACTATAGTAGCATAACCCTCATCAATTTCAATATCAATATTTTTTACATTATTTTTCTCTATAGATTCACTTAGTTTTTTAGTTGCTCGTAAAGCAACAGAGGCGCTTGAAAGAATAAATTCATGATTTAAATCCTTAAGTGTATCGCCCCAGATTATTTCACCATCTAATTTGCCAATTAAAAGACCTTCTAATTCAGGAATTTCATCTCGAAATTCTGTTGCTGCAGTTACTAATTTTTCAGACATTTTCAATTCTCCAATCTTTCCGAGTTTAAATTTCTCATTAAATACATAATAAGTTTTCTTTTTTGACACTTTTTACTTTTTTCTAATAAATTGCTCAAAATCATCAAGAAATAGGATGTATTCATTACCACTGCATTCCTTTGTTCCAAGGATTATCTGGTGAAAGAGTTTGTTTGATTTGATATCTCGTACTTCTTCTAATAAACCTCGAACAACTATTCGATCATTTGTTTTGAAATATCCGGTTAATGCTCCTTCAAATGATAAGATACGTTGAATATCAAAATTATGAGGTTTTTCTGATAATATTTTACATTCTCTTATTTGGTAAATACTAGGATAAGCTGAACCTAAATCAGCATTATCGATGATACATTCAACAATTATTGGTTTAATTGGTTTAAAGAACTGATCTCCATAAACAAAAGGTAATTCATTTGTTTTTGGACTAAAGATCAAAGATAGATTCGTCTTTCCATAAACTGATAGCCAAGTCTTTAATTCGATATATTTTCCTGTTAATGAGGTTGACAAGCCTGATTTTTTAGCCATACTTTCAACATATCTTTTTCTTTTGCTTTCCGACATTGGACTTATTTCTGAAAACACATCATAAATTACAGGAAATTTTTCATTAAAATCCTGAGCAAAAATATTACCATAAATAATAAAGTCAATATCTGATTTCGTAGTTTGAGCTTTCCATAGGATTGAACCTGTTATACCCATATTTTCAAATGGGATATTTAGATAATCATGAAGTAATTCAGCTAATTTTTTTACTTTCTCCTCAAGATCATCATTTTTTACTTCTTTTTCCTCTTCTAAAATTTCTTGTAATCGCTCTTCAGGATAATAATAATGGATTATTCTTTCTAAAGGCACCGCTAAAAAATCCACCCCATACACTTTGCTAGTATAAAGATAGGTGGGTTCAATCTTTTTTATTAATTCTAAGTTTATTTGATGCCCTTCCAAACTATAACTTTCTAATATTCTTTTATATTGTAAACCAGTTTCTCGAGATTTCCAGAAACTTTCTCCTAAATCATATTTTACAATACATAATCTTCGATCTTGTGGGTGATGCCAAGTTAATACTTGACAAATTCTATTCTTATCATCCCTAAAATAATCTAAATGCAAGGAAACCCTTCTGAATTTTTTTTCTATTAACATATACGCCCCTCTAATTGAATCATTTTTTTTATCATATTCTGTATTATTTTATTTATTAAATACTTTAATACTGAATTATTTTTAATGTTGGTTGTCATTATAAAAAGTAGTATAATTTGTTAAGTGATGAGTTGGAATGCCTAAAGTGAACCTTAAAGAAGAAGCAACTACACAGTATTTGAACGGGAAAAAAGAGTACTCTTCAGGCAATTTTGATGAAGCATTTTTGGAATTACAAAATGCTCTCCATTTTTATAGGAATTCCTCTGAAAACGTTATACTTGCAGATATTCATCGAATTCTTGGCGAGATATTATTTAACAAAGGCAATTTGGTAGAATCAAGAAACCAATATAAACGTGCTTATCAAGCATTCAAGAATTTTGGCAATAAAATTGGTATGGCTGATTGTTATGATCAAGTAGCTGTTAGTTTTATGATGCAAGATGAATACCAATATGCAGAGGAATACCAACTGAAAGCAATAGAGATTCGAAGAAGTACTGGTGATAAAAAGGGTTTAGCAAGAGGCTTAAAGAATTTAGCAGTAATAGCATATAAAAAAGAGACAAACGAAAAAAAAGCACTAGGATATCTTGAAGAAGCTTTAGATTTAGCACAAAAATCGAAGGACCCCCAATTAGTCATAAATATTGCTTTAGATCAAGCTAAAATTTTGAATAAATTAGGTATATACGAGGAAGCAATGAAAAGTTTTGTAATTGTTCGAAGGTTTAGTAAGAAATATTCTATTTCATTACCAAATGAACATGAAACAGAATTTGGTAATTTACTTTTAAATTATGGATTGCTAAAATATGACCAAGGAAATTTAGAAGATGCTTTGAAATATCTAAAAAATGCTATTTTGATTTTCAAATCAACAAACAATTCATTTGCGGAATCAATAGAATCAACTATACAGAAAATTGAACAATTATTGAATCAAAAACAGTAGAAGGAATTTTCAAAAGATTATTGGTGGGTAGGGCGAGATTCGAACTCGCGATCACCTGATTTTTCGTTAAATAGTACTTCTAGTTTAAACCCGAACCAGGAATCATACCGTGCTAGACTACCTACCCATTATGTCTTTTCTTGTATTAATTCAAATAAAAAGCATTTCCATTATTAGTAATTTAATTTCAACTATTTCTTGTGCAAAAGATTATTAGTCCTTTTATCCTTTTTAATTACATCCTATTCAGAGTTGAGAGTAAAATGACTCATTTCAATAAAATAGCTATTGTTTCAAGAACAACCAGATCTGAACATCAAATTCAATGTCAGCAAATTGTCGACCTATTAATCGAAAAATATGGTTCTTCTGTTTATATGAATGAGTCTTTTGGAAAAAATATGAATTATACTAAAATTACTCCAATGGAACAGCTAAATGATTTTGATCTTGTTATTGCTTTTGGTGGAGATGGAACAATTTTATGGACTTCCCGTTATACTAATGAAACTCCTTTATTTGGTATAAACGCTGGTCATCTTGGATTTTTAACTGCTTCTACCTTAAAAGATGGATTGAAAAATCTTCAAAGAGTAATGTCCGGTGGTTATATCTTAGAACATTGTATGCGTCTTAATGTTAAATTGAATGGCAAAGAGTTGCCAAGTGCTTTAAATGAAGCTTATATTACCAATAAATTAAGTGCTCATATTTGTCATCTTGATCTTTATGTTGATGACTTTTATCTTGGAAAACACTTACTTGATGGTATATTAGTTTCCACTCCAGTTGGTTCTACAGCCTATGCATTATCTGCAGGAGGTTCAATTATAGAACCTAGCTTTAAAGCTATGCAAATTGTTCCAGTCAATAGCGTTTCGAGACGTATGCGCCCCTTTTTGATTCCTGTAGGTTCTACTATTTCCATAACTGTTCCAGAATCTTTTGATGGGGAAGTTATAGTCATAAATGATGGTTTTTTAGAAGGCAAATTACATCCTGATTCAATTGTTAAATTAACTATGGCAAATAAAAAAACTATTTTTGTTCGATTTCCTGATTATGGTTTTTTCAATCGATTAAAAGATAAACTTGATTTCTAAAGAGTAAGGTGAAATACTAATGAGCTCGAAAAAGAACATTGGAAAAGATTCGCCGGAAAAAGCAAATCAAGTCTATGTTCTTGATGCATCAGCAATTTATAATGGAATACTTGCCCATAATTTACAAGGAGTTAAATATGTACCCGAATGTGTACTTTCTGAAATAGAGGGGATGTTACGAGGCGAAGCTATAATAGAAGAAGCATTATTATATGAAGACTTGAAAATAATCTCACCAGAATTACCATTTATTAGAGATTCAAAGCAATATGCCGAAGAAACTGGCGATATACAAGAACTTTCAGAATGTGACCTATCAGTAATAGCAGTTGCTCTTTCATTAAAAGCACAAAATTTGAAAGCGTACATAGTAAGTGATGATTATGACATTCAAAACTTAGCAAATCATATAGGATTGAAATTTAGAGGAGTTCATTGGAAAGGCATAACTTCAAAATATGAATATTTTTGGATTTGTCCAGGTTGTGGCTTTAAAAGCAAAAAAAGCTATGTTGAATGTATTGAATGTGGTACACAAATGAAGAAAAAAGCTCAAAAATATACTTTATCAAAGAAAGGAGGATAATTATTGTCAATTAGATATGCGCAAGCTCATAAAGGTGGGATATTATTTGATCAACAGGATAAAAAAACGCTAATTATACCATTTAAGATTGAGCTTTCTTCAACTTACGATCGAAGTATAAAATTTCCCGAAAGTATTAACAGGCCATTCTTTTACTTCTTTTATCCGTCAATTTATAGATACACTATCTTTTTTGGTCGGGATAAAGCTAACAAACCAGAAATTTCACTTAATATCTATCTAACCTCTAGTACACAAAAAGGACTGTCTCAAAAAGCTCTCCAAGTTGTGTCATCACTTAAAACAAATCTAGCAAATCATGGTATCTCTCTTATACTATTAGATCCGGAAAAATATTTGAAAAAACTTCAATCAAAAATACCTATTTCAGTGACTGAAGTTGACCCCACAACATTTAGTATTAAAAGAAGCATTGATTCAAATTTCCTCTCTGTTGCTAAATTATTTTTTGTTGAGGACCATAATGCTCTTGATGATTTACCTGTTTTTCTTAGAGATTTTTACTCTATCCTAAACAAAGGTGAGCTTAATCTTGATATTATCAATACTCCAGTAAAAAAGGATTCCAAATTCAAGAGTAGTGCTGCTATTACAATATCGCTTGAGATTTCCAAGTTAGATGAACATACAAAGGTTTCTAAAAAATTAGATTCGTTACTTAAATTATTCTGCAATCAAAAACCGGATAATTTAACAACCAGTTATATGTTCGTTAATCATCATGAATTGCAGGAACATTATGGTAAAATGATAATGGGTCAAGGCTGGAAGTATATGCCAATCGACTATACAAACTTTCTAAATTATGCTGCTTTTCTTAATATCCTTCTAGATACAAACTAGTTTTTTATTTAAAATCTCATAATTAATAGTAAAATTTAATAACAGAATATCATCGTTTCTTCTTACTAGAAATAAACGCGTATTACTGTCACCATACCCATAATACAATATTTATTCTTTGGTGTATGACTTAACAAAGATGGAATACCAAAATTGACAGAAGCGGATAAAATATGGATAAAAATAAATTAATTACACAGGTTGCTATATGTAAAAAAGAATCTAAAAAACGAAAGTTTACTCAAAGCATTGATCTTGCTGTGAACTTTAAAGATTTAGATTTAAAGATACCAAGTAACCGATTTAACTTCCAAACTACATTACCTCATGCAATTTATAAAAAGGTTAATGTTGTAGTCTTCGCTGGTGGAGATCTTGCAGTTAAAGCTAGAAATGCTGGGGTACAAACGATTTTAGGAAGAACTGAATTGGAAGCCTTAGGGAAATTACCTAAGGATATCAGGAAAATGGCGGAAGGACATGATTTTTTCCTTGCTGAACCTCCACTAATGCCTATTATTGCACGTTTTCTTGGCAAATATCTTGCACCACGTGGCAAAATGCCCCAACCTCTTGCACCAAATGCTGACATAGATGTCTTGATTGAACGATTTACCAGAACCGCTAAACTAAGGATTAAAGAAAATCCAGTTGTGCTCACAAAAATTGGTAATATTAAAATGGACGATACTAATGTTGCTGAAAATATCGAAGCCGTAATACATGCTCTTGAAGGCAAATTAGAAAAAGGTATCCAAAATATCAGATCTGCAGTTATTAAAACAACTATGGGCAAATCTATTAAGATTGAGGTGCATTAAAATGAGTAAAGCAATCTATCAACATAAACCTAATTTTACAAATAAGAAACAATTAGCAGAACTGATAAAATTAATTCAAGCTTACAAAAATGTAGGAATAACTCGAGTAGAAAATATTGCTGCTCGAACTATTCAACGCTTACGAAGTGATTTAAGAGGAGATGCTGTTTTAAAAATAGCTAAAAACACTCTCATGCGTCTAGCATTAAAAGAAGTTGCTATAAAAGATAAGCATATATCAAAACTCTTAGATTATATCAACGGTTCATGTGCTTTTATACTAACCAATGGCAATCCATTCAAAGTAGCGAATTATCTTGAAAAAAATAAGATACCTACAGCTGCTAAAGAAGGACAAATCGCACCAAAGGATATTACTGTAAAAGCAAAAGACACTGGTTTTGCTCCAGGCCCAGTTATAGGTGAACTTCAATCCATTGGACTTAAGACTAGAATTGAAGGTGGAACCATTAAAATTATTGAAGATGGAATTGTTTGCCGTGCTGGAGAAAAAGTCTCAAGAACATTAGCTAACGTTTTAGGTAGATTAGGTGAAGAACCATTTGCTGCTGGATTATCTGTTGATGCTATTTATTCTGTAGGTAATATAATAAAACATGATGATTTGATCGTAGATTTTGATGGAATCTTAACTAATTTGATCAAAGCTCATAAAGACGCATATGCACTCTCTTTAGAAACAGCTATCCCAACCAAAGAAAATATTACAGAACTCATTGGTAAATCTCAAAGAAATGCTCTTACTTTGGCAATTGAAACCAACTTCATCACCCCTGAAACAGCTGGAAATGTACTAGCTAAAACACAACTCGAGGCAATGATTTTAGCAAAACTTATTGCTAAGAATGATCCCAGCCTTCTTCCCCCTGAAATTCTCTCTGCAGCTCAAGCTGCTGGAAGTGCTGCACCTGCAAAAGAAGCAGTAAAAGAAGCACCTAAAAAAGAAGAGGAAGAAGAAGATGACGAAGATTCTGGTATGGGGTCTCTATTCGGTTAAATCATATAGAAAAACCTCTCGAACTTAATTTAAAAAGTTCGAGAAGATTATTTTTTCTTTTTTTTTTATTAAAAAACACTTTCGTTAAACCAAAGTCTAACGAAATAATTATAAAAACAGAAGCTTTATCGCTCTTATTGAATAATATTTGTTACTAGGAATTGGATGGAATTAAACAAATGAAGGACAAACTTGCTGGATATTCGATATTTATTCTTTCCTTATTGATATTAGGAGCCTGGGGAACATTTACAGTTTGGGGAATAGTTGATTGGAATAAGACCCCTGTTGTTGATGCTTTTATTATACCGCAATATGTTACAATCATCTTAATAGTTGCCCCTATATTTTTAGCAATGATAGTTGTTTTAAGTATAGCAGCATGGATCGGTTGGACTATGGCTCGAACACCCCCACCAGCGCCAATAGATCTAGAAGATTTTGTAAATGCTGATGAACAAAAATAGATAGCTAACAATTCGAACAATTGACAAGGTTAATTGTCTATTTTTCTTTCTTTTTATTTCAATAATGATACCTTAAATTAATATTATTTTTTTGAAAAAAGTAGCTTTTATTGATTAAGTGCAAAACAATTGACCTTTAAATCAACATAATTGAATTTTGAATGGAAATATTCAGATAAAAAGAATTAAATTACATAAAAACCTTTTTTTCTTAATATTATCTTATTTGTGTGTGTGGAAAACCAATGGATATTAGGACGCTTTCAAGTCACAATTATATACCAATAATAGATCCAGCTTATATTAAGCAAAGCCCTGATGAGTTTCTAGCTGAGAATGGAGGCTTCCTTAGTGAGGTAGCAATTATTGCTAAATCCACTTCCGGCTTTGTTCACTTTCGAAGTGCTATAGCACCGACAGATCGTGATACAAATGAGTTTTTCTCAACCTTTACCTCTATAGCTGATTCAATAGGTATCAAAGTGTATGCATTAGTTAGTGGTCTTGCGGATTCTTTTCTAGCTAAGAATCCTGGTTATTCAGCTATAAAGGATGGAGGAAATCCAAATCCTTATTTTATTGATCCATTTAAAACTCAATATACAAATTATCTTAAAGGAATCCTTACAGAAATTATCTCTTTCCCAATTCATGGAGTGTTACTTGATAATATTAGATTCCCAAGAGAAAATTATAGCTTCTGTGAAAATTGCAGAAGACAATTTTCTGAACGCTATGGTATTGAGCGAATTTTCTCTTTGGGTGATATGCAAAGAGACAATAATTTGTATGCCCATTGGAATCAGTGGAGGGCAAATGCATTAGAAACTATACTCATGGAACTTTCTCAAGTTACCGCTTCCAAGAAGAATATTCCTTTAAGTATTACTATGGATATTGATCCAACCTTAGGACCTCAGGGGGCATTTACTCATTATGGACAGAAAATTGATTCTATAGCTAAATACGGTACACCTACAATTCATTTATCACCATGGTCTCCTTATCCTTCTACAACTTCTACACCTGAATTTCAAACTCTTAAAAACAATATCCAATTTGCTAAAACATTTCAAGAGAAAAATCAATCAGCATTAAATCTCTTTATTTGGGGCGTTGAAAATGAATCTTATGTTGATATAATTGATGGTCTTAAAAAAGAAATTTCAATTGCTAAAATCTTTGTGCAAAATCATTTACCAAAAGATTATCAAAAACGAAGAGAAACTCATCTTGGATTATCTTAGTATATTTTCTTTCTTTTTATAGCCTATTTTTTTCTTTATAGTTAAATAAAAAATTAGAAATACCTATATGAAAAGCTAGAAATAGTTTAACACTCAAACATAGTGTACTCGTTAGAAAAAATAAAAATGGGTGAATAATCAATTGACAGAAGATATATTCACAAAAAACGTTCAAAGAATAGAAAAAATTTATTCCATACTCATAAAAGGTGAAACAAATCCTCAACAAGAGGTTGAAATGCGTGTGGAATTGATAGATGTCCTCTCTAATTTAGAAGCAGCGTTAATTAGTGAACGAGAATACAATAAAGATTTTGTTTCTCAACTTGAAACCTTACGAGAGATTCTTCTAGAATGGGATCCATATGGTCATTGGTTTAGACAACAAAAAGAATTAGTTGATTTAGTTTATGAAGTAATTATAAATGCTAAAAATGTTGTTTTTAGTATGGAAGTTACAGAGTCTTCTGAAGCTACTCGTTTAAAGGGAGAGCTCGATGTATTAAAATCTGAATTGGATGATCTTAGATTATTAATCAAGAGTTTAGTAAAAGAAAAATCAGCGCAAACACCCGCACCAGAAGAACATGTGAAAACTGAATCATCAAGCACTTATACTTTACCTTGGAAAAAATCACTAGAAGCAACCCATTCAGTATCAGTAGAGACTACTTTATCAAAACCATTAATTGAAGAAGTTGATGAATCAGTTGAATTAATCCAAGATGAACCAAATGTAGAGGAGAAATTTATAGAAGAACCGCCATTAATTTTACCTGTAGAGATAGAAAAATCAGAACCAGAGGAAGTGTCAATAAACGAATCCACTCCAGAAGAGCTTGTGGAAGTATTACCTCCAATCATACCTTTGGAGATTGAACCACCAACTGAATTGGAACAAGAAGATGAAACTATTATTTCAGAGGAAATGTTAAAGAAAATTACACAAGATAAAAATCGTAAAACAGGTGCTACATCTGTATTAAGTCAAATGAAATCAATTATTTCGGAAGCAGAAAGAGAAACAGAACGACAATTATCAAATTTCAAAGAAAAAATGAATGATAAAGAACTAAGTTCAATTGCCCCTATTCAAGAAACACCTATAGAAATATATGAGCCTGAGATCATCGTTCCAATTGTTAAAGAAGAGACGTCAGATAGTCTTGAAAAATCTAAAATAATTATTGAAGAAGATCCATTAGAAAGTTTAGTTAAAATGCCTGATTTTAATACAAAAGTTGAAGAAGAAATTAAAGAAAACAATAGTACTCCAGCGGTTGATCCTTATATGCAATTACTCACTCTTGAAGCTGAAAAATATCGCTTGGAACGAGAAAGTGAGAAAAATGAAACTGATTTTCAAGAAGGATTAAAAAGTAAAAAGGAATTCGATGAAACAATTGAACAAATCAATCAAGAACTTACTTTTGTGAGAGAACAAATCAGAACTTTAAGGAATCAACTAAATTCCTAATGTTTTTAATTATGTCTCAAAAAAAGTACCAAGTAAAAAACAGGTGAAATAAAATTGAAAACAATGATTATGGAACCACAGAAAATACATTTAATTAAACTCGAGAAAGGTGATGAATTACTTACAAGTGTTTTAAATTATGTAAAGGAGCACAATATTGTAGGTGGTTATCTAACAGGAATTGGTGCATTATTAAAAGGTAAGATAGGTTATTTTGATATTGAAAAGAAACAATATATCAACATTCCTTTTCTAGAAGTAGAGTTATTAGCTTGTACAGGTAATATCTCGAAAAATAAAGACACTAACAAACCTGTTGCTCATATTCATATAATTCTAGGTAATTCAGATGGTACAAGCTTGGGTGGCCACCTTGTTGAGGCAATTGTTTCTGTTACAGCTGAAATTTATTTAGTAGAAACTCGTCCAGGAGTATATAGAACTAAAGATGAAGAGACAGGTCTTTTTCTTCTATCACCAAAAACCTAGGAAATTCCTTCAATAGGATTTCTTTATTCTTCTTTTTTATTTTGGGGCATAAATTCAACTCTATAAATACCTGTTTTCCCACTTAAAATGATAGGGTCTGATTGCTTGTTTCTAAAAAGACCTTCAATATTAACCTCGTATACACCCTTTTCTTTTAGTTTAACAGAAGGGATACTATCATCATTCAAATCGTCAATTCTTTTTTGTTCAAGATTTTCAAAAATTATTTTTGGAATAATTTCATAACTTTTCTCCCCCGATTCCTCCAAAGTTTTCTCCTTTACTTGAGGTAATGTTCGAAGACTTCTTAACAACTCACTAGCTGATGCTGTAACCGTTCTAAAAACCTTGGAACCACATTTAGTACAACCATTACTAAGCAAATTAGGTGATTTTTCTAATTTTGTATTACATTTTCCACAAACAAAATCCATAGTGATTTTCCTGATGGATATTAAAGGACTGAAATAAGTGCCTCATCCTCAACAGAGGATTTGACTTTATGTTAAAAATAATTAGGGATTATTCAAACGTATATGTAGATAATATCAAAAAATGGATAAAAAAGAGAAGAAATAAAAAAACTATGCTTCTCCTTCTTCTTCATGAAGAACTTTAAGTAAGTATTTCCTATACAAATCTTCTCCATTCTCAATCTTAATGAATGAAGATGTTGGTAATTTGTCACCACCAATATTAAGAGCTCTTTTAGCTATATCAACAAATTGGGGATGAGTATGAATCGTAGCTAATACTTGATTAGCCTTAACACGAGCAGCAAGATCCATAGGTTTACCAAAAGCACGGCGCATACCATCTTGCAAACGATCTGCTCCGGCAAAAGCCATCATTTTATTTTCACGGATAATATGATGAGGATAAACTCTCACAATAAAATGATAATTATCAATACCAGCTTTTTTCTGCATATACCTATTGCTCATTTGTCGAAGAGCATCTAATGAAATATGTCTAATTTGACAGCTCTCTTTTGCAAACAAGGACAAAGTTACAGGGAAATTACTATTTTTATTTCCAGCTTCAAAACTGGTTATTTTTGCTTCTGGAACACTACGAACATATTTCTTTCGTGTGAAGGGTGGACCAGCTACTCTTGTATAACATCGTGCGGGGCGTCTAGCCATTTTTAATCAACTCATTATCATTCGACGAACACTAGTACGATTTAAATTTATCTATTTTTCAAAAATTTAATATCAATTCTTGAGATGATTTTCATACAGAATTATCAGTTTTTAATAATATCTATAAGATTTTTTTATATATCTCGAACAGAATTCTTTTTTTAGTTAATTGATAAATGAATCTATAAGATAAATTACTTGAAGGTATAAATAAAATGGTAGAACATAGATGTCCTGTTTGTGGTAAACCAGTTTTACCCAATTTTAAGTTTTGTAAATCTTGCGGAGCAAGAATACCAACAGATCTGTTTCATGAAAAGAAAGAAAATAAATCTGAAATGCATACAACATCATTTGGAACAACACCTATGGAGAGCTCTTCAACCTCTTCCTTTGAACCAATTGATCGTGAAATTGTTCAATCTCTAGCAATGAAAGGACGATTGATAAATATCGATAAAGATATGGATGAAATATTAGAAGAAATAGAGAACCTTGAGGAAAGAGTGAAAGTAGGACTCATTCCAAAAGAAGATGCAAAAGACCGAGTTAATGAACTTAACAAACGTTTTGTGGAATTAAAACTAGAGAAAAAACAACTCAAGAAACAAGGGGCACCAATACCAATTTTCGAGATGATGGAAAAGAAAGACTTGGCTAAAGAACGTCTCTCAAAACTTGAAGGGTTAAAAAACGACAAAAGTATTACCGAAAAAACATATGATAAAATGAAAAACGAGTATCAATCATCAATTTTAGAAGCTGATAAACAGATTACCCATGAACTAATCAAAATGGAACGCTGGCAAGGTCAATTGAATAAAGAATTAGCTGAGAAACGTGAATTACTTGAAACTCTTTTTGTTAGAAAATCTACAGGTGAATTATCAGAAGATGAGTATAATAGAGAAAGAGACGAATTAACAGAAGACATCAAAGATTGGGAAGCAGCTTACGAAGAATTAAAGAAAACACTCAAAAAACTGAAATGAAAACAAAAAATAAGAGAATACTATTTATTCTCTATTTCTTCTTCTTTTTCAAAATCATCAATATCGTCCATTTCTTCTACATCTTCATCTTCAACAGTTCTTGTTTCCCAAGGACCAAGTTTAATTTTTAATGAAATGTCTTCTGAATTAGGACATTCAATCCTTAAACTAATTGTATGTAAATCTCTATCAACAATTTCTGGATGCATACAACCTTCTTCTAATTTTTCTACAAGAAATTGAATATATCTTTCTGATAGAACATTTAAGCTGCCATCAATAAGCTCTTTCCCTAACTCACCTGGGAAATATTTCACTGTACGACCATCTCGTATAACATCGATCAATTGTGCTTCTGCAAGACGAGTTATATGGTGTCTTACAGTATCATGATGGATCGCTAATTTTTCCGCAATCTCTGTCTGATAGCAACCTGGATTATTAATAATATGGTCAAATACTTTTGCAGCGGTACCATTCTTCAATATAGCAAAAGCTTTTTCAGCTGATTCGGATCTTAACATTTTAGGAAAGAATAATCTTTTTCCCCCGAACTTTGCTGATTTTATTAAACCATCTCTTTCAAGCATACGTAAATGCCAGGATAATGTTCCTTGTGGTGTTGCAAGTGCACTAACAATTTCGTAAAAATAAGATCCTGGTGTTTCACAGACAAGTTGATAAATTGACCTTCTTAAAGGATGCATTAAAAGTGATAATCGTTTCTCTTCAAACTTTCTGCTGGACAGAGGATTCAATCTCCTATTACTTTTACATATCATAGATTCTTTCATACTAATATTTTTTACTTGTATGATAAGGTTATCCTTGTAAAACAACCATTTATTTCTTTTTACAAATGATTTAGCTTATACTTTAATATTTGGTCTCAAAAAGTCCTCAACCGTTAATCTTTTTTAAGTGAAGGTTGTATAAATATACTACATGAAGGCGATAAAACGCCTAAAAAATGGTTAAAAAAAGGTAAAAAGACATAAAAAAAGTGTTGAAAGATTACCTTTAGAAAAAAACTAATAAGCAAGCAAAGAATAATTTTAATGAAGCAATTGTTTAAAAATCTCTAATTAGGAGAGGCAGTAATGACAACAGAAGTAACCGTAGCAAAGATGTGCAAGCTAGAAGTAGGACAACCCATACAATTACCCCAAACTTTTCTAGATGCTTTAAAGCCTGAAGAAGGAAATTATGCCGTTATGATACTCGCTCCCAGTACAAAGATAATACGAATTATCCCCACGACAAGCGACAAAGTATACAAAGTGGGTATCGAGATTGGAAAGCTAAGTCCAGACTTTCTTAAGAAGATGGGTTCTTTGTTCATGAAAGCAGGCATAAAAACACTTTATTCAACAGGGTTATGCTTTACCCAAGAAAGCTGTGTATATGAAGGTTATATTGATTCCAAAGAATTCAAAAATGTAAACATGGAGACAATCAAAGAGGAATTAGCTGACATAGATGGTGTGTCTAAAGTAGATATTTCAGTTTTAGAAATTCCATAGGGGTATTTTTTCCCCCCTCTTAATTTTCTCTGCCATATACCAGCAAACCCATTAGTTGAATTTCTTTTTTTATTTATCATTAGCACTTCTTTGAATGATTTTTTAGAAAGTTATTTAGGAGAAAAATAGGACTCTATGAAGGAAGCTTTCTTTTGATTGTTGATTTTGATTCAGAAGAAGAACTCGAAGAACTCTTTACTGGACTTGGATTAATTGTTTCTAAAATTTCTAACATTTGCAATTCAGTTTTCGAGGATAAATCATCAATCTGATCTTTAATATTATCAAGTTGTTTTTCTACTTTCTTTAATGTATTAACATTTGCTTTTGTAATTTCATCTTCTAATCCCTTCAATGAAGCGTAGATAGGTCTCGTTCCTTCCTGTAGTTCAATTTGAATTAATTTAGCAATAGCTTTCTTTGATTGCTCTGTTAGATCAGCTTCAGCGGTAGTACTTTGGGATGGTTCAGTAGAAATTTTCTGCAATTTGCTGAGTTTTTTTCCTTGTTCCTTTATTTCTTCTTCGAGATTCTTAATAGAGGAATTTAATATTTCAAATAAAACCATTTGCTGTGCAAGAACCTCTCTCATATTATTTAGCTCTTTCTCTAAATTAGGTATAAGTTTAACAATATCCTTTCTGGTATCCAAAACTTCGCCAAATAAGCCATCAATTACACGATGAAAGCTATCGACTGTTGGAACTTGTCCTTCGGGAGTTTTTATAACATCTACATCAAAAGATTGTTTGGTTTTTGGTTTTTTGCTCATGTTAAACATCTCTTTTTAGATTTCAATTATCGCCATTACAAATTTACTGGTTCTGTCCCACCTGGTAGTAATGATTGTATACATACTGGGCATTTCCCTTTTACTTTTAACCATTCAAAAATATGGTCATCATGGAATAATGATTGACACATAGGGCAACGAGAAACCTTCTGTCCATCTTTAATAGATAATTTACATATCATACAGATACGAGCTTTTTTCTCAATCCAAGACCAACTGCCTATTTGCGTTGAATTAATATTAAGAGAAGATCCAGTTAAAGTGAAAACGGAACTAGAAGGTTCTTTTTTTGTAGCTGAAACATTAAAACTAATAATGTCACCAACAAGTGTTTGTTTACTTTTGGACTTTGTTTCAGTATCTTTGTCCACACTTGATTTAATTGTAAAATTAACATTTTGTCCTTTTAATTCTGACACAATCACTTACCTATTTTTCAGTTATTCGTAAATGATTAAAAGACTTTTGTCTTGTGTTATCCTATTTTCCTTAAATTGCTTAGATTCTCATGTATTAAATATTTGAAAAAAATTTATATTTTTGGTTATCCGCATAACTTTTATTATCTAGCATTATTATTAGTAATTGGAACCAATTTTGAGAGGGAAAGCAAAATGGTTGATGAATATTCAATAAGTGAACAAGTCGATAAATTAATTCGAAAACATTTAGAAGAAACGGAAATAAGTAAAGATTTGATTGTTTATAGTCAAAGAACTGCGTTTATTTATGGTCAGGAAGAAGAAATAAAAAATCACATAAAGATTGAGGATTTTTTAATCAAGATATTATCTGACAAAGGACCAATAACTCGTGGCATGTTAGCTTCATTGACAAATATACCAAGAACTACCCTTTATGATATACTAGCAAAACTTATCATGAATGGAAATGTTGAGAAAAAACCAATACGAACAGACAAGCGAGGAAGACCAAAGATATTATTCTATGTCAAAGATTAATTGGATAAATATTTGAGAAGAAAATGATTTGGTTAGAATTCAATACTGTCAATATCATCCAGAAACTCTTTCAAAACATCTTCAGTTACACCATCAATTTCAATTCGAGATGGCAACTCTTCATCCTGAACAAGTCCTTCCAAGTCCTTTCGTTCTCTTTCCGCTGCAGATTCTAAGCTGACTTTTCTATATGCAGCATTCTCCTCTACAAGAGATAAAACCCAATCGTCTAAAAGATTTTCATCTAATCCTTGTAGAAGTCCCTGGAGAGTTTCTTTAACTTCGGAAGGTGTATCAGCAGTGGGATCCTTTGAGTAAACAAGCGGGGCAATATATTTGCCTCTCTTCCTTTCAGCACCAGGAACAGGTAAAAGAGGTTCTTCACGATGTTTTTTAGCAATTGAAGCTTTTCTTCTCCAAGTGCCAGTAGTTTTATCAAGTTCAACTTGTCTTGTTGAACCAGATGCTTTTACCATTTCAAAGATATGAGCTATTTTATTCTTTGACAGCATTAAATAAATGATTAATTTCATTCGTTCATGATTGTCAAGATTATTTACATTACCGGAAATAACTTTCGATTTCAAAGTAACTTTTACTTCAGGGGGAATTGTAGCTTCATCAATTGAATTATGCAATAATTCAATCATAAAATCTGTAAACTCTTCTTTAGGAGTAAAATCTTTTCTGATCTTTTCAAAATTTTCTTGCATATCAGCAGGTAATCGTTGGATAATTTTCTCTGCGCTACCACTCTTTCCCAATAAAACTGCAATGGTTCGATAACAATCAATTGTCCAACTTTCAAGAGCACGCATAGCTCTCCCACGTAATTGCTGCCAAGCAGTTACATCTCGAGTAGCAGTGGCATCGATCAGTATATCTGGTGTTCTTACATCCCAACCAGTTCTAGCCCACGATGAAACAAAAACTAATTGGATCGGCAAATCTTCTGAATCCAAGAAATCTGAAACAAGATCATAAATTAGCTGCTTTTGTCTACCAGCTGGCATATTCAAATAATAATACTCTTGTAATTCACCTGTAGCTGTTTGTAAAGTCCCCTTTTTAGCATATTCAATTTTTCTAGCAATGATAGCATAATCATAAAGTTTCAAAATAATATTATTAATTCGAATAGAAGGATCAACTATTCTATCTTTTAATAGATTAACAGAGATTGCAAGATTATCATCCAAAATAACCATTTCATCAATAAAATTTTGTAATGGTTCAAAGACTTTTTTAGAAAATTCAGATAATCGAACACGAAAGACATTCTTCAATGAAGAAGCATAAGAAACCATCAATTCCTTAAATGTCAAATAAATAAAATTACTGAGTTGTCCCTGAAAGGGTAGATCATAAATTAACTCCATAAAAATCCTTTCAGTTAATTTATCGACAATAACATCATTTCTTATAAAATCAGCCATCATAACATGCAATGGTTTTTCCAAATTAGGATTATAGCTGATATACATTTCAGAAGATTGAACAGCAATGGGATTGTAGTTGATTATATTTGTCCCTATGCTTTGGGCGAAACTTCCACCAACACCAGAAAAACCGGGAGAACCAATGCCTGATTCATCTTCAACTTTTATAGTTCGACCAGTATCAAAGATAACTACTCCCTTAACATCTCTTATTTCCTCTTCAGCATTGATAATTGATTGTAGTGTACCAACACGACCTTCACCAATCTTAGTTCTAGCCCATGTATCAAGAGCTTTGTAAATACCTACCATGGTTGAACAAGTAATATCTTTAATCTCATTTTGTGCTTCACGTCGATCCTTAGTATTTGTTCGAATATTATAAAAAGTAGTATTTTTTGGCATTCGTTTACCATATTTTTCACTAGTGATCATTTTCCTGAGGCTAGGTATACGGATAAGTTGCTCAAGTCTTAAAACTAATTTTAATGTTTCATCAACAATCTCTCTAGCAGAATTAGGATGATTTGAATTAGTAGCTAGAGAAATATCTGACCAACTATTATAAATTTGAATAGCTAAAATTAAATTAACATCATTTAATGATAATGGACCTTTATCCTTACCAGGTGCCCATTCAACAAATTTGGACTTAAGTTTCTCTGTAGCAATTTCATTTTTATAAGTGCTATACATACCCAATAATTCTTTGCAAATAAATAAACGATCATTCTGAGGGATTTTTTGAAATTCTTTTCGAAGCTCATTATATCCAAAGTAGCTCCATAATTGTTTCATATTTATTTTAATTTCATTATGAATCTCTCTGATAGCTTTTTCTCGTCCCGAATAAGCAAAAGTTACGCCTAATTCAGCAATGGGTGCAACAAAACCATGTAAAACAAGTTCCTTTTCAGGAACGATATATATGAGATTTAGACCAAGTCGTTTGAAAGCTTTTTCATACGCTTTTGCTGTACCAGAAAAACCAATTAAGTTCTCAATATGTGCTCCTTTGTATAATTTGATCATTCTTTTAACAACTTCATAAGTTGCACTTGCTTCAAGTTCTACAATTTTATGAGCCTCATCAAATATAACATTACGAATTCCCAACCAATTGATTAATTGTTTTAATTCTTTTTCTTTCTTGGTTTTAGCACCTAGAACTTGAGCTAAGGAAGTATAAGTAAGAATAATAATTGGTGGAATTTCTCGAGTTTTAGAAATAAAACTCTCTAATTGGGTAATAGTTCCAGAAAAAACAAATGTTGGAGATATTTGCAAACCAATCTCATTAAAACAGATGGAATCAACCCATTGAGATTGATAGTTTTGAGTGGGAACTAATATAAGTATTGATTCATTTTTTCGTAAATTTCTCAACCAATCTTGTATACACATCATGCCCATCAAAGTTTTACCTGAACCTGTGGGAGAATCAATTACACTAGCATTATACCTATTACCTTTAAACATATAATATGCTTCAAGCTGATATGGTCTAGGGATTGGCGAATTAATAATATCTTGATGAGTAATTTTGAAAAAATTTTCTGATTGAACCTTTTCTTCTATCTTCTCCTCTACATCAAGCTCTTCATCTTCCTTAATTTCTTTAGATTCATCATATAATCTTCGTCTCTTTGTTACCAAAGATCGTTGATCACCTCTTTGCCCAATTTGTGATAAATCTAATCTTCCTAGTCTTTCACTTAAAATACCAAGAGAAATAGCGGTCATATCAGGTTCAAAATGTAATTTATGAACTAAAATATGTTCAAGTTCCTCTAATTTGCCTTGAACATCTTCAATGCGATAAAAACCTTGTTCTTGTAAACCTTTGTAAATTTCAGGAGGGAATAGAGCTGAGAGTTCTTCTCTACCAATATCTTCTCTACGATACATTTTGATATCTGGAGCATAAACAAATTCAAAAATCATTTCAGGTATTTTCTCTCTAATCTCGAGAGGAATATTTGGTAAAGGAGGGGGAGCTAATTCGATTACACGCTTATTTTCTTTAATAAATTCATCTGAAACAAGTGTCTCTATATAAAATTGGATTGATTCTTCAGTTAATAATTCTAAAACGTAAATTTGTTCATTTTTCTTTACGACATCTAAAATTTCTCTAATACTTAATGGGAAAGCGCTTTTTTCTAGAATTTCAACTAGAATATCTTTAACATATTCCTTTCGCATTTCCACATCCAATGTTTGTGGTTTAGGAATATTATGTGAATTTAAACGATGCATTTCGATAAGAATATCATATAAAAGTCTAATATTAAGTAACATAACTCGAGCACGTAACATATCGCTCTTTACTATAGCATCTCGATAAGCTTCAACAGAACGCATATACATTTTGTTAGTTCGCCAATAATGTTTAAGCTGTTGTTCATCATCTTTATCTTCAATTGCCTTGGCGAATTTCTCTCTTACTGTAGAACAATAACCAGTAGCATTCCAAAAATCATCTGCTCCTAGTGTATCAAAAAGATCATCTTCAGGATTAATCTGATCAAGCATTTGATCTACACTTTGAAGAGCTTCCTTATCTTTCTTTAATTCTCTAACCTGTCTTTCTAGATATTTCTCCTCTTCAAATAGTTCGGAATCTTCCTCAGCTTCTTCAAAAATATCAGGACTATATTCTTCAATTTCGATTATTTCTTCATCCTTCTCTATTATAGGTTCTACAATAGGTTCTTCAATTACTACTACCTCTTTTTTTGAAAAGATATTTTTTAACCAAGAGAAGAATCTTCTAAACATAATTTTTTAGTCCCCTAAAGGATATTATCAATGTGAGAGATTGAATTTCGACAAATTTCAGTTTTATATGTATTTTCTTTGACTTAGAATATAAATATAGCACATCTTTTTTAAAAATGGAGTTTGAATACTAATAGTTAACGATTGTTACATTTTTTTGTTAAAATTATTTCTTATTTTGGAATTTATGTCTCAGTTAATTGCTTTCTGATAACTTGTTTAACAATATTCTCTAATGATTTCATTAGGGGATCAAATGATTTTGGCCTATAATCCTTCTTAAAATGACCTTCTTTATTTAAAATAATATCACGTGGTGTTTCCTTTAGTAGGACAGCCAAATCTTTTCGTGCGAGTTGGCAAGAACCACCAAAAACATGATCTTCTAAATCTGGGAAAAGATCAGTTACATCTGCCACTTCAAAAAGGTGCTCTACATGACGATGAGAAATTTTGGATCCCCATGGAAGATCCTGTTTATTGACAAAAACTGTATAGGGTATTTTATTGTTAATAATATCATCACCTTTGAGCTCTTTTAATTCTTTAAGTGCCCAGATGTTTTTATCCCAATGCTCCAAGTCTGCATCAATTACAAGTACAATTCCATGAATTCCTTGTAAAACAACTTTTCTTGTATCCCTTAATCGCTCCTGACCAGCTGTAGTAAAAACATGAATCTTGAACAAAAAATCATCCGATTCAGATTTTTTACCAAAACCAAAAACTGCTTGGTCAAAAAAGACTGTTCTTCCTGTTTCTTGATCTGCAACAGTTACAAAATCGAACACACTTTTTGGGTCTTCTAGAGATTTCATTACTTTTATTGCTGTTATAGTAAATGTCTTACCAGACATGCTAGGACCCCAATAACAGATTTTTAGTGACTTTATTGTTCGATATTTTGAGATTAGCATTTTTTGGTCTCCGTTCTTTTGTTTCTAATTTAATATAAGTAACTATTCAATGGGAACGATTTTCTCACCACATTTGGGACAAGTATCTGTCCAAGGTATTTTTTTGATACAATTTGAACAAATCAAATGAGCTCCAGTTGAATTATCCTTTGGAAAGAAGAGTGCATCAGGATCAGGGTGAATCATTAAGGGTTGTGGGTCCGGTATTTCATCAATATTTCTTGTCGGTTTTTCTACTAAATCTTTGATACGGTCAATATATGGATTCACTAGGTCCAATCGTTTATTTGCAGCTTCAAGTAATTCGGTGTTATTTTCCGAAAGTTTAGCTGCATTTTCAAAGTATTTTTTAGCTTTTAGAAGATAATAATGTGATTGTTCAGCTTCACTCATATTAGACAATCCAACAGCGATATAGAAACACGCCATACCTAATTCAGATGAAGCATAGATTTTTACCCGATTATCAGAACCAACAGGGAGATCAAAATTCATCATCGAGAAACGAAAAGCTGCTGCCCCAGCGAATAATTTTGCTGCTTTATCAAAGTTACCTTGTTTTCTGGCAATAAATGCTTCTGATTTTGTTATTTCTGCTTCTACTTCAAGTTTTCTAAGTAATAGCATTTGATAGAAAGGATAAGCATAATGTTCTTCAGCTGGTGCTAATTTTTCCATAAATAGAATAGCCCCTTTTATTGCTGCTAATGCAGAAATGTAAAAATACCGATATTGAATACTCGTTTGAACATTCTTTAAGGCGTTTGCTTGATAAACTAAAGCTATTAGATAAAGCAAGATAGCTATTTCATAATCTTCTTTTACAAAGCTTCCTAAATAACCATTATTTAATAGAATCCATTTGCTAGCAATTCCTAATTGTTCAAGTTTTGTTTTTGAAAAAACTTTGGAAAAAGTATTAGCTAATGTTATAAGAGCTTGAATTTGAATGTGGGGGCTTTTCATTGGATAAATTATATCAACTTCTGAAGACATTTCATTTAAAAGAAGCTGAATAACTTCAACACTTTTCTTATCAATCTTTTCAGTATTAACTTCTTCAAGCTGTTTAAGAAAACCTTTCAGAAAATTTTGTTCTTCCTCGAGAAAATAGGCTATATCTTTCAAATCAAGAGGTACTTTGTAAAGGATATTCATGTTGACACCTCGTTATTTTTTCTCCTTTAATTTTTATTCTACAACTACTATTGAACTAATAGCATCATCCAATGAAGGTCTATCAGGTTTTATTTCCTCAGCTATTTTGCCATTTTGAGTATCAATTTTCTTTATTTGAGGGGGACCACCTTTCAATGATCTTTCACGAGGAGTTTGTCTTGGTCGGGTCTCTTCAAGTGTGGGAGTAATTCTACGTGGTTCAGAGTCTACTTGTGAGGACTTAATATCAGTCATGACTTTCGTCATTGCTTCAGCAAATTGCCCTAGTACTGTTTGAAGAGCTTCTTCACCACCTTTTTGAGTGGTATCTTGCCCAGAAGTGTTTAAACCATAAACACCTCGTTCAATACGCATTTTTAAACGCATGGAATCTCGAACCCATTCCGCTTTTCCACCCGCAGGAACATTTTCTTCAATATATTCAATAATGTCTGCATGTTTTGCTGGACTGAGTGTGATGACAATATTCGTTGGGTCCTTTAGTGAACCTGGTGTGGGCCCTTTAACTGAGATGCTTCTTTTTAATGCTGAGATAAGACTTCTACGTTTTCCTTTATCCAATTCTGGATCAATCTCTTTAGAAGCATCAATCCATTCTTGTGGAATAGTTTTCTTGCTTTCTTTTTTTGAGCTCTTTCCAGTAGACTTCTTTGAAGATACTTTTTCTACTTCAGTATCTTCTGTTTGGGTCTCTTCTTCAGATTTTTTAGAGCTCATTAATACCATCATCTCCAAGATTTCTTACATATGTTCGAGCGAACAGCTCAAATCCCATAGCGTTTGACATTACGGGATCTTCTGGTATTACCAGCATTTCTGGATGTTCAGCAAGACCTGCTTGTTCAAAACCAGCTCGTAATCTATCACCAAAAATATGAACTCCGCCACCACAAAAAATTACTTTTTCAATTATCGCATCAGGTGGTAGTGTACCAATTAAGCGATTAACTTCATCAAGTATTACATCTGCTATTATTTCAACATGATATTCTTTCATTCCTAAAATATCCCATCTTTCACCAGCAATTGTTAAAACATCCTTTTGTTGAGAAATTGCTGTCATTAAGTCAAAAGGTCTTAAAATCTTACCTGTTTGATTTTGTAATTCTTGGGCTATTCTGTTTGTTAATGTATCAGTTGCTTCCTCAATACTGCCTGAAGCTTGTCGCATTATTCGACCTTCATACAACGTCAAAATATCTGTTGAACCATGACCAACATCAATAACAATAGCATCAACTGCTCGGTTTTCGCCTTCGTTTTTCAAAGTATAATAATAAGTACCAAAAGGTTCTGGCATAACTATACATCGTTCAATATTTAATTTACGTTCGAAGATATCACCAGTTGCTTCATTTTCCACTTTTATCTCAAGATTGCCTTTAAGTCCTTTAGCCAATTTAACCATTTCTTTCTTAGAAGAAGCTACTGGGACACCAGTTGCTATAATAATTTGATCAAAATCTCTTTCAGAAATTAATGCTAAGCTAGCCTTTATAGCTAGAATAGCGTCTTCAATACTTTTAACCTTGCCTTCACTAGCGATTTCTCGCTTAATTTCACTCTGGAGTCGGGCAAGTTCACCGATGTATAATCTTTTATCTCCATCGTGAATTACTAGATTCTTCTCAAGTGAAGAATCTCCACTGAATCCCCGCCAGCCTTCTAATGGAGTTCCAACTATAGAAGGAATTTTCTTTAAATGCTGTGCACATGATAATTTGATAGTGGAAGTGCCAAGATCTATACCTATAGCTCGATAGGTTGGACGTAAAGACATGTCTATATCAATTCTCCCAAGGAGTTACATTTTAACGTATAATGATTAGTTTTCTTCTAATCTTAAAACATTATGAATTAAATTATGATTGAAGGTAAAAAGTATTCCCATTTTAACACTTTTCAAGACATTTTTTTCAATAAAAAATTATTTATATTGTATAATTTGCAAGCTTCTAAACTCTTTTCAAGATAGAAAAACTAATTATTTGATAGTTTCGTATTTTGTATTACTGGAGGAATAATTAATGTCCAAACAATTAAATGCCAAAGAACTACAAGAAATTTATGCTGAAAGACCTTGGATAAATAAAAATGCTTTAACAAATCTTTTCTTATCAGCTTTTGCTGAAGCAATAATACCTGCTATGGATAAAGCGCTTTCTAATATGTATAAAATACTTTCAAGTACAGAATTTATAGCAAAAATAGAAGAGGATATTATAGATGAATCCATAGGTCGAGTTATTGCGAAAATCAAAGAGGATCTGAGAAAAGATTTGATCAAAGGAATGCTCTTTGATGATTAAGAGTTTCTTTGACCAAAGCTAATTTATGTTATTACTAAGGACTGGAAATGGTTTTCCTACTTTTCCTTAGGTTTAACAGAAATTAACCAATTAATCCATTCTTTAATTTTAATATTTGAACCTTTAAGAGCTACTTCAAAGGTTAAAATTGAGGGATTAATTTCTTTTGCATGATTAAATAATCCATCTAAACTAAAATCAGGAAAGTGTTCTAATAGATCTGACTTTGTTATTATTACTGCATCAGCATCCTTGTAAATAACAGGATATTTTTTTGGTTTATTGGGACCTTCAGGAACACTAGCGAGTATTATTCGATAATCTTCTCCTAAATCATGAGAAGACGGGCAAATAAGGTTACCAACATTTTCAATAAACAAAAAATCAATTCCAGCTAATTCCATTTTTGCCAAAGCATCTTTTATGAGTCTCGCATCTAAATGACACATACTACCAGTATTTATCTGTAAAACCTCTACACCCAAAGTGCGAATTTTTTCAGCATCTATTGTAGTAGCTAAATCTCCTTCAATAACGGCAACATTCTTTTTGCCTTTCAGATATTCAATAGTTTTTTCAATAAGAGTAGTTTTCCCTCCACCAGGCGAACCCATAATATTAAAACTAATGATTTTTTGTTGATGTAAAAAATCCCTTATCTCAGAAGCAATTTGTTCATTTTTAATTGATACGCGTTCTAGCACAGTGATTTCTTTAGTCTTATTCATTTTGAAACCTCAAATTGATTTTTAATTAACTCTTTATTCATAGTTTGTTTTGGATTTCTCTAAATAGTTTGTTATATTTAATGTAAATAATTCGATTATTTTTGCTTTAGAATAGTATTTTTAAATTAAGATGTGAAATTGCTAAAAACTTTTGAATTAACTTTTAAAACGATAAATACAATAAACCAACTGTAATAAATGGTTCTTCCTCTTATTGCAAATGAAATAAGAAATATGGAGTAGAACTAGCTCAAGATTCGTAGACCTATTTGCTTTCAGATTTGAATGGAAAGTATTAATTATGGAACCTATTATAGAGACAAAATTCCAATCAGGAGAAGAATCCTCAAGTATACTAAAAATAGTTCTAGTAGGTGATTCAAAGGTTGGAAAAACGACCCTTGTTAATGCTCTCGTAAGAAGAGGAGTTTCAGAAAGAGGATACTCAGTTTCATTTGAGTTACCTCTGCAAGATGAAGATTCAAATAGCAAAACTAAAATGAAAGGTATTATTTACGATTTGCGTTCACAAAGATATTTTCCTTATTTACATTCTCTTTTTTATCATAGTGCAAAAGGAGCAATAATCGTTTTTGATGTGACCAATAAAGAAAGTTATAGATCCATATCAAAGTGGCGTGATATTATATGGGGACATGTAGGGAATGTACCATTACTTCTATGCGGAAATAAATCTGATCTAAGAGAAAATAATAGTGAACAAGCATCAATTTCAGAAATAAAAGAATTAGCTAAAAATCTAACTGAAAAACAGCATATCCCGATTCCTTATCTTGAGATTTCAGCAGCAAATCGTATTATCGCTTATTCAGAAGTAATAGAGACACCTACTGAGGATGAGGACATCTATCCATCAATTGATGCTTTTAGAAAACCTTTTGAAAATTGGTTAATTCAAATTGTTAAAAAAGGAAAACTACTAAAATCCTTCTAGAATTAAAGAAGATTTAGATAAAATAACTCAAGGGTAGAATCACAGAAGTTGAGAGAAAAATGATACAATCAGTTATAGTTACTGAAGAAGCCTATAAACAAATGTTTCAGTATGTCATTGAATTTGCGAATCCCAATAGACCATACAGGCAATGGAGAGAAGTTATTGGCTGGTTAATTGGGACAATTGAAGGCGATATAGCAACGGTATTACGAGCTATCCCAATGACAAGTGGTAATTCAATTTTTGTGGAGATGACCGACTATACAATAATACCCAAAATAGCTGAGGAAGCGGAAAAAATCAATGCTGTTATTGTTGGTTGGTTTCATAGCCATCCTTCCTTTGGATTTTTCCTTTCAGGTATAGATATTCGTACTCAAAGATATCAACAAAGTCTCTTTGAAAATGCTATTGCTCTTGTTTGTGATCCTACAAAAATATCTACTTTAGAACCTGGTATCCATGGATATCAAGTATACATGGAGCATGTTCATGGTAGTGAATATCGAGAATTAGATTTATTGGCTCATGAGGAAGAACCTTTTCCGAATGTTTTGGAACAACTTCTTTTGGATGCTGGTATTGATCGTTCCTATTCTGATGTGATAGCTTATGAAGATTTAGCTGCTCTTTATGCCCTTGAAGGAATTAGTCCCCCACAAATGGCTGTTGCACAAGCAACTGATTTACTTCCTGAAGAACGTGAAGCTCTACCTCAAATTGAGGTTTCATACGATATTGGCAGTCCATTATACTGTGGAAAAGAAGGTTATATTCAAGTAAAAATCTCAAACATTGGTCAAGGCATTGCTTATTTGGTAGATATGTCAATACCTCCATCTTACGAATTCAAAATGATTTCAATGTATCCTAGAAGAATAATTGACCAACTTAATTATGATTCAACTATTTTGGAAACTTTCAAAATAAAACCAACACGGGAATATGAAATAATATTACCAAGTATCACTGTTCATTACCGTACTGTGAAACAAAGAAAATATCAAGTTATTGTACCAGCTACAAGTGTAAAAGTAAAATAAAAAAATAACAAAAATAGGGCTAGATTTACCCTACCTATTGTTTACTTCTTCTTTCCCGAACCCATCCAACTATACCTACAATTAGAAGGGCTACAATACAAACTAGTAGTATAACAAAAACAACATAAACATAGTCTGGGGAATTTATCCGACGGATATCGACATTAACAGTAGCATTCCCAAGTAATTTTTCAAAATCAAAAACAGTTTCATCACCAGCATCAGCAACATTCCTGAAGTAGATATACAATGAGACTGTGTAATTATCATGAACAGGCCATTCCTTCCCTAATACTTGTTCAAAAGCAAAACTTCTCGATTCCATTGGACTAATAGTATTTCGAGTAGCAAGGGAATAGAAGGTGAATGGGGCATAAGGTTGGATATTTTTAGAAGTGTTATCTGGATGATAGACTCTGAGATCAAGTTCAGTCAAAAGGTAAGTTGTACTAGTATCGTTATTGAATATTGTTCCTCCATAAATTACAGTATCACCTTGATAAATGGATTGAGAAGGAATCTTAGGGCCAAAAATAAGTAACCTCCCTGCTTCTGCAGAGGTGCGTGCTACTTGAGGTTGAATAACAAATGTCACAGCTAATAAGCTTGTTAATATAATTGTAAATTGTAATATCTTTTTGTTCATCGGAATTCACTTTTTTCTGTTAATAATTAGAGGAACTTGAGTCAGATTTAGTTCAATTAATTTTAAAACATTTCTATTTTCTCTTTTTAATTATTGATTGCTAAGAGTATTAGCTACATTTGTCCTAATAATACGATATTTCTGTTCCAAAAGCGCTTCAAAAGTGTTGTTTATACTAATAGATCCATCATCAGTTTTGAGCACTACTCCACCAATAGTATTTATGGTATTTTTAGACAATTGTAACGAGCATTTATTACCAGTTTTTTTGGTTACTTCTTTAGCAATTGGAGTAAAATCTTTAATTTTATTTTGATCTTCTTTGCGAAGAAATACTGTTAGATTGCCACCATCAACCGCTATACCAGCTTCAATAATCAAACTTACTAGAATCTTATCATATTCAGCTTTTTTATTGAAATTGGTTAATTCATTCTTTGCTAAATCAAAAGTTTTCGTAATTTCTGCTTCTTTCTTTAAGAGAATTTCTCTGCGAGCTTGTAAATTCAATGACGCTATTTGTTGTTTCTCTTGTTCTTTGATTGTTTTTACTCGTGATTCGAGAATGATTTGTTTCTCTTTATCAGCTAAATCTTTGCCTTTCTGTTGAATTTCTTTAGCTTGCTTCTTAGCATCATTTAAAATTATATTAGCTTCTTCTTTAGCATTACTAATTATATCATCGATCATTTGATTTATGCGTAATTTTTCTGTGGACAATCTTAATCTCACCTTTAAGTACCAGCGAGTAGATTCAAAAAATGTTCATACTAATAAAAATATTTTGACATTAACTTCAAAAAAGAGTGATAATTTTGGATATTTTTTGTAAGATTAAAATATTAAAAAGGAAAATAGTACAAAAAAACTATTAGAATAACCAATTCAGCTAATGGGACATAGAGTTTATATTTAAAGAATAACAATCTTTCACGTTTCATAATAAAAATAGAATCACTAAAAAAATGTACTAACAATGGAGATAAGTAAAATTGAAGCAAGCACCAAGAGTCCAACATTTGGAATATGCTATTAGAGATATAAGTGCGGAAGCAAGAAAACAAGCCGATTTAGGAAAAGATTTAATATGGCTAAATATCGGGGATCCAAATAAATTTGATTTTGAAACACCACGAAATATTGTTGATGCATTAATTAAAGCAGTAAATGAAAACAAAAGCTTCTATTCAGAATCACAAGGTATTGTTCCTTTACGAGAAGCAATTGTTGAAAAAGAAATGAAAATAAATGGCGCAAAAAACATTTCAATAGAGGATGTGCATGTAACTGCAGGTATTTCAGAAGGAATTATGTTTCTTTTTGGTTCACTATTACATCCAGGCGATGAAATTTTGATACCTGGACCTTCCTATCCTTCTTATTCTGCTTTTCCAAAGTTTTACGAATCTAAAGGAATTGCTTATAGAACTGTCAGTGATGATAACTGGCAACCAGATGAGGAAGATATTAGGAGTAAAATAACTGAAAAAACAAAGGCAATATTAGTTATCAATCCCAATAATCCTACAGGTGCAGTCTACAGGGAAAAAGAATTGAAACATATAGTTGATATTGCTGGTGAATTTGACTTACCAATAATTTCTGACGAAATTTATGATCGCTTAACTATGGATCAAGAATTTATTGGGATGCCATCTGTAGCAAAAGATGTTCCATTATTTATGATGAATGGTTTTTCCAAAGTCTATTTAATGCCTGGTTGGCGTGTGGGTTATTGTTATATTCAAGACCCAGAAGACAAAATTAGAGATATCTATAATGGAATAATTAAATTAGGAAGATTACGACTCTGTGTAAATACCCCCGCCCAATATGGTTGTGTTGAAGCATTAAAGGGCCCACAGGATCATATTAAAGGCACTGTTGCTAAACTACAATCACGACGAGATCTTATCTACAAACGTTTGAATGAAATTGATGGTATTTCTGCTCAAAAACCAGAAGCTGCTTTCTATGTTTTCCCAAAGATTGAAAATCTTGGTAAATACAAAAATGATAAAGAATTCATCCTTGCTCTCTTGAGAGAGGAGGGTGTAGTAGGTGTTTTTGGTAGTGGTTTTGGTAAAGAATTTGGTGATGGTTACTTTAGATTAGTATTCCTCTCCCCAGAAGAATTAATCGAAGAAGCTATGAATCGTCTTGAAAGATTCATGAAAACAGTATAATTGAATGATGCTATTGGCAAATCAATTTGCCAATAATTTCTCTATTTTTTTATGAAAACCAATTAAGCATTTTAATAAGCTCAGTTTGTTGTTCAAGTAATTCGGTATAAACATCTTCTAATCTTCGTCGAACTTTTTTCAGAATGTCTTTGGTTAGATTTGTGCCTATTTCTCTTTCAATATTTTGTCGTAAAATTTTAAACACTTTTTCTAATTGGTTTAATATTACATCAAAATCACTGGTTTGACTGAGCAGTTTTCGCAAATTATTTTGATCAATCAAATAATCTTTTTGATCACTGATGAGTCTTGCTAATGATTCATCTTTAATGATCATTAAAGCAAAGGTATCACGTTTCAGACGTTCAAGTTCGCGAATTCCTAACCAATTATCTACCTCATCATAAATTAATTGAAAAAGGTCATCTATAAACTCAAGCGAACGTGTATATTGAAAATCTTTTTTGTCTAGTACCAATTTCCATTGAGGTAAAATTTCCAAATACCGTTCTGAAACTAATCGTTCAATTAAATCGTCTAATTCTTCTTTATCTATAGCAATTTTTTTCTTTATATCTATAAGAGTTCTTTGACTCCCAATTTCTCCTAGTACTCGAGCAGCATATTCTCCAGCATAAGTAATTGTCTCATTATATTGTTCAGATCCCACTTCGATTGCTGTTAAACCTTTCTTTGTAAGTTCGAAAACAGTATTATCATTAATTTTAAACTGAGTTTTTACTATGCCAATTTCTTCAAAATAAGCTATTATACTTTGAACTACTTCCACACTTAATTCAAGTTCCTCACTAATAGCATTGATATCATCCTGTCCATTAATTCGTGTTAAAATCGCCCATTTAATATCATCCAATTTTTGAGGACCACGATCCGAAGTAGTAAGTTTTGGTATATGATATGGACTTAATGGTTTTTTTGAGATCAATTGTTTTACCAGTTCCTCAAAATCAACATAGCAGGTTTGTAAACCAGTAAAATTAGCGATTTCTGTATGATATTTTCGTTCAAATTCAACAACTAGCAATTTTAATTTTTCTTTGAAAGAATAATCTTTACTACTCAGAATGAGCAAACCAATGACTTGATTTCCAGGTTCAACTTGTAGAATGAAATCCCCCCGATCAATATATTTGACCATTTCTTTGCCTTCCGATGGTTTTAGCTCTTCGGCAAAAGTAATTACTGCTGAAACAAAACCTGAAATAAGGGTAGGATCTAAATTAATATCTTCTATAAAACGATGAGAAAATAGTTGCACACCTGATTGTTTATGAATCATTTGAAGTTCAAAGGGAATCGTCATTTATCATACCATTCATCTAATTTGTTGCGTTTAATCTAATTGTATTGGACCGATATCTTCATCACAATTACCGCAAATAATTTTTTGTATCTTGTTAGCATATTTCCTCAAAATTCTTATGGTCAAACCCATCGAATTTAATTCTAAAGAGGAACCGATAATTATGTAGTCACCAGCACTTGTAAGGATAGTAAATCCTTTTTCCCCTCTTACTAGAACTTCTAGTAACTCTCCATGTTCGTTCATCGATACAGCCTGTTCTCCTGTAGAAAGTATTGCTGCGGATATGGCTGAAAGTAAATCAGGGTCAGCTCCTTTCCTTGCGAAGAAGGATACTTTTAATCCTTCACGATTAACAACTGCTAATGCTTCAAGATCTGTATATTCACCGATTTCTCGAAGAATATTATACATCTTTTTTTGTATTTCAGGGCTTTCAGGCATAATTACACTTTCCATAAATAAATACAATTAATTAAGCTATTTTGTGTCTGAATGTTAATATATATTACTTTATGAGAAAAAAAGAAGAAAAACGTCTAATAGGCTGAAGAAATGTAAACTACTGCTTTTGCTTCATTACCACAAATTAGACATTTACCATCTGGTTTTTCCTTAATATCTTCCCTCGTTCCACGAATATCTGCACCAGTATCATTTTTTACTTTATCAGCACAAGCTATATCACCACACCAATTAGCTCGACTGAATCCTCGTTTGGTACTTTGGATTTCGATTAATTCTTGGTATGTTTTAGGATAACTGATACTATCAGCTAGTAGTTTGTCTGCTTTTTGTTGTAAAAAGATTTGAATTTCCTTTAAGATTTTCTTTGCTTCCGAAGCTGCGTCTTTAACAGGGATAGTTATCTTTTCACCAGTATCCCTTCGAACCATAACAACTTGATTATTTTCAATATCTCTAGGTCCAAGTTCTAATCTTATTGGTACACCTCTAACTTCCCATTCATTGAATTTCCAACCCGGTGTATATCCTTCACGTTTATCGAGTTCAACCTTAAGACCAGCTTTTGTTAAAATCTTTAGGATCTTCTCACTTTCGCCAATAACGTGTTCAGCGTTTTCTTTCTTGTAAATTGGTATAATAATAATTTGAATTGGTGCTATAAAGGGAGGAATAATTAAACCTTGATTATCCCCATGTAAACCAACAATGGCAGCAATTAATCGAGTTGATAAACCATAACAAGTTTGGTAAACATGTTTGTTCGTTTTATCTTTATCTTGAAATGTTATATCAAATGCTTTGCTAAATCCCTGACCAAGATTATGAGTTGTTCCTATTTGTAAGGTTCGACCATCAGGTAATGGAGAATCATAAGCAATAGAGTAAACTGCCCCTGCAAAAGTGTCGTGTTTTGGTCGTCTAAGAATTAGAAAAGACATACAGCTGAGCTTGTAAACAGCTTCGTAAATTTTCATAGATTCTTTAACTTGTCCTTCTGCTTCTTCTGCAGTAGCATGACAAGTGTGCCCCTCAGACCATAAAAATTCTCGATCACGTAATAATGGTTTGGTGTCCTTCGTATCAAATCGAATTATATTACAAAATTGATTGATTTTAAAAGGAAGATCAGCATGACTACGTATCCATAAGTGAAACATATCATACATGATTGTTTCAGAAGTTGGACGAAGAGCTAATCTTCTCTCAAGTGGTTTATCCCCTGCATGAGTCACCCAAGCAACTTCTGGGATAAATCCTTTGAAATGTTCTGCTTCGCGTTGTAGATAATCCTCAGGTATAAAAAGTGGAAAATATGCATTTTTATGACCTGTTATTTTTAGTTCAGAATCAAGTTTTGCTACAATAGATTCCCAAATAGAATACCCATAAGGCATAATAACATTAGCTCCTTTCACGGGAGATCTCTTGTCAACTATTTCAGCATATTCAACAACAGTGGTATACCATTGCAAAAACTCTTTTTCTTTATCTGGAAGCTTCATGAATGCAAAATAAAAAACTTTTAACTTAAATCTTTTCGTTTATTTCACACATTTAGAACTTATATTTGATTATTTTTTCTCTGTGAAACCTTTTCTTCCAGTAATTAGAAATGCTGTGAATCCTACCATTCTTGTAACTGGTCTTATTGCACCAATCTTTGTTGTTAAATCTCGTCTGATAACCTCAAAAGCTTCTATCTGGTAAAAATTATTCTCAACCATAGCTGTAATTGCTTGATCGACTTGTGTAAATGTAGGAACAAAAACAATCAATACTCCGCCACCCATAAGCGCTTTACGTGCAGGAACAATGATATCCCAAGGATTTGGTAAATCTAAAACCACTGCATCAATATCTGTTTCATCAAAACCTTCTACAGCATCTCGAATTTTAAACTCAACAAAGTCTGAAAATCCTAATTTTTCGATATTTTTTCTAGCAACTTGTTGATGAGCTTCCTTCCAATCATATGAGTAAATTTTTCCCGTTGGTTGGACATATCTAGCCATAACAGATGTTAATGCCCCACTTCCAGTACCGGCTTCAATTATTCGAGAACCACTACAAATACCTGCTGAGAAAATAATCTGAGCAATATCAGTTTGATAGATTACTTGAGTAGAGTGAGTGATAGCGTCTAAATAATCATTAGGGAATGGTTTCCAAAGAAAGAAGGTAGCGTCTTTATTATTAGTTATACCTGAGCCAAATTCCATGCCAATTAAATCATTTAACGAAATTGAACCTCTATGGGTGTGAAATTCTTTGTCCTTTTCAATTTTCACCATCCATTTTTTCTCAGCAGATGCTGAAATTAAGACATAATCACCTTCTTGAATTTTCATTATCTTTACCTCAGTTGATTTATTCACAGCTATTATAATAACATTCTGAATTTTAGTAACAAAAGTTTAGTTATTAAATTCAAATTCTATATAATTATTTCATAGAACTAGTCAAGATTAACGTGATATTAATTTTAAATACTCATCGTTGATTATCGCTTTAAAGAAACTTTTATCGGATTCACCAACAATCGTTTTCGTACCGATAATTGTTGTAGGTAAAGAAAGTATCCCATACTCTTTTGCTAATTCAGCTTCCAGATCTGTATTGATGACTTTCAAATTAATAGGATATTCACTACCCAGGCTAATTAGATTATGTAAAGCTGTTGGACACCAAAGACAGTCTTTACTGGTAAAGAAAAGAACGGGTAATTTTTCTTCATCAAAAGCTCCATTGAACAAGACTTTTTGTTTTAGAGGAATACCAAATTCCTCACTCCATCCTGTGAGCATCTTAGCAATCATAGTAAAAATATCAATAATATTTTTGCCTGTTTTCGCACTAGCGAAAACAATACCATTAAACTCTTTTCGTATTTCATTTTGAGCTATTTTATCTGAAATCTCATTCATATCATATTCCAAATCGATTTTATTAAATAGAACGATTTTGGGTATTTTACGATTAATTACTTCACTAATTTTATCGTTCCAAATAGCTAAACTTTCAATACTATCAACACTAGTTACATCAGTGACAAAAATAGCTGCATCAGCTTCCAGTAAATATCTAAAAGCAAATTTTTTAAAAGCCTCTTGCCCACCAACATCCCAAATAGATAATCCAACTTGTTTTTCATCTATGGTAATATATCTTGTATAAATGTTGAAACCTAATGTAGCAGCATAACTATTAGCAAATTGATCGTGAACGTATCTTTGTATGATACTTGTTTTTCCAACACCTGGATTGCCTAAAACCACTATCTTTCGGCTTTCAACAGAATTGATCATTTTTACCACCATATTGTATCAGCTAATTAAGCTTCAATATTCATTTTTGTCTTAAATATAGAGAATATCTATATGTTGTCTAAAATACCTTTGTATTGAGGAAAACCCAAGTTAAAAAAAAGGGTAAAAAAAAGTAATTTCAAATCATCTTGATTTTCTTTCCTTCTTTACAGATATCACAATAATAAATTACTCGAGAAGGTTTCCCAGGTTTAACTCGAACATGAGCAGTAGTCCCTGGATAAAGGAATTTTTTGCATTTATTACAAAATCTTAATTGCCACTGAGTTGGTATAGGTATTCTTGCTTTCATAGCAATTTTTCGAGCCAATTCACCATATCTTTGAGCTAATACAGGATCATTACTATAGATTGCATCAGCACGAGTTAGCAAAATAGTAATGCGCTCTAAAGCAATCTGTTCCAACTTTTTAGTCTCATTTTTTCTTCGACTCAAAAAAACATCCTCGAAATTATCTGTTAAGAAGCTACTTTTAAGATGATATATTAAATATTGTTACTAAATAAAAAAGATAATCGTAAAATAAATAGATGTAAATTACACAAAGCTATATAAAGAGAAGAGAAAAACCAAAAGGTAACGAAAGATTAAAAATCTTGAACATTCAGAACGCAGAACGTTCTAAGAGGATTTGAATATCTAGAGATAAAAATATAAATGCAAGCTATTCATCTTACACCTCTTATTGTAAAAATAATAAAATTAAAGTAGGGTAAAACCATGCCAACGGTTTACGATGTTCCTGCAGAGGATTTAATCACAGCTCTTTCAGCTGAACTAAAGAAGTCTAATAAAATTTCTCCACCTGAATGGTCTAGTTATGTCAAGACTGGTTCATTCAAACAACGCGCTCCACAGAATCCTGATTGGTGGTACGTCCGTTGTGCATCTTTGTTGAGAAAAATATACGTAAAAGGTCCAATTGGAATTGGTCACCTTCGAAAAGAATATGGTGGAATTAAACATGGTAATAGTGGTCCGGAAAGATTCAGCCGTGCTGGTGGTGCAATTATACGAAAAGCTCTCCAACAACTAGAATCTGAAGGTTTAATATCATCATCTCATTTTGGGCGCTTAATTTCGCCAAAAGGAAAATCTGTTGTAGATAAACTCTCAACAAATATCATTAAAGAGAAATATCCAGAACTCAAAAAGTATTAGACAAGTATAGGTACTAATAATGTGATTACTATGTCTGAAGATCGCGAATTAGAAGAATTGAGAAGAAAACGCGAAGCTGAAATACAAGCACAAACGCAAAATCAAGCACAAGTAGAAGCTCAAAAAGCTGAAGTTGACGCTCAAAAAGCAATGATCTTAAGGCAAATACTCACTCCAAAAGCAAGAGATCGTCTTGCTAATATTAAAATTGCTAGACCCGAATTTGCGGAAAGTTTGGAAAATCAATTAATATCTTTAGCTTCACGAGCGAACTTAACTTCCCCATTAACTGAAGAGCAGTTAATTGATATCCTAAAACGGCTCCAATCCGGCAAGAGGGAAAGTACAATAGAATTCAAACGAAAATAACAAAAAAAGAAGGAAAGAATAATGGCTAGAAATAAACCACTTGGAAAGAAACTCAGAATGGCCAAAGCTGCCAATCGAACAAGAGGTGTGCCAACTTGGGTTGTAATGAAAACTTCAGGAAAAGTAAAACAACATCCTAAGAAACGACATTGGCAACGAAATACTTTGAAAGTATAAATAACGATTATAGAGTGAATAAGAGGCAGAATAAAAATGAGCACTGATGAAGAAATTGTTGAAGAAAGAATTTACACTATTCCCTTCTACCCCAAGCTAAAGCTCTCAACCAGATATAAAAGAGCCCCACGTGCTATCAGATTATTAAAAGAATTCATTTATAGGCATATGAAAGCTGAAGATATTATTATTGATAATGAATTAAACGAATTCATCTGGGCTAGAGGTATTCAAAAGCCACCTAGAAAAGTACGTGTTCGTGCAATTAAAGACGAAGAAGGTATTGTCGAAGTATATCTTGTGGAAAAGAAAGTTGCTACAGAAGCACGCGTTCCAGAGGTAAGACGAAGACCTGGTCGAGGCGAATTACGTCCCCCCGAGGAAGAAGATATCGAAAAAGAAGAGGACGAATAATCCTCTTAATTTAATTTTTAATATCTTTTTTCCCCTTTTTTCCTTTATTTATTACTCCAAAATGAATTTGAAGTAATATACCTATTTTTGGGTAATATTACTCAGAATCGCGTAAATGAATAATTAATATTTATACTGTAATTAACTGATTAGTACTAAATTAATTGTGTGCAGATAAATGGGTGACTTCAGTGGGTAATCAGTATAAAGAAGAAACAGATGACCAAATATTTTTAGAAGAAGGGAATGAAACAACCAAGAATAATCAAAACAATATTCTTGAATTAAATTCATTAAATACTGAAAAATTACCTGAAATGAGAGAGTATTCAGGTAAAACAACAACAATAAAGATCACAGCTGGAGCAATTTTAGGTTCATTGAGTATAATTATTGGTTTTAGCTGGGATGCAATAGTAGAAAGAATTGGTGGTTTTGGTCCTTCTTTCGCTTTTGGGATGACTTGGATTGACTTTTTAGCGATCCCTATAATTGTAGCTTTTTTAGTTTTTGGTGCTCTTAGTGGCATTATTGCTGCAATTATTGGGTGTGGTGCTATTGCTTTTTATCTTTCAGAAGCTTTTGGTTGGTTAGCTATGTGGCCAAAATTCTTTGCTTCTACATCAATGTTTGTTATTCCATGGTTAATTCTTAAAATCATTAATAGAAAAAATCATGAATCTAAATCACCATTCCTTAGATCACTTAAAATGTCTTCTGAGAGTTTACAACCAATAAAAAATTACTCTTTTGTTATGGGTATTGCTATTTTTGGAAGAGCAACTATTATGTTTGTTATAAATACACTTGTGATAGCTCCTCTATTCCTATGGCTCTATTCCGGAAGAGAACAATTTACTACAGTATTTACAGATCCAATTTTCTATCTTACTTTGGGTGGTGGATATTTCGCTTGGAATTTGGTTCAAGGAATAGCTGATGCGATAATTTCCTACCTAATTGTTTATCCTACGAAATTGTACAAACATTACAGTATTTGGTAAGACAATTGTCAATTCTTTTTTCATATTTTTTCTTTTCATTCTAAAGGATAACTGATTTACTGTACTGAGCAAAATTATTATAACTAGAAACAGTAAATACATTACAATCTAATACAAAAAAGTGAAAAATTCTTATACTTAGACGCATAACACTTTTTAGTTAGAAGTTACTATGCTATATTATCCTATAGTTATAGCAACAAAAGCACACAGTAAAACACTTAGCATAATTTACAGAATAAACTAACGTTGCCGATAGGTTCTCTGTAATTTTACGCTTGCCTTAAAAAAGTAGCTGATATTGACTTTGAGGTCATACCAAATGATAGCCATTACAAAAGAATTTAGACAAATACTTAAGGAGGTATTTGATAGCAGAGGTATTACTGAGATTCCTGCAGACGACCTAGCTGATATTTTAAATATAGATTTAAAAGAATTACAAATACTACTTACAGATAACAGTATAAAAAATGAATATATGATAGTACAAGCAAAAGACAGTACTTTATTTGTTAAGCGATCCCTAGAAGGAAAATTAGAGGGAATAAAATTGATAAGCGCTTTCAAGATTCAATGGGATAATATTGGAGGATGTCCATGTTTTACATGCTATGAATTAGATAAATGTGACGTTGGAAACCCCATTTCTTCAGTTGATTGCCCACTTTTCACAAGATGGTTATTCGCAGAACCACAAAAAGAACAAAAAGAATAAATTTTTAGAAAACATAGATTAATATTACAGATTTCTATCTGTAATAACTTGTCTGTTTCTAATAAGCTATCAAAGGATTCTAAAAGCAATTATAATATTTTTCAAGTAGTAATATCATCAGGAGTAGTAGTAATGAGTGATAGACAAAAAAAGCGACGAAGAGAATTTTATTATCGAGAAGCACAAAGAGAAGGCTATCGCTCCAGAGCATCGTATAAGTTAATTCAAATTCATGAGAAATTTAACATTTTCAAAAGTGGTAATTTAGTTCTTGATGTGGGTGCTGCTCCAGGAGGATGGTCACAGGTTGCTAGCAATTATATAAAACCAAATGGTCGGGTATATGCTGTAGACCTTGAGTATATAGAACCAATTGATAATGTAATTGCTATACGAGGTGATATTTCAGACCCCGGAACACAGGAGCGAATTAAAATTTTGCTTACTAATCCAGTTGATATTGTTATTTGTGATATTAGTCCTAAAATCACAGGTAACTGGACAACAGACCATGCAAGACAAATCTTTCTCGCCGAAGAAACTTTGCGCTTAAGCATATCTGGCTTATTAAAACAAGGTGGTAAATTTATTTGTAAACTTTTTATGGGAGATTTGTATGAAACATATTTGAGTAATGTGAAAATCCTGTTCCATGTTGTTTATAACTATAAACCAAAAGCATCTCGAAAAGGAAGTGCCGAAGTTTATGTTATCGCTAAAGGATTAAAGAAAGGCCCCATAAAATGGAAAAAGAAATCTACCGTAGTTAAAGGGGAAGAAGATGATTGATTATCCACTTGAATCAGTTATTGAAGGAAAAACATGTGTCCTAGTTCCCAATTTAGAGGAAATAAAAAAACCATCATCGAATTTTCCTCCTGCAGATGCTCCTGTTTTTTATAACAAAGTAATGGAATTCAATCGTGATTTTGCGCTAGCAACTTTACGTGTTTATAAAAAGCACTATACCTATAAAGATGAGTTACTGTATTGTGAACCAATGGCGGGGAGTGGTATACGTTCTGTTCGAGTTGCTAATGAAATTGATGGTATTAAAGTAATAATTAATGATCTCAATCCTTTCGCAGTTGAATTAGTAAAAGCAAATATTGAACAATTAAAAATACAAGAAAAAACGGTTGTTTACAAAGAAGATGCTAATGCTTTAATGTTGAGATTACGAGCAGAAGGGTCGAAATTCGATGTTATTGATATTGATCCCTTTGGTTCCCCCGCTCCTTTTGTTGATGCTGCAGCTCAAGCTATAAGTACTGATGGTTTACTAGCAATTACTTCAACAGATATGGCAACAACCTGTGGAGTATATCCACAAGCATGTATCCGGAAATATGCTTCTAAACCAATTCATAGTTCTATTGGTCATGAAATAACAGTAAGAATGCTCATAGGTTTCATAGCAACAGCTTTAGGAAGACATGAAAAGAGTTGTCAACCGGTCTTTGCTCACAGCACAGCTCATTATGTCAGAGTCTATGTTATAGTCAAAAAAAATATCACCCAAGCAAAAGAAACAATGGAAAATTTAGGCTATATCGCTCATTGTCCCCAATGTTATAGCATTGAAAGCTCTAAGGGAATAATCAATAGCCTTACAATCGATTGCCCAAATTGCCACGAGAAACGAATTATAGGTGGACCATATTGGCTAGGAAAAATATTCAATGAACAATTTGTGGAAGAACTAGTCAATGAATTAGAAACTGAAAATGAACAGTATTTCACTATTAAAAAAATGAAGAAGTTAGTTTCACTTATCCAAAATGAAATAGAAGCAAATAAATCAGAAAAAGCAATGATTGGTTTTTATGACTTACACGAGATAGCTGATAAACTTAATCTACCATCACCAAAATATGAAGCTACCATCAATGAATTATTGAAAAAAGGATTTATTACGACAAAAACCCATTTTCGAACGAATTCCATTAAAACAGAAGCTTCAATGACTGAAATAATAGAAGCAATAAAGAAAGTTCTTCAGAATCAATATAATCCTTAAGAAACATTTTTGTGTAAACATGATGGAATTTATATGACGGATATACATGTATTTAGCAGGTGTTGATGAAGCAGGTAGAGGACCTGTCATTGGTCCACTGGTTATTGCTGGAGTGGTGATCAATAAAGATGATTTGGATAAACTAGTGGAACAAGGATTAACAGATTCAAAATTATTAACTAAAGAACAAAGAAATGTATTTTATGATAAAATTTTAGCTTGTGCAATTGATTATAAAGTGGTCGTCATTCCTGCTGAAGAAATTGATTATAAACGAAATAACGCTACAAATCTTAATCGTATTGAAATAAATATTATGATCGATTTGCTTGGCTCATTGAAGGATTGGACAGAAGCTTATGTGGACGCTTGTGACAGGAATGCTAAGCGAATGGAATTAACACTAAGGAACAATGTTCGAAAGGAAATTACTGCTGAACATTTTGCTGATTTGAATTACCCGATAGTTTCAGCAGCATCTGTGATAGCCAAAGTCATAAGGGATAAAGAAATTGAGAAATTACATGAAACATTTGGCGTAGATTTTGGTAGTGGATATCCACACGATCCAAAAACCAATCAATTTTTAACTGAATATTATACTGAACATCAGGAATTACCAATAATCGCTAGAAAAACTTGGGCAACATCTAAGAAAGTGATAGAGTTAAGTGAGCAAAGGAACTTAAATGATTTCTTTAAAAATGCTGAATAACTGGCAATTCAATTTTGGCTATCTTTCTTCGTTTGTTTGATCAATTCATCAATAGAATAGATCCTGACTCCATCAACATTGGTTTTTTGAGCTTCGTTGCTAACAATAACTAAAGGATCAGCATCAGCTAATTTTGAAATGCTATAAGTTACTTGTATTTTTTTCATAACATCTTCTTTTTTCGACTCTTCAGCTATTCCGGTAATAGTTGTAATACCATGTTGTTCTTCAGGGAGAAGTGCTTTAGCTAACACACGAATAGGTATTTTTCTTGTCCAGAGTTGATCTTTCAATCCAATAATATCAAAGTGCTCTTTCACTTCACGTTCAAGATTACTACGGGGTTCATTCGAATATGCTGCTGGAGTAGTAATAGAACCTATTTGTTTCATTTCCTCAAAAAGATTAATTGCTAAAGTTAATGGTTCATCTAATAAATCCTCAATTTTCATTGCTGTTTCAAGGGATACATCAACTGTCCCATGTTCGTATTCGTAAATAGCTCGTTTTGAAACACCAATTTCTCGTGCAAAATCGCCCATACTATAATTTTTCTGAATACGTTTATCTCTAAGAATAGAACCATCAAATTTGACTTTAAATCCACCACGAGAAGCATAGATTAGAGGGGGATTGTGATTGACCAATAGATTTCGAAATGTTTCAGTGGAAAGAGCTGGAATGTCATATCTAGTATAAACAACACCATCTTCAATTATAGCATTATTTCGTATCTGGCGACTAACAATAAGTGGAAAGGCTTCCAACATGACAGCTAATTTATGAAGTTCATAAGCTTGATCTTCTCTTAACCCATCAACACTAAGGAGAACCTTGACAAGCAATAAAAGATGTTGCTTCTTGGCCACTAGATCAAAACAACCACCACAACCTAGTAATGGTGTTGAAAGCGTAAAGTGTGATTGCTCAAGAATAGATGCAATTTCTTGATAGAAATGCAGGTGTTCATCTGTTATCAAGGAGTGTTTCCTCCTAATATCCTTCTTTTAAAATATCATTTAATAAGATGTCTAAATGAAAAAGTACTCATCAACTTTAATAGTCTTATTATTCGTACGCTTCAATTAGACGATAATTGTAATAAAAAACTCATTCTGTCTGTTTCTGAATTACTATTTTTAATGGTTTTGCTAATCGATCATCCATTACAAATAACTTATCCCCAGATTTGAGATTCTTTTTAGTTATAACCATATCCCTACTAAGAATAACTCCTTTAAGCATAACTTTTGGTTCAGCTAATCCAAAAGTAAAAGCAATACGAGTTAAGACTGCGTCAATTGTTTCTCCATCCTCAATAGCAAGGGTTGATTCCTCAAGATCAAAGAATCCTCCACAAACAGGACAGTTAAATTTACGTTCGAGTTTAAGGATAGTAATGGTATTGGATATTCCATCATAAAATAAGTAATTATCAAGAGGTGTGCCAAGTTTCATTAAATGTTTCAAAACTACTTGACTCATAATTCCACCAATGATCATCGACATAGTAGCAACTGCTGGCATAGGGGCTTCAGGTTTTTTGGGTAAATTCTTCCGTTTTTCACCAACTGGGCTACAAGCTTGACTAAGTTTATCTTGTGGGATAAGTGGTTGGCATTCAAAACAAGGGGTATCATAAGGAATAATTCGTTGAACTTGACCCATTAGTCCAAACATACCACCTGAAACTAATGGTTTTTTAAGATCGACTGCTAGAGAGTTTAACCAGCGACGAGCATCAAAGGAATCAAGACCTCCAACGATGATATCAGCCATTTCATAATAGGAACGTTTAACACTTTCTAATCGCATCGGTAAGGAAATAATATCAATATCAGGATTGATTTTACGTAACTGTTTTGCAGCAACTTCTGATTTATATTTGCGAATATCCCTTCTACGGAATAATAGCTGACGATTGAGGTTAGTTAATTCAACAGTATCCATATCGCAAAGAATGAGTCTCCCAATACCGCTTAAAGCAAGATTTGTAGCGATAAATGATCCAAGAGCACCAATACCAGCTATAAAAACAGTAGATTTGTCAAGGTTCTCTTGATTCCAACCATCTATACGCATTTGTCGATCATATTTATTAGACAAGTTCTCTCCACTCTTTAGTAAGTAGTCTATTCTTTACTTTACACTTTAAGAGTTTACTTTAATCTTTGTGTTTAAAGTTTTCGATGAGCAATTAAAATTTTTATATCAACCAAAAAGGTTTACATGAAGACCTTCTCTGAAATCAATAATTATTTTACTTAGAGAATTAAAAGGAAATAAAAGTGAAGAGAAAAAAATTGAAATAATAATTATCATTGGGAATTTTATCGTTAGATTCCCTTTGCAATAATTTTTATATATAGTGCGATTGAAATAACACAGCATTACCAGTTATGGTAACTGAATAAATTGTTTTAGAAAAAAATAAAACTTTAGGTGTAAAAAAAATTGCCAGAAGTTTACGAATGGATGGGCGCACGGCCCGGAGACATCGTTTATCGACACCCAGATGATCGTATTGTTTGGGGGTCCCAGATAATCGTTAAACAGAATCAAGCAGCAATCCTTTTCAAGGAAGGCAAAGCTTATGATGTTCTTACCCCCGGAAGACATTTTATTACTACCAAGAACATTCCTTTAATAACCAAATTTCTCTCAAGACTAGTTGGTTATGATCGAACTCCTTTCAATGCAGAAGTTATTTTTGTAAGTACAAGTGATTTCAAGGGTAAATTTGGTGGCAGAAGCCAAACAATGGATTTAGCCCCATTGCAATTCCATGGAGAATATTTCTGGGAAGTAAAAGATCCCAGTGCTTTTGTCATGGAAATAGTCGGCAATCAACAAATCTATGATTCAACTGCAGCGACTGATTATTTGAGAAGCTTCTTTGTTCAAACATCTATTTCTAACTTATCTCGCTTTAAATTAATACAAGTGATGCAACAATTAGATATAGTCAGTGAAGAAATTGAAAAAGTGGTCTATCCTGAAATCAATCGTTGGGGTATCAACTTAATTGATTTGAAATACATGGGTGTAGATACTACTCCAGAATATCGTGACCGATTGTTCTGGATGCAATCAGGTGTGAATGCTGATAAGATACTTACCTTGAAAACAGTTGAAAAGTCTTCTGAACATCTTGGGAAATCTGATGGTGCAAGTCTTGGTGTGGGAATGTTTCTTATGCCAGAACTTATGAGACAAGCAGAGAAATCTACTAAATCTTCAGGAACTTCAGGTACTCCCGAGGAACAAGCAGTTGTTACATGTCCAAATTGTGGTATTAACACTTCTCCCGCTGCAAAATTCTGTCCCGGTTGTGGTACACAAATGGGTGTAAAACCAAAGAATGCACTCAAGTTTTGTACTAACTGTGGAGATAAGATTGATACTGGAGAGGTCTTCTGTTCCGCCTGTGGCGTTAAGCTAACTTAAATGTTTAAATTAAATCCTCACTTCTGAGGATTTCTTCTCTTTCTTTTTTGTTTATTCTTTTATAAAAATACTTTTTTTTGAATTTGAATGGTTATTTGATAAAAACTAATTTATTCTCGAGACAGTCAATTTATGTGAAAAACATTAAACAAAATGGTTGTGTGATTAAATGAGTGAATCTAAAACTCCTAGGGATATACGATTAGCTATTGTTAAAGAAAAGCATGAACAACTCTCAACAATTATGAATGAATGTGATATTGATTGTTGGATTGTTTTTGCTCGAGAAACATCACAAATAACTGAACCTGTAATGGATCTTGTTGTTGGTGGTGATGTTGTCTGGCATTCAGCATTTATTTTTTCAACTGTTGGTGGCAAATTTAAAAAAACCGCTATTGTCGGTAATTATGATGTTAATGCCGAAAAAAACAAGAACATTTGGGATGATGTTCTTGGGTACAAAGAGGGAATATCAGCGTCACTAAAGGATTATATAGTTAAATTAAATCCGAAAAAAATTGCTCTCAATTTTTCAAAAGATGATGTTTCAGCTGATGGTTTAACTTATGGTATGTATCTAACGCTTACCGAGATTTTAGAAGATAAAAAGGATTATTTTGTTAGTTCTGAAACAATTATTCAGAAACTCAGAGGAAGGAAATCGAAAACTGAAATTGATTTGGTAACTAAATCTTGTAAAATGACCAAAGATATCTTCGAGAAAATAGGTTCAAAAGTAAAGGTTGGCATGAGCGAAACAGAAATTCAAAAAATGTTTCATGATCATATGGATAGTTTAGGTGTCATTGAATCCTGGCAAAGAAACTCCTGTCCAGCTGTTGATGCTGGACCAGATAAAGAAATAGGCCACTCAGGTCCCCAACCAACAATTAAGGTACAGCAAGGTCATACACTTCATTACGATTTTGGGGTAAAACTTCATGGGTATTGTTCTGATATACAGAGAATGTATTTCTTTGGTAAAGAAAGCGACATCCCTGAGGAGTTACTTCATGCTTTTGAGACAGTTCATGAAGCAATTGTTCGTGCAGCAAAATTCATCAAACCAGGTGTCAAGGGATTTGAAGCAGATAAAATCGCTCGAGATTATGTTCTTGAACGCGGGTATGAGGAGTATGGTCATGCCTTAGGACACCAATTAGGAATGCAAGCGCATGATGGTGGGACATTATTAGGACCATTATGGGAACGATATGGTGATATCCCAAAAGGTCTTGTCGAAGAGAATCAGATCTTTACCTTGGAATTGAATGTAAAAACCAAGAACTATGGCTATGTTTCACTTGAAGAAGACATTGTTGTTACAAAAGATGGATGTAGATTTCTCATCCCCAAACAAGAGAAATTCATAACACTATAAGAAGAGACACCTAATGAAGAACGTAGTTATTGCTGGAACAATACGAGCAGATGTAGGATTACCAACTGGAATACAGATGCTTTTGGATGGGAAAAGTGCTATTGATGCAGTAGAAGCGACCATCAAAATTGTTGAGGATAATGAAGAAGATTGGACTGTAGGAACAGGTGGTTTACCAAATCTTCTAGGAGATGTGGAATTAGATGCTTCAATAATGGATGGGAGAACCCTTCGAGCAGGAGCGGTTGCTGCAATAAAACATTACAAGAATCCAATTTCAATAGCTCGAAAAGTAATGGAAGAAACACCTCATGTACTTTTAGTTGGAGAAGGAGCTGATCAATTCGCTGAAGTGATGGGTTTTGAAAAAGCTGAATTGTTAACTGAAAGTGTTAGAGATATTCATAGAGACTTTCTTGAGGGAAAAGGTATAGTTCAGAAACCCTATGATACCGATGAAACAATGGAAAACAAAGAGCGATATTTCAAATCTTTTCAAAGAATGGTCAAAGATTTCAATCTCATGGAATGGTATAAACGCTATGCTCAAAGTAACCATGGCACAGTGAATATCTTAGCAAGAGATACCAATGGCGATATCTGTTGTGGGGTATCAACTAGTGGTTTATCTTTCAAATTTCCCGGGAGAGCTGGTGACTCACCAATTATTGGTGCAGGAAATTATGCTGATAATAGATATGGTGCAGCAGCTTGTGTTGGTATTGGAGAGATTGTTATTAGACTCTCTCTAGCACGAATAGCTGTATACGAATTATCCAAAGGAGCAACTGTAGAAGAAGCAGCAATAAATGCAGTAAAATCGATGAAAGATTTGGAACCTGATAAAGGGTCAGTTTCCATTATTGTTATGGATAAAGAAGGCAATGTTGCTGCAGCTTGTAATTGGAAAGATTATCATTATTGGATAGCTTCAACAGAACAACCAATCCCAGAAAAAAGAGCTTGTATTTTTGTTGATTTGGATCTAATAGAAAAAGATGGTATGGGATATCATCGATAATTTCTAAGGCAAAAAATGTAAATAAGTGAGAATGTAACGGCATATAAAGAATAAAAAAAGGTGCATTTAAATGGTAACTGATGAATATACATCAAAAACTAGTCGTGCTTTTATTGTTAAAATTTCAAGCACAGAAAGTAAGATGTTAACAATAAATGAAATAATGATAGGGTATTCAAAAGCAGAAGGATTATTGGATGAAAAATTAACCAAAGAACAATTTAGGGAAATTATCCATAAAAGCTATTTTCCTAAAGAAACAAATAAACGACGTTCAGGACAAATAGCAGGTGATTTTTGGCGATTCATAAGGGATATGGATGTTGGTCATTTAGTTTTAGTACCTACAACAGATGGATTCTTTATAGGTCGTATTGCTGGACCAGCCTACTATGACGAAATGAAAATATTCAATGATACTGCTTATCGAAGAAAAGTTGAATGGTTAAATAATAAAACTCCAATAGCAAGTAATAAAACTCCTGAAGATCTTTTGAAACGCTTGAAATCAATTCAAGCAGTAATAAATGCAAGTGATCTCTATCAGGAAATAGAATTTGCAATAAGAATGTCTTAAAGACATTTCTTATTCTTGCACGCTTCCTGGGATATGGAAGTAGGTTGGAGCATTCTTAGGTGCTTTACCTTTTAGTACTTCATGGTAATATGCATAAGTTAATGGTTTCCCCTCATTAGTTATTTCTCCACCAACAACTTTTGCGATGAAAAGAGTATGAGTTCCACAATCGACAGTTTGCTTAACAACTGCTTCGATATACCCTAATGAATAATCCATAATAATGGGCACACCAGTGATAAAAATATCATACCGAAGTGGATTTTTGAATTTATCATAGGTCTTTCCGCTACGAAAACCAAAACGACCAATGAAATTCATCGTAGTTTCTTGAGATAGGACAGAGGCAGTAAAGACCTTGCTGAACATAACGAAATCATGGGTATAATTTTCTTTAGCTATACTAACTGCTACCATCTGAGGTTCTGAGGTTATTTGAAAGACCGTATTAACTATACAACCATTAAATTTATCACCCATTTTAGAGCAAAGAACAAATAACCCGTAGCTGAGCAAACGTATGCTTTTGTAAAATTCTTCCATGATAGGTATTCATCCATTAATAGTAAATTATCCTTGTTTTAATGTTTCCTTTTTACATTAAAAAATTGTGTTTCATATAAAGATGATTCTATTATAACACTTCTAAAAACGATTTCTTTTCAAATCCTTTTCTAAAACTTATACTTAAACTTTTGAATTAATAGCTTTCGATTCAATAAAGAGTTCTTATGGCATCTATATTAAAATTAACTATCTCAATGCTGAGAAAATATTTGAGACCTTATATTGGTCAAGTGTTCATCTTAGCTTTATTGCTAGTTATCTATAATGTCATTCAGATAACTAATCCTCAAATCATTCGTATCTATATTAATGCTGTAAATGCTCCTATTATCGATAAAAAAGTAATGCTGCTATCATCAATTATCTATATTGGAATTAATATAATATATCAAGGATTTTCAGTATTAGTAAACTATCTCAGCCAGAATTTAGCCTGGTCAACAACAAATGATTTGAGAGTAGATTTAACAGGTCACTGTATGAACTTGGATATGTCATTTCATAATAAAATGAAAACAGGTGAAATGATAGAACGAATAGATGGTGATGCGTCAACCTTATCGGAATTTTTCAGTACGTTTATCATTTATTTTGTAGGAAGTATTCTACTAATAATTGGAATAATAATAGCTGTGTTTATTGAAGGGTGGGAATTTGGGTTACTCTTCACAGGTTTCACCATTGTAGCTCTTGTAGCATTCTATTTTGTAAGGAAAATAACTTCACCTTTGTGGAAAAAAGTTCGAGAATCAACCACTGCACTCTATGGTACTATAGAGGAAAATATTTCCGGACTCGAGGATGTTAGCGCTAATGGTGCAGATGAATTCATCATGCGTAGATTTCATGAGATATCACAAACAAACTATAAAAACAAAGCAAAAGCAATGATTTTCTCACGAGTTTATTGGTTATTGAATATCGTTATGTGGGCAGTAATAAATATCACAATATTAGTGGTTAGCTATTACCTCTCAGATAGACTTGGATTGACTACTGAAGGCGGAGGAACTTTATTCTTGCTTTTATCCTATGGCACGAATCTACTCTTTCCATTAAGATTAATATTATGGCAAATAGAACAAATGCAAAATTCTCTTGCTAATATTGAGAGAATAGATGAATTCTTCAATCTTAAATCAAAGATTGTTGATGAAGGGACACATAAATTAGTTGAGGATAAATTGCATTTGAAATTCAATAGAATAAATTTCAGTTATAATGATGATGATTTGGTTTTGCAAAAAATATCTTTTGACTTGATCCCTGAAAAGAAGTTGGGTTTAGTTGGGCATACAGGATGTGGAAAGACAACCTTGGCCAGATTAATTTTTAGACTGCATGATCCACAAAGTGGTGAAATACTCATTAATGATATCAACACCAAGGATTACATTCTAAAAGAACTCAGAAAAAGCATTGCTTACGTTACACAAGATGTAGAGTTATTCAAAGCATCAATAAAAGACAATATTACCTTTTTTGATAAAACAATACCCACTGAGGATGTCCTTCGAGTAATTAATGAAGTAGGACTAGGACCATGGTTAGATCAATTAGAAAATGGTCTTGAAACAGTTATTTTATCAGAGGAATGTGGATTGTCTGCTGGGGAAGAGCAATTATTAGCATTATCTCGAGCATTTCTTAAGAATCCAAAATTGGTTATTTTAGATGAAGCATCCTCGAGATTGGATCCTGCAACAGAACGACAAATAGATATTGCTTTAGATAAATTAATGGAAGGAAGAAGTGCTATAATTATTGCCCATCGATTATCAACTCTACATAAAGTTGATGATATCCTAATTTTAAAGAAAGGAGAAATTGTTGAGTATGGAGTACGAAGCCATTTAGCTAATGAACCAACATCAGAGTTTTCTAAATTACTTCAAAAAGGCATTGAGGAGGTTTTACAATGAGAGTTTGGAGAAACACTTGGCAATTAACAAAATTCAAGATAGGATTTGTTTTCAGTGGGTTAATTTGTTCTATAGGGTGGCTCTTATCTCGCTTTGCAGTTGGGTTTGGTATACAAGAAATAATTGATACTATTATAGGTGAACAAACATTCTTTTCATTGGATATTAAGACATTATTTATTATTCTACCATTCACTTTTTTGGCCACATTCATTTTAGGAGCAATAATGGATGTCGTACTATGGTTGTTCTATATTTCTACAGAAATTCTTATTCGAAGAAATATGCTAAAAGCTTTAATGAAAAAACCTGGTGCACAAGCATTACCCCAAACTTCAGGAGAATCTATTTCAAGGTTCAGAGGGGATGTCGATAATATTGTTATGTTAGCTTATAGATTAGCAGTTAGAGTGGGATTCATGGTTTATGCAACAGTAACTCTACTTTATATGTTTGGTGTTAATTGGAAAGCTACTAGTTTAATCTTTATACCATTTGTTTTGATTTTAGCAATAGGACTATCTGGAAGGCGACGAATGGAAAAACTTCGAAAAAATCGTCGTAAAGCAACAGCGGAAGTAACCGATACTTTAGGAAAAATCTTTGGTTCAATACAGATTTTCAAAGTTGCTTGTTCAGAAGAAACAATATTAGAGCATTTCAGTTCTAAATGTCAAACACGAAAGAAAGCAACCGTTCAAGAAATGGTCTTTAATGCAATGATCAATGCAATCTACAATTTTGCAATTTCGTTAGGTATGGGTATAATTCTCTTTGTAGTAGGGAATGCAATGAATCTAGGTAGTTTTACTGTTGGAAACTTGTTCTTCTTCCAAGCACAATTAGGGTGGATTGGTGAATTTATCTGGATGTTAGGAGATATCATACCAGTCTATCAGCAAGCAAAGGTTTCATATGAGCGAGTTCTAACAATAATGCAAGATCATAAGGAATCAGTAGATGATGCAGAAATAGTTACCTTTGGACCAATATACGAGAAAGGTGAATACCCACCATTTGAACCGATAATAAAGAATGAGAAAGATTATCTGAAGCTTTTTACAGCCAAGAATCTATCATTTAACTATCCTGGAACTAATAAAGGAATTTCTAACATAACTTTAGACATTCCAGTAGGATCAATTACAGTTATAACAGGACGAATAGGTTCAGGAAAAACTACACTTTTACGAACTTTATTAGGACTGGTAGCAAAAGATGAAGGGGAGCTATATTGGAATGGGGAAGAAATTACTAATCCAACAGACTATATGATCCCTCCAAGAGCAGCGTATACACCACAAATTCCTTATCATTTTAGTGAGTCTTTAAAAAATAACATTCTACTTAACATTCCGGAAAAAACAGCCAATATCGATGAAGCAATTTATCTAGCAGTTATTAAAGAGGAGATTGATGAATTCGAAGATAAATTAGAAACAATTGTTGGTCCAAAAGGAGTTCGATTATCTGGTGGTCAAAAACAGAGATTAGCTGCTGCTCGAATGTTTGTTAGAGAACCAGAAATATTGGTATTTGATGATCTATCTAGTGCTCTTGATGTAGAAACCGAACACAAACTTTGGAAAAGATTATTCTCAACAGGTAGACCTGTTACATGTTTAGCAGTATCCCATAGACCAATGGCTCTAAAAAGAGCCGATAACATTATCGTGCTTAAAGATGGCAAAATCGAAAGTCAAGGTACTTTGAAAGAGTTACTAATAACCAGTGAAGAAATGAAGAAATTATGGGAAGGAGAAGTATAGAAATCCTTTCCTTTATTGCTTTTTATTAAATTAATTAATTCATCTAAACATAAGATAAATTTTTTTTGCTGTTTAAAACCACTGAAAAGAGCTTGTAAAAGGAATACAAAGCTATTAAATTCCAGTCACCCAATATATGATATAGGAGAGCTATAGCTTAAATGTCAGAAGTCTTAACCACATATACTAAATCAGTTAATATTGGAAAGAATATTCTGACAATGAGTGTTACCTGTGTGGATGAAAGGCTTGCACCTAGAGTTCATCATTTATCATTTAGATTACCTGGTGCAAACATAATGCCGCGAAAAAATGAACCATCATATCCTCTCGCAGCAGTTCTTTTCTTTTCAGCTACCGCTGATTTCTACAGTAAATCCAGAATAGTCATTGCTGATCATGGTCTACTAGGTGAGAAAGGATTTGTTAATTGTGGAATGGGTGGGATCAAAGAGCATCTTGAACGAATTAAAAAGAATCTTTTCGATCAAAAGAAATTAACAGAAGAAGAAATTGACATTTATCTTTCAAGAATTACTTTATACGATATTAACAACCTTGGTGGTATAGGGAAGCATGCTCAGTGGGAAGTTGAACGACTCAATAAAATATCACTACCCTTCGTTCCAACTGGATTATTAGGCAAAATTTTACCAAACGATTACGAGAAAGAATTAATACCAAATGAAAGGATGATTATAACTCAACCATATGTTAACCAAAGTGGTCTTCTAGCTAATATTGATGAAAAAGGGAATTCTTTTGATGGTAGCACGATAATCCAAACCGTTGCTGGCTTACCAAATGTTCAAGAGGATTATAGTTTAACTAATGGTTTGCTTTTATTCAATCATTTGAAGGGTGAAGCAGTTCGTGAAATAATTGTTTTAGAACCAGCTATGAATAGTTTGGATCAAACACCAATTCGAAGATTATTGCAGAAAACACAACAAACTATTGATCATACAGTTAAGCAACTAACACAAGAAATAGCTCGAGTTACAAATATTCCTTTTGATGAATGTTATCGGTATCTACTCAGTATAAAAAATAACACTAATATTTGCTTATATGGTTTAGAAGGAGAACAATTAAACAGAGCAAAGAAATTAGCAGAAGCAATTCAACTATCTAATTTGTTATCCAATAATATAACTATAAAATATGGTCTAACAGATGTGCAAGGAAAAATAAAGAAATTGTTTATTTTATAAAAAATAATTTGTATCTCTTATATTGGTGAATTTGACCTGAGTTGATTGTTAAATTGATAATCTAAAATAGAAGTTAATAAAAAAATCGAGAAACAAGATTGAAGTTATTCTCTTGTTTCTAAAATATTTTCTTGCCCAACTTTACTGCCAAAAACGATATTCTGGAATAATTTGATTAGGAGTGCGATATCCATTGAAGCTATTAATAATCCTTGTGTGGGGAAGATAGGAACAAGATAGCTAATTCCCCAGAATAGTGAAATGCTTGCCCAAGGGGGACTGAGAGGGAGTAACAAACCAGGAATTATACAAAGGATAACAACAATTGTTCCTACGGTTCGAGTTTTCATCTTAGCAAGACCGACCATGAGTAAGAAGAGGATTAAATAAAAAGTAAGTATCAAAGGATTAACATAAAACATTGTCCCCATGAATACTCCTAAGCCTTGCCCACCATTGAATTTTAACCAGATATTATAAATGTGACCTAAAACACAAAGAGCAGGACCAAGAATGCACATAAAAGAATGAGCAAAATTGGATCCATCACCAGCAACGAAATGATCTAAAGCGAAGATCTTATCGATAAGAACAATGGTTGCTGTGCCTTTAAGAAACTCAAGAAACATTATTGGTAAACCAATTGCTACTCCAAAGGATCGTACAGCATTAAAACCGCCAGGATTCTTGGTATTACGTTCTCGAATATCCATGCCCTTAATTAATCGCCCTAACAAAACAGGAAATGGGATAGAACCGAGTAGATAAGAGCCAATGCAAGCTAAAATAATCCATAAAATATCAATTGATGCCATAGATATCACATAGTTGGAAATTCATTGATCAAATACATTCAAACAATAATAAAGATTCTAGAATATTAATTTTCACCTTGAATATAATTAATAAGTTAAGATTAGATTTATTAAAAATTGATGCGTTTGTTTATCCTTAATTGATCCATTGAAGGGAAGATAAATTGACAGAAAACCTTACTTTGCAAGATCTCCTAGAAAAGAAAACCATAAAAGCATTTGTTTTTGATTTAGATGGAACATTGATTGATTCTCAAGCAGGGATTGTCAAAACAATAAATGAATTTCTACAAACAAAAGGCTATAACTTTGGGGAAGAAAAATTAGGAAAACTATTCGGTACACCACTTGAGAAGGTTTTTTGTATGCTTATACCTGGATTAACAGAAACTGAAGCATTCGAATATCTAAAAGAAATACGATTAATTTATGCTAAAAATCATACTGAAATAACTACTATTTTTCCTGGATCACTAGAATTATTGCAAGGATTGAAATCGAAAGGTTTCAAAGTAGCAGTAGCTTCAACTAAATATAAACCACTAGTGGTAGAAATACTAAATCATTTCAAATTAAACGAATATATTGATGTTGTTGTTTCAGGTTATGAAGTAGCAAATCATAAACCAGCACCTGATATCCTTATAGAAACAGCTAAGCGTTTGGATTTGAAACCAGATGATTGTGTTTACATAGGCGATAGTCCCTCAGATATTGAAGCCGGGAAAAAAGCAGGAACAGGAACAATAGCGGTGTTAACCGGATCACATTCAAAAGAAAAATTTGCTGAAATCAACCCTGATTTTATTATAGAAAGAATAGCTGATATAAAATTAGAGAAATAAAAAAAAGAAAATGAAGCTGAAATTAAAGAAATTTATTGACATATTATAGGCCGAATCTTATACCTTCATCATCATTTTTAATTTCATAATTGAGTGTTCTAACGCTATGAGCCATAGCAGCTATGATAAGACTAACAGAAACAACAAGGGAAAGAATGGCTAGAGCAAAGGAAATTATGATAGGAATTTCAAGTAGCCAATTAGTAAATCCCTTGACCATTATTAAAAGAGATGTTAAAGCAATAAACAAGATTGAGATAAAAGCACCAAGCATGGAGTTCTTGATCATTTTAGCTTCTTTTTCATATGCTTGAAGCATTCTTTCTGCTTTTTGTGCTTTCTCCTTATCACCTTGTTGATCATAAGTGATTTTCTGTTTCTGATAAGTATAGACAGCATCCTTTATCCTAGCATAGCGATTTTGAAACGTTAATGTAAGTAAACCAATTGCTGAAATAAAGATAATAGGCACAGTTGTTTGAGAGATAATTTGAATTACGTCCATAGCTTCAAGGAAATGCTTTTTGTGTTTTAAATTTTACTCGAATAGAGAGTTTTTCTTTGGATATTTTTAACTCAAATCTTTCTAGTAATTATTTTTTTACTGAAATAAAAAAGAAAAACTACTGTTAATATTGAGAACCATTTGTAACCAACTATCATTTCAGTGGATTCTTTGATTTCAAATTGTAAAATCTCTAATCCATCATTTTTATCAGCTACATAAACTAAATCATCAACAACAAACATATTCGTTGCGGATCCACCATCGTAATATTCTCCGACAACTTTTGGATCATTTAAGTCGCTTACATCTAGAACTTTCAAACCAATGGTATATTTACCAAGGAAAAGAAGATCATCAACATAAAAAGATCCAGTAGTTACACCATCACCACGATAACTACCAAGCTCCATAGGATGGTAGACATCACTAAAATTCATAATAATTAATCCATCCGACCAGCTAGAAAAAAAGACTAAGTCATCCTTATACTGAAGTGTTGCAGAACCATTTACTTCCCTACTATGAATGATTGGTATAGGATTAATTGAATCACTAATATTTAATGCTACTAATTGAGAATCATGATTGCTAAAGTAAACAGTAATAAAAGCAATTTCATCAACAATAGCTAAAGAATTAATATATTGTCCTTCAACATAGGAGCTAATCTTAGTGATATTAGCGGGATTAGTGATATTAAGAATCTCAAAACCTTTTCCGTAATTTGCTATAAAAGCTAAATCATCAACTATTTGAATATCAATAGTACTACCACCATCATCAAAAGAACCTAATTTTATAGGATTGGTGAGATTAGTGATATCAAAAACAATCATTCTTGATGAAAAGGTACCAATAAAGGCAAGATTGTCATCAATGAATAGAGAATAAGATTGGCTAACAATGGTATGGTTGATCAAAGTAGGATTGAAAGGGTCACTTACATTGATAATAAAGAATCCTGTATAATCATCAGTAACATAAGCAATATCATCAATTACCGTGACTTGAAATGCACTTACACCTGTTGGATAAGAACCCAGCTCTGTAAGAATTACTTGTCTATCTACCGCTTGAACATCAACTGTTGATTGAAATATAGCCACTAAAAGAACTGTCAAGATAAAATAAAATCTTTTTTCCCTTAAAATATTTTTATGAACCAAGACTTATTCACCAAAATATTGGTATAATCTATGTAAGAATTATATTAAAGTTTCAGACCAATCTTGAATAATTTATTTTACTATAGTAATAATAGAAACTGAGTAGAGAAGCTTATTTTAAAAATAATAAAAAATATGATGGATAAAGATAGGTGTTCCCAATATTATGGATACTATTGAATCAACTCCTCAAATTAAAGCACCATTGCGAAGCATTTCATGGATATTTTTTAAAATAGGTGTAACTGCTTTTGGCGGACCGGCAACAAGTATCTCAATGATGGAAGAAGAAGTAGTTCAGAAAAGGCAGTGGTTGACAAGAAAGTATTTTCTAGATCTAGTAGGAATAACTAATATTATACCAGGACCGAATGCTGTGGAAATGGCTCTTCATATTGGGTATCTTTTACGAGGTTGGTTAGGATTACTCATAGCTGGAATTTGCTTTATTTTTCCTGCTGTAGCAATTTCGTTAACATTAGCAATTATCTATATTCTTTTTAGTGCGCTACCACAAATAGAACCAATTTTATTTGGAATCAAACCAATCATTATTGCAATAATACTGGTAGCAGTTTTTAGATTAGGCAAAACAGCTGCAAAAAATTGGTTATTGGTGGTCATAGCTATTATGATATTGCCATTAGCTTATTTTTTTGATCAATATGTGGTAGTAATATTATTAGGAGGGGGAATGGTGGGAATGTTTGCGCTGCAGATAAAAGATAAAATAAAAGCTAAAAAAGAGGAGAAAAAAAAGGAAGCTGTTAAAATAGAAACAGAGCAATTAACACTACAAAACAAAAATACCTCAGAAACAAAAGAAGCAGATGAAGAACAAATAAATACTAGATTTATGATGGGTGAAAAAATCATTCCTTGGAAAAAATTAGTTATATATGGTATTCTAATGTTTGTGATTTGGGGAATATTAGCTTTAGTATTATGGTTGTTTAGCTACTTCTACCCAAATAAATTGCTCAAACTCAGCTTTTTCTTCTATGGTATTGGAAGCATTCTTTATGGTAGTGGATATGTATTGATAGCTTATATGAGAGGAGGATTGGTTTTACAAAATGGTTGGTTAACAGAACAGCAATTATTCGATGCAATAGCAATAGGACAATTTACTCCAGGGCCACTTTCATCAACTGTAACTGTGGTAGGCTATATGGTAGGTTATAGTGTAGGGGGAGTGGGATGGGGACTAGCAGGGGCAGCAGTAGCAACAATAGCTTTTTACATACCTTCAGTATTGATTGTCGTTTTTATCAATCCAATTGTAAGTCGATTACGAAGATCCTCTTGGACAGCTGCTTTTCTTGATGCTGTGAATATCAGTTCAATAGCAGTGATGTTAGTAACAACTTATTATCTAGGCGAAGGATTCTTTAAAGGATTGAATGTTTGGAGCATAGTGGTTGCAGCATTATTATTGGTTGGTTCATTATTCATTCTTTTGAAATGGAAGAAGGTCAATTCAGCTATATTGGTGCTAGCAGGAGCAGTAATCGGAGGATTATTGAAATATTTCGTTCTATAAGTAATAACTGATTAAGTGAATATTTTTTATAATTTTACTATCACTAATACTGATTTAATAGACTATTTTTATGAGAAGGATTTTTAACAGTAAATTAATATTTGCTAGTAAATATAAATAAAAGAAGGTAACAGAAATGAGCGATAAAGATTATCAAAGCACTTACCAATCATTACTATTCTATTCCATAGGTGGATTGTGGGGATATGCTATCATGCGGTTGATCGATTCGAACAAAGAGGAAAAGGTTCGCTTAGCTAAATGTAAAAAAACGGAGAGCTTTCCAGCTACGAGCAAATACACCTGGGAAGAAATACCTGTTGAACACGTAACAAATCTCAGTCAAGTACAAAAGATAAACTTCAAACCAACAGATAATTTTCAATTATTAGCAGAAAAAATCATTGAAGAGTTGGCAAAAGTAAAAATTGTTGAGAAAACTGGAAAGAAATCAACCAAAGAAGAAACTGAGGAACCTTAAAAACTACTTTAAAGGTTCCCACCTACTTCTCATTCTTATACTATACCATTTTTCCAATCAACCTAGTAGCTCAATAAAGGAAGTTTTCCCCAGTTTATGAGCTAATGCTTGAAGCATTATTTTAATTTCATCGGACCTAATTTTTTCGCTAATCAATGTTTTATATAAAGAGATGGCCAGATTGGTACTGGTAGCGTCATTTAAATCAATAAGTGCAGCAATACTAAACAACCTTTGAAAATAATTCTCAGGGGAATTATTGTTTGATTCATCTTTCAATGAAAGATTAGCCATTGTTTTTAAAGCAGAAATATCCTTGCTATTTAATAGATTACCTACTTTTTTATAGGCGCTCTCCGCTCCAGAGCGAGTAATAGAATAGAAATACCGGAAACCAAAGAAGATAAGGAAAGGCATAGGAATTAAAATTATTAACGCATAGGGACCAACAGTTGCAATTAAGATAATAATAACAAAAAAGAGTGTAAAACCAGAAATCAATAAAGCTAATCCAATAGTTTTTATCCGTTTAGCACGACTGGAGAGTATTTCAAAAATAGACTCAGATACAACTGGAGAGGATTCTTGATTTTGAATCACCGTGGGACTCATGTGATCTTTTCACCTTATTAAAAATTCACTACTAAAGATAATCAAACTCTATCGAGGATATTTAAGTTTATTAATATTTAGCAGAAATGTACTATGATAAAATGAGCAGTCATTACGGAATATTAACTGGACTAGCGAGAGTGTTTTTCTTTTCATTAAAATAAAGGACATAATTTTTTCCTAAAATCTTTTCTATTCTAGGATAATATTCAGGATTTCGCTCTTTTAACCAACGAAGAGCATGTTTCATGGTCCAAACAAGACGATAATTTTCCTTTCCTAATTCTTTCTCGGATTTTGATGCTAGATCTTCTGTTACTACAATATTTGCTTTTAAAATCCAACTTTCAAGAATGCCTAAGATCTTTTCAGGCATATATTTTGTAAGATCTTTCAAATTATTACCAACGGACTTTCTAACATAAACAGAAGGGTCAGCTTTTACTCGAGACATTAGATCAATAATACAATCATTTTTTGTTGGATCACGAAGCCATTTACTTTCAGCTAAAGGTCTTAAACTTTCAATGGCAGTCCTTCGAAGATTTTCATTAGATGATTCAAGCCATTTGTGAAAGATCTTTAGAACTTGTTCGGGATATTTTGAGAAGGCTAGTCTTACAGGATAAGGACACATTTCTCTAACTTCCCAAAAAGGATGGTTGATCCAGAGTGTGATTTGGTTCAATGTTTGATACATATTTGATTCGGAAAAACAACTATATTCACCCATAAGAGCAAGAGCATAATTGATCATATGATTGTCTCGAGAAGGATCTGGAAAATTAAAGATATTAGTGATAATAGTAAAGGAAGATTTTTGTTGATATTTAAGCAAAATATCAATAGAGAATTTTGCTACAGTTTGAGCAATAAAAACACTACCTTTTCCTATACGATCTTTCTGTGGAATGAGATTATATTCTTGTACCAAAAATTGTTTAATTTTTGAAGAATCATTTAGCATATCAATTCTTTGCCAAATACCTGTTTCTTCCCAATAAGCTTGAACTCTATCCTTAATTTTCATTTTAGTACTAATTGAAGACATGAAAATCATCCAAGTAAAATATTTGCTGTTATATCAAATCACTAGAAGTAAAAAGCACTAATAATATTTCCCTACATTTCTTACCAATATCATAATATGAATCCTTTAACTTGATCTCTGCATTTCAATCAATTCACATGAAATATTGGCAATTAATAATTTTTATTTGACTCTAATGAATCGTCATTAGTTGTTTCATGAACATTTCTTTAAATGAACCATCTTAAATTTTTCTTAGATAAATCTGTTTTGTTCTAGATTCTGCTTTTATCTGGTTATAAACTGTACAATTTAGAAAATTGCAATTAATTGTAATAATAATTATAGAAGAAATTCACTTCTCTTTTCTGGGATTATCAATTAGCACAAAATTCCTATTTTTCAATTTTATCAGCTTATCTAAACCACCATTTCTATCAGTAATGAGATTAGATATTAAATTCAATTCTTCAAGATTGACAAGTGTAT
>Ga0307380_10000194_pt1 | contig 104117 bp, 95 predicted proteins | sample UN3MG_FD_202239 | JGI IMG/M metagenome (GOLD analysis project Ga0307380, IMG submission 202239) | Soil microbial communities from Risofladan, Vaasa, Finland - UN-3 | ecosystem: Environmental > Terrestrial > Soil > Coastal area > Acid sulfate soil | place: Finland: Risofladan, Vaasa | collected...
TTCTCCCTCCCGTCACTTTCAGGTGAGCGGATCTCCCTGAGCCAGTACCGGGGCAAAAACAACGTAGTGCTCTCCTTTGTGCCTGCTGCCTGGACACCGGTCTGCTCGGATCAGTGGCCCGGCTATAACATCGTGGAGGATCTCTTTAAGAAACACGATACCATCCTCCTGGGCATTACCGTGGATAATATCCCTACGCTCTATGCCTGGACCAATCAGATGGGAGCGCTCTGGTTTCCCGTGCTCTCCGATTTCTGGCCCCACGGGGCGGTGGCCGACACGTACGGGGTATTGCGCTCCGATGGGACGGCAGAGCGGGCGCTCTTTGTCATCGATAAGAAGGGGATCATTCGCTTTATCAAGGTCAATGATATCAATCAAAGACCCAAGCTCGAGGATCTGGTCAAGGCCCTTGAGGGGTTGGGGGGATAGACAGAGTTTTAAGAGGGGCTTTTCAACCCGGCAAGAAGAGGGTAATTCCTTTCAGCCGCGAGCCAGCTTTCCGTCGTCAGCGGCACTTAATTTTCCGAAAGGACAGGATAATCTTCTTTCGAATTAGAGTAAAACTGCACCGATGAATTTGTGGATTGTACTTCAAAGTGCGGTTTCGTGAGAACTTGACCATGAACCGGTGAGCAAACGATGAACCACCTACGATATGTCTTGCCCCTGGTGATAATTAGCTTGGTATTCGAGACTCCTTCGAATACCCCTGGCCAGCCTGTCGCGCTTGGTTACGGAGCCCGCTGTCCCGAGGCTACTGTTATGGCCAAAACGGGAATCATTCTTTCCTCCGTCATTTCAGGTGTCCTTGGCTACGTCTGGCTCAGGTTCGTGTCGGGAAAACCCGAAAAGCGTGAAGGCTGAAGGGGAATTCTGCAAGAGGAAGGCGTCAACCGGAATAGGCGTTTCGGGACGCAAAGACCTGAAGATGCGAATCGAGCTGAAACCAGCAATCAGAACGGCCAGATCATTGGTATGAGCAACACCGCCACTGCCCAGAATATCAGATTTAGCGGTCCCCCTACGCGCGTGTAATCGGTAAATTGGTAACCTCCCGGGGCATAGACCATAGTATTTGTCTGATACCCTACCGGGGTTGCAAAGCTTGTCGAGGCGGCAAAGGTAATCGCCACCAGAAAGGGCCGGGCGCTCACATGCATTGATGCGGCGAGGGAGAATGCAATAGGCGCGAGTATCACGGCAGACGCATTGTTTGACATGACCTCGGTGAGAATGGCGGTAAATAGATACAGTGCCGCCAGAACCATGAGGGGCCCCAAATCCGCAAAGGGCGCCAAGACAGACTCAGCCAGCCACCGGGCAGCCCCGCTTTGCTCCAGGGCCAGCCCCAGCGGAATAATCCCGCCCAACAAGAAAACTACTTTCCAGTCAATGGCATCGTAGGCTTCCTCTATGGCGAGACAGCGACTGACAACCATTCCGACTGCGCCCATTAATGCGGCTGCAAGTATGGGAACAATCTTGAGGGCAGCCAAGGTGAGCACTGCCAGGAATATGAGGAGCGCAGTAACGGCTCGATCCTTGCGGAGGTACAGATCGGTCAACTCGTTAGTCACGATCACTCCGCTGGCCTTCATAAGGCGAGGTACATCTTTATTGCTCACCTGCAAGAGCAAGGAATCTCCTCCATAGAGGCGGATATCCCTTAATCGACCACGTAAGATCCTGCCGCGCCGCTGAACGGCAAGCACCACCGATCGATACCGGCGAATAAAACCCGAGCTCCGTAAGGTACGCCCGACCAGACTCGACCGTGGTGGAATCAAGACCTCAACCAGCCTCACCTCATGAGAGCTCAACTCCTGATCGTCCATGGTAACATGGGCCTGGATACCTAGGCCCAGCTTTTCCTTTATGCTGATGAGTTTATCTACATTCCCGTGGATCAAGAGGATGTCGCCCTCTCTGATTATTGTTTTCGAAGGCCGGGACATGGCTTTTTCGCCACGGATTATCTTGATCAGTTCTACCTTTGTGCCACGGGAGGCTCTTCTCTTATCCCACGTTTGACCAATAAGCGGGGACTGGTCAGCAACGCTCAGCTCAGCTAAGTAGTCGGCCAGCCGATACTTATCTACCTGTTCGGTTGCCACCTTACGTTTTGGCAACAGCCGCCTTCCGATAAGGATGAAGTATAAGATACCGGTCACAGACATGGCCATTCCCAGGGGTGCAAACTCGAAAAGCCCAAAAGCCCGCAGGCCCTTGGATACGCCGATTGAATTGACCAGGATATTGGTAGAGGTACCGATCAGGGTGCATACGCCTCCGAACTGACTTGCGAAGGAGAGCGGCATCAACACATGGGACGGAGACACTCCCCGTTTCATCGCCAACACCGTTGCAACGGGGATGAAGATGGCTACGGTTGCAGTGTTGACCAAAAAGGCCGAAAGAAATGCGACTGCAATGCACAGCACTACGATCAGCCGCATCTCGCCTTTCCCGGCCAATCTGTTCAGCTGGCGGGATAACCACTCAACCAAACCGGTGCGCACTAACCCTGCGCTCAATACGAACATCGCCGTTACCGTGGCTGTGGCCGGGCTTGCAAAACCGTACAGCGCCTGATTCGGGTCGATCAACCCGAGCACGATCAACGAGACCAGCACGCATAAGGCGATCACATCGACCCCAAGCTTTCCGGTGACGAACAAACCCATCGCAGCGACTACAACTGCGAGGGCCAGCAGGGAACTTACCTCAGGCATAGGCAATCCTTCAATCTCGCAGACCTATCAAAATGGGTTTCAGCTCGTGTTTTCCCTTGCCAGCGGCTTTGATCCGCCGTCTTGCAAGCTCCTCAGGGAATAGGTCTCTGGAGTTGTTCCAGCAATCAAGATTCATCGGCTACGTCCTTGTCCTCGCTCAGGCCTTCACCTCTTGTTTTTGAGTCACCTGGCAACGCTTGGATCTGGCTAGGCTCCCGGATCTCGGCCCGCACCTTTGGAAGGCCGTCCGGATAGTTCTTTTGAATGAATTCGATCAGTTTCTCCCTCACCTCACAGCGAAGGTTCCAGGCGCTGGAGGCATCGGAAGCGCTCATGAGTGCCCTCAACTCCACCGCACGATCAGTGCTGTTGGTAACCTGGAGACCCCAGGCGGTGCCATTCCAATAACTTGAGCCCTTGAGGATCCTGTGGAGTTCTTCCCTGATCGGTTGAACCGGTACCATATAATCAACATAAAGAAACACCGTGCCCAGAATATCGGCCGTCACCCGCGTCCAATTCTGGAAAGGCTTCTCAATGAAATAGCTTATTGGCAAGACCAATCGGCGCAGGTCCCAGATCCGAACCACAACATAAGTGAATGTTATCTCCTCGATTCGGCCCCATTCATTCTCCACAATCACCACATCATCGAGCCGGATAGGTTGAGTGATTGCGATTTGCAGCCCGGCCAAAATGGTGCCAATAGTGCGTTGAGCAGACAGCCCCACCACAATACCTACAATACCGGCAGAGGCTAAGATGCCGGTTCCCAACTGGCGGACCTTTTCAAAGGTGAGCAGCATGGTAGCCAGGGCTAGAATGCACACAACGACGATAACGATTCTCTTGAAGACCTGAAGTTGGGTGTAAATCTTTCTGGCCTGAAGATTGTCTTTCTCATCGATTCTATAGCGGCTCAGTACGATATCGTCCAGCACATAGGTCGTTCGAACGATCAACCAGGCGATCGATGCGATGATACCCAGACTCACGAGATGCCTCAGCACGGCCAGGGTTTTTGGCGAGACAATCAAAGCCGGCAAAAGCAGACTGACAATGAGAAGGGGGATGAGCACCTGCGAGGGCCTGCGGAAGTTTTTGATAAAGGAATCATCAACGGTTGTCTGGGTCCGTCGAGCGATGCGTTCAATAGCACAAGACAGGAGATAGTGAACAACAAGACCAATGATCACGGCTCCGACCAGAAGACCCAAGGCCAAAGCCAGTGTTTCCCAATTCTCCAATGCCTCTTTCATGATACAGCCCCAAACAAAATCAAATGTAATTTCATGATTCGAGCATACCGCCAAACCAATCTAGTGACCACCCTTATGAGGGATTCTCACCTCTTTTCAGCTGGTTACTCGGTGCTACTCCCTCTGCAAAGTAGGCTGCATAGTTGCCTGTGATCTTAGCCATTTCATGCTTTGCCTTACTCTAAAACTACCACCATTTGGTGGGCAACCGGTATGTTTGATGACTTCGCGGAAGCTTATGACTAGAGCCCGGCCTTTTCCATCCACCACAACAAAACCACTAACAGAAGAACAGCGGGAACGACAATTGCCCACGAATTAGCCTTGAGCAATTGGGGCAGCGTAAGTTGACCAAAATCGCCCTTGTGTAGAATTGAACCCTCGAGCTTTGGATACATGGCCGCGAATAGCCCCGCGCCGATCAAAATGCCCACGACGCCGCCTACCAGCGCGCTCAGGTAACCTTGACCGACGGCCCCGGCAATCGTACCGGGACAGTAACCAAGGGTACCAAAGCCCACGCCGAAGATGAGACCGCCAATCACTGAAGCACCAAAGGAGCCTGGTTTTGGATGGAGCTGGGCTAACCCGAGTGTTTTGAGAAGGTAAATCCCCGGCATCCCGGTTACAACAGCGGCGAGCATTACCTTAACGACGGTGAAATCATCCAAGAGCAATTGCCCTATTATGACATCGTAATTGGTCACACCCCCTTTCTGAAGGAGGAATCCGAACACGATACCCATCCCAAGCCCGAGCAACAGTTGGGGGCCTTTTTTCGAATGAAAGGTCGTGAGCATGCGTGCTCGCCTCCCTTAACTCACCAGAATGCGGAAAATAAGTTTTGCTGTTGCTATCCCGCCGATGAAGAAACAAATAGCTGCCAGCCAGCTGCTGACTGATAGCTGAAGGGTTCCGCTGATTCCATGCCCACTGGTACAGCCTCCTGCCCACCGGGCGCCGAATCCCATCAGCATCCCGCCAACCAACGCCATAATAACCCTTGGCAATGGCTCGTGGCCGAATGTTACCGCCCACGTGCCGGGAACCCAACGCAGGTGAAATTCCCCTGAAAGCTGCGCCGAAAGAAATGAGCCGATTGCAATTCCCAACACAAGCATCCACTCCCAATCGACGGTCGGGGGAAACTCCCTATAGTAGGGCTTCTCCATTACCTTGCTGCCGCGAAAGAGCCGCTCGATCATCCCGCTCGTTCGGGCGAAGGCAGTGGAGCACCCGATAGGTTTATCGGATAGCAGAAAGGTAAACCAGCTAAGCACACCTATTCCGGCTCCTGCGACATAGGGGGACCACTGTTTCATGCTAAGCCATTCCATCTCTTCACCCTTTTCTGAACATGCATGCAGCGATTTCCTTCAGGAATTTGGCTGCCACCATTGCCGTGATCCCGAGTGGATCTCTGAAATCAAAGCTCATATCAGGCACAAAGCTACTCATCTCCACGATCTCTACCCCAAATCGCTCCGCCTGTGAACGTTGATGGGGGTTCACCCTCCTGACACCGACCTTTGCAATCCAGCCCGCCATACTTTTGAGCCGCTCATTTTGACCATTATATCGCACGTGAAATGCTGCAGCCTTTTATGGTTCTTTTTTTTCTCGGTCGGCAATGGGCCATTCCCCTCGCTCTTTGAGGACATCCCGATACACCTCAAGCGCTTCATTAACGGCCGGCATACCAGCATAGGGGGCAACCTGAAAGAAGACCTCCGCCAGTTTCCTGGGGTCACACCCAACGTTCAAGGCTGCATTGACGTGAAGGCGCAGTTCATCCCTTGCACGGATGGCTGCGAGCATGGCACATGCGACCATCTGTCTCTCAGGCAAGGAGAGAACGGTTCGTGAGTAAAGGTTACCCGTTATGAACTTTGAAAAATCATTGGCAAGATCCCGATCAAATTCCTTCCACATCAGATAAGGGGGGTCCATTTTGATGCCCTTACCAAAGAGCTTGTTGGCCGTCTCTTGTGTTTTCTTTTTAATCGCTTCTTCACTGATCATACATTCCCTCCTGCGTTTTCTCTACCTTCAGACCTCCTATGTTTCGATTCCGTCAAATCCAGCTGGGAACGACTCAACGTAATAAGCTGGCCACTGGCGGAGACGATTATCCGGCCAACTGCGGCCAGGTATTGATTGTCATGCCCTCTCCCGAAGAGACTCTCATCCCACCGGGACGGACCGGGCATAGGAAGGCAAATTAGCGCCACTTACCATCACCAGGACCACGTCCTTTTCCGTCTGGCCCCTGCCTGCCACCACCATTTAGCAAACTTTGTTGGATGGTGTCAAACGGGGAGCTCTCACAGAGAATTCTGCATATCGGCTGGCTGCCTTCTGTTGTGGGAGAGAGGGGCTTCAAGGGCAGATGAATCGCTAACCACTTCAACGCTCCCCTGTGAGGATGACTTGTTTTAAGCTTTCTGCATTTTTTAGAGTCTTTTCACCCGCACCATGTTCGTGCTGCCAGCAACCCCCACAGGGTGGCCTGCCGTCATTATCACTAGATCATCCCGCGATACGTATCCGGTTTTCAGCGCATGCCGGGCAGAACTTTCGATCATATCGTCTGTATCGGTAGGTTCAGGCACAACGCGGGGCAGGCATCCCCAGAATAGGGTTAATCTCCGAACCACACTTGCGTCCGGAGAAAGTGCAATAATGGGCTGCCGAGGCCTGAACCGGGAGATATGCATAGCCGTTTTTCCTGAGCGCGTGGGAGCGACAACGGCAGAGGCATCAAGATGATTAGCCAGGACGCAGGCGGCATGGGCCACTGAATCTGGGATCTCCTTTCTTGGCATGAGCTGCAGATATCTTTCGTGGGAAAAGGTGCTTTCAGCGCTTCTGATAATACGAGCCATAAACTCAACAGCCTGGACAGGATAGTCCCCGATGGCCGTTTCTTCAGAGAGCATGACCGCATCTGTACCATCTAGCACCGCATTGGCCACATCTGCTGCCTCAGCTCTGGTGGGGCGAGGCGCGTTGACCATTGAGCGCAGCATTTGCGTGGCAGTGATAACCGGCTTTCCTGCAGTATTGGCCTTATGGATGAGCATCTTTTGGATAACCGGTACATCCTCAAGGGGTATCTCTACTCCCAGGTCACCCCGTGCTACCATGATACCATCGGCTGCCTCAATAATCTCGTCGATAGAATCGAGGGCCTCATGGCGCTCAATCTTTGCGATGACGGGGGTATCGCCCTTTCGCCGGCGGATAAATTCTTTTACCTCCAGGACCTCATCTGCCGTTCTGACAAAGGACTGGGCCACGAAATCTACGCCATGTTCCAGTCCGAAAATGAGGTCCTTCCGGTCGACATCCGTAAAGGCAGCTGCCCGTATGGTTCTGGTGGGAAGGTTAAGACCTTTATGGGATGTCAGCAGACCGCCCGTCACAACCTTGCAGGAGACCTCGTAGTGGTTTTTGCTCTCGACAATGAGCTCTATTGACCCATCCGCAAGGAGAATCCGATCGCCGGGGTCGACTTCATCGGGGAGGCTTGGATAGGAAACCGGTACCCGTTCATGAGTTCCCCTTACATTGGATGTGGTAAGCGTAAAGCTCTGCCCGACCTCGAGCCTTATCCCTGGTTTGGGGACTTCTCCTACCCGGATCTTCGTCCCGGCAAGGTCTTGTAGTATGGCGACGGGGCGGTCTAACTCCTCGGAAACGCTTCGAATCACCTGAATCTTTTCCCTGTGCTCCCGGTGGCTTCCGTGAGAGAAATTCAGCCGGGCAACGTTCATGCCATGTTCCACCAACGCCCGGATGATCTCAGCGGATTCGCTCGCTGGGCCGATAGTGCAGACGATCTTGGTGTGGCGCAATTCCGTGTTCTCCCTTTGACTTGACCGTCTTAGCTCATTATGCGTGTGTGCCATGTGTGTTTAATCTCTTTACGTTTCTTTTCATAATACATTGTATCAGCATCCCAACTGAGCGGCATTCATTACATGTCCTCGGCCGTTCAGAAAGAACTATCCGTCACAGGGGTGAGGAAGGATGTTTCCTCCAAATGGGATACAGATTAAGACTATGGCGACTTTCCAGAAGGCAGCTAGGTAGCACGATGGCTGGAATACTAGTGAGGCCGGCTAGGCAGCACACAAACCAGGATTTATCAGCCTCTCTGACTGGGAGCAACCCATGAGACGTTGAGGTTGTGGCTTCACCATAGAGGGTGTCACAACCCTTTCGCCGAACTCAGGATTGGTTTTGTGCCATGGCCTTCAATTCTTCTTCGAACTCACTGAAAAATTTGTCCTTCTCTTTCCAGTCCGGACCGAAGCGTTTGTTAAAGTAACCGCCAAGCTTATCAAAGACCTTCTGCCAAACCGGCTTACCTCCGCCTAACACCACATCCTCGAGGAATGGCCGGAGTTCTGTGATCTTATCCTTGGGCATGAAAGAGACGGCGCCGAGTTTTATGGATTTTTTCAGTGCTTCAGGGGTCAGGGCATGAGCAGTAAGCATTACGGTAGGGAATCCTCTGTAAACAGAGCTTTTCAGAAGCTCAAACCCATTTACTCCCATAATATCCAGGATAACAATGTCGAAGGTGTAGCTTACGAGGTATTGAAGGGCAGTATCATAGTCGGCGGCTTTACGGACCAGGCACATGTTGAGTTCTTCCTCAACGATGTCGAGAATATCGGGTTCGTCATCAACTACCAGAACGACCTTATCCTTTAAGGGGCTGTCTGAACTCATCGCTCTCTATTCCTCCTTTCTCTGACTCTTGGGTGTCTTTCGAGCCAGAAGGAACTCAGAGTCATCTTCCGGCCGGGACAAATGAAGCTCCCTGCAGTAAACTGCAGGGTATTCTGGCGAAGGCGAATAAAAGGTTCAGAATCATGGGCCTCTTCAGCCGTGAACAGTTAGATCCCTACCAGAGGTCATTTCTCCGGCATATGCTCAGGGGAGTTAAAGGCTGACATCCAATGGATCCGGGGATCTTTTCACGGAGTAATCTCATGATTGAGGTTACCGGTTGAAAGGAAAATACTTTATCAATACAAGCATCAAAATGCCATCAAGTCAACAAAAAACTGGTAACCTGACCAGTTTGGTTTGTGATCGCTCTCGGGGAATACGTACTGAACCACTCCTCGAGACTCGGCCTTGATATCCCATTGCCCTCCCATGCCCTTTGGTTTTATAAGAGATCCCGGGAACCTATTTGTAGAAGCCAGTCCTATCAAGAAACCGGGGTCGATTGTTCCGAGTCGGAGAAAAAAACTTACCGAAATAAGAAGAAAATGATATAAGGGCTTCCGCCTCCTCCTTTGACTATAGGGTGAGTCGCAGTCATTTTCACGGAAAGGCAATGAAATTGATACGATATCAGCAAACAAAGACGTATCTGGCCCTCTGTGCGGCGATGGTCTTCTGGGGGCTTTCCTTTGTGGCCACTAAGATAGCCCTTGAGGGCTTTTCGACCTTCACTTTGATCTTCGGCCGCTTTGCATTGGCCTCCTGTCTGTTCGCAGGCATTCTGGCCTATCGTGGTTTCCCGTCCTTTAACAGAAGAGAGCACGGCAGGGTGTTTCTTGTCGCCTTGTTTGACCCAGGCCTGTATTTCATTTTCGAAACCGTTGGCTTGCAACATACCACAGCCCCGAAAGCAGCGTTGATCATCGCCACCATACCGGTGGCTGTGACAATCCTCGCAGCCTTCCTTCTGCGCGAACGCCCAAGCCCCATACACCTCCTTGGCGTCGGGTTATCCCTCGCAGGTATCGCGGTCCTGGTTGCTGGTGACCCGCAATTGAATTGGAAACTTGGTGGGCCCATCATCGGCGATCTCCTCATCTTCGGGGCAGTGATATCAGCGGCACTCTATATCGTGAATGCTCGGAATTTGGGCCGAAACCGTTCGGCCCTCGAGATCACCAGCGTTCAGGTCATCTATGGGGCCATCTTCTATACACCGGCATTCTTTTGGGAGTTACCGTTAATGGACTGGTCAGAAGTCAGTGGTCACTCTGTGGGAGCCTTCATCTATCTCACCCTGTTTGCCACAATCGGGGCCTTTCTCTGCTACAATTATGCCCTAGCCAAGGTACCCGCCTCCCGAGCCGCCGTTTTCATCAACGGCATACCGGTTGTGACTGCCGCGGCTTCGTGGTTACTACTCGGTGAGAAACTCACCTTGATTCAAGCCGGGGGCGGTGTTCTGGTGCTATTCGCAGTTTTTGTTACCAATTTCCCTACGTTGTGGGGAGCACCTAAGAATTGGGTGGGCCTCTTACTGAATTCCAGGGCTCGTGGGGTACGGGATAGCAGCATCCTTTCTTGATGTCTCTGGGGACATTGAGCGGGGGTGAACTCCAAGGCTTTTTCGTTTGACACAGGATCGCCTTTCTCCTAAACTTGCGCTGATCTCCTAAGAAACTCACTATAGAAAAGAGCATGGAGATGTCTTTTTTTGCTCTGCCCTCTTAACAAGGCCCCGTACAGGGCCGTTTCAAACCGACGCACCGCCCCATAAGCCTTAGCACTAAGGTACCAGCCTGTGTGCGCCGTTTTGAAACGCCCACTCCTCTGAACGATGGGAGGCCTGCCCTGGCGCTCAGCTTCCGGAGTGTTGTATGGATACGAGAGTATCTCACATCTCAGTTCTCCTTACTCATGCCTTATGAGCCAGGTCTGGGCCAGGGACAGAGTCAAAAAAAGACATCTCCATGCTCAACAGAGCGTTTTTTTCATATATAACCCTGAAGCGAAGCGTCGGGGTCATGTGCTAAAATAGGGTTACGGCTAGCGTGAAATCTCCAAGGCCAGTAGGAATATGACGGCTGAATTCGCTTACCCACTGTCCTCATATCACGAACCTTTTATCAGCGTGTGGTCCTGATTCAGCAACAAAAAGGATATCCCAGCCCTCATGCTCACGGCCCACGCCATATCAAAGGCAGAGGACATCATCTCTCTCAAAGGGACGGTTTGGTATTCGTCAAAGGCAGCTTGACCATGAATTCTGCCCCTTTCCCTTGATCGCTTTCAAGACGCAACTCGCCTCCCATATCCTCCACCAAAACCATTACTCCAGCAAGACCCAGCCCATGACCCCTGACCGAGTAAGACCCCGTGGGGTCCATCTGAAAATAACTCTGAAAAATCTTCTTATGATGCGTTAAAGGTATGCCCTCTCCATCATCCTTCACGGAAAAAAGGAGGCAGTCATGTCGTTTGTCGACCCTCAACTCCACTCGGCTCTTCCGATACTTGAGGGCATTATTCAAGAGATTCCTGAGGATCTGTTTTATCTTCGCCTCATCCAGGGAGAACTCCTGACACCAGAGACCTTCATCTATCGTGAGCGTGACCCCGTTTTCCTGTAACGCCCCTTTCAGTTGCTCCAAGCCAGTGCATATCTTTATCTTGTCTGATGTCTGGTGATCAACTAAATCGAAGATCTCCACGAGAGCCCCTTCGATGAGATCCGAAACCCTTAACTGCGTTACGTTGATCACCCCCTCTTTGGATCTCTCCAGCTCCAATGAATCGTTCACCAGTGCCTGAATGACCCTGGTATTCCTTAACGTTCTCAGCAACACCTTTTCCTGTTTTTCCGTAAGAGGACCATATCTATCCAGCTTTCCCAGCAGCGATGTGATTCCCGCTTCAATAACTGCCAAAGGGACCTTGAGATCATGTATCAGGAGCTGGAGGCTGATCTTTTCTCGTTCCATATGGGAATATCTTCCTATCCCTGATGGTTATACATTGAACCCGCTCTTGAGAGAGGCTTTTTTCTCATTGCGGGTGTGCCCTTAGGCGATTCAGTCTTGTCAAAGGGGAATATAGCAAGTCCATCTAAAAAAATCAAACGCAGGAATCATGCCGTATACGCATTATTGGTTGAGGGTCTCGAGCGTGCCGATGCATTCCACTTGTCTATTCGTCAGGGGAACGCACAGGATGTTTCTGGTTCGAAAACCTGATTTCTTGTCTATCTTCGAATAGAAACGAGGATCGCTATAAGCATCATTGATTACCAACGGCGTCTTGTTTTGAAAAACCCAACCGGACACGCCATAGTCAGCAGGTATGCGGATTTCATTCTTTTTCATGTCCGTTGACACCAGGGACCACAGCTCATTGCACCTATCGTCATATCGCAATACCGAACTCCTTTCAGTGCCCATGATCTGATTGGTTTGATCCATGATCACTTCGAACAGAACATCCATGTTAATCTCCGAAGTTATGGTCTGGCCGACCTGGAAGAGTTGGTTATGCTTGCGGACATGATCCCTGAGTTGCCGGTCGTCTTTTCTGCGACCAACCGTCCGGTGCTCTACGTAGCGCCGACCTGCGTTGCCCATACCGATCATCTCCTAGGGTTAGAGGCTTAAAAGGTGACGGGTGCCGAGACCCCTGATCTCGTTACCGTCACACATGGAGACCGCATGAGGCACATGTAAAGGCCTCTTGATTCTCTCAAGCAGCCACCGGTGAAGTGCCTACTATTCAAAGCCCTATGATGGCAGGCGTATAGGACCATGATACGATTTTCGAGTCAACAAAAATCATGCGACGGGCAGGGGCTGCTTTGAGACGAACGTTGTGACTTCTCCCTATCAGTCAACCGTTTGGAGAGGCCGGGACATGAAGCCAGAAAATCCTTGTGCCTCAGCCTTGATCTCCCAAATTTTCAAAATTTCAGTATTGACTGAATGTTCAGAATATACTATATTTTATTTTTTAATGAGAGGAAAGCCATACCATAGATTAAGTGAGTGGAACTGAGATGAAGCAATTCATAGAAGACGCAGGCATATGCTACGAGGAGATGGGGTTACCTCGCATGGCTGGCCGAATCTTTGGCTGGCTTCTGGTATGTGAACCGCCGCATCAGTGCGCGGAGGAGCTGGCGAGCGTTGTCGGGGCCAGCAAGGGATCTATTAGTTCTATGACGCGACTGCTCGTCCAATTCGGTCTGATTGAGCGCATGGGCCTTCCTGGAAAGCGAGGCATCTACTACCGCGTAAAACCCGGTGCCTGGTCAGAGCACGCAAAAGCCCGATTATCGCACCTGGGTGCGGTGCGGGAACTAGCTGAACGGGGTTTGGACCTTTTAGCGAGGAACGACCCGGAATCCCGCCAACGGCTAAAAGAACTCCGAGATTTCCACGCATTTCTCGAGAGGGAGATTCCCGCCCTGCTGGACCGCTACGATCGGCAACGCAGTCAAAGCAGATAACGTACCCTGGCTCGGTTGAGTACGGCGGTTAGGACCGGCATCCATTTCCCGAACGACCCCATACCTGTCCGAATTCATCCGAGCGCGGGCCTGTTTTTCTTATGACAGTGCAAGATCAAATAAGATTGACAAGGAGATTTTCGTGAAAAGGGCATTGGCTATACTGCTCGTTTTGTTCGTGTCATTTCTAGTCTCATGTGAAAAAAGGCAGAAGGAGCCTGCCGCTGAAAAGCCCATTCTCGTTGAGGTCACCGCGGTCACACAAGGTGACGTCTCGAACGAAATCAGGTTTACCGGAAGTGTGGAGGCAAATACGGAGATTAAGGTCTATCCGAAAATAAGCGCCATTATCCAGGAGATGAAGGTCAGTCTCGGGGATACGATCAAGAAAGACGGGCTCATAGCCGTTCTGGAATCGGACGAGTTACGAGCTCAGGTGGCGCAAGCACAGGCTGCGCTGGAGGTGGTGCAGGCAAAATGGGCTCAGATGAACGTGGGGGCCAGGTCCGAGGAGATCGCCCAGGCAGAGGATCTGGTGGCAAAGGCCACGGCAAACCTCAAGAATGCCGAACATAATTACCAGCGCATGAAAGTGCTTTTTGAGCGAGGCACTGTTGCAAACCGCCAGTTTGAGTCGGCGGAGTTGGAATATGCCGTGGCCAAGGCAGATCTCAATTCAGCTCAAGAGCGACTCGGTATGCTTCTCGAGGGAGCCACCAAAGAAGACAGGCAGGCACTGCAGGCCCAGGTAAATCAGGCGAGGGCGGCCTTAGATCTGGCCAGGATCCACTTATCTTACTCCCGCATTACCTCGCCGATTGATGGCACCATCAGCGAACGACTTTTCGATGCCGGTGACCTTGCCGTGCCTACCAAAACCTTGGTAACGGTTGTCCAGATGGATGCCGTTAAGGTCATTGCGTATGTTCCTGAGAATCAGATTCGGTTCATGGCACCGGGGCTTCAGGCACAGCTCACCGTTGCGGCCTACCCTGGCCATGTCTTCCACGGCACGATCGACACAGTGAGCCCCACGCTCAACCCTGCAACCCGCATGTTCTCTGTGGAGATCAAGGTGATAAATGAAGACCGGCTGCTTCGGCCCGGCATGTTTGCCGCGCTCTCCCTTTCTGTGGACCCTCACCCCAACGCACTGCTGGTACCAAAAGAGGCGGTCCTTTACCGGGAGCAATATCTTGAGAACTCAGCCAACAGTGAGGCTAGGGTCGGCCAGGTCAATTATGTTTTTGTTGTCGAGGAGGGAAAAGCGCACATGCGCAAAGTTTCACTGGGCCATGAGTCCGGCAGGATGGTGGAAGTCTGCGAAGGGGTGAAGAAGGGAGATCAAGTGGTGATACGAGGACTCCATCAGATTGCCGACGGTGATAAGGTCACCGTGGTGAAGGGTGAGGGGAGTCAGACATGAGTCTCTCAAGTCTGTCTATAAAGAGGGCTATCACCTTCACCATGATATACGTTTTCGTGGTCGGTTTCGGGCTCTTCGGGCTCTCGAGGCTCAAAATCGACCTCTACCCCGACATCACGTTTCCGGTAATTGCCATTATCACAACCTACAGCGGCGTTGCGCCGGCCGATATGGAGACCCTGGTCACCAAGCCCATTGAAGAGGCGGTTGCCTCTGTAGAGAACATAAAGCACATTCGAAGCCAGTCCAAGTTGGGGGCTTCCTTGATTTTGGCTGAGTTCGACTGGGGTATTGACCTCGATAAATCGGAAAAGGATATCAGGAATAACGTGGATTTCATTCGAGATTATCTGCCCGACGAGGCATCCGAGCCTCTGATTATCGCCTTCGACCCCCAGAAGATGCCCATCCTTTTCATGTCTGTGTCGGGGCCTATGGGCCCTGCCGAGCTCAGGGAGCTGAGCAGAAAACAAATCAAGCCCGCCCTTGAACGTATCGTAGGTGTAGCCTCGGCTGAAACAGCAGGAGGCCTGAAGCGCCAGATCCAGGTGCAGATCGAACCGGCAAAGCTACAGGCCCAGGGCCTGTCAGTGGATACGGTAATTTCAGCCCTCAGCAGGGAGAATAAGCAGGTTCCAGGGGGAAAACTGGACGAAGGAGGAAGTGAGTTCAGCATTCGCACGCTCAGCGAATACACCTCCGTGGAGCAAATCGCAAATACCGTTATCGGGTATCGCGAGGAAACCCCACTCTATGTCAAAAACGTGGCTCAGGTACAAGATACGTATGAGGAACTCACCCGCGTTATCCGGAACAATCGAAAGCCGGGGCTCTTGCTTCTGGTGTCCAAAAACTCTAAGGCAAACACCGTCCAGGTAGCCAATCGGGTAATCGAGTCGTTTCCGAAGATCGTCAGCAGGCTTCCACAAGGCGTGAAGATCGGTGTGATCTTCAACCAGGCGGACTTCATCAAACGCTCCATCAGCAACCTCAGCTCTACAGCTGTGCAGGCCTTTTTCCTTGCGGCACTCGTTCTGCTCTTTTTCCTCCAGAATATCCGGGCCTCAATCATCGTAGCCCTCTCCATCCCCATATCGATCGTCGTTACCTTTGCCGTTTTGGACCTGGCCGAGATCACCCTCAATATGATGTCCATGGCCGGTCTCGCCCTTGCCGTGGGTTTGCTGGTGGATAACTCCATCGTGGTGCTGGAAAACATATTCCGTCACTTCAAGGGAAGCGGGAATCTCTTCAAGAGCGCCGATTCCGGCACCAGGGAGGTCGGCACTGCGATTATCGCTTCGACCCTCACAACGATTTCGGTGTTCTTCCCAATCCTGTTCGTACCGGGAATTGCGGGTGTCATGTTTAATGACATGGCACTTACCATCTGTTTTTCGCTGTTTTGCGCCCTTCTCGTTTCATTGACGCTCATCCCGCTCCTCTCCTCCAGGTTCCTAAAGGAGAACAGTGAGGAAAACCGTACACTCCCTCAGAGGATCTCCCGGAGGATTGACGGGAGTCTGGAAAAACTGCTCAGCCTCCACGCTCGAACATTGAGCTGGTGTCTTGACCACCGAAAGACAACCCTAATGATTTCCTTCCTTATGTTCGCCATGAGCCTGGCGACCGTACCGAGGTTGGGCATGGATTTCTTCCCGAAAATGGACCAAAGTAATTTTGAGATGGCGGTGGAGAGGGCGCCGGGAACAAGCCTGAAATCGACGGAGATGACCTTTAGACAGATCGAAGACATCATCCACGAGACCATCCCGGAGCTGAAGAATCAGAACTCGGACATCGGGGTTGGAGAGGCCTTCGGTGCCTTTGCCAAGGGCTCGTATGCCGGGCAGATTCGGGTCAACCTGATTGATAAAGAAAAGAGAGACCGTACCCAGAGGGAGGTCGAGTCTGCCCTCAGAAAGAGGCTTGACCAGATACCGGGCATAACCTATTCAATCACCCAAGGCCACTTTTTTGGGGAAGAGGGTGATCTTATCATCTATCTTTACGGGGAAGATCTCGATATAGGGAAAAAACTGTCGGACAAGATAAAGGAGACCATTAAGGATGTCCCGGGCGCATTGGACGTCAATACGAGCCTTGAAGCAGGGAGGCCGGAGTTACAGATCGATCTCGACCGAGACAGAGTATCGGCCCTCGGGTTAAGCACCCAGCAGGTTGCCAATGCTGTCTCCACGTATATCAAGGGCACGAGGGCCTCTCTGTTCCGAGATCGAGGAGAGGAATATGATATACTCGTCCAACTCGACCCCCGATACCGGAAAAGCACTGAAATTCTGAAGAACCTGTATGTAACAAATCCCCAGGGAGAGCAGATTCCCCTTTCCAGCATTGCCCGCATTCGCAGGAGCACATCGCCTACGAGCATCTTGAGGCGAGACCAACAAAGGGTGATCAATATTGCGGTCACCGTGCAGGGTAGAAGCCTGGGTGAGGTCACCCGAGATGTGGAGAAACGACTCGAGAAGATCGACTTTTCGTCTGATTTCACCTATGAGACCGGCGGATCTGCTCAGGATATGCGAACCTCCTTTAAGTGGCTCCTGGTGGCCTTCGGAGGAGCAGCCTTTATCGTGTACATGGTCATGGCATCCCTATACGAATCGTTTGTGGCCCCTTTTATCATTTTCTTGACCATTCCCCTTGCCATAGTGGGCGCCATAGCCATGCTCCTTCTCACCGGCACCCCCTTGAGCGTCGTTGCCTTTATCGGCATCATCATGCTGGCGGGAATCGTTGTTAATAATTCCATTGTCCTGGTGGATTATATCAATCAACTGAGGGGGCGAGGCTATGCTATCCGAGACGCAGTGATGGAGGGGGGCAAAACAAGGCTCCGGCCTATTTTGATGACGGCCCTGACCACCATTCTCGCTCTAACACCGCTAGCCCTGGGGCTGGGATCAGGCGGGGAGGCGTGGTCTCCCATGGCCCGTTCGGTCATCGGCGGCCTAACTGCGAGTACTCTGCTCACCCTTTTGGTCATTCCGGTCATCTACACCTATCTGACGCCGAAAAAGGTCACACAAATCAGCCAAAGCGATCGGGATTCCTGATCTTTGACCTGGTTTCTTTGAACAATGTTGCCGCCACTCTGCGTGCAGCACGCTCCTTCATTGCCCAGGAAGACAAGAGTCGGAGCCTGTTGATCTTTTGAATTTGCGGCAAGCTATGCTATTATTCACATTGAAGACCCGACACTACTGAAATCCCCCACCCTAACCCTCCCCCTTTCAAGGGGGAGGGTTAGGGTGGGGGTGCCAAGCGCCGGGGTCATTTGCTAAGCTCAAAACAAATCAGAGGTTTGCCATGGTGATGTCACTCATTCAGAAAAGGCGAAGTATTAGGAAATTCAAAACCAACCCAGTAGAGCCTGAAAAGGTCGACACGCTTGTTGAGGCCGCGCTTCGTGCCCCTTCATCCAGGCGACTGCAACCATGGGAGTTCGTGGTTGTCACCGATAAAGACATACTGGAGAGGCTCTCAAGGGCGAAGCCATATGGCTCGGCGTTTCTAGGCAACGCACCCCTGGGAATAGTCGTGTATGCAGATCCGACCACGGCCGATACCTGGGTTGAGGATACCTCTATTGCTGCTACCTATATCCAACTGGCCGCGGAATCCCTGGGGCTTGGCAGCTGCTGGATCCAGATTCGAAACAGGATGCATGATGAAACGCTCACCGCAGAGGACTATATCGTCGAGATCCTCCAGATCCCCAAGGGACGAAAGGTAGAGGCCATTATTGCGGTTGGCTATCCTGATGAGGAAAAGCCTCCCCACAAGAAAGAGGATTTACCTTTTGAAAAACTACATTTGAACTCATTTGGAGAACGGCATTAGATAAGCAAGCCGTGTTTCGGAACATTAGGCATCTCATTAATTCTCGAATTTCTGAAGAATCGTTTTTTGTCTCGAAACTTCAGAATCGAAAAGAAATCCTTGACATTCTACTGCCCATGATCTATGTGTTCTCTGAGACAGACTGACCGGTCTGATTCTGAATTTGCAGCTACCTTTTTTCGAAATGAACCTCAAATACACCATCATCCACGAATCGTTAAAGCTCTTCTCCCTGAAAGGCTTCCTGTCCACCTCCATCGGTGACATCATGAAGGCGGCCAACACCTCCAAGGGGGGGCTCTACAACCACTTCGGAAGCAAAGAGGACCTCTTCTATGCCGTGCTGAGCGAGGCGCGGAAGATCTGGCGGGAGAAGACCCTGTATAAATTGGATCAGGCCGATAAACCAACCGAGAAGCTCATCCGGCTCCTCATGAACTACCGGGACCGGTATCTCAAGGATGCCGATGATTTTCCCGGCGGCTGTATCTTCGTAACCCTTTCCGTTGAGCTCGACGACCAGCGGCCCCATTTGGCCCGTGAGCTCAACGAGGGGTACGTTCGCCTCAAGGCCATGATCAGAAGGCTCCTGGATCAGGCAAAAGAGGTGGGGCAGCTTTCCGGTGCCACCGACACCCAGGCCCTTACCGAGATGATCTTCTCCGGCATGCTCGGGGCCTCGGTCATGTACGGGATGGACAAATCAAGTGCCACCTTAGACCGCACCATCAACTCCCTGATCGAGCATTTGAGAAGGCTGGCGGTGTGACAATCAAACTGATAGGTACGGGGCACATACCCCGCGATCACTGAACCACGGAATAGACCAGTAGACACGGAGGAAACACCATGGATTTCGAACTCACCGAAGAACAGCGGATCTTGCAGACAACGGTAAAAACCTTTGCCGAAAACGAGCTGGCCCCCAAAGCCGATGAGCTGGATCAAAAGGAGGAGTTTCCCTGGGAGAACTTCAAGGGATTAGCCAACCTGGGCCTCACGGGCATGATCCTGCCCCCCGAGTACGGCGGCGGCGGCTCCGATGAGCTCACGCTCAATATCGCCATTGAGGAGATCGCAACGGCCTGTGCCTCAACGGCCCACATCCTGGACAGTCACCTGCTCCTGTGCTGCAGCCCCATTTTGCACTTCGGCACTGAAGCGCAGAGGCAAATGTTCCTTCCCCCCCTGGCAAAAGGGGAGAAGGTGGGCGCCTACGGGCTCACCGAGCCCGAGGCCGGAAGCGACATCGCCAACGTGAAACTCAAGGCAGAGAAAGACGGTGATACCTATATCCTCAACGGCCAGAAGACCTTTATCAGCAATGGCGAGGTCTGTGAGACGGCCATCGTGTTTGCAACTATCCCGGAGCTGGCCCCCAAGGGCATGACCGCCTTTGTGGTTGAGGTGGGGATGCCGGGCTTTAGCAAGGGAAAGAAGTTCAAAAAACTCGGTATGCGCGCCGCCACCACCGCTGAGCTCTTCTTCGAGGACTGCCGGGTGCCGAGCGAAAACCTCATCGGGGGAGCGGGAAAGGGGGTCAGGATTGCCCTTTCAACCCTTGATCGAGGCAGGATCGGGATCGCCTCCCAGGCCGTGGGCATTGCCCGGGCCGTGTTGGGAAAGTGCACCGAGTATGCCAAGACCAGGGTCCAGTTCGGCGCCCCCATCGCCAAAAACCAGGCCGTCTCGTGGAAGCTTGCCGATATGGCAACCGAGATTGAAGCCGCCCGGTTTCTCTACTACAAGGCCGCCTACCTGGCGGATAAGGGTGAGCCCTTCTCACCCAACGCTGCCATGGCCAAGGTGTTTGCCAGTGAGCTGGCCATGAAGGCGGCCACCTGGGGCATCCAGATCTTCGGTGGCTACGGCTACATGATGGAGTATCCGATGCAGCGTTATTTTCGCGATGCCAAGGTCACGGAGATCTATGAGGGCACCTCTGAGGTGCAGCGGATTATCATCTCCCGGTCGGTGTTGGGGTAGGGAAATAAAAATAGCTCCACCCTCATCACAGGGGCCTGGTGGATTACCCCGCGTCAAAACACGGGAGGTGATTACGCCGGAACCAAAATCGGACGCGATTATCCCAGCGCTTCTATCAGGTAATCACTCGAAAAGGTTAGAATGTATCATAGTGCACGAATTCGCTGATCTGCCTGCGATGTGATTGTTTTGCCTCGCGGGCCGGGTAGCCCACAGGGATCAGGGCTACTGCGTCATAGCCATCCGGTATGCCCAGGATCTCCTTTGCACTGTCATGACTGAAGGAACCAATGATCACGGTCCCAAGGTTGAGGGCGTGGGCGGCAAGACAGAGGTTCTGGGTTGCAAGCCCGATATCGAACATGAACCAATCGCCCAGTTTGGTCTTGGGTTTGCCGCTGTAGCAACCCGAAACCCCACGCCTGCCACAGAGGACCATCACCACCGGCGCCTCAACCATGGCTTTCTTGGCCGGGTTCGCCGCGCTTAGGATCTCCTGAAGCCTCTGTTTGATAGAGGGGTTCTTCACTACGACCACCTCCCAGCACTGGGTATTGGCCCACGACGGTGCCCACCTCACGGCCTCAAGGATGGTATTGAGGTCATCTTCAGGTATCTCCTTTGCCTGGTATCTGCGGATGCTTCTTCTGCCTGCAATAATTTCCATGAAATCCGCCATGAATACCCTCCATATATTGGAAACGGTGGAGTGATTTGAGCGTGACTATGGTAAATAATGCTTCCCTTTGTCAATCAATTTCGGTAGTGAAAGGTTTCCCGGTGGTTGATGTTGCTGATCGTTTATGATGCCGCTAAAAGAGATCTCTTTTTTACACCGGGCTGATAACATGGTATCCTTTTTCAAAATGGTGCGGATAACGCTTTATATGGTTAGGAGGAAAATTTGCTTAAGGTGAGATTTTATTTTTTGCTTGGGATAGTGTTACTGCTTTCAACACCTGCATACTGCAAGGACTCCGGGGATACCCAGTTCCCATCGCTCATATCCTCGCTCGATCTTCCCACCCATCTGGAATTCTGCGGGGAAAGGACACCGATTGAAATACAGGAGGTAAAAGAGCGGCTGGAAAAAGAGCTGCTTCTGAGCCTCTGGGACCGGCCACAGGTGATTCTGTGGCTCAAAAGGATTCCCCGCTATATGCCCCTCATCGAGGATATGCTCGAACAAGGCAAGGTACCCGATGACCTCAAATACATTGCCATTGCCGAAAGCGCCCTGAGGCCTCATGTGAGCTCAAAGCAAGGGGCAATAGGGTTCTGGCAGTTCATGAGGGACACGGGTCAGAAGTACGGCCTCACCATTAATGGATATATCGATGAAAGACGAAACCTGTTCGCCTCCACAAGAGCGGCCATTCGCTACTTGAAGGATCTCCACGAGGAAGTTGGGTCCTGGACCCTTGCCGCTGCCGCCTACAACATGGGTGAACAGGGCCTCATGGCGGAAATCCTGGAGCAGGCAGCCAATGACTATTATCACCTCTATCTCCCCATAGAGACACAGAGGTTTATCTTTCGGATTCTTTCAGTAAAGCTGATTGTCTTAAACCCCGAACGATATGGCTTCCACCTCTCAGAAGGCGATCATTATCCGCCTTTGGAATTCGACCGGATTCACCTGACCTGCGCTCAAGATACCCCTATCCGAATCATCGCCAAAGCAGCTCAGGCCCATTTCAAGGCGATCAAAGATTTGAACCCGGAGATTCGCGGGCACTATCTGGGTGAGGGTAGTCACACTATTTCGATTCCAAAGGGATCGGCGCAGGATTTTCACCACCGGTATCAAGGGCTCTTGGAGCAGTGGGTGGCATCAAGAAAAGAGGCGATCTATATCGTCAAGGAAGGAGACAATCTCTCGTTGATTGCGGATCGATTCAATGTTCCGCTGCCCGCCCTCATCATCTGGAACAGGCTGGATCTAAAGGCAATAATCCATCCAGGAGATAAGCTCATCATCCACAGGAAGCCAACGGAGCCCGAAGAAACTGATGAGGAGTTAAAGAAAGAAAACGAGGAGAAGCTATAACTTCTCCAGGAAGACCTGATCCCCGAATTCCTCCTGTAAGGCATTGGCCAGTGCGTCGTAGTCCTCTTGCGATTCTACCTCTACCACCAGGTCCTGTTCATCTAACACCTTGAGAAAGCCGTGGGATTTGACGGCCTCGGCCACCTGCTTTACGTTTGTCGTAACCCATCCTTTCATTCTGAGAAGGAGCTCCTCTCCGCTGAATCCCCGCTCGATGGTCAGCTCGACATCTCTCTTTTTCGCCTTCCAACCCAGAACAGATGGTTTAACGATATACGGTGTTACGGGATCATGCATCGCGGCGCAGGTTAACCACAGTTTTGCCCTGATCATCGTCTACCCTTCGTTGAGATTCGGCACAACTATATATACAAGGCTTTAGGGCTGTCAAGCTCATTGGAAAGGGCAACTATCCATCCCAGCTGGGCCTTGCCTTGAAAAGAACACACGGGGATTAAGCAAAGAACGCCATATTCAAATAAGGATTATATCCTTGACAACATGCAGGGCCTTTATCTATTTTGCTGACATTAGGTATCGGGAGATTAGCGTATGGAGCTTGAAAGAATCATCACCGAGCGTCACAGTACGAGAGGATTCTCGGACAAGCCGGTCCCCCGGGAGACAATCGAGAAACTGCTTTCCCTTTCCACCCGGTGCCCTTCGGCGATCAACCTTCAGCCCTGGGAGTTCACGGTTGTTACGGGGGAAGAACGCCATCGTCTGAGCAGGATTCTGGTAAAGGCGATGCGCGAAAGAAACATCTCCTGCGGGCCCGGTGCGGTAAGACCGCTGGCGGAGCATTTCATGGATCGTCAGCGGAAACTGATGGATTCAATCGCCCCTTTTCTCAAGGAGGAGACCTCATTTCAGGATTTCATTAATGTGGGCTCCTGCAATTTCTACGGTGCCCCTGTGGCAATTATTGTAACCATTGATCTGGCCTTTTCGAAGTCCCGACTGGTTGATGTGGGCATAGCAATAGGCTATATGGTGCTGGAAGCCCACGATATGGGGCTCGGAACCTGTCCAATAGGACTCATAAGCGCCTTTGAAGATGAAATCAGGGAAGCACTCAATATTGCGGAGGAAAAGGAAGTGCTTATTGGTATAGCTGTCGGATATCCCGATCCTCACGCCAGGGTTAACCGTGCCTGCTCCAGCCGCGCACCATTGTCCGAAACAGTAACATTCTACTGATTGAGCAGTGCCCTTATGTTCCTCTTCAGTTTGTTCAGTCCTGCCCTTTCAAATGCGGTTTTCCCAAAGGTTCTCTTGAAATCAACCTCGCTCATTTGAACAATACGGTCGGTAGAGGGGAGCGAGACGGTGGGAATTTCCGCCTTATTGAACGGGCAGACCTCCTGGCACACATCACAGCCAAAAAAGGTGTTTCCCATCTTTTCGCCCATCTTCTTATCAATATCATGCTTTGCTTCGATGGTGAGATAGGACAAGCACCGGGAAACATCAATATGAAACGGGGCCCTTAGGGCACCGGTAGGGCACGCCTCTATGCACTTAGTGCATGTGCCGCACCTGCTTTCCATTTCCATAACAGGAGGGATCTGAAAAGGGGCCGTGGTCAAGATCTCAACCAGAAAGCAGTATGAGCCATGGCCTGGGACAATCACCATAGTGTTCTTGCCCACAAAACCGGTTCCGCCGGTTACAGCGAAGCTCCTCTCGAGAACAGGGGCTGAATCGATACATACCCTTGAACGGCTTCCAGGAAACGACTCCGTAATCAATGTGCAAAGCTGCTTCGTCAACCTCCTGAGTCGCAGATGATAATCCTCCTGTTGGGGCGTGGTATATCGTGAGGCAGCGTATCCGTCAGGGGTCGATGGCTTGCTTGCGGGATAGGGATAGGCAAGGGAGATAATGGTCTGCAATCCATCAAAAAGCCTCCCTGGGTCTTTCCTGAGATCCACGTTCCTTTTCAGGTACGTCATATCCCCCACTTCACTATCTTCAAGCCAGCTAAGAAAGAAGTCGAAGTGGATGGGTGTTCGAGGTTTAGAAAAGCCTATGGCAATAAAGCCGAGTTCTTTGGCTCTTTCTGTTAAGGCCTGGTTAATCATAGTCAATAATTACCCAACCGGGCTGCCCAGCTTTTCGAGGAAATCCTTTACCCAGGGAGGATTATATATTACGACATAGGCAAGGAAAAATGCCGTCAGTGGCAAAAAAAAGATACCCAGGTCAACCAGGATGATACCTATTGCTATGATAATGCGTTTCTGTAGGCTCATAATCCTCATCTTTAGCACAACCTGTTTGTTTGATCAAATGCCGTGAAAAATGCCGTGAAAAATACGGTGGATCACCTGAATCAACTTGACTCACAAAAGCGGTCTTTGGTAGGAGTTACATATGAATGCTCTTGATTTTGTCATCCTCGGGGTGATCGCCTTTTTTGTCATTAAGGGCATCTTTAAAGGCTTTTTCAGAGAGATTTCCTCCCTTGCCGGCATTATCTTCGGGTTTCTGGTCGGCAATCGCTATTATCCTCAGATGTCCGTGTTCCTTAAGTCATACATCCCCTTGGAGAAGTCCCTCCCTCTTGTTAGCTTCATCGTCCTCTTCTTCTTGGTATTCATCTTCTTCAGTCTGCTCGGAATTCTCTTACATCACCTCTTCAAAAGGCTCTTTATTGGTTGGTTCGATAGAAGCCTTGGCACCTTTTTCGCCTTGATTAAGGGGGTAATCGTCTGCTACCTCCTCATCGTGCTCCTCACCTTTTTTGTGCCATCCAGTAGTCCCCTGATAGCAAAATCCAAAGCAGCCCACTTGGTTATTGTCTCCTATCAAGCCATGGCCAAGCTCATGTCCCCTGATCTCTATAAGACCTGGAAAAAGCAGATCGCTAAAGAGTCAAAAAAGGTGGGTAAGGCGGTCAAAAAGCTTCCGGAAGTCCTCCCTGAAAAAGAAGAATAGGATGGACTTAAATTTAAAGTGTCTAAAGTGAGCTAAAGTCATGGATGTGTTTGAACTTTAGGCATTTTTAATTTTAGGCATTTTAGCCACTTTCATATGGCAGCAAAGAGACGAGAACCGGCTCATTAATCAAAAGGGCTACTAGTGACAGAAGACCACGTTGAAAAAGTGACTATCACAGACGTTACCCTGAGGGAGTACGGCCAGAATATTCCGTCTGCCTATCTCCACATCTTTACCCCTGAAATCAGGATTAAGATAGCCTTGGGGCTGATTGAGGCAGGCTTTACCACTATCGAGTTACTCTCCTGCGTTCATCCCAAGGTAGCCCCTGCCATGAGTGAAGTTGCCATACGGAAGATTGCAAAAGGGCTCGGAAAGATCAAGAGCGTACATCTCATTACCCTGGTTCCCAACAAAGCCGGCTACGAGCATTTTCTTTCAGCCGGCCTCGGCCCTGATGGTTATGACCACACCATGGGAATATTCTTTTCCGCAGTTGAGGCCCACAATCTGGCCAACCTGGGAAGGCCCATTAACGAAACAGTCGAGGAATATACAAGCATTCTGAAAGATGCTGCCTCTCGGGGCATAAGGGCTGTAGGCTATATCTCAGCCGCCTTGGGTTACATTGCCCCGGAAAACCACGCGGTTATTCGGCCCCATATCGAGCAAGTAAACGACTATATAAACCTCTTGTTTGGTCTGGGGATTAGCGCGGTGACCCTTTCGGACCTGCAGGGTGTGGCTGATCAGCAAGAAACACGGGAGTTCTTCGACGCTCTCCTCAATAGGAGAAAGGGAAGAGATATAGAAAAGATGGGGTACCACCCTCACCATATTGATGGAAACCTGGCCATTGCTAATAGCGAAATCGCCTATGGTCTGGGCATCAGACGATTCGATTCATCACTGGGTGGCACCGGTGGATGCGTCACCGGTGCCCCCGGCAATCAGCCGACCGAGGGCCTCATTCGTACTTTCCATTCATTAGGTATTGAGACCGGCATTGACGAGCAAAAGGTCCCGTTCCTGGCCAAAATGGTGCAAATTGAATTATACGGCAAGGTCCCGCTTAACCAAGCAAGCAGTCAGCATTCAGCTCTCAGCGGTCACCAAGAAGAGAAAAATACGGAATGAAAACTGACCCCGAAGATCTTAATGGTAATATCCTTAATTAGCGATGGTCACGGTCTCATTTCCTCACCAACACCTCTTTCGGCACCTCCGCCTTTTCCGGCCATCCCTCGGGGATGACCTGTCCCGGTTTTTCCCCCAGCTTCTTCTTGTCGGCCTGGAGCTTGGGCCGTTTGAACTCCTCCCGGGGTTCCTTAGGGATCCTGCCATTGAGGATGGATTCCGAGCGCAAGCGTCTGCCGATGGTCTTCTCCATCAGGGTGCCGAGCTCTAAGATGCGGTCGATATCGATGCCGCTGATATCGATGCCCATCTCATCGAGCATGACACAGAGATCCTCAAAGGCAACCAATCCTACCACGTTGGGGTCTTTGTAGTAGTAGGCACCGGTTCCGGGCACGGGGGTGCGATCCAGGAAGTTGGTGGGCTGACCCCCGATACCGCCCAGGGTTCCTTCAAAGATCTCAATACCGGCCTGAAGGGCGGCGAGCACATTGGCCAGGCCCCAGCCCCTGGAGACGTGAAAGTGGGCCACATGGAGATCGGGGTTGGGGATGGCATCTAAGAGCATGGCAAAGTAGCGGTAGACCTGGTCAGGGGGTGCAGAGCCGTCATGGTCGGCATGTTCGATATCATCGGCACCGATTGAGAGCCAGCGCTTGGTGAACTCGATGGCGTCGGTGAGTTTGGTTGGCCCTGAGATGGGGCTTCCCCAGATGGTGCTCACCGTACCGCACATCTTGATGCCCGCGTCCTTGCACTTCTTGATACACCGCTCCGCCTCCTTCCAGTAGGTAGGCAGGGTGGTGCCCGAGTTGGCGAAGTGGTGCTCCTCATCGGTTGACACCATCATGAGCACCCGGTTGGGGCCGTAGCCCTTCTCCTTCAGTTCGATGGCCCGATCAACGGCAGGTTCCCTGATGGTCACCGCTGTCCACTCGATCTCATCCGTGTTGATCCCCCGCTTGGCGAGCCGTTTTTCGAATACCTCGTTCCTGATCCCCTGAAGCACCTCCTCGGCATCCTTAAACTGGGGCATCACGCGGGGATTGCCGAGGTTGGTTACTTCCATCCGCATCACCCCGGCAAAGGCGAGCTCCTGGAGATAGTAGATCTTCGCCTCGGTGGGAATCCACGATTCTTCGTGCTGAAAGCCATCACGGATGGTGATATCGGCGAGCTTTACCTTCTTAGGCATACGGGAATGTAACTTAAAAATGTCATGTTCGCTCATTTCATATTTCTCCTTCCTACTACTGACAAGCCCAGATCAAATCCGAAATTCGAATCTCGAAATTCGAAACAAATCCAAAATCCTAATGTACAAACCTAGCATTCATCATCTATTAACAGCTTGATGAGCGTGTTTTTGTCATTTGGATTTGGGTCATTCGATATTGTTTCGGGTTTAGGCCTGCCCTGGCGTGACTCGTCCAGGGTACCGTGCCGCCGCTTTCATACCTCGGAATTCGGGCTCATCGAACTCAGTTTCTGTCAGCCAGGTCTAGGCCAGGGATTTCGGATTTCGGGCTTTTGATTTTCAACCTATGCCTAATGTTTTTCCTTCCATGCTAACAAGTGTTCAATCTTACAATATTATCCCCTTATTGACCTCGGAAGCAGCATCTGGTGATGGGGACAGATGCTCTGGGGGTTTTGATAACAACACCCGGTAAAGGCAACAAAATAGTCCCGGAGATGTGTCATGGGCACAATTTCATCTACGAGACCTGTCTTCGCACAATAGACTGGCCTCGACTGATCGTAGTATTGCTGTGCTAGGGCGTTCATCTTATCAATTACCGGCTCAAGGGGGTTCTCCGCATCCCTTTCCTTGACCAGTCTCCGAGCAAAGGCGGCAACGGCGGCAGTTTCTCCATGCATTACATAGATTTCCGTTGTGGGTACCCCTAGGGTGAAAGCGTTATTCCTGTTTGCCTGGGGCCCTCCCATGATGTAGTGGGCTGCGGCAGTGCCCTTTCTTAATACTACGCACATCATAGGGACCTCAGAGCTCTCGATAGAGTAAATGAGCGACTGCCCTAAGCCGAGGAGTTCTGCCCTCTCAGCGATATCCCCTACGTCAATACCCGAGGTATCCTGAAACCAGATCATAGGTATCCGATCCCTACCGCAGAACATGACCAACTCATTCATCTTAATGAGGCCCTCGCGGTAGAGCTTTCCACCAATGCCAAGATATTCCTCCTTCGCGTACTGTGGGTAGCCCTTGCCCAGAAACCCTTGCCGATTGGCAATGACGCCAACCAAAAACCCGTCTATTTTGGCGAGCCCACAGTATATTTCGGGGCCATAACCCGGTCGGTATTCCATATGCTCGCTTCCATCAAACACCCGTGCGAGCACCTCCTCAATACTATAGGTCCTCTTTTGATTAAAGGGCACAATGTAGTTAAGATCATCTGCAGGATACATCGGGTCTGCAGGCTCTGCCACCCTGAAACTTGACGGGTCATAGTGAGGCATACCAGCCATGCATTCCTTTAAAGCACCGAGAACACCTTCCTCGGTGTCGAACACCTTCCGCATGAAGCCGGTTTCATCGTAGTGGATACTGACTCCCCCCGGGGGAACCTGTTTGAACTTTCTCGTTGCCTCAATCAACATTTCCGCGCCCTCCAGATCGAATCCTCCCTTGGGAGCCATGCCGCTCACGATACCACCTCCGCCTACTGCCATATTTGATTTCTCGTGGGCGAAGATGATGGCCGGGCTGATTGCGTGATAGCCACCACCGGCGGGGTTGGTGCCGTACATCCCTACAATTACCGGTATTCCCTTTTGGATAAGCTCAGAGTGCCGGAAGAACGTTCTTCCTCCTGACCTCCTGCCGGCATACACCTTTTCCTGTTCTGTTAACTTTACCCCACTACAGTTCAGTACCCAAACGAGGGGAATACGCAGTTGCTCTGCAATATCTTGGGCCCGAAACACGTGTTCCCGCTGCCCCGGTATCCAGGCCCCGGCGAGAACTTTATTGTCAGATGCGATGATTGAGGCATACCTTCCCGATATCTTACCCAAGCCAGTGATAACACCGGTTGTTCCCTCCTGATTGAACTCAGGATCATAGAGGCTATTGAGAGGCAGAAAGGAACCGGAATCAACCAAAAGCTCGACCCTCTCCCAGGCTGTCTTCTCTCCTCGTTTATGAAGCTTTTCAATCGGAATACCCGCGTCTTTTCGTTTCTCTATCGATTGAGCCACCTCTTCTTCAACCTTTGTAATTTCATGGGCATCTGCCTCTTGCCGTTCTCGCTCTTTTTTGCTGAGCGCCCTGCCTACAGGAGTCATTTTTTCAAAATACTGTCTCATCGTCACATCTCCCCCTATGATCTGAAATCGGTTACCGTTTGCTCGAGTGTGCCTATCAGGCCTGCACGGAATCGCGGATCCCGGTAAAGTCTCGCATCTGCATGCATCTCAGTCTCAACAAATGAGATTTCGTCAAACTGTGAAGGCTTATACTGTTTAAAAAGCTCCGTTAAGGCCTCGATTGACTCTGGTGCCAGAGGTCTTCCTATCTCGGCAATCTCATCTTTTACCTCTCTTAAGGGCCTACCCCACAGATGAGAATAATTCTCCGGATCCTTTCGTCTGTTTACCTCCCGAGAGATCTCCCCTCTGGTGGCCAAGGTTGCTCTGTTTTCTTCGCCTGCTTTTGGGATCTCTTTTTCTGGGCACACGGCAAGTTCCAGTGCCTTCGGAAGCAACAGGAGGCCTGTTTGCTCATTATGGGCCTCTAACTCTTCCTGATATCGTGCTTTATCAGCATCTGGATCATCTGTTTTCTTTCTCTTGGGAAACGGGAACGGTATATCCACAATCGCATTATAGGTGCCGATTTCCTCTAACTGCTTAGCCTTAACCTCCTTTGCCGTCAGGGCCATATACTCAGCATTGGTGAGGCCAGCCTTCACCAATGTCCTGGCTATGCCCGACCAACCAGGCAGGAGGCCGATGGTGGCCTCACTAAAACACATCCCGCTACGGGAGTCACCAACGAGCACATCGGCCATCAGGGAGATCTCTGCGGAACCTCCGAACCGCGTTCCCCCGCCACAGACGGCAACTACCCTTAGATATTCGGAGATCTTCCTGATCTTCCCATGGAGAGCAATCCCCTTCTTTAATCTGTTATCTGCCCAGCCGAAGAGCTCGTCTATCTCTTCCGCTAAGGCCCCGCTCTCCTCCTTCTCCTTCTTGAGCTCCAAGGTCCTGTCCAGCCTGTTCAGGCTTTCCTTGAGGTCCCCGCCCGCATGCACAGGATCATTGGCCCCGTAGAGTATCAGGAATTCAAGATCGTCTTTTTTCTCCAAAACCTTGTCCAAACCCTCTAGGTGGGCGTCCAGCTCCGGATTTCCCACCTGATGAACCGGTGGATTGTAATAGCAGAGAATAGCACCACCTTTATCTTTGAAGGTGATCTGGTCAATAATCAGGTATGCCTTACCCCCTGACCATTCACAGATGGGTCCCCTGTTTTGATATCCCGGAACAGTGCCCGTTCTTACCAACCGTATCGGCCCTTTCATGAGAAACCTCCTTTCAATCGGAATTGGGAATTCGTCGAATTCTTCAGAAATGATACAAGATCCTATGTAGTTACAAAAGGCCTAACCCAGCAACCGGCGTCTCGCACTTGGGTGAAGTGCCGGCGTTCAAAAAATAGCCCGCCACACCCTCAAGATGGTTGACAAACTAGTTAATATTTTTATATGGTAAATCTTAACTAATGTCAAATATTTAATATTTATGAAACTGATTTTGCCATAAGGGAATTTATTTCAACCCCTTAAGAGGAGACCTCCTCCATGAATCTGGGTTCACTAATTCGCAGGTATCGCAAGGAACGGAAATTGACATTGAGGGCTGTGGCAGAGAAAGCAGGAATCTCCGAGGGTTTCCTGAGCCAAGTCGAGAACGATGTAAATTCACCCTCGGTGGATACGCTCTCCAAAATATGCAATGCCATCGGAGTAAAGGCCGGTGATCTTCTGAATCAGGCAAGCAAACAAGAAGAACTGGTTTTAATACAAAAGTCAGAGTGGGATGATTTCGATCTCCCCCACACCGGGTTCATGACACGGCGTTTCTTCTCTCCGGAGAATAGGAAGGTTATCGACAGCGCTGTCCTGGTCATTGAGCCGGGAAAGTCGATTCCGGTGCGGAAAAACATCAAGAACGGGCAGGAAGTATTATGCATACTCAAAGGCTCCTTAGAACTTGTTCACGGTGAACGTGCAATTCATCTGGCAGACGGAGACACGGTTCATTACTTTGCGGAGCCTAAAAAGCAGAGCATCACCAACAAAAACAAGGACCTTGCCATCGCACTCTGGATAGGCACGGTTTAATGCTAGCTGTCACCAGGGATGTCAATGGCACGCGTTGAGAAGGGGAGGCAAGGCACTCTGAGGGCCCTTATTATCAGACCAAGTGCACTGGGTGACACCCTTTTGCTGGCACCAGCCCTCCATAACATAGGCAAAAGGGCAGAGCTGACCTTGGTAGGAAGAAGACCAGGGATTGATTTCTTGAAGCCCTTGGCAACACGGTGCATTGACTATGAAACGGGAGGATGGCATGCTCTTTTCCTTGATGAACCAAACTGCGAGGAACTCCACCTGCCAGAGGTGGACAGGGTAATCTCTTTTCTGAGCAACCCTTCGAGCACAGCGAAAAGGGGACTGGAGTTCTTGATGAAACAGACCCCTATCTTCACGTTTCCTCCCTTTCCGCCCGAAGGCGAAACAATCCATGTTGCCTTATACCTGGCATCTTGTCTGAAGAATTCCGGATTGCCGGTTGATCCTGATGCGGCCCTCGAAGAGGCCCAGACAAACGGTTTGCTACGGCGGGAAGAATCCAGCAGACCGGAAAGCATGATTGTCTTCCATCCCGGATCCGGGAGCACAAAGAAAAACCTTGCGCCTGAGTTTTGGATCGACCTGATGAAGACAAGCGAATTCGCACTATTTGAAAAAAGGGTCTTACTGCTCGGGCCGGCGGAGGAAGAGCGCTACCATGTGTTTTCAAATAAGCTGAGAGGATTAGACATAGAGATCGTAACATCTCCCCCTAGCGAAGCGCTCCTCTCACTGCTGAAAGCTGCCTCCCTTTACCTTGGGCACGACAGCGGCGTAACTCATTTGGCGGCATTGCTCGGACTGTCGACCATCGCGCTCTTCAAGAACAGTGACCCGTTACAGTGGGCTCCTTTGGGGCCAGATGTCACCGTGATTTCCAATTTCGAATCTCCTGAACAGATCTATGGGATCATCAAGGAGAAGGCAATAAGGGTAACGGGAATTTTGTCTTGACTGATGAATAGGGCTTCAGTATCCTTCCAGAGGATTTCTGGTGTTCCCGATTCAACGGCAACCTAGAAGCAGAGGGGTGTATATGGATTTTTCACTATCGATGGAACACAACATATTGAGAAAGTCTGTACGGGATTTTGCAGAAAGGGAAATAAAGCCGGTGGCAAGGGAGTTGGACGAGAAAGAGGAATTCTCCTACGATACCATGCAGGCCATGGCTGGACTCGGTCTTTTTGGTATGTTTGTATCTGAAGAGTACGAGGGTCAGGGGATGGACTATGTCGCCTATATTATCGCTACCGAAGAAATCGCCAGGGTAGACGGATCCCACGCCGCCACTATTGCTGCCGGGAACTCTTTGGGCACCGGACCTCTCTATTATTACGGGAACGAAGAACAGAAGAAAAAGTATCTCCCGCAGGCATGCAGGGGAGAGACACTGTGGGCCTTTGGTCTGACCGAATCAAATGCTGGATCCGATGCAGGAAATACCCAAACCACCGCCGTTCTTGACGGAGACGAGTGGCTGATCAATGGAAGTAAGATTTTCATCACCAACGGGGCAACTGATATTACTGCCGGCGCAATAATGCTCTGCAGGACAGGGACCCGGAAAGATGATAAGCCCGAACTCACCTGCATCATAGTGGAGCAAGGAACACCTGGTTTTGAGGCCAGAGAAATGCACGGCAAGCTGATGTGGCGGGCATCAAATACGAGCGAGCTCTACTTTGAGGATTGCAGGGTGCCGAAGGAAAACCAGCTTGGTCCCATCGGTGAGGGCTTCCATCAGATGCTTGGAACCTTGGATGGCGGGAGGCTCTCTATCGCGGCAATGGGTTTAGGGGGTGCACAGGGTGCATTCGAGATGGGTATGAAATATGCAAAGGAAAGGGTTCAGTTCGGCAGGTCAATATCAACGTTTCAGGTGAATGCGTTCAAATTGGCAGATATGGCCACGGAAATAGAGTGTGCTCGCCTGCTCCTCTATAAGGCCTGCTGGCTCAGAGACAACGAAATGCCATTTTCAAAACACGCTGCCATGGCCAAGCTGTATTGCTCTGAGGTCATGGGCATGTGTGTCAACCATGCAGTCCAGCTCCACGGTGGTTACGGCTTGATGAAGGAATACGACATTGAGAGGTTCTATCGCGATCACAAGCTCTTAGAGATCGGTGAAGGGACAAGTGAAGTTCAGCGAATCGTAATCTCTCGATTAATCGATGCAGCATAGCTCAATGTTTGACAGAATCTTCGGTCATGATATTGCCATCTATATCAGGGGCAACCGGGGCCTGATTATCGTGGCAGTCGTTTTGAGTGCCCTGTCAGCCCTCTTTGTCGTCGTACCCGCCTACCTTGTTGAGCCGTTGGTCGATGAGGGAATGAAAGGCGGCACAGCTCTTGTCGAGTGGCGGATCCCCTGGTTTCAATTCACTCTTTTCCCGTTCTCGGCTGAGAAAGCAGAGTTGACTCTGGTAAGGGGAATTACCCCGAACCACTTACTGGTGGTGCTCGCCTTTATTGCTTTCCTTTCAGTTGTCTTCAAATCGATCGCGATCTACTTAAGTCAGCTTGCAGGAGCAGCCTTTTCAAACAGGGCAATTAAAGCGTTGCGGATCGCCCTGGCTGAGAAGTTTATTGCCCTGCCCCTCACCTTTTATCATAAACGGAAGAGCGGCGAGCTCATTGCACGGGCCACGGCAGACCTGACCGTAATGCAGGCCTTTATCAGTACGATCACAATCGGTCTGGTGCAGCACCCCTTAACCCTCGTTGTGTTTATTGTCTATCTGCTCCTCATGAATTACAAGCTCACCTTGCTGGTTTTCATCGTGGTGCCTGTGATCGTGGGGCTTGTGAGCCTGTTCGGCCGTAAGGTCAAAAAGCATTCTTTTCGCGTACAAGACGCCACAGCCGAGGTGACATCGAGCTACCATGAGATCATCCTCCTGCTCAAGGTTATTATGGGTTTCGGCAGGGGAAAATATGAATCCGATCGGTTTCGGTCTCTTGCCAACACGCTCTATAAGAAGATTATGCACTGGAACAGATGGCAGCTCGGGATCGGGCCCATGATGGATTCAACGGTATTCCTGGTTGTCCCGGGTATCTTAATAATGGGCAAGGTTTACTTCGACCATACCCTGGGAGAGCTCATGTCCATGCTCTACGCCTTCTCCCGGGCCTACATTCCCATTAAGGATCTGGCACGGATCAATATCAATCTGCGGACACTGCAGGGTGCAACCACCAGGGTCTTCGACATCATGCGCACCGTTCCGGACATACAGGATGGGCCCAGAGCTTTGTCCATGCCCAGATTGAAAGATACAGTGGAGTTTTCTCACGTCGATTTTTGCTATGAACCGGGCGAATTAATCCTACGTGATATCTCTTTTTCCGTTAAGGCAGGGGAGATGGTGGCCTTTGTCGGCTCCACCGGGGCAGGCAAGAGCACGCTCATGGACCTTGTTCCCCGCTTCTATGACGTATCCTCCGGATCGATACGTATCGACGGGATGGATGTCAGGGATGTTACGGTGAAATCCCTGAGAGACCAGATCGCCATTGTGAGTCAGGAGAGCCTTTTGTTTCATGATACCATTGCAAGCAACATCAATTTCAACGGCGGCTCTTACACCCACGAGCAAATCCAGCATGCCGCTGTCCTCGCCCAGGCCCATGATTTCATCCGAGCCCTTCCCCGTGGATATGCCACGGTTGTCGGCGATAGGGGAACGCTCTTGTCCGGCGGCCAGAGACAGCGTATTGCCATAGCGCGGGCCCTTCTTAAAGACCCGGCTATCTTGATTCTCGACGAGCCGGCCTCGGCCCTCGATCCGGAAAGCGAACATCTCATACAGGAGGCCGTCGAAACCCTCCTTGGACAGAGGACTGTTTTCATTGTATCCCACCGTTTGAATACCATCAAAAGGGCGAGTCACATCTACGTGCTTGAGCAGGGTGCCATTGTCGAGTCAGGCACCCATGGCGAACTCATCGCACACAATGGCAGATACAGAAACCTTTACGACATCCAGTTAATGCATTAATGTTGTTTGTGCCTACCGTTTCACCATCTACTGTGTACCTCCTTTTATCAAATCTCCCGCCAGAACATATGCCTTTTTCGTATGGGGAAGTTTTGTAAACCATGAAAGATTACCCCTTTAATCTCGGCATGCTGAGTAAGGCCACGTTCCGGGAAAGAGCAAACAGGTTCCTCATCAGATGCAACACAGAGGCGGGGGAAGGTGAGGCCCACCTCTCGAATCCGGGAAGGCTCTGGGAACTTCTGTTGCCTGGGGCGACGCTCTATCTCTCCTCCAATAAGGCCTTAGATGCGGGGCAAAGGGTAAAAAGGAAGACAGGCTACACGGCAGTCGCTGTTGTAAGAAAAAGGTCTCCCATTTTTCTTCATACCCACCTCACCAATCAGGTGGCCAGGTATCTTATTGAAAGGGGAGCAATTCCATCCCTTGAGCAGGGTGAGATCGTACGACAGGAGGTCCCATACGGCACTAGCCGCTTTGATTTTCTTTTGAATGACAATGGAGGTGATCTCTATCTGGAGGTGAAATCGTGTACGCTCTTCGGTAACGGCGTGGCCATGTTTCCTGATGCGGTAACAGAGCGTGGCAGGAAACATCTCCTTGAGCTCGCCGAGATGGCGAGGAAAGGGATCAAGACCATGATTCTTTTTATCGTCCACTATCCTCACGTGCGCTGGTTCATGCCCGACTTCCACACCGACTATGCATTCAGCAGGGCTTTGCTCGAGGCACGACATGACGCAAGGGTTGTCCCGGTGGCTATTGAATGGAAACCGGATCTGAGTATCGGCGGAGAGGTCAAGATCCTGGAAGTTACCTGGACGGAGAGGTAGTGGACAGGGGGAGCTATCTGCTCGTGCTGGGACTCGACCGGGATAAGCTGGTTCAGGTCGGCCAGCTGGGTACCATGCTGTTCCAGAAGGGCTACTATATCTACGTTGGCTCTGCAATGACTAACCTCACAGCTCGGATTGAACGGCACAGAAGGACGCGGAAAAAGGAGCACTGGCACATCGATTATCTTACCCACGCTGCCGACAGTATTCTTTCACTTCCCATCAGATCGTCCCGGAGAGAGGAATGCAGCATTGCTGAGTCCTTTTCCTCAATCCTCGCCCACGGTCCCGCTGGTTTCGGATCATCGGACTGTGCCTGTGAAACCCACCTCTTCTGGCACAAAAACAACCCCCTCCATGTGGAGGCATTCCATGACGTGCTTCAACACTTCAGAATGAGACATCCTTGAAATAAAAGGAGAGGGCCGTTGGCGTTTTGATCACCGGTTGAAATCCAAGCCTTCTTCCTTTTCAAGACTCATGGCAAGGTATGTGAGAATTGAAGGAATCAAAACCCATTGCCGGTCGGGAGTTACTGATTTACAGATGGACGCCCTGCTTTTCACTAGTTTTCCTACCCATTGCATCATGCAGCTCCTCTCAGATGCCTGCTGGTCTCAATTAGGAAAAAACGCTTGCTCGAGGCCCCTCGCGGTTTGATTGACAGGAGAACGAATTTGGATTATTGAGATATATCATGCAGAAAGAAGAACTGATTGAGATTATCAAAAGCATCCTGAAGACCGATCTTGGTCTGGGTTTCCTGGTGCAGCTGAAGAAAGGTGAGCTTGAAACCTTGGTTGCGTGCATTCGAGAGCGCGTTGACCAAGCCAGCGCGTAGCCTGTTTGCTGTCCACCAACACGGAGATTGTCCACTGAATTCAGGAAGGCACTGAAACCATGAACAGACTTCGATTCATCCTGGGGCTCGTATTTGTATTATTCATGGTGACGCAATCCAGCTGGGCGACCAAGGCCTATGTCTCGGATTCCTTTGAGATCACCCTCCGTACCGGGCCCAGCATTGCAAACAAAGTCATTGGCATGCCCTCTTCGGGTCAGCCTTTGGAGGTATTGGATGCTCAGGGTGATTGGACCCATGTCCGCATACACAAGGCAGATGGTGACACCGTGGAAGGCTGGGTATTGACCCGTTATCTCAGCACCCGTCTGCCATGGGAGGTTCAGGCTGAAGCTTTAAGCGCAGAGAACGCATCCCTGAGAGAAAAACTGGCTTACGCTGAAAAGGGATTAAAAGAAGCGACAGCCGGAGAACAGGACCTCGCCGCGAAACTCAAAGAAAGTACCGAAGCCCTTGAGGACGTGCGAGCTGAGTATGACTCCCTGAGGCGTCGTGCCGCTGACTATCTCAAATTGGAAGCCGAATACGAGGCGAATCGATCCAAGCTGGAGTCCGCTGAGGCAGATGTTCAAAGGTTAACCGAAGAGATCAAGCAATTGCGTTCTTCGAAAAGGAATCGATGGTTTCTTACAGGAGCCCTCGTGCTTCTCTTCGGCCTCATCATCGGTCTGGTGATCGGGCAGCAGCAGCGGAGACGCCGATCATCATACTACTAGGCACGGAGGGCGTGACAACCCGTTCCAGCTGGGGTGCCCCCATGATTCTCCATAGCAGTTTGAGATGCACCGGCAAAATCAAACACCTGAAGTCCCTTTACAAGGTAAAACCGGGTACAAACTCCACGTGTTTGTGGCAGGATCGCTTGATTTACCAGCTGCACGTAGGGGAATACCGGGCTTTCCAAAAATCTAACGTTGCCGGCACAGGGAGAATGCTCCGATAATGTGTTGGTTGACTCTCATATATTCCCCCCCCCGTTCCAATGCCGACAGGGGTGTGGTTTTCTCAAGGCAACCCTCGATCAAGAGTAGTATGAGCAACCCGTAATGAGAAGCCTACAAGAGAAAGAGGCATGGCGGAAAACTTACATGAGAGAAGGTCAGAGCCCCGGAGCATCATAGACAGGTTTTATAGTGTAGAGTTTTCGCTCGGTGGGTGCTCCTTTGTCTATCAGTTCAAAATCTGGAATATCTCTACAAAAGGTATATGCGTATTAGTGAAGGAGGACTCAGACTTGCTGAATCACGTGAAGGTTGGTGACGTAGTGAATCTGAGATACTATCCGGCTGATTCATCATGCCCAAGTAAACTTTTAAAGACGGAGATCAAGCACATCACCAGGGACGAGCAAGTGCGATTCAAGGGAGTCTATTTGGTCGGACTCTCAATCCTGGAAAACCAAGACCTCAATCGGTAAACACCTCCACTCATGATGAGTGAAGATGGAAGCAGTGAGGCAGACATGATCAACCCTGCCTCTCGAACATAAGCCCTTACCCCCTACGAGGCAGGGTCACCGTAGCTTTGCCGTTGTTATTCGCCGGTCGGAATTTACCGATTTACGAATAGACGCCCTGCTTTCCAGGTGAGAGAGGAAGAAAGGGGGTCGTAGACCCCCTTTCTCGGTAGGTGCAGAAATATTGTGGAGGCAACTCACTTATGTCCGCCGCCTGAACCGCCTTTTCCACCTGATCCTCCGTGGTCACCTGACGGCCCTGACCCTCCCATGCCTGGAGAGCCTTGGCTTCCTGAGCCTTTTCCACCTTGGATCTCGTTAGCGTAGCTTTTGGCAAGGTTCGTGGGGTTCTCATTTCTGGAGCGGGTCATGAATGAGTTCCTCATTGTTTTCATCTCCCTTGCGGTATAGCGATTCTGTAAGGCCTGACATACAAGGTCGGTTGCCGCCTTTGAGGAAACACCGAGGCGTGCCATGGTCCTGGTAGCCGTGAAGGTTTCTCTCGCAAGCTCTTCAGCATCGGCCCTGGTCATCTCTTGTGCCCTGTGCTGAAAGCGCTCCATAATACGGCCTACATCCTCCTGATTCATTCCAGCTGCAAGACCCTGGGCTATCGTGTTTCCTATGTGGTGCATTTGGGCCCTGTTCTGGGTTATGGTTTTTGCCTGCTGATAGGCGAAGGCATAGCGGGATCTTACTCTCTCCATCGCCTGAACGAGGTTTTTGTGCTGTACACGTTTTGTCATGCCTTCATGCGCCTTGTTCATGATAGGCCCCACCGGCAACCCTTCCCTCTGAGCGTTCATGATAATGTGTTGCGCTCTTAGTATCAGCTGGTGATTGAAGCGGTTCTGCAGCATGAGCTTGGTCATCTGGATAGCGTCATCGCTGTTTATGCCGGAGCGAATCATTTCTTTAGTGCCAGCCTTCAGTTCCTCCGTTGCCATAGGGGAGAGCTTGTCCTCCACCTCGTCCCCAAAGGCCAGTGAGGCACAGAACACGATGGCGCAAGTGATTAAACATATCTTCTTCATATTCTCACTCCTTTCTTATCTGTCTAACTCTCATAACGTCCGGCCCTGAAAAAGGTTACAGGTCTGGTGTATACACGCAATTTTTAGAGCCGAAATCGTCATATTCCTTAAGCCTGCAGGGAGGAAGGTACACAGTCCCATCAACGATGTAATAATAGGTAAACTCAGCATTTGCTGGAAGCGTCACTTCCCAGGTTTTCGCAGCAACTCGCGTCGTCCTGTGGAGCTCATATCCGTCAAGGGAAGAAGAGAAGTAGACAATCTCCGCGTCAGGCCCTTTGAGATACATGCGGAGCGTGTCCCCGTTCAGCCGGAAGTAGTGGCTCGCACATCCCGTACAGAAAAGCAGGATGCCAGCTATCAGCAGGATCTGTCTCCCCACGCTATAACCCCACCAAAAGGATTGAGTTCTCACCGCCGAAATCGTCCCGCTCCCGGGTCAATACGGTTGGATCAGGAAAGCTCTGCCGGCCATCCAGGATATAGGTAAACCGGTGTTCCCCTTGCGTGAGATCGAGCGTGGCTTCCCAGTACCCGCTCGACTCCACCCTGTTCATGGGAACCCTCCTCCACTCGGTGAAGCTACCGGTAATGTCTATCCGGTTTACATCGGGCCGGTAGATCACGAACCTATATGGGGTAGAGGTGGTTACCCGAGAGGGCATGAAAAGGAATAAGACAATTACTGCTGCTGCCAGTGCTGACGCGAACAACCCCAGGGGACGGAGAAGCGGCAAAAAGGTAAGCCGTCTTTTCGCCCGGACCTCGACCGCAGGAACATGGTCCGCGACCTGAGAGCGGATGAGCTTTTCCTGGTGGAGGAGTTCAATGGTTTCGTCCTTAAAGCCCTTGTCCTCATGCGTCTTCTCCACGAATTCGATCTTGTTCTCAATGTCCAACTCGTCATCGATGAACATGCTGATCATATAATCCATCACCCATCTCCTCTGTTGAGGATCTCCTTAAGCTTAAGGCGAGCCCGGTGGACCTTTACCTTCACGTTTGCCTCGCTGATGCGACAAATGGAGGCGATTTCTCGGTAGGAGAGATCGCCACTTACAACCAGTGCCAGAAGATCTCTCTCATCCTTCTCCAGCTCCTCCGCCGCCACAAGCACGCGGCGATACTCCTCACGTACCATGAGGGCACCTTCCGGATCACCGGAGCAGTCCGCCTGGTCTCCCTCAAGGAGCGATGTGCGCTCCTCCTTGCGCCAGTAGTCGAAAAGAGCATTGCGGCCTATGGTGTAAAGAAGGGGGAGGCTGGGCTGCTCCTGGCCATAGTGCTCAAGGTAGCGTGTGAAGCTCTCCTGCATGATGTCGCCCGAGAGGTGGTAGTCCCCTGTCATCCGCATAAGGTATGCGAAAAGCTTATCCTTATGTTGCCTGTAATATGCTCCATATCTATCCACATCACCTCTATAACGCATAACAGACAAAAAGGTTACAATTTTTAACCGCTTTTTCGTTTCCTCAATGGATCACAGAGCCAGTGTTGGGTGAATCTCCTGGAAAGAGACCGGGAAGCTATTGCAAGCCAACTTTAAGCTGGGTTGTTACCACTCGATTCGGCTGTGGTATTGGCTGGCTTCGCCTGCGGCCTATTCAGGCATCCGCTCAGGGCTCGCTTTGAGCCAGGCATGAAAGCACCTTGTCGAAGCCTGCAAGAGAGATTCTCTCATTCTTGCAGGTGCTTATTAACGAAGCCTCTGGGTTCGTGAATGATGCAGGTTAGAGAAGCCATCCTGCTGAAAATCTCTTTTTTTAAGCGGATTTTCTTCTACTCTTAGGTCTGGGGTACGTGGGACATTCCCACAATGAAAAGGGAATGTGATAGAATGCTGTCATGGCGAGCTATACCAGCTTTCCCAAGCGGTGACATTTGCACGTTCAGCACGAACGTAGCGTTTTACACGTCTTAGTAATGAAATATTCGAGTGCGAAACTTAATAATTAGGATGTGCCCCTGTTCCTATCTCAAAGGCGCAGACATCAAAGAACTCATGCCCAAACAAGCACTGCTCCTCTCTCCGAAATGCTTACGCCGGGCATCACCTGGACCAAAGGCCGCAAGCTTTTTGGGAACAGGGGCATGCCCATGTTAACCGCCAATTATTTCATTCAAACCATCGATGATGAGGGCCAATTCTTCATCAGATGTTTTTGCCAATTTTTTGCCGACACGCTTTACAGAAAGAGTCCGAATCTGACTGATCTTTACCCATGACTGTTTGGGAAGCTTGGTGCCCGCAAGTTCCAAGGTTAGCGGATAACCGGCCCTTTGCGGCTGACTGGTAATAGCCACAGCAATGACAGTGCCTGACCGTTCGTTAAATACGTTTTGGCTTAAAATAAGAACAGGGCGTAAACCGCCCTGTTCGCTGCCAATGACCGGGTTTAAATCAGCCCAGTGAATGTCGCCTCTCAATATTCTGGCCATTCTTCCATCTCCGCTGAAAAACCTTCTTCCGCTAAAGATTGTTCGAATTCTGGATTAAGTTTTGCGCACTCTTGGGCAAGACGGCTTTTTTCTAGGCGTAACAGTTTTTCGGACACAGCCTCCTGAATAGCCTTGCTACGATTTGGAAAGAATTTCGATTTAACAAGAATATCTATTTGTTTTAGTATCTTGTCATCAATCGTGATCGCAATTTTGGATGCGGCCATTTTTAATCACCTCCGGTATGACAATACATCATACCATAGCCGTTTTCAAGCATTATTTTCTCTTAGGTTAACAGAGCTTATAGATGTACAAGATGTTGTGGCTGGTTCCAGCGCTCACAAAGTTTGGATTTTTTGCCACAGTTCTCATCAAAACATCGCCTGATTTCCGGAATCAAATATCAAACGTCCAGCAGGTATCGATTTCCTAGCCCGGACTATTTGTGAACCTAGGAGCCTGTCGGAGTACCCATATTTTTGAGCTTGACCCTTAGCAAAGTGGGAAACGCTCTCTATCTGAAGCAACCTTGTGGCATCAAACACCCCATTATTAGGGCTATCACGTAGTGAAAGTGGGATAACAATTTTCTAGTATGTGGTTCTCCGACAGACTCCTAGGAGAAGTTTTTATATAATCCACCCTTCAGCGGACCCAGGACAAACATTTCTGGTTTCACCTGCGGTCCTTACAGGGCTCCGCCCATGGCCAGCATTGAGCTGGGTGCGAAAGCACCTTGTCGAAACCTGCAAGAGAAATTCTCGCGTTCTTGCAGGTGTTTGGTGACGAAACCTTTGGTTTGGTGAATGATGCAGGTTAGAGAAGCCATTCTGCTGAAAGCCTCTTTTCTGGGCGGATCGTTTACTACTCTTAGGCCTGGGGTACGTGGGACATCCCCACAATGAAAAAGGAATGTGATAGAATTTGAGTCACGCCAAGATGCCGACTTTCCCAAGCGGTGATATTTGCACGTACAGCACGAACGCGCTCCTTTTCTTGCTGACTCGGCCCCTAGCTTGTAAGTTGCTTTAGAACCCGTCCCCTCTTATTAAAGCATAAAGATGCCCCCCTGTGGGGGGCTAAGTCAAAGCCTGGCCCTTTGGCTCAAGATTTTTAATTCCAGAGCTCATTTACAAGGCCTTAATGGCGGCCAAAACCCTATCGGGCGTCAGGGGGATGCGCCGCAAGCGTGCGCCCGTTGCATTGAACACAGCATTTGCCACGGCCGGAGCCAGAGGAGGCGTACCGGGTTCCCCGATCCCTCCCATTTTATCGTTGCTCTTGACAATATGGACTTCAATGTCAGGGATCTCCGTCATTCTGATCGGGCTGTAATCATCGAAATTGGCTGATTTCACGCCGCCCTTCGAGAACATGACCTCTTCCCTCAATACGGTGCTCAAGGCAAGGGTGACGGCCCCCTCTATCTGGGTTTTGATATTGAAAGGGTTTACCGCAAAGCCGCAGTCAACGGCAACGAAGACGCGATCGACCTTGAAGGTCCCGTCCTTCTCATTCACCGTGACATCCGCGACCTGGGCGACATAGCTTCCAAAGCATCGGTGCTGCGCAATTCCCCGTCCCTGTCCCCTGGGTACGGCCTTTCCCCAGTCCGCCTTTTCAGCAACCGCCCTCAGAACCCTTCCTGCACGTTTATTGTTTTTAAGAGCCTCCAGGCGAAACGCCAGAGGGTCTTTCCCTGCCGCATGGGCCAGCTCGTCCATGAAGGACTCTATGACAAACGCATTTGGGGCATTTTGGATCGAGCGCCAGGGGGCAACCGGGATGGGCAGATCGGACAGCAGGAATTCAACATAGAAGTTCGGTATGTCGTAAGATATATTACTATTAAAGGCCGGAGAATTTGGAAAATCCGCCAGACCCCACAGGCTCATCATATCGACGCCGTCTTTTATCCCTTTAGGGTTGATAGCCTTCATGATGGAACCGCTGACGACCTTGTGGGCCCATCCCGTGAGCCCACCCTGACTATCAAGGCCGGCCTCAATTCTGTGTGACATGGCGGAACGAAAGGCATCATGCTTTATGTCCTCCTCTCTCGTCCAGACGACTTTGACGGGTTTTCCGAGGACCTTTCCGACGATGAGCGCCTCCGCAATAAAATCCGGACGCCCGCGTCTCCCGAGCCCGCACCCCATATAGGTCGTATACAGATTAATCTTCTCAGGCGGCAGGCCCGTTATCTGCGGTGCAATAATCATATGAGGGACTGTCTGGATTTGTGTGGGGGCCCAGATGTCGCAGCCGTCTTTCCGGACATGAACCGTACAGTTCATCGGTTCCATGGTGGCATGGGCCACGTAGGGCACGAAATAGGTGGCTTTGACTTTCTTGTCGGCTCCGCCCAGGGCTTTCTTGACGTCTCCCTTTTTGACGGCTGTGGAACCCGGCCTATCCAGATCCGCCATAATGGTCTTTTCAATGTAGGCGTTGTCCATCCCTGGAATGGCTCCCCTGTCCCACTTCACATTAAGGGCGTCTCTTCCCTTCCATGCCGCATCAAGTGATTCGGCGCATACGGCAATGCCCATAGGGATAGGGAAGACTTTTTTTACCCCTTTTACCGCCTCGGCCGCCTTCTGATCAAATGAGGTGTGCTTTGCCCCATAGGCAGGCGGACGGGCGAGAACGGCAAAGAGCATATCCGGAACCGTAAAATCCAGTCCATAAACAGTTTCACCGCTGACCTTCGGCGGGATATCCAGGCGGGGCATGAACTTGCCCATATATCTGAAATCGCCCTCTTTCTTTAAAGGAGGATCTTTCGGCAACGGAAGTTCGGCCGCTTTCAGGCAAAGCTCACCGTAGGTGAGGCTCTTGCCGGATTTCATGTGCTTTACGGTCCCATTGAATGCCTTGCATTCGTTTTCCGGCACCTTCCAGGTTGACGCGGCCGCCTTAAGGAGGACGGCCCGGCCGGCAGCTCCCATTTCCCGCAGGGGCTGATAAAACGCCCTCACGCTTGAGCTCGCCACCGTGATCTGGTCGTGCATGACGGCGTTTATGAACTCTTTTCTTGCCTTTCCGTGGCGTACCTCTACCCGGCTCCAATCCGCTTCCAGTTCATCCGCAATGACCATGGCAAGGGAGGTGTGGGTTCCCTGACCCATCTCTGATGGTCCCATGAACATGGTTACCATGTTGTCGGGAGTGATTTTGAACCAGGCGATGGAGTCCAAGCTGGCCAGTTGATCCTTTTTCGTTTCCGAGGCATTCAGCACTTTATACCCAAAGGGGGTTACTGAAGCCGCGATGGTCAGGCCGGTGGCCGCCAATGACCCCTTCAAAAATTCGCGGCGTGAAATCGATTTATTCATCATGCCCTCCCCTCCTTTCTCATTATCTGGATGGCCGTTTCTACGCCCTTTTTAACCCGGGTATGGGTTCCGCACCGGCAAATAAAATCATCCATGCTGTTGATGACTTTTTTCGCATCCGGGCTTTCCGAGAGCAGGGCGGCAACCTGCATTATCATTCCGGGTTGGCAATAGCCGCACTGGACAACCTGTTCTTCTATCCAGGCCCTTTTAACCGGGTGATCTTCAGGAAGTCCCTCTATAGTGGTAATCTCTTTCCCCTGGACTTCTTCGGCAGTTATCGTGCATGCCCTTTCTGCCTTGCCGTTAATATGCACCGTGCACGAACCGCATTCTCCAATGCCACAAGCGTATTTGGTGCCGGTGAGTTTCAAATGATCTCTAATAACCCAGAGCAATTGCATGTCCTGAGGCACATCTAACTTATAGTTTTTCCCGTTAACATTGAGAGAAATCATATTTACCTCCTCTGCATGTTATTTTGTTTTTCGAGTTCCGCCATCCCAGTACAAGCTGAGGCAGAACATTGCTGCCCATAGCCGATTCTTCTTGAGTGCAGGGAAAACCTGGAATGAGAAAGGAAATACGCACTTGATACCTCGGCAGCGGGCGAAAGGCGTTAGGGAACGACACCAAACATTGCCCACTATTAATTATGAGATGTGCCTGGTTTTCCCCACAAGAAGACTACTCCTGGTTTAGCCCTGTGGTGAATTGAAATACAAAGCCTCCAAGGATTAGAAGCAAAACCCTTGGAGGCTTCATGTCGGCATCTTCAGGGGCGCCCTCTTCACGGTACTTTCCTCAAGGTTTTGTTTGTGAAGGATAGCTAATGGAAGTTTTGGAGCTTGTCATGATTTGCAGTGGCCGTTTCGGTTATGAGTCAAGAGCAGATGTGGCGCATTTTCATAGTCTTGGCCCAGTCACTCAATTGGACATAAGAGTCATAGGCGCTTCGGTTTCAAAACTCATGATCTTATGGATACCCACCCTTTATATAGGAACTGTATATCCTGTCAGGAGCAGCGCAGGTAGAATTTGAGAGGTTTCTCCACGGGGTATAGAGTGCAAGAAGTGAGAGAAGAGTTGGCGTTGTACCAGTATTCCTGATGGATGTGAGAACGAGAACTAGTAATCATTCTTTGGTACGTGGATATACCTTATGAGTTTAATTGACTTGCGGCCAATTACAATAGGGAAATCTACTCAATAATCTATAGGGTAAGTTGAATAACAGTATCAGTAGGGGATTTTCCCTAGTGAAGAAATGGAGTGCTAATCACGGGGCCAGGGTTCTTGTTCAGTTTAGATGGGGCAGCTATTCCGTTATGGGGGGAAGACACGAGGAAAAGATCGCTTTCGTTATATGGAGAAAGACACAAAATATTTGGATTGGTTCCCCCAATTTGAATGTTATGACAACTTGCCAAAGCCCTTATCTGACCATCGCCTGATTTCAGCGAAGATTACGGAATCAAAGGTGAAATATCAAGCAGGTATTGATTCTTTAGAGAAACCCTTATTCCTGTAAATCCCTTTTTTTAGGGCAGATCTTTTTCTCCTCTTAGGCCTGGGGTACGAGGGACATACCCAAAATGAAAAGGGAATTTGATAGAATGTGGTTTATGGTAAGATATGCCGACTTTCCCAAGCGGGGAATTCTGCACGTTCGGCACGAACGTAGCGTTTTACGGGTCTTAGTAATGAGATATTCGAGTACGAAACTTAATAATTAGGATGTGACCCTGTCCCTATCACATAATCTAATGTCCCCTATTTCCCTTTAGGGACGAGGACCTTTTCTGCTTCGATCCTTTCGTGAAGCCAGATGGCCATGAGTTGGGTATGTGGGACACCTTTCTTGCGGGCAATGCGTTTTACCAGAGAGATATCAAATGGATCCAGACGAAGGGAAACTGGCTGACGCGCAGGGCGTGGAATCTTAAAAGTCTCTGCGTTATCCAGCAGTTTTTGAACGTACTCGGGACTCTCTCCAGCAATGGTGATGTCCCATTCCTTGGCTTCTTTCTTGAGGTTATTCCTTATTTCTTTTGGAAGTCTGCTCATTTTTTTATCCTCTTGAAATAGGTCTTTTTAGTGGAATCTGGCATGGGAAATGCTGTTACGCATCGCCACAACCCATACTCGGGGTACGGGGCCACAATGGCTTCGATACATAGTCCAGAGGCGTCCGTACCCCATAGACGGTATCGATATTCGGTAGATTTTCCTCGTTTCTTTTTGCTTCTAACGGCAAGGGTCGGAAATGGGCCTTCATTGTAATAAACTTCCTCCACCCGATCGGGGCGTATTCGATGAATAGCAATGTGATCGATGTTGTCATCGTCCCAGTCAGGTTTAAGAGATTGGTCAGGCTTAATCATACTGAAGAAGAATAAGGTAATTTTCTGATTACGTCAAGGTTTAAGAAAGGCGAGGTTTTCAGGATGAGCAGGCCGAATAGGGCAAGGTGTTATGATATCTGCCAGCGCCCTCAGTTTAAAGACTGCTTGCCAAAGCATCTATCTGAACATCGCCCGATTACATTGAAGATTACGGAATCAAGAATCAAACACAAAGCAGGTATCAATTTCTGAGAGAAACCATCGGGCTGAAAACCTCTTTTCTGGGCGGATCTTTTACTGCTCTTAGGCCTGGGGTACGAGGGACATGCCCACAATGAGAAGGGAGCACAATAGAATGTGGGCATGGCGAGATATGCCGACTTTCCCAAGCGGGGAATTCTGCACGTTCGGCACGAAAGCCCCCCTTTTCTTACTAACTCGGCCCCTAGCCTGTAAGTTGCTTTAGAACCCTTTTCCAGGGTTCTGACGGTGAAGCGCAGCAATGGGGTAGGCAGAGTATTTTGAAAATATCTTAACTGAGTAGTCTTAGGCCTCACCCCAGGCTTCTTTGTATTTCTGGCCGGTATCAAACAGATATTCTTTAACTAAGAAGGCCTTGCCCATCTTGGTGTTGATTATTGTAACACCACTATTCTCGATTTCTTTTCCGTCACGGTTGGTAAGCTCGATGTCCCAGTGCGCTGCGACGACATTTGTTCCGATGAACTCAAAGACGTCTTCAACACAGATACTTTTTACGGTGAATTTGATTTTGGGAAACTGGTGCATAAATTTCTGAAACCAATCTTTTATAGCGGTTTTACCTTTCATCTCTCCACTGACGGATATATCGCCAGGGTAGATGAATACGCAGTCATCCTTCCAGGCTGATAGAACCGCAGATATGTCACGTCGGTTTAAAGCGTCAAAGGCAGAAGCTACCTTTCTCTTGGCAATGAGTGAGCCAATCATGGTTACACCTCCTTTGTTTTGATTAGTGGACTTGCTGTAAATGAAATGCTTACGTTTAGGTGTGGCGAGCAAAATTTAAGGGGTTTCTCCATAGGATAACCTCTAAAGAGAGGTTAAGCGATTGAAGGAAATATCTTTAGATAACAAAACCACAAAGAGCTCCTCAAGTCAAAAAGAATCGCTTTTCAGAATCATCTCAGGAAAAAGTGGCTTTGGCCTCGCAAAGGATAAAATAGGTCTACAAGATGTTGCGGTTAGTTCTCAATGTCAAAGAGTTGCTGCTACTTGCCAAACTTTTTATCCGAACATCGCCTGATTTCAGTAGAGATGACGGAATCAAACATAAAATATCAAGCAGGTATCGATTTTCAGGGAAGCCGCAATTCTTGCAAGCCTCTTTTTGTGCGTAGCTCTCAACTGTTTGGGACAGCATGAGCGGGGCAGCGATGAATGGGTATTGAGCAGGGTGGAGGGAATCTGCATTCAAGCAGGTAGCAGTGCGGTGACAGCGGAGAAACTTATCATTTAGTACATGCACCCCTACCTCATCCAGGCTCTCTTTTCTTTTACATCTGGGAATTAGGCACGTTCTGCACGGACGTCCCCCTCCCGTCCTTAGAAATAATCAGATAGCTCTGGCTCCTATTTCGAAGAAATCCTGGTGTGACTAACAAAGCTGCCACGTCATATATGGCCGCACGCCAGCTGAATATCAGATCAACTTCTATTCATTACAATTTAGACAAAAGAAAACCAGCTGATGCTCTTTTTATCATGCAAAAAACTGTAACCATTTTGTAACCACCGCACCCAAAAAACACCAAACAAATCCCAACAAAAACAAAAGTTCAAAAAGCCCGGAAATCTGCAACAGAAAGGGGAAAGCCTTAAGAGCAGAGGCTTCCCCCTCCTTCCAAGAATTTACCCTGAACGAGACTCAAAAACACCTTGGGTGCGATTATCAAAAAGCTCAATCTTGTTGAAAGTTGAGACCTGAGCGCTCTCAACACGCACAACTCAGCCAGGACTGAATGCAGAAGTCCTCCTCAGATTATTCCTCTATCCTCTCTATCTTGAAAATGACGGGCCTCAATCCATCTGTGCAGCATGTGACGGCAACACCCTTTTCTTTCATCCAGGGATAATGGCCTCCGTAGAGAATGTGCACCAGGTCTCTCTGGACGTCGGCAAAAGCCCAATTACAGAAATCGGGTGGACAGTTATGAGAATCAACCACGAATTCCTGCCCTAGATCAAAGCGATTGCACTCTGGAGTCATCCTGTTCTCATCAATAGCGGCCGGGGGACTCTCGCCATATAAATCTTTAAGGTTCAGCTTCTTGATCACTGTGATTTTCGCCTTAGGCATTTCGACCTCCTTATTATTGTTCAGACCTTGAGTTTTACATCTCGGATTCGGATCTTTCAATCTTTGGTTGCATCCGGAATCTAACACGCCTCACCGCAGTCTAGCATACTTATCGTGCCCCTGGCCGTACAGGCCATGAACCGGCTATCCCACTCATCCCTTAGTTCGATTGATTAGTTCAAGATGAAATCTGCGAGCAGCTACCTCTGCTGAATTTGCGTTTGAAATCTGCGTCGATACCATCTCATGGCTTGAGGTTTTGGTATCTTCATCATACATCCGGTTTTTCTATATTGAATGTCGTGGCAAGGCATATGGAATCTTCAGTCAGGTCTGCAGTGTAACGCAAGTCGGCAAGGAATTTATGGTTTTGTGGACATCCCGCTCTTCCCGGATCTGTGAAACGCTATTCTGTGATTGGCAACCCTGCTTCTTTCCATTCAATGATGCCTCCTGATATGTTGTAAACTTCCCTGAAACCGAGTTCTTTCATTAAATCCAAGACGCGCCCACTGCGACCCCCGATTTGGCAATAAATGAGATAAATTTTGTTATGATCCAGCCTGTTGAGGGTATCTTTAAAGGTTTCAGAATAGCAATCTAAGTTGACAGCATCCTCTATGTGGCCATTTGCAAACTCTCTCGGAGTCCGCACGTCAAGAGTTACAAAAGAGTGATTATCTTTGTTCTTCAGTATCAGGGTGTACGCTTCTTTGGGGGTGATATTTTTGGTTATCTGGGTTTGGGATTCCGGCCTTGCAATGCCGCCTTCGAAATGTAAGCATATACTCGCCAATAAAAGTCCAATGCCCAGATGGGCCAAAAGCATTTTCAAAACCGATCTATTGTTGGTTTCTAACATATCACCCTCTTTCATTTGGACCCTTTGACGGGGTTCGTAATGTGAGATGCTTTGTGCATAGCGTCAATGATATTGGCTACAGGCATTCTACAACTTCGCTTTATCGCAATCAAAGGTTTAGACTACTTGCCATGGCTTCTATTTGAACATCGCCCGATTACATTGAAGATTACGGAATCAAATATGAAATATCAAGGAGGTATCGCTTTCTGGCAAAAACCATCCTTCTGAAAGCCTCTTTTCTGGGCGGATCTTTTACTGCTCTTAGGTCTGGGGTACGAGGCACTTACCCACAATGAAAAGTGGAGTTCAATAGAATGTGGCTCATAGCAAGATGATACCAACTTTCCCAAGCGGTGGCATTTGCACGCACAGCACGAACGCCCCCTTTTCTTGCTGACTCGGCTTCTAGCTTGTAAGTTGCTTTAGAACCTTTTCTGGTATTTCGTGCCGCAGCTAGAGTTTGGAAATACCTTTGGTAAAATCAGGCCTTCTTACGGACTCCCTGAACAAGAGAAAATACAATCAGAATAAAGATAAAAACAACCGTGACGGTTAAAACGATTGGGGAGTGTTCCTCCAGGACCGGAATTTCGTGGCCGATGAAGGTATAGATGATCGTGGCGGGAAGCATGCCAAGAGCTGTGGCCACGATAAAAGCCCAGGGCCGGATTCCGCTCAACCCTGCCATGTAGCTGATAAGATCGAATGAAATAAAGGGCAGCAACCTAGATACAAGAATCACGTAAAAGCCCCGTTTTTCCCCCGCATGCCTGATGAATTCAACCGTTCTCTGGTTGCGGATAACTTTTCCCAGGGCCACGTCCCCCACAAGACGGGCGATGTAGAACGACGTCAAAGCCCCCATCATGGCGCCGGTCCAGGATATGACCGCCCCCCAGAAACCCCCAAAAATCATACCGTTAGCTGCCGTCACCAACATTGCCGGCAGGGGAGCCACAATCGCCTGAATAATCATCAGCAGCAAACTCATGAGGGGGGCGGCAACCCCCCAGGAACGAATCAGCCTGATTGTCTGATCCAAATTTCCTGCAATCAAAATTACACAGGTTTTTTGAAAGTGGTGGTGAATAGTAAAAAAAATGACCAGAAACAACGAGAGGATGATCGCAAAAAAAGCATGATGAGAAATTTGGTTAGTATCTGTTTTGGCATATACTAACCCAATAAGAAGAATTCCCAGAAACAAAAGGACTATGCTATAAATACCCATTATGAATATTTTTCCCCTGACCTCATACTAACAGAATCACTTTGAACTGCAACAGCTTATCTGGTCGCCTTTTGGACTGATATCAACCGAAGGCACAAAGGCCTTGACACATAACGGCGAGAATTTATTGGATAGTAAATTGCTGGGTGCTTGAAGTTGTTGCTTTTCCGTTACTCCGCTCATCCATCACCCCAAGCCCCCTTTAGGGGATAGGGCCATGTTGGGTGATTGCCAAAACCTTCTACCAATAGTGCGGCCCATGTTTGGCGTGTGTGTAGGCGATCCAATCGCGGATATTGTTTCATTATTTCAGTGTCTTGGATATTGAAAATAGTGGCAAGCTGTACCAACTTTTCCAAGCGGTGAATTTTGCACGTTCAGCACGAACGTAGCGTTTTACACGTCTAAGTAATGAAATATTCGAGTACGAAACTTAATAATTGAGATGTGACCCTCCTATCCCTTCCCTGCCTGGGACTCCACTTCCACGCGCTGGTCAAGAAAGCCAGCCATAATGTGAGACGTGAGCCGCTTCTCTGTCCTGAGAACGCATAGATGTTTTTCCTCTTGACATTGTGACGATATATTCTATAATATGAAATTCCATTCATAATTTGACATAATGTTCATGATTATTTGGTGAAAACCTTTATGACATGAGGCCAACCAATGGAAGACATGAAGATGCCAAGGCGCGAAAGAGAGAAATTAAGACAGCGCAAAGAGATACTTGCGGCCGCGCTTGGGCTTTTTTCGGAGAAGGGATACCACAACGTCTCCATGCACGAGATCGCCCAGAAGGCCGAATTTGCCATCGGAACCCTTTACAAGTTTTTCAAAAACAAGGAAGACCTTTACAAAGCCCTCATGCTGGAGCAGGCCAACAAATTTGATGACGAGCTCACGAAGGCCATTAAAGAGCCGGATGACGAGATTGAAAAACTGCGGAATTACGCGAGGGCCAAAGGCGAACTCTTTCGCGCCAATGTTTCCATGATCCGTCTCTATTTTGCAGAGACCCGAGGAGCGAGCTTCAACGTTATGGCCCTTGATTCTGAGATCCGTCAACAATACTACCAGTTCCTACAAACCCTCGCCTCTGTGTTTGAAAGGGGGATAAGAAGGAAGCGGTTTAAGAATATCGCAGATCCTTACTATTTGGCCATTGCCCTCGATAGCCTCACCAATGCCTTCCTTTTTCTCTGGATGGAAGCGCCTGAACGCCATCCCTATCCGGAAGACCCGGACACCATCTTGGACATTCTCTTCAAAGGATTGGTAGAGCCATGAATCATCCTGGACCCGTTGCTGAATCGGGCCGGTCACCAGCATTTTCAGTTGGAGGTTTTTCGATGCAAGTTGCTAACAAACTACCTAAACTGCAGATTAGGAGTCTGATCGTGGCGGCCGTACTCGTCGGCCTGTTTCTGAGCGGCTGCGACCGGCCGACACAATCCCAGCCGCCGTTCCCTGTCCCGGAAGTGGCCACGGTAACGGTATCGACGCAGTCCGTCGTGCTGACTACGGAATTGCCGGGCCGCACGTCATCCTACCTGGTCGCGGAAATCCGTCCCCAGATCAACGGCCTCATTCAGAAACGCCTGTTTACGGAAGGTTGCGATGTCAAGGCCGGGCAGGTGCTCTATCAGATCGACCCTGCTCCTTTTCAGGCGGCGTTCGACAATGCCGCGGCGAATCTCACCGCCATGAAGAAGACCGCCGACCGGGTGCGGGCGGCGCTGGGAGCGAGCATCGCCGGCGTCACTCGGCAGCGGGCCACCCTCGAACTCGCCCGGACAAACCGCGAGCGGTTCGAGGAGGCGTTCAAGGACAGAGCCGTCTCCGCCAGCCAGCGCGACCAAGCCGTAACCGAGGCCGAAGTGGCAGAGGCGACGCTACGGGCTGCCGAGGCGCAGGTGGAGAGCGATCGGGAGGCGGTGGCCGTGGCAGAAGCGGTCATCCAGCAGGCGGAAGCAGCGCTGGAGACGGCCCGTATCAATCTAGGTTACACGAAGATCACCGCACCCATCTCCGGCCGGATCGGCAGATCCAACGTGACAGACGGCGCCATCGTGACGGCGTATCAGCCCATACCCCTGGCGACGATTCAACAATTGCAGCCGATTTACGTGGATGTACTCCAATCCACAACTGAACTGCTGCGCCTGAGGCGCAATCTGAATCACGGCCGCCTCAATCAAAACGGAACGAACCAGAAGAAGGTCAATCTCATCCTGGAAGACGGCACGGCATATCCCCTGGAAGGAACCCTTCAGTTTCGCGACGTCACGGTGGACCCGACGACAGGGTCCGTGATCCTGCGGGTTGTTTTTCCAAATCCGGAAGGAGTGCTCCTGCCGGGCATGTTCGTCCGGGCGGTGGTGAAGGAGGGCGTCAGCATGCAGGCCATCCTGATCCCTCAGCAGGCAGTGTCACGCGATCCAAAGGGCAATCCCGTTGCCCTGATCGTGGACGACGCCGGTAAGGTTCAGCAGCGGATGCTGACGCTCGACCGCGCCATGGGCGACAAATGGCTCGTCTCCTCAGGTCTTGCGCCCGGCGATCGTCTGATCGTCGAAGGCCTGCAAAAAGTGCGGCCCGGCGCTTCCGTGAAGGACGTCCCTTTTGATGCCGGTAGCGAGAAAAATAGCGGGGAACGTAGGAATGCGGCCCGGCCGGCTGAAAAATCGAATTGACGGAGGCACATGATGTTATCGAGATTCTTTCTGGATCGTCCGGTTTTCGCCTGGGTCATCGCTATCATCATAATGGCGGGGGGAGGATTGGCGATCTACAATCTGCCCGTATCCCAGTATCCCCCCATCGCCCCGCCGTCCATCGCCATCAGCGCCTTTTACGCGGGGGCTTCGGCAGAGACCGTTGAAAACAGTGTGACCCAGATCATCGAGCAGAAGATGACCGGCTTCGACAAGATGCTGTATATGTCCGCCACCAGCGATTCGGCGGGCGGTTCGCGTCTCGAGCTGACCTTTGCCCCGGGAACCGATCCGGATCTCGCCTGGTCTCAGGTGCAGAATAAGCTCCAGCTCGCCATGACGAGCCTGCCCGAGGTGGTCAAAAGTCAGGGGGTCACGGTCAGCAAATCCACCCGGAACTACCTGATGATCGTGGGTCTGATCTCGGAAGACGACAGCTTGGACGGCGACGACTTGAGAGACTACGCTCAATCCAACCTGGAGAAAATCCTGGCGCGGGTGCGGGGTGTGGGCGAGGTGGAAATATTCGGTTCCGGGTATGCCATGCGCATCTGGCTCAATCCCGACAAGCTGACGGATTACCACCTGACGGTGGAAGAGGTGATCGCAGCGCTTCGGGCCTACAATGTGGAGGTTTCCGCCGGGCAGTTTGGTGGGGCGCCTGCGGTGGAGGGCCAGCGTTTGAACGCCTCGATCGTCGTCCAGAATATGCTCAAGACCCCTGATGAGTTTGCCGCCATCCCCATTCGCATCAATCCGGACGCCTCTACCGTGCGGATCAGGGATGTCGGCCGGACGGAATTGGGGACCGAGTTCTATGATATGCAGGTTTTTTACAACGGAAAACCTTCCGCCGGCCTGGCCATCCGGCAAGCCGCCGGCGCCAACGCCCTGGATACGGCCGATGCCGTCAAGGCGAAGCTGGCAGAGATGGGCGGGTACTTCCCCTCGGGGATGAAGGTCGTCTATCCCCATGACACCACCCCCTTTGTCAAGGTGGCTATTGAGGAAGTGGTGAAGACCCTCTTCGAGGCGATCCTGCTGGTCTTTTTGATCATGTGGCTTTTCCTGGGGAACATCCGGGCCACCCTGATCCCGACCATCGCGGTGCCAGTGGTAATTCTGGGGACTTTCGCGATGTTGGGCTTTCTCGGGTTTTCCATCAACATGCTGACCATGTTCGCCATGGTGCTGGCCATCGGCCTGCTGGTGGACGACGCCATCGTGGTGGTGGAGAACGTGGAGCGGATCATGAGCGAAGAAGGTCTCCCGCCCCGGCAAGCCACCGCCAAGTCCATGGAACAGATCACCAGCGCCCTGATCGGCATCGGGCTGGTGCTCTCGGCGGTGTTCGGCCCCATGGCGTTCTTTCCCGGCTCCACCGGCGTCATCTATCGCCAGTTTTCCGTGACCATCATCGTCTCCATGCTGCTGTCGGTTGTCGTGGCCCTGATCCTGACGCCGGTTCTCTGCGCATCGCTTCTCAAGCCGGTGGCGGCGGGGCATGAACCGGTGGAAAACGCGGTTTTCTTCCTGCGCCCCTTTTTCAGGGGGTTTGATCGCATCTTTTTTCGAATCAGAGACCTGTATGTGCAGCTGGTCCGTCATTCTCTTTCCAGAAAACTCCGCTACCTGATCATCTTCCTTCTGATTGTGGCGGCCATGGGGGGCCTGTTCCTTCGCATGCCCACCGCCTACCTTCCGGATGAAGACCAGGGAATACTCCTCGCCCAGGTGATCATGCCCAAAGGCGCCACGCTGGAGCAGACCGGGAAGGTCACGGAGCAAATCCAGAGCTATTTCCAGGAGAACGAAAAAGAGGCGGTGGAATCTTGTATGACCATTTCCGGGATGAGCTTTTCCGGAAGGGGGCAGAACAACGGCATGGTATTTGCCAAACTGAAGGACTGGAAGCTCCGCGACCGGGATGACCTGAAGGCCAAGGCCGTTGCGGGAAGGGCCACGGTGGCTCTTTCGAATATCCGCAACGCCATGGTGTTTGCCTTCCCGCCGCCGGCCGTCGTCGAACTGGGCATTGCCAAGGGGTTCGACTTTCAGTTGCTGGACCGGGGCGGTATAGGACACGAGGCCCTGATGGCGGCGCAAAACCAGCTCCTCGGGATCGCGGCTAAGGACCCGAGATTGACCGCCGTTCGGCCCAACAGCATGGAAGATGTGCCCGAATACCGTATCGACGTGGACTGGGAAAAGGCCGGCGCCCTGGGGGTTCCCATTGCCTCCATCCACAGGACGATCTCGGCGTCCTTCGGCAGCGCCTATGCCAACGACTTCATTCAGGGCGGCCGGATCAAGCGGGTGTTCGTCCAGGCGGACGCCCCCTACCGCATGCTGCCCAAGGACCTGGAAAAACTTTATGTCCGGAATACGGCGGGGAAGATGGTTCCCTTTTCCTCTTTCGCCTCAGGCCGCTGGACGTCCGGGCCTCCCAGGCTGGCGCGCTTCAACGGGTTTCCTTCCATAAACATCTGGGGAGAGCCGGCACCGGGGAGGAGCTCGGGAGAGGCCATGCAGGCCATGGAAGAGGCGGTTGCAAAGTTGCCCAAAGGGATCGGTTTTGACTGGACCGGGCTTTCCTACCAGGAGCGGATGTCGAGTTCTCAGGCACCCCTGCTGTATGCATTTTCCATTTTCGTGATCTTCCTGTGCCTGGCGGCGCTCTACGAGAGTTGGCCCATTCCCATTTCGATCCTGCTGGTCCTCCCCCTTGGGGTTATCGGCGGCGTCATCGCATCGAGCATGCGGGGGCTGTCCAATGACGTCTATTTCCAGATCGGTCTTTTGACCACCCTGGGTTTGACCACCAAGAACGCCATCCTGATCGTCCAGTTCGCCAAAGCCGGACTGGAAAGGGGGATGGGGCTGATCGACGCCACCCTGGAGGGGGCGAAATTACGATTTCGTCCGATCATCATGACCTCTTTGGCCTTCGGTTTTGGCGTCCTGCCCCTTGCCGTGACCACAGGCGCCGGGGCAGGGGCCCAAAACGCCATCGGCACCGGCGTGCTGGGAGGGATGGTGTCCGCCACTGTTCTGGTGGTTGTTTTTGCGCCCCTCTTCTATGTTTTGATCGAAAAGCTTTTCGGAAAACGCAGGAAGCGTGAAGCAGCCAAGACAGAGGATGTAAATCCATCAGGGGATCGATGATATGAATAGACACCTGTTTTTTCTACTGCTTGGAATCGCCCTGGTGCTGGGCGGCTGCACCCTGGCGCCCAAATACACAAGGCCGGAAGCCCCGATCTCTGCCGACTGGCCGACCGGTGCGGCATACAAAGAGACCAGAGTGATGTCCGGCATAGCCACACCAGCCGAGATACAATGGCGAGAGTTTTTTGGAGATGAGCATCTCCAGCAGATCATTGATATGGCCTTGAATAACAACCGTGACCTGCGGCTTGCTGCCTTGAATGTTGAAAGAGCACGAGCCTTGTACGGCATACAACGAGCCGAACTGTTCCCTTCGGTCAATGCGGTTGGCAGTGGGAATAAGCAACGTGTGCCGGCTGATCTTTCGGCTACAGGAAACAAGATGACCTCTGAGCGATACGATGTCAATCTGGGCATCAGCTCGTGGGAAATAGATTTCTTCGGGCGCATCCGGAGTCTGAAAGACCGGGCCCTGGAAGAATACCTGTCCACGGAACAGGCCCGCCGCAGCGCACAGATTCTGCTGGTGTCTGCGGTTGCCAACGCGTACCTGACCCTTGCCGCGGATCGGGAACACCTCAAACTGGCTGGGTCTACCCTTGAGACGCAGGAGACAGCCTACCATTTGATTCGACGGCGCTATGAAGTCGGACTCGCGTCCGAATTGGATCTCCGTCAAGCGCAAACGCAAGTGGATACTGCCCGGGGAGACATTGCCCGTTTCAAGCAACTGGTGGCTCAAGATGAAAACGCCTTGAACCTTCTGGTTGGCTCCCTTTTCCCGATGCCGAACGAGATCTTGCCGGAGGACCTGGCCAGCGTTAAACCTCCTAAACAGATCTCTCCCGGCATGACTTCCGAGGTGCTCCTGAGCCGGCCGGATATTCTGGCGGGGGAACATCGCCTCAAGGCGGCCAATGCCAATATCGGTGCCGCCCGGGCGGCTCTTTTCCCTCGCATCGCCCTGACGACTGCGTTCGGAACGGCGAGCAGCGAGTTATCCGGTTTGTTCAAAGCCGGTTCGGGTATGTGGAGTTTTGCGCCGCAGATCGTCATGCCAATTTTTGATGCCCGGCTGTGGTCGGCCTATGACGCCACTAATGTGGAAAAGGAAATCGCTTTGACCCAATACGAGAAGGCGATTCAGACGGCCTTCAGGGAAGTGGCCGATGCTCTTGCCGTATGCGGCACGGTGGACCAGCAGGTATCGGCGCAGGAATCCCTGATGGATGCCGTTGCAGCAACCTACCGCCTCTCCAATGTCCGTTATACCAAGGGAATTGACAGCTACCTGGGTGTCCTGGATGCGCAGCGCTCCCTCTATGCGGCGGAGCAAGGGCTTATCGCCATTCGCCTGGCGAGGCTCGCCAATCAGGTGCGGCTTTATGCAGTATTGGGCGGAGGAGGTGAATGACAACGGTGGGTGACCTGCCCCGTTAAATACGAAGCCTATTTAACTGGGGTATGCCATATCTGTCCCGGAATATAATGCCTTTTCGCTCTGGCCATGGATTATTATCAATAATGCTCTTTTTGCCCTTAAAAAGTTCGATATAGACCCAAAATCAAGTTGGATTTGTAGCTTATCTTAAATGGTTCTAGATAGTTAGCTTGGCCCGACTCCAGCCCAAAAATGCGCCCCGCGTGGTTTCGGGTCCGCTGGGGCGCCTGGTTGGCACGTCAATCAGTCGCTCTCAGGCGCTTCCACAGATCATCTTCGGAAAGTGTCAATTCTTTTAGTATCTCCGCCATCCTATGCGCATATGATCTCTGAGGAATGTATAGGATGCCCTCCTTGCCTTTTGTCGTTTTGAGGATTCCCTCTCGGCAAAGCATTTTCAGAATCTTTTCGCTTGAGCGTCTCAGTTGTGGACTACCCAGACCTCGTAGTAGTGCCTCCTCCTTTCTTCCCGCACCTGGCTGGAAGAATGTTTTCTTTATGATTGTGACAAAAACCTTTTGTTCCAAACTCAGTTTTGCCTGCTTGATCCGTGTAACCGTGTTCACGCGGACGTACTCCCCGACTTCATTTCCTGATATCCACGTGGGAAGTCCGGCAGCTTCAGAAACTCCGTCTACTTTTCCAATTAGACAATCTCTGATCCTCACATCGCTGGGATGAGCCTCAGCGATCACCAACTCGTCAATAATAGAATCATAAATCTCAATTCCGCTGAGACGACTCCCCGAAATGTCCAGACACGATATGTGAGATTCTGACAAACTGATTCCGTCGAAGGCAAACGTTCCGTCGTTGGCGCTTAGAATAGCACTCACCAAGTCACCTCCTAGCACACGATTTGGGCCGTTACACGAACGCCGAAGGAAACGAATCAAGCCAGTTATATCGGCCGACAACGAGATTTCATGTGCTAGGACCCGTATTCCAAATTGGCGAAGTGGATTGCGCCATGCCTCTGACAGGATTGATTCGTCCTGCCGGAACACTTCGCGACAAACGTCCTCCGCTCTGAGCCCGTCTAGAAAATAAGTGTCAACGAACTGACGATCAGAGGACTGAGCCTCAACCCGACCCAATAAAGGGAGGCGCTGTAGAATCACCGCTGTTTCATCGTTCGGCGGAGCACCAGTGACGGCATGAAATACATCATTGATCTCCCTCGTCGAGAGTGGCCCTACATCCCTCGCCTTTGTCCTCGTTAGACGCGCTACTCCTACAAGCACGTCATTGATTACCGTAGCGTCCAGGATCGACTTTATGCTCGCTTCCCTCTCACATACTGCCTGAACTGCTGCGCTCCAGAATCTGACCTCACCGGTTTCATTTGTCACCAGATCATTTACTACGTCCGGTTCAAGATCCGATAAGATCTGACAAATCAATGGACGTTTAGGAAGCCATTCGGGAACTGTCTTCATGCCGTGTAAACGCTTGAGGTACTGTTGAATCTCTACCTCTGTAAATTCCTGCGCGCAAGTTAGCACATGTGTTCCGCGCGGATTTAGCCCGAGACATTGGTACATTTCTTCAGATGAATTGAAATAGTGCTCCCGCCCGGTTATTAAGACTCCACAATTCACCCGCTTCAGCAAGTCGCTTACTGCGGCGAGAGACTGTCGGCGAATGTTGCGCAGTATGAAAGGGTCATTGCTCCACGTCTGAGATGCGATCTCATCGAATCCATCAATGAGTAGTATCATTCGTTTATTACCTAAAAGGCGGAGCGCTGACTTGCCTACCTCGGACGCGCCGAGATCATCGAAATGGCGCCGCAAAAGTTCGTGGCCTCTGCGCACGCCCCAGTTCTCTCGTAGATCAATCGCGATGGGAAATCGCCAGTTTGTAACTGCAGCATTGTGCAGCGCGAAAAACGTCTCTTGTATGCATCGACTCTTCCCCGTTCCATAGTCTCCCAAGAGTATAATTTTTTCCCCGCGATGCAGAAGGTCCGATATATCTGAAACGGTGTAGGAGCGCTTTCCGTCAATGCTAGAGTATGCAACGGTGACGTATTCCGACTTGTCGCGTTCTCCCGATCGCCAATCGATCGCACTCCCGAATGGTTGCTTGGATCTCAGATTGAAATACGAATCGTATCCTAGCAGTAGCCCGCGGAGCTCTTCAACGGACATTACACGTAGGTTGTCGCCCTCACCGGTGACGCGCATTTGTTCAGTCGGATGATTGCAGACGAAGTAGCACTCTGCATAGATACTATGGCTGAAGAGGTAGGGCCTCACTGCCGCAACCTTTGCTATGTCTGTGCGCAGTTTATCGAGGGTCTCTTCCTTCGAAATCTCAATTATGATCCAGTAATCCGAATGTTTCTTAATTACACAGTCAAATCTTACTCCGTTAATAGTCTCAGGATTCGCCTTCGACGCCCAATGACATGAAGACAAGTCTCTGACGTGCTCCTCAAGTTCTTTCCATTCCATCATAATCCCCTTTCGATAGAGAAGGGACGTTGCATTTTACTCGAACGCTCCCAATAAAATTGCCTAACGTCGGCGCTAACGCGCGCAGTTTATTGCGTCGCTGTTCAGCGCCTGGTTAAGTGCTTAGCCAGTCCCGTCAGCCTCAAAATAAAAGAAGTGATCACCAAAGCTGAACTTTTCTTCCACAAACCTTATAAAAGCATCCCCGATCTTTTTACCTGATTTGCTAAGTGATTGCTGCATATACCGAAAGGATTCATCTAAAATATGCTGTTTATCTAGCCACTTACCACCAAAAGCACTCTTTTCAGGCTCAAGATAAGGTAACAAACGGACAAGTAACCAAGCAACTTCACAAGCTCGATTCATATACATTGCCATCGAATCCTTTTTCGGAGTCGGCCCTAAGGACAATGCTGCCTTCCCTTGTACCCAGTCCAAAAGCTCTTTGGTGAAGGAGAATGTGGATCCATGTACCTCTACATGAAAAAGTTGCTCCCAGCTTCCCAATTCCACAATTATATCATCCGGCAATCCGCTGTTTTTTCTTATCATGAGATTCAAGACTCGATGTTCTTCATTTTTTCTTTGCTTCTTGATTTGTGGCCAGTCTTCTACTGTTGGGCATTTTATGCCTTTATGCCCAAAAAGTGCTGGAAATGTTGTTTTATTCTGGGCGATACCAGCTAAAGAAATGCACCGGTCCTTTAGGTCCCTTAATAGGGCATAGCCATCCAGCGGATAGCCTTTAAGCAGAAGATTCTCGCAAGCCCTAAAGCTCCTGAATGCAATAACGTAATGAACTAATATTGGAGGATAATATTCACATTCTTTTGGCCAACCGTTAGCCGAAATCCAATCACGTGCATTTCTCATTGTCTCTACATAGAAACCCTGAAAGGAATCTATGAGGACACATTGTCCATGGAAGGTGTTTGCAAAATATTCCCCACAGGCTCTCTCTTGATCAAAAATAGCGAACAAATTACCGCCAACCACACCATTGAAAGTGAAGTTATCTTCGAGGCGTTTTTGCCATTCAGCTACATCCATTGCTCTTTTTTCATAAAAAACTTAACGTGTCGGGTCAGGCGCGTGTGTTGCCGCGTCGCCTGGACCCAGTTTTTTCTCGTCAGTTGGATCTTTCGCGCTCTCCTCTGGAGGGAGAATGGACGTCAAGTTGCCCTCGACATCAATTCCGTACATCAGGCATAGCTTGGCTATGTGAATGCCGAATGTGGCTCTCAGTTCGCCGAGACTTGTGGGGAAGTTCAGTGAAGGATAAATATCACGTAACTGCTTTTCGATAGTCTTCTGTACGCTACGATAATCCCAGAGCGCATTCGCCAATTCCATCTTGTCCAAGAACGTTCGACAGGCCGCCCGCATAGCCCTGACGCACCTTGACGCTTCCGAGTCATCTTGGAGCTGTTTAAGGCAACTCGTCAGCTCCTCCCTGATCTTCAACACTGACTCGGCCACCCAGTCGGTTCTCTCAAGCTCGTACGGGTTGTACAAAGCACGGCGGTCTTCTAGGAAGACCAGGATTTCCCTGATGGCATCCTTTTCGAGCTTCGGAGGTTGCCAAGAAACGCCGAAGACGGGACAAGAGATTCCTGTCAAGCGATTAGCAAGGCTCTCGAACGGAACACGCTTGGGGTTCGCCACTTTCCTCACCAAGTCGAGGATCTGCTGCTTCTTCATCATCCGTTCCTCTTGATTAGTCCAACGCTCTGCATAAGGTGCGGCGCCCTTTTGCCGTCGCTCTTGATGCCGTTGTTATGATTTCCTATTGGCTATACGGTTTGTCAATTGAAATATCTTAAATATAAAATTTAAAATTTGGCCTATGATCTGTAACTGTAGGATTTGAAATCAATATTTCACCCACAGCATTTGAGAATTTTATAGTAACAGGTTCACTTTCCCCCAAGCGGCAGGCATTATAATTTAGTTTGGTTAGGCCTAAAATGTCCCTGGTTACCACTTCAATGGGCGCGTCTCCGTATTGAACATCTAATCTCAGCGGTACTGGTGTTTCCCAGCCGTCATATGCAGCAATACGTGGTTTGAAACCGGAGCAATAAAGATATCCTGACTTTTCATTGACCTTCCAAAATGTCCCACGAAGTACTGGTCTTGTGCCAATTCTGTAAAGCCTAGGCCCGTTTCTTTCTGGCCGGACCCTGACCCCAACCAATCTGCAATTATCTGGGCAAGCCTTTTGGTAGCCTTCCCACTGTTCTGCGTTTATCTCAGATCTGCAATGAATGAAAATCTCTTTTAACGGCCGCCCGTCCAGAGTTTTGTATGTTTCAAGGACGCCTTTAAGTAGTTTTTCTGAGGCGTCACATGTAAGGGTGAATTGCTTTTTATCTGGCGAATATATGGGCCTGTCCTCTCCAAGGAACACGATGCCATCGCCAGTATCTAAAAACATTTGGGCTGCACAGCAAGCTGAATTCGTTTTGGCTTCACCCAATTTGTATGCAATGCCTATATAGCAAACACCGTCACGCGCACTATTGAGCCTCCACGGCTTCCCGCCAGCCTTGTAATACAGCGCAGTGCCCAGATTCCACATTCTGTCCGAAAGGGTCGTAAGGCCACGCCCGGAAATTGGGTCTTCATCGCCTTCTACCAGCGTTGACTCCCGAATGATTTGCAGTGCAATGTCATACTGCATCGTCCTAGCTTTTAGTTGGCGACGAAAGTCTGGGGAATAGTGATACTGCTGTGGGTCATATTCCTCAAAAAACTCTAATTGACCAAGCTTCCGGGATTTTTTTCTTTTTACGGAAATTCCAGCATCAGTAGGCTCAGCGATTTGTGACTGTGGCCTGCAGTTTTTCCATACTTCGTCTGGTATTACACATATCGCAACACCAACCTGGAAATCCAATTTTTTGGTCTTCTTGAAAAAATCCATGAACATTTCAACCACAGCAAAACAGCGTTCATGGGGGTCTTTTTTGTTTGAGGCCTCTATCAATGCAGCTCGATCAATGGTCGGTGCCCAAGCGGGTTTTTCGCACCACTTGCTTCCAAAGGCGACCTCGAATCCAGGATAAGGTGGCCAAAGACGATGTTTCTCTGTTTGCGGCATAAACGCTGCCTTGTTCATCAGGGTAGACCATCTTTTAAAGCGCTCTACTCCTTCTGGTGTACCGATCACGATGTAAGTGGGTGATTGAGGATGGGATGGCTGGTTAAGGCTAAAGGGCCCAAAAAGAGTAAGCCCATCATGTGGATCTATGGCGTCTTGTCCCTCAGCAAATTGTAGTGTGGGTTCGTTCAGAATGACCAATTTTTCGGTTTTTTCAATCTCTTCCATCGCCCGCTTATTCCTCATCGCTATCAGATGATTCCATCAATGCCTCATCTATGGCTACAGATTCATAGGTCAGAGCCTTTTCGTTTATGCTCAGAGGAACTGCCCACATGCACGGTCTACTGTTGATTACGATAATGTCCTTGTCGGAGTCACCGATCACAATTTTTCCGTCTTCACCAATAAACCGCATAATTCCAGTAACCTTCTTAGCCCAGTCATCGTTGAACCAATCTTTGCAAAGACGTTTTCTGCGGGAGATAACCTTTTGGCCTTCGAGACATTTACCGCTGAGATCGGTTAATCGTATGTGAACGTGAACAATTACGGCATATGTGCCGCTGCTTCTTTCTGATACATAAAAATTGGGAGAGAGATAATACCTGAAGCGTTCAGACGCCCCGGGCCGGTAATACTTGCGTTCACCGGAGACTTTAATAAACGTCTTGCTATCGTTGAAAAAATCAAAGTAAAAGCGATCGTTTGAAAGCAACCCTGGCGGGAAATAGGGCAAATATGAATTCGTGCAGAACTGGAGGCCCTTTTTCTGGCACGCTACCACTAACGATTTTTTAATCAGCTCCGGGATCAGGTTTTTTATGTAAATGCCATCAATAGCGTTTGTGCAGCTCCAAAGAGCGCCACCTTTCTTACTCAATTTGAATTCTCTTGCATCCTCTTCAGGTGGTAAATGAAAACTTAAAAAGGTTGTCGGGTTGACCTGCCTAAAAGCCCACCTGCTCGCCACTTCACCTTTCGATGAAGAAGGAATGCCTGAGAGAGACTCAAAGCGGTGAATCGTTTCAGGGATCTTAAGCACCTGAAACATGTTTGAAATTACGGTCTCTTCCTGATCCACTACAACGTCATCTGCGAAAAACGAATTGAGTACGAAATGCTTTCCACCCTCGGCCTTCGGGCAGTTCCCAGCTTCGAAAACAGCGATCAACTGATTTAAACCCGATTGCCAGCTGTCCACGAAACTGATTTTTTGAAGGGCTTTGGTATTCGCGTCCAGAGTGTCATCGAAGATTGGCTGGGCTACCACGGGAATTAGAAAAGGTGCGTTTTTCTTTCTGCCAGTCCTAATAGCGGCGGCCCGGCGATAGGATAGATCACTATCAGATATGGCAGGTTGAGATAGTACCGAGACACAAAATGCGGCCCTTTGCTCAAGCAAGGCCTCTGTAGTGTCATTGACTGATTCACCACCTACCGGGTCTATACTGCGACACCAAACCAAATAACCATGGAGCTTCAGTTTCCGCGCTAACCATGACGCTAAGGTTTCGTCAGATTTGGAAAAATCAACAATGATGAGATCGGGTGAAAAGGATAACGGCTGGCCACCTGCCCTGGGGAAAAAGGGTCGTGCAAAAATATGGGGGTGCTTTGTTATAATTCGTTCATGAACAGTTGATAACAGTGTCCGGATTCTTTCAATCCCGTACAATTCAAGAGTCCATTCATAATTTTTCCTTATGAATTCAATTGCCTCATCTCTTTCCGTGGCGTTGTAATGCGCGGTACAGCTGAAAACGAGACGATTTAGTTTATGACCCACCTTTTTGATTCTGTCGGCGTCCTGTTGCAGCTTACGCCGCCAGTCTTCTCTTACGCTGTAGGCAAAGATTGTTATATCGTCAGGGTCGGTACGGCATATCCGAATAGCATCACGCCCCTTATCTCCCCGACCGCCAAGCGGTTCGAGGTTTTTATATCCCTCCGCAGACATTAAGTCATTGCAGAGTCTTTCAAACTGATCGTAATCTGTCAGCTGCTGTAAGCAGTACACTATAGGGTCTGCCCCCATTCAATACAGCTCCCGTATAGGTTTAACATATTTGTTTATTTTTCATAAATCATAACCAGTTAGTATATAGTTTCTGACTAATCTTCCAAATTTGCAAAATACTGATTAAAAAGATTTTAAATTCTACGAGTTTTCTAGCTGCATAACTCACCAAATTGCATCTTTTGCAGAAAACTTGATGATTTCCATGATAAGGATTTCCTCCGAATATGATACTTGCCATACCGATGATCGGTCAAAATCCAAAAGAGATTAAGGTTTAGTTCCGCAGTCCTATAAGAAAACGGCTCAAATCTCCGTTTGACTCTTAGACACCATTGCCCCTAATTTTTTGAAGGGTATTATCAGTTATCGAGAATTAACAGTGAATGAGAGTAGGAAATCAACTGAACAGGAGAGCAAGAATACTTCTTCAAACTCCGCGTGATGATGGGCAATAGAATCGCAGTTTCGCTTGAGCTGCAGCGCAGGAAACTAGTTCAGGTAGTATTCAACTGGTCTTTACCACATATTTTGGGTATCTGCAAGAAGGAATGACAATGCGGCAGAGCCACGGGGAAATTCGAACTCCCTGGCCCAGACCTGCCTTAAAAGAACTAAGTGTATTTTTCCAGAAACCAGAATCATGCCGAGATTGCATTATGTTCATATCACGTCGCGCCAGGGCAGGCCGAAACCAATTCGCACGAAAGGCCGACCGAGAAACCCTACACACTAAAAGAGGGAAATCAAGGGCCGAATAGTATACATTGAGTCAATCCGGCAAGAACAGGGCCCTTGTGCACGGCGAATTACTGCGCTATCTTCCCGGTGATATCCTGAATCGTGGGGTTTTCCAGAAGCTTCATGAATTTCTGATTTGAGGTGAGCGCCTCTATGTCGCCCGCGTTCACCGCCTCTATGATGGAGGGGTCTTGCAGAAGCCCCTGCACATCAGGATCATTCAGCAGGGTGAGGAGCATCCGGATGATCTCCGGATCGCCCATCATGAGTTGCTGAAGGGCATGGACCTGCGCTTCAGGAGCCGGACGCCTGAATGCGTTTTCTTTCCCCTTGGCATTACCGGGAGTCTCGAAACGGATGGCCCGAATGCTCGACTCCTCGATTCTAACTGTGCCAAGCGTGCTGGTTTTGAGCGTATAGATGCCGCCCTCAGAGGAGACGATTTCCCCGCAGATGACGCTGCCATCAATCAGCTCCACCTGACCGAGTTCACCGGCAGCTCCAGTGCTGATGAGAAACGCCATCATAAGGAGGCTAGAAATAATCAAACGTCTCATAAGCGTTCCCTTTCGATAGAGGATTCTTGCCTACGCTTCCATCATAACAATATCCCTGAAAGGCCCTTAATTGGCTCTCTTGGGTGGTGTTGGGTCAAAACCTGAGCCACAAAAACCGAGTGATCAGACCGATGATAATCGGGAAGATGAGGCTGGCTGTTATGCGAGACAGGGCAAGCTTCCAGCCAAGAAGGGGTATCTCGTATACCAGGATTCGATTCAATCCCAAGAGAGACCATGCGCTCAGGTACGCCATGAGCGGGGCGATCCCAGCGCCGCTTTTGAGCAATGCGGCCACAATGGGAAACTGGACAAAAGGTCCACCTGGGGTGACTGAACCGGCCAAGGTGGCTATAACGAGCCCTCGGAAACCCGACTCTTCACCTAACCAGCGGGTCATGAGTTCTCTCGGGAGCACCATGGTGATCATCCCCGCCGCGATGAAAGCCAGGACCAGGGAGGGCAAGATGTCCCAAAAGAGCTTTCCGCCCGCCTTGACGCCTTGTACAGGGAAATTGGGATTTTTCATGTATGCAATAACAGCCAAAGCACCTGCCAAAAACAACATAACCCAGACGGTAACGCCCATTACCTTCCCTCTCCTTTTGCTGCCGGTTTTATTCCCCTGAGCTGAATTCATAGTTCCCCCAGCTGTGTCGATATCACCCATGATACCATAATTCCCTGGCTATTGTCTCCAGGCTCTCAGTCAACGTTCGATATCCATCAATTATTACCGTGGTTACGGCAATGCGCCAATGACTCAGACCATGGAGCCAAAAACCACCCCTAAAAAAGTCGCATGATTGGGAAATGAAATGGGGGCTCAAACCTGAACTGTTTACGGGCGCCGTGAAGAACACTGTTCTTCTCCGGCTACTTCAGTCAGGCATCTCCTCGCAAAAACGCGGTTCTGCACCATGAAAAACACTACCGGTTATGAGGGCCGGGGCTTTGCACTAACGACCGGATCGGCCGGAGGGTGATTGCCCCTTACTCAACGACTAAGCTGAGGACTCTCTCGGGCGCCAAAAGGGTAATGGCATCCTGCTTGTGAGTCAAGGTGGCCCCTTTCGCTTTTCTTGTTGCCGCTCCACGCAAGCTCAAGCGCAAAAGGTACGCCTCGATACGAGGCGTGCGAGCATCAGCGTTTTCCTCTTAATACATAACTCAAGCTTGGTTCGATGCATTGACCCCATTCAACTCTGCCGAGCAATTCCGGGGCCTTCTAAAATGCCGGCCTTGAGTTCTTCGAGCAGGGCCAGGTTCTCCTCAAAATCCGAGCTGGCCGGTGGGTAAATATCTTTCATGTCCTCCACAAGCCTGTAGCGGTCTCTCTCGGCAGTCTCTTTTTCCAATATCCTCAGAAGCCTTTCCCTTGTCGCGGGATTTGCAATCGCCGAAATATCGCGGCCAAGCAATCTGGCGCCGGCCCTCATGTAGTCATAACTCCCGCTTTCTCGGAGAATCTCGATTAAGTCTGCTTCTTCTTCAAAGAGGCGTTCCTCATTTCCCGAATCAATGTGAACGCGCATCAGAAACCCTAAATCCTTAGCATCCGTAATCCTTTCGGGATGCCGATCATCCCATGAAATGAGTTTCATGAGAGCTAAGCCAGCTTGGCTTGCAAATTTGATATCCAGATCCGGCTTTCTCCTTAGTCTAACAGTCAAAGAATGTTTATATGATTCATTGAATCCGAGCGTGTTCATTTGGACTTGGTGATCCGGAGGCCAGGAGAATGATCCATCGGGATCTGCAATTGCGCCAAAAGGCATAACATCAATAAATACACTTCCCTGATACTTCAGCCTTTGGGGCTCCCTTGTGTGTTCGAATCTTCCTGTTGCAACCAGGCCCTCTCTGAGCTTGATATACTGATCCCAGTCAGAGACTTCCACGCCCAGATCGATGTCATTAGTCGCTCTGATTGTGTCGATGCCATAGCCGTATTTGAGAATAATGTCTCGTGCTGTTGCACCGACAACAAAGAAAGGAGCGCTCATAGGTTCAGCCACGTTTGCTATGTACTCAAAAAGCTCAACAGTGAATTTGTCAATTTTCCCCGACAAGTCTGGCAATTTCTTTGTCATAGATTATCTTTGCTGTCTCAATGTTCCTGGCATCAGCAGTAGCGAGCAAATCCGCGTATATTAGGACGGGATGAGTCAAGGTGGGGTATTCCCAATCAGGTTCGAATTTCCAGAACTTCCTCACGATCTCGATATTTCCATCCGGATCTTGCCTTATTCTGTTTTTTATCAGCCATTCAAAAAGCGCCTTGAGTTCCGGGGCGTAGATCGTCGCCGTTTGCGGCTTCAGGTGTTGTGTGAGCTTGGCTGCTGCGATTTCTCCTCCCCAATACGTTTCTGGGTCGGGAAGCTCAGCCTCCTTCCACCAGTCTGCATTGGCGGCTTTGAATGTCCCCAGTAACTTTTTAGGCCTTAGTTGTTCCGGATATGCCGTTGCCCACCGCGCCAATAGTTTCTCCTTCTGAATGAGGCGCCGACCGCGTTTCCCCATTTCAACCAGATTTCCCATTTGTCTCAAATCCCGCATGACCCACCCTACCGTGCCTAAGGCGACGTCTGCAGCTTGGGCAATTTCTCGGTATTGGGCCTTTTCCAGGCCCGGATTGCATATAAGGGCAAATACAACCTGTAGTCCCGTCGGACGGAAAGCACGGATTGGAGGCTTCGCGGTATCCCTCTCAGGAGGCTTGCTTCCTTTGATGAAAACAAATAGAGGAGGCTCGTTTAGGTACGCGTTGCCAGCTGTGTCGAGGAATGGAGTACCTGTTTCTTTTAAGATTTCTGCTGCCTGCGGGGTTACATATTTTGTAACGAGAATGCCTTTTGCGATATGCCTTCGTAGTTGTTGAACACTTCCACCGATCATTGCTGGTGTGAGTGTGTAATTAACATCAGCTGCAAAATGCCACTCCATGCCTTGCCAAGTGATTCGAATCATCGCATCTGGGCCATCGGGATCAACATCAGGATAGGCTTCAGCTGTTAACTCGGTTGCCTTTTCGAGCTTTTCCAAGGCAGTACGCAGAATTTTGTTTTCCGCGGTTCTGGTTCTCATCGTATTCTTACTCATTTTGTTCGCTATTTCCAGCTGTTCATTGTTTGTGAACATAACTACTTTATGAACAAATGTCAATAACTATCTGATTATATTTCTTTAAAAGATTCTATTTGTGAGCACACACAGATTTCTGTTCATAAATAAAGATTGTTCACAATTAGTGAACGATACCTATTAGTGAACAAAGCAGCACTCTAAGCGGGTCCTATCTTGCCCTGAGATATCACCTATTACCACACGCTGTATAAGGCGTTTGATATCAAACCGATACCCCAACAATGCGTGGTTCAATGGAGGCATTCGAATCAAACTGGCATGACTCAATATCCTGCGCAAGATCCGCTAACCGATATTGCAACAATAAACAAAACATGCCACTATGCTTTTGAGAGAATCTAGGGGCAGGAGTTTACGGGGCATTGCCGAAATCCCTTTTCGCTTGGTGCAAAAAACGTTTTAATGACCGCTCAAAGGGATTTCCCTTCGGGCAACAGTCCGTCCTTACTCAACGACTAAGCTGAGGACTCTCTCGGGCGCCAAAAGGGTGATAGCATCCTGCTTACGAGTCAAGGGGGCCCCGTTCACATCGAGTTGGGCCTCTGCTTCACACGTTATCTGGTAGAGGTCGATCTCGTTTTTGGCCAGGAACAGCTGGATGTCTTTTCTGTGTCGATTGATCTGGTTCAACTGGTAGGATACTGCAAACTTTTGCGCCTCATTCGTGGTTGCGCCTTTCTTCTGGGTCAACTTTTGCCTCAGGGTTTCTTCGTATGTTTCGGTGAAGCTTTCGAATTTATAGAGCAATTTGAGATGGTCATGGAGGTAGCCGCCAATCGCCTCGTTGGTCGAACTCTCATCGAGTTTCTCCCTTGATTCGGTAACCTTTTTTTCAAGCTTATCGATTTCATCCCTGATCAGTTTGATGATTTCAGCCTCTTGCTCGGTGAGCACACCCTTCAGGTATTCATCCTTGGCAAATCGGAGGACGACTTTATGCCGGTCGAGCTGCAGTTTATGCACCGCCAGAAGTCTTTTGAGATCGGCAAATTTCGAATCTCGGAATTCCCGAACAAAGTAGTCAGTCATTTCCGTGGTGGCCCGGGGGACTTTGATAATCACGGAAAAGTACCTGTCCCCGTTTTGGAAGGGCCGCCTGTCAAGCCAAACAGCGGTATCCGATAGCGTGCCGGTGGCGGTAATCAACGGCTCTCGCTTTTCTCGCTCGAAACTCATCGAGAAACCGGCGCTGGCTTCCAAATAGGCACTTCCTGCTGCCGTAAAATTAAGATTGACATCGGTGATCTTCTCGAGGGTTCGAAGGAAGGTCTTTTCAGCAGCTTCCTGGTCATATTTCTCTGTTTCGGAGACCTTTGACCTCTTGGTTTCCGTTGACGTGCTTCCCTCGATCCGTTCCCCTTCTTTATCAAGACCTTCTTCCTTTACGAGGGTGCTTTCCTCCTCGATCACCGTTGTCTTTTCGGTGAGGGTTCCCTTTTGGGTTTCCTCCCTGGTCTCCTTTTCCTTTTCTTCTTTCTTCTCTTTCCTGAGCCAGCCATACCCGGCCTCTGCGGTCATTCTTGCTTGACCTCCTGCCTTCAAGTCAGATTCTAAGAGGTAGACCTGCCGGGATGTGGAAGAGGGGAAGAGCCGGTCGATAATCACCGTACCGGAAGAAAAGGATGAAGGCTGTTTCACGTTAAACTTAACGGCAAAGTAGGTTGACTTGACCTCTTCCCTGTCTAAAGGCATGGACTGAAGGTTAAACCGCACCAGATAGAAAGACCAGTCCTCGCTCTTCACGTCCAGCAACTTGAATCCTTGAGGAGCATCCAGGTTTGTCAATCGAAAGACCTGCGCATGATCGGATATTCTCGTCCTGGTCTGCTTTCCGGATTCTCCAAAGCTGTCCCCTATCAGCTTCATATCCTCTGCAGGTCTGGTTTGTGTGCCCGTGTAGCAGCCTGAGCTGCTGATAAGTAACAGAAGCAATAAAAGGGAGCATCTTTTCATTGTAGCCCTCCAATTCTGCTGCTTGCCGGTGATTCGGACTCGCGTATGCACGCGAGGCGAAGGGGAATACGTGTCATGAACTTCGAGTCAACGGTCCGGATCCGATAGGAAAGATGAAACGAGCAATGATTAATGCATCTTACCACGCCCCACCAGCATCTGCAACGGCAATCGGGCAATACCAGGGCAAATGTGTAACCGCGGACACACGCTGACATACATGGACTTTTTGTTTGGCCGACCCCGGCCAAACAAAAGACGCATTCGCTTCGCGAAACCGGCATGCCGCAGACAAGGGTACATCATGGTTCTTGCTTGGGTATGAGGGAAGGCATCTCTTGGTGTTAGGAAAAGGATTGCCTTTCAGAATCCTTCTGTTATGATCAGCCGGCAAGGCACCTAATGAAGGCGATGGTGAGGATGATCGGCGTTGTTAGCAATCCAAGGGCGGGGAAAACCATCGGGAATCCTGCCCGCATAAACAGGCTGAAGCAGATTCTCGGCCCGCACGGATTCTTTCGCGAGTCCCAAACCCTTGATGAGATGCTGGATATCGCCGAGGAGTTCCGCAGAGAGGGAATTGCAGTCCTGGCGATTCACGGCGGAGACGGCACCCTGCACCATGCCCTGAGCGCCTTCATCCCAGCCTATGGCGGAACAGACCTGCCACCGGTTGCCCTCCTGAGAGGGGGTACCATGAATACGATCGCCCGCTGCCTCGGGATCAGCGGCTTATCGGAAACGATTCTGAAGCGAGTGGTAAGCACAGTTGGAAGACAGGGATTATGTGAGGTTGTCCAGACGAATACCCTAAAGGTGAATGACCGATACGGCTTCATCTTCGGGCTGGGCTTTCCAGTAAGTCTGCTGAAGGCTTACTACAAGGATGAGGGCAGGGGAAGATTGAAGACAATCAGGGTTCTGCTCGAAATCCTGTTTTCGATGATTCAAAAGGGTGCTGCCCATAACGATTTCTTTCACCCCTTCGAGGCCGATATCTGGGTCGAAGGGGAAAGGCTGCCCGGAAGGAGCTACACGGCTTTCCTGGGGGCAACGGTGAAGGAGGTTGGGCTCGGGTTCAAACCGACCCGGCGGGCCGCGGAAAGGGAGGGCTTTTTTCAGTGCCTGTGCCTGGGTATGAGTCCCAAAAGAATGGGGCTGAATGCGCTGAGGGTGTTGCTCGGCATGGAGTTGACGGGCGAAAGGCTTATGGATCGCCTGGCGTCTCGATCGGTGATTGTGTTGGAGAGGCCTTCCGATATGCAAATCGACGGAGAGATATTCAAGGACCAAAAGGAGATCCGGCTTAGCGCCGGCCCGACAATCAGGTTCATGCGGCCGAAGCCATAGCATAAGGAAGTCGTGTCGTTTTGCCGTTTTTGGGGCATGGCCTGCTCGGCTTAGCCAGCGCTCAAGGGATGGATGAGAAGGGTGGCGAGTAAGAAGACAGAACGAATTGACGGTACACAAGGAGACTCTATTCGACCTGCGACTGAAGTGGATCTTGATTTCGTTCGCGGGCTTTCAAACCAGGTGTTTTCCGTTTTCGGTGACTATGATGAAGTGGTACCCCACTGGATCTCAACCCCGGAGTGCGTTTCCGCCGTGTATGTCAAGGACGGAAGCCAGCCCCTGGGGTTTGTCGCGCTGTCGCTTTCTATTGGAGAGATACTGGCTATTGCCGTGATTCCGGAATATCAAAGGAGCGGTATAGGCTCGGTCCTGCTCCACTACATGGAGTTTTTGGCCACCCAGCGGGGGTTGAAGATGCTGCTTCTTCACACCGCGCAGGAGAATGAGGCAGCCCAGGCGTTTTTCGGGAAGGCCGGTTTTGAGGTGATCGGGGATCAAGGCAACTACTATCCGAAGGGACAAACGGCCCTTCTTATGTCCAAAGCCATTTAGAAGGCAGGAGGTCTCTTGTCTTTGTCTTGGGCGAAATTACAAAAGCCACTGACGGTTTTCCTGGTATTGCTCGCACTCTTTTCAGAAAAAAACAGGGGATAAACACGCCGCAACATACTTGAATTATTCTCAAAAGGACTTACTATATTGACTAAACCATGGTAAATAGGTAAAAGGGTTGCAAAACCCATGAGAATTGAGATATACGCTAATTCATAGAGCAGCGGAGAAACAGAATGCCCATTTATGAGTTCAAGTGTAATAAATGTGAAAATGTATTTGAGCAGCTGGTCTTTCCCTCGGACGGGGATAGAAAGCCGGTTTGCCCTTCCTGCGGTGAAAACGATACGTGCAGGCTCATGTCCTCCTTTTCATGTGGTTCGTCGGACAAGGGATTAAGTAGCGGGTTTTCATCGGGTTGCGCTTCCCCTTCAAGCCGGTTCTCCTGAGCGGGCTGATTTAGGCAGCCGTGAGCTGCGCCCATTGTCTTTGAACTGAGAACGAGCATTCTTGTTGAAGCGTGACCAAACAATAAGGAGGATTGAATGGGTGGTTGGTGGATTCTGATACTACTTGCCGTGTGGCTTTTGCTGCAGGCCTATATTCTGCCCAAGCTGGGCATATCTACGTGACTCAGAAGCAGTTGCCAGGTAGGCAATCCCAAGGATAAGATCACGGGAAGTCACAGGGAGCAAGGCAAATAGCAAGGCTATCTGCTGCTTATGTTACTCAGGGCGGTTACGTTAATTCCGTAACCGCCTCTATTTTTGCCCAGACTAACGCGCGGCGCTGTATTGCCTAGCTCCCCGCCCTGTTGAATAGGATTTCGTTCGGGAAGTTCAACAGGAGCTGCCCACAGGACCAAGCTTCTCTAGAGTTCGTCCACCGTAGGGATCTTTGACTCACAGGGGACACCGGTCTGACACAGACCGCACCCGTACCCATCAAAGCCGTAGTGGGATTTTACGTAATCTGTCGTAGCCCCTCTAATGTAATTCCGGCACTTTTCCTTGTCATGACCTGCCTCGGTGAGGGCCCCAACCGGGCAGCGGGCCACGCACCTTCCGCACAAACCATCGGTGAAAAAGAGACAGTAGGCGCGATGATCCGTATACGGTCTCGGGGTAGGAGAGATCCGGATGTGCGCGACCACGGAGCCCAATCGCACGGCCTTACCCTTTGGGGTAATGAGACCGTCACAGAGACCGAACGTTCCGAGCCCTGAGGCATAGGCTGCATGACGCTCGGACCAGGTGGAGGCAAAGCCGTAACGCTGGGAGGTCTCACGTTTCCAGAAGGGAGAGAGCATGGGCGCAACAGCCTCAAAACCGGCCTGTTGCAAGGTCGCCACTACGTGGCCACGGAGTTTTTCGTTGACCTGCTCACCGTAGATGCGTGCTCGGGCCCATCGTTCCGCAGGATAGACGGTCTCCTTTCGGTTATCGGACTTTATTTGCTCGACGTGGGGCAGAACCCAGCTAATGACCGTGAGCTGATCAGGCGCAACGGTTATGTCGGGGAACGTTTTGTTGAATATCTCCCCTGGGGTCCAATGGAATGCCCCGATCATGTCCTTATAGTCCTCATACAGGGGATCATCGCCACGTGAAAAGCCCACGAGCGGATCTGCCCAGGCCTTCTCGTTTTCTTTGTTTTGAAGCGTGTTGTCCGGCGAGTTATCTATGAAATCCTTGATAGCGGTATCAAGCCAACCCGCTAGATCCTTAATTCCTCCGGCGCCTTTCATCCAAGAGTCTCCATTTCAGAGTATGTTGTTCCCAGCTAGCAGCGGGTTATCTGCGGCGGCATCCCTGCTGCTCGCAGGCGACCTTACTCGATACCGGACCCGGTGTCAACGACATAAGATATTCTTAGAGCCGGCCCTGCGCGAAGGGCCTTTTTCGCGGCAAGGCGGTATCCTGGCCGCCCCCTGCATGTTGTTCTGCTTGACACCTGGCCGCCCTTTATCCTAAACTGCCTGCACCAACGAGAAACCCTATCGGCGAAGGTGTTCAATGGACGGGGACAGAACAGCAGAAAAGGAAAGAAGACGCCATCCCAGGGTACAATCCCTTTACCTGGTGTCGTATGTGAGCAAAGAGGGGGAGGTGCAAAAAAGCGGTGTCTCAATGGCCAGAACTCTTAACGTGAGCCAGGTTGGCATCGGAGTCGAGGTTTATGAGCCCGTAGAGGTGGATACCCTTATGGAGATGGAGATAGCCGTCAAGGAAAACATTTTCCCTGTCCGGGGAAAGGTGATTCATTCTCGAAAAAAGCCCGATGGGCACTGGGTCATCGGCATAGCATTTGACGAGGTGCAGGAGGAGCTGATAAAGGCACGTTAGTATGCGACGGGTGAATTGCTCACCCGGTTGCATTGAAAGAAGGCTCGCTTTTGCATACGTGTGAGACTTGGAGGCGGTCCAAAATGCCCTTGGCAGACCGCCTCCATCTTTTTCGGAGCAAGGTCTGGCGGGAACTTGCTGCTATCATTTCCAGTTCCATGAGGAGATCTGACAATGCAAATACTCATTCTCTACTTTTCAAAAGGCGGTAACACCAGAAAGCTTGCGGACATCATCGCGCAAGGGGTGGAAGAGGTAGATGGCGCAAAAGCTATCGTCAAAAGCACAGGCGAGGTAACCAAGGATGATTTCACGGGTTCGGCAGGGGTTATAGCCGGATCGCCGGTCTACTTTGGCGTGATGGCGGCCGACCTGAAGAGGGTTTTCGATGAATTCGTCGGTGTTCGCAAGAAAATGGAAGGTAAGGTAGGGGCCGCATTTGCCACCTCAGGTGATGCCACCGGGGGAAAGGAGACCACTATGATGTCCATCATGCAGGCCCTGCTGATTTACGGGATGGTTGTGGTGGGCGATCCCATGTCGGCTACCGGACATTATGGTGTTGCCTGTGTGGGGGCGCCGGACCAGAAGACAACCGAAAACGCCATCAAGCTCGGCCGGAGGGTTGCAGAGCTTGCAAAGAAGCTGCATGCCTGATGTATTTTGCCGGTTATTCCCTAAGCCCCGTATACGTGGTGATACCGCGAACAAGAGTGCAATCAATCACCCTAGCCAGGTGAATTATTATTGAAGCACTGTAACCGCGGACACAGGGGAGTTCCCGGCTGGATGTATCCGCTTCGGGAAACCATCATATTCTACAAACCGTGCAGGTGATTGATACTTTGAAACCTGAGCATCAAACACAAGGATTTCAGCCCGATCCACAAGGCTACAAATGGAAGGCCTTGGCGACCGTAGCCCTCGGTACGCTCATGGGCACCATGGATGCGAGCATCACCAACATCTCCTTTCCTGTTTTGACCAGGGTCTTTCAGGCCGAACTTACCACGGTAATGTGGGTGGCCTTAGTCTATATCCTGGTCTGTACCAGTTTGATGCTGATTCTCGGCAAAATCGGCGATCTCATCGGCCGAAAAAAGCTCTATGCCGGTGGTATGGCGATTTTTACCCTGGGCCTCATTGCATGCTCTATGGCTCAAGGCATCGGTCAATTGATCCTCTTTAGAATCTTGCAGGCCGTGGGTGCGGCTATGTCTATCGCTTGCGGCCCGGCCATCGTGACCGAGGCCTTCCCACCCGAGGAGCGGGGAAAAGGGTTGGGCCTGCTCGGCGTATCTGTGTCTCTCGGGTTCATTCTTGGCCCCACGCTCGGTGGGTTCCTGCTTGAGTGGCTCAACTGGCGCTCCATCTTCTATGTCCGGGTTCCGGTGGGGCTTATAACCTTGTTCATGATCCTTGTCTTGCTTAAGAAAGACCGAGCAAGGCCCGGGAGAATCAGGCTCGACTTCAGGGGAGCGTTTTCCTCGTCGGCGGGCATATTCTGTCTGGTGCTGGGCATGAGTCAAATCAATAAATTCGGTTTCGGGTCTTTGGTGGTAAGCCTATTGATAGGTTTTGGTCTCTTGAGCCTTTTGGTTTTCATGTTCGTCGAGCGTCGCGTCGAGGAACCTATCATTGACCTCTCCCTTTTCAAGAATCGAGTCTTTTCCAGTGCCGCGTGGAGCCTTTTCCTGACCTTTGTCGCCGCTCCAGCCTATATCCTGATAATGCCGTTCTATCTGATGCACGGCCTCGGCCTGACGGCTTCGGCAGCAGGGCTTTTGATGGCAGTGAATGCCATGACCACCATCGTGGTTGGCCCCATCAGCGGCTCGCTCTCCGACCGGTTCGGACCCGTCTGGTTTTCCACCATAGGGGCAGCGGCAACCGCAGCGGCCTTCTATTTCATGCGCGGTTTTGACCTTGAGACGCATGTTACGGCCATTATCCCCGTATTGGCTCTCTTAGGGGCGGGGATCGGGACCTTTCAACCGCCGAATAACAGCATTATTATGGGGGCGGTAAGCAAGGAGCACCTGGGAACGGCATCAGCCCTGATGGCCACTCAACGACAGGTGGGGCTCTCCCTGGGCATGGCGCTGGCCGGGAGCCTCTTTACGGCCAGAAGGGCACTGTTCCAGGCGGAACTCCTTGGGCAAGGACTAGAGAACGACTATGTGGCTCGTTTGTCGATACCGCTCGCCTTTCAAGACATACTGCTCATCTCCGTGTTTGTCGGTCTATTCGTGGTGTTGCTCTGCCTGTTCTCGGGTGAGAGGAAAATGAGCACCATTGAGACCGGAAAGGTGGAACCGGGAACTGTTTGATAACGCGAGAGTCCCTATAAGGCTCTATAGTAAGCGGAGTAGTCTTTTCCCACCCAGAGGACTCTTGAGCATTTTCCAAAACCTCCCCCTGTGTGGGATGTTGTCGGTGAACCACCCTGCAGCAAGCTGCAGGGTATCCAATGGCAAAGCCCCCTCCCTTAATGGGAGGGGATAAAGGGGAGGGTGACCAAACATTTTATCACCCCCACCTAACCTCCCCCATCAAGGGGGAGGCACTATGTGGTAACCCTGCAGCAAGCTGCAGGGAATTATCAAGTTAAACTCTCCTCGGGAAAAGACGTGTTCATATTCTCTCGCCCGCCTGTCCCGTTAGATGCTTGCCCTATGGAATGCGTTGCTTATTCCATTGGGGCGAAGCATGCTTAACGGGGCGAGAGATATGCGCAAGCACTTTTAGGGTCACCATTCAAGCCAGCCCTTGAAAAGGTGGTCGTTTAGTAAGGCCTGAGGTGGAGTTTTTATTGCATATTCAGGGCTGTGGCGCTTAAACTATGTATATCAATGTACTGTAAGAGGATGGTATCATGAAATACAGAAACATCGTTTTAGTTTTGGTAATCGCAGTGCTTTTTCTGACGTTCACATCCAATCTTGCCGTAGGGGCGACCTCAGGCAAGACTGCGCAGCTGACGATCTACAACCTTTCCGGGGGCGGCTGAGGTGGGCCCACAAAAGGGATAAGGTCTATCCTAGAGAGCCTGGCCGGGGTAGTGGAATACAACATAGAAGTAGCATCCTATACAGTGACGATAACGTTTGATGATACAAAGACGAGCATTGACAAGATAATGGACGAATTAGCGCAGCACGGGTATTCGATTTCCGGGGAGCCGCGGTGGCTTTAGCGAGCAAATCCAATGGGCGATGGGCTCATGCATGATTCGAACGCAACAGAAAGGGAAGCCGAAAACAAGAATAAAGGCATTCACGGACAAAGCCTTATGAGGCGGGACTTCTTGAAGTTCTGCGCAAGGAGTTTTTGTGGCCTTTGTCTCGCTCACCTCATCGGTGCCCCCGGAACCCTTCAGGCACAGATGGCCAAGAAAGGGCTTATCAAGACAAAGCTCTCTCCGTACTATACGCCACGTGGGGGAGGAGAGGTCCAATGTGAACTCTGCCCGAGGCGTTGCCTTGTTTCAAAGGGAGAAAGGGGATATTGCAGGGTACGAGAGAATCGGGAAGGGCGGTTGTACAGCCTTGTTTATGGAAATCCATGCGTCATCGAACCGTACCCCATCGAAAGGGAGCCCTTTTTCCATGTCCTTCCCGGCACCAGGACATTGTCGGTGTCAACGGCGGGATGCAGTTTTCAGTGTATGTTTTGCGAGAATTGGGAAATCTCCCAGGCCTTTCCGGAGGAGGTTTACGGCTACGGGATGCCGCCCGAGATTGTGGTGAAGAGGGCCAAAGAGGCCGGGGCCCATTCAATAGCGTACACGTATGCAGAGCCCACAATCTTTTATGAATACATGGTGGACGTTGCCTCCGCCGCACGGCAGGCGGGCCTTCTGAATGTTATTCACTCAAATGGCTTTATCAATGAGGGGCCGCTGCGAGATCTCTGCACGGTGTTGGATGCGGCACAGATTGACCTGAAGGGATTTTCGGAGACATTTTATCGTGAATTGTGCAACGGCCAGCTGGCCCCGGTACTCGCCGCCTTGAAGGTTCTGAAAGAGGAGGGAATCCACGTGGAGATCACAAACCTGGTGATTCCCACAAAGAATGATGAGCTTTCCATGGTGAAGGAGATGTGCCTGTGGATAAAGGGAGCGCTGGGTGCAGATACCCCGATCCATTTCTCTCGGTTCTATCCCTTACACAAACTCAGACGTCTCCCGGCAACGCCCATCTCTACGCTGGAGAGGGCCCGGGCCCTGGCTTTGTCCATCGGTCTTAACTACGTCTATATCGGGAGGGTGCCGGGTCACGAAGCTTGGAACACGTATTGCCCCCGGTGCGGGCGAGTGGTGATCCAGAGGACAGGGTACATGATAGCAGGGACACATCTGAGGGAAGGAACGTGCGCGTATTGCGGAAACCCTATTTCGGGTCTTTGGGCATGAGGGATACTCTCACGCCCGCTCCCTCGTTGATTTAGCTTGATAAGCGGCGTGCGTACAGATCCCTGACTGTCACGGAATGAGGGTCAAGGTTGGACAAGCCGTGCTGTTCGGCCCACCCCATCGCTTCCAAGAACTCCTGCACCGTGATGCCCCGTGAGATCCTTGGATATTCAAAGGCCTTATAGTCTACCCGGTATTGAGGCATGATGTTAACATAGGTAGACTTAGAGAGGGCCTCGGCAACCCACCTGACGAATTTCTCCGTACCGGCTACCCTGTTGGGCATGACCAGGTGTCGGATCATGAGCCCGCGCAGGGCTATTCCGTGTTTATCGGTCAGGTGGGACCCAACCTGCCGGTTCATCTCAATGATAGCCTTTTTTGCATGTTCGGGATAGTCTGAGGCCCCTGCCGAATACGTGGCCGCCTCATCGGCATCCATGTATTTCATGTCGGGCAGATATATGTCAACGATGCCGTCCAGGAGTCTGACGATCTCCAAGCGCTCGTAGCCGCTGGTGTTGTACACCAGGGGGATGCGCAGTCCCTTCTTCAGGGCGATGCGCGTGGCGTTGAGGATGTTGGGCATGACGTGGGTGGGGGTGACCAGGTTAATATTGTGGCAGCCAATGCCCTGGAGGCCGATCATCATGTCGGCAAGGTCTTCGTCTTTGATTTCCTTTCCTCTCCCTTCATGGGAGATAGGCCAGTTTTGGCAGAAGACGCACCGGAGGTTGCAGTTGGAGAAGAAGATGGTACCCGAACCATGGTCACCTACCAGCGATATCTCCTCGCCGAAATGGGGATGAGCACCGAAAACCACCGGTCTGACCGGAGCCCTGCAGAAACCCCTCTCGCCCTTTTTCCGATTAACCCCGCACTGTCGTGGGCAGAGCTGGCAATTCTCGAAAATCGAGTAGGCCTGCTCGATTCTCTCGGCCAGCTTACCCTCTGTCTCCAATGCTTCATAGGCCGGATGCCAGCGCTCCTGCTTCTTCTGCTGGGCGTAAAGGGAAATGGGAGAGACGAGCAATGAGGTGCCCAACACGGCTGTTTTTTTGATGAAATCCCGGCGGGTAATCTCCATTTTGTACACTCCGTTTTGTGAAAGACACCAGGTCTTTTTTCAATTCAAAGGGCGGAACAGAGACGCATGGTTAGAAAGCCTTGCTATATGAAAGCGCTTGGAAGATGTCTATCAGACCTCGTGGTGCTCGCTGATTACCAAGAAACGGGGCATGAAGGGGAGGTGACTCATTCTCTGCGCGCAGCCCCGTGCAGAGAAAGCATATTCGGGAAAAAACGTCTCAAGCACTAGTCCGCTGCCTTTCGCAGCTCCTTTTTTCATTTAGTTACAATTCTACTGAGCGGCACAGTCATTGTCAAGACAGTGTGTCTGTGCGAATTTTTTCGCTTGACACCCCTCGATTATTTCAGAAACAGTATGAATAGCACTGTAACAATTAACCTGAAAGAAGGAGACACAAGCAGTGGATTTTTACGATGTGATCGCCACCCGTCGCTCCGTCAGGTCATTCAAGCCGGGGCCCATCGCCGAGGCTGTGTTGCAGCGAGTGCTGAACGCAGCCCGAATCGCACCTTCCGGGAGCAGCAGACAGCCCACGCGATTCATTCTCATACGAGATAGAAATCGAGCGGAACAACTGGTGCCCCTGTGTCATCACCAGCAATTCATAGCCCAGGCGCCTGTGTTAATAGTCGCCTGTGGCCAGGATATCGGCATTAATCGAGGCGGGTACATGGGTAAGCTGTCGATGCTGGTGGATGTGGCCATCGCCGTTGATCATCTGACCCTGGCAGCCCGGGCAGAAGGACTGGGAACGTGTTGGATTGGCTCGTTCGATAATAGAGGCATAAAGGAATTTCTCAAGGTTCCGGAGGAGTTTGAAATTGTTGCCCTCACACCCCTCGGATATCCAAAGGGCAATCCATTTGTCCAGACAACGGATAGACTCTCGCTCTCCGAATTAGTGTGTGACGAGGAGTGGCGTTTTTGAGTGACGATATTCTGGCGAAAAACCGTACAGGTATAGAGACGCTGATGCCAGGAGCAGTAAAGAAGATGCATTCATAGAAGCTATTGAGAGCCAAAAAAGACCCGCAGACCTGAATACGATCTGCGGGTCTTTTAATTTGGTTGAAAGCTTAACGATTAAACGAGTCAACAAACTAGAGATTTGGCTGAAAGGTTAACCGTCCAACTGATCCCTTGCCTTTTGTGTTCCCAGGATGCCGTTATTATTCCCGGTTGAAACCATAGCTTCACACGACGTATGAAGAATTGCCCTGGAAAAGATGCACGCACATCCGAGAACCGCCGTTCAGTACTGCCACAAACACCGTTTCCCAGCATTGCCTTTCGAGGCTTTTGCCCATTTCATGGTTTAGTTTTAGGTATTGGGCAGAACTCAACAATCTATTACTAACTACTAGCCAAAATCGTGCCAAATCGTGCCATAAAAAATATGAATAGAAATTTCAGTCAGTTAGAAGGAATTCATCACATTTCTGCCCGGAAGATATGTCAACAGAAGCCAGAAGGTGTCAAACATGGCAACAGTTTCAAAATGGTTTTCTCCGGCGGATCACCAGAACAAGGAGAAAATGGCACGTGTCATAGGAGATGACGGTAGAGCTCACTTAAGGGCTGGTCCTTGCGAGGGCGGTTAGAAAGCGGGGCTTATGGATAAAAAGCACGGGACAGATAAACAAAGGATGGTGGGTGTCATGGTGCCGATATTACCGTTTACCGGCTCGGTAGGCCGCCAGCTTCCTCCGTGCCTCATGGTGGTCGTGAGTGTGAAACAGGATCTCCTCATAGGCATGTTGCGAGAGAGCCTTCTTGCCGCTCAAATCCAAGGCCCTGGCCCTGTGGAGCAGGGCTGCCTCATTATCGGGCTCGAGGGCCAGCGATCGGTCGAAGTAATGGATCGCCATCTCAAGGTTACGGATGCTCTGACCATAGGTATAGAGCCATCCGATCATGTTGTAGATGATTGGCTTATAATCCAAAACCTCCAGGGCCTGCTGGGCGCACTCCAAGGCCAGGGTTTCGATATTGTCGGGCTTAACCGAGCCAACCAGCGAAACGTAATGACGGAGCAGGGTGATAAAGAGCCACGGTTCCGGCATTGGCTGAGTAAGGGCATATTCTATCTTCCGGACCAAGCCGTTCTGTAGAGAGGGCGGCATTGAAGAGAGGATTTCAAAATTGACGAAAGAGATAACTTCATACACCGGGATCTTTTGGCTAATACCCTTGAAGCCCAAACTCCACGGCTGGCTAAAAGCAATATTGATTGTCTTGATATCCTGACATCTCTTATAAAAACTATCACCGACCATAATCTGATAAACGGCTCCCTCGCGAGAGGCGGACTCGATTCGCTTAGCCAGGTTAATGGCATAACCCTCGATGGTGGGGCGCTCCTCCCCCATCTTCATTCGCCATTCCCTCAGGTCTTTGATGACCTTGCCACAGTTGATACCAATGCCGATTCGGCTGACCAGGCGCCCCTCCTGCAGAATCCTCTGATTGAAAGCGGCGGCCAACCAGGCCAGTTTGATCTTAGTTGCAATGAGTAAGGCACTGCGCACATCGAATCGTACTGAATCCGAATAGAGAAATACCTGGAGTTGGTCGCCTACAATGGACCAATCGTAATCAACTCCGCTTCCCTCATACCCATAGTGGCTCAGATGATGTGCTACAACCTCGTACATGGTACCCTGGAAATCGACGATCATTTCGTCGTATTCCTGAAGGGTCAGGTTCTTTGCCATCTCCGTGGAATTCATGAGATCGGCAAAAAGAATGGTGGCAACAATGCTCCTTTTCATCGACTACAGCTCCATATCAATGGCCCATTCCCGGATGTAGTCTTTCATCTGTTGAATCTCCTTGGAGAAATCGCCGAGCCTCTGCTCAATCCTTTTTGTTTCCCTCTCCCTGGCCTGCACGGCTTTGCTCAGATCTTCTTGTGTGTTACTAATGGAGGCCTTCAGGAACTCTATCCTGCTTTCCAATTCAGACAATATCGATTCGTTGCTCTCGAGAAATTCTCGTATTTTCTTGGATAATTCACGATTTTTTACTCTGAGCTTGTTTGTGTTGTCGAAGAGCACTTCAACCATCTCTGCTGTTTTTTGCTTGGATTTGCGGTGCACTAACACCAGGGCCAAGCAAGCAATAATGATTAATAGGAAGAGAGCAAAATCGATGTAACTTCTATTTGCAAGCAGATCAGCAGCGGTCATAAGGATTCCCTCTCTTGTCTATGCAACAGGTTTGAGGCCGCACGCTCCATTCAAGCCCAACTCAAGGGCAGGCTCTTCCGCGGCCAGCGTTCAGGCAATACAGGCCCGCACCCTCTATGATCTTTCTAATCCATGAGCAAGGAGCCCATAGGTCTAGTTCATGGGGAAAAGTGAATTTCCTGTTGTAATCCTGTGGAGGTCAATCGTTTTGCTAGTATTATGCGGTGGTTTTCCGAGAATGTGGCACGACTCTAAGGTATAAGTCAAGGAAATTGTATGAACTCCCCGCTGCATGAGGTACGAGGATGTGGGTGACAGAAGCCTCTCCTCGGAGGTCCTGGTGCAAAGAAACGGAATACCAGTCCAATTGAGATGACAAAGGGTTTCAGATTGCTATAATGATCTCCATGAGCCTCATTGATTCACACTGCCATCTGTATGCTTTGAGAGATGCTCAAGATGCCGTATTTCATGCCCGTGCTGCTGGCGTCACGCAGATAGTGGTGGTGAGCGAGGACCGAACCTCAATGGAGCAAACGCTACGACTGAGGGATGCGTTTCCAGATTTCATTCTTCCCGGCCTGGGCATTCACCCGGTGGCTGTATCCTCGATCTCTTCAGCACAATGGAAAAACGCCCTCTCTTTTCTGAGGAACCATGCCCGGGAGGCCTCATGCATCGGAGAGATTGGTCTGGATTTTAAGGTTGCTGCCACCGAAAGAGAACAAGAGAAGCAACGGGAAGCACTACGCGCTCAGATGGATGTGGCGGCCGAGCATCGCTTACCTATCAACCTTCATTCTCGAAGGGCTCTCCGGCAGACCATGGAAGAGGCCATTGGCTTTCGCAGAGATACCGGGCTGCCGGCACTCCTCCATTGGTTTGCTCATTCAGAGAAGCTTTTAAGACGAACCAATGCAGAGAAGATCTTCGTGTCGGTTGGTCCCTCAATTCTCTTTTCGGAGGAGGCTTTAAGCCTGGCCCTTTCGATAGACCGCCGATTGCTGTTAATAGAAACCGACGCCCCAGTCCCCTTCGGGCGCAAGCCCGCTTCCCCTGCTTGGGCGGCGGAGGTGGCTGAAAGACTCATTGCCAGCGACCCGGACAAACAACTGACGAGAGAAAAACTATTGGATAATACACGACGATTCTTGCGCGGAGACCGCGAAGCGTGAAAGATATGCTACGGGCGGCATACCAGGCCTTATGTATCATATGGTATTGCATGCGTTGCAACAGCTTGTTGCATGCAAACCCACAAGATGGTTCAAAGGAAGACCGATTTTTTATGGCTCACGGAAGGAGGTCAATGCACTATGAAAGAGCCTTGGGAAGAAAAGCTCTCCTGTGCCGTTGAGTGCCCTCGGTGCAAAAAGAAACTCGGTCCACAGGAGCAAAGGATTTTATCCGTTTATGATGATGAGCCCCTGTGTTTGGATTGTAAGAAAAAGGAGGAAGGACGATCGGATTACGGTGAGGCATCCAGGAAAATGATCGGGCAATGCATGCCGGATGTGGAACAGCAATGGGGAGACCCGGCCGGATTCTGCTACCATCATTTCTATCCTTACCAGTGCTGATCTTGATGGGTGTGGCTGGTCATAAACCCTGAAACAGGTCGCCTGTTTCACCTGCCACAGATTGCCTCGGGCAGATGATGTGCCGGTTGTGCGCTATGTGCCATGAGCGACCTTTACTATGGGGAGCATTTCATTGTTTGCATCCACTGAGAATTCTCCTGACTGTTAAGGCCATGAAATCTTTGCTGAAAAAACCAGCCCGTGAGCCTCGGAACGAAAGAAAGGATTTCATGGCATGTGCTTTAAAGAGGTTCTCTTGTTTTGGCCTAGAGCGAATCCGGTGAACCGAAGGAGGCTGCCCGAACGGGAGCGGTTTATAGCTTTCTCTTCATGATCTTAAGGATCTCTTTGTCCGTCTGGATCATTCCTTTGGTAGCGATTTTTCCCAAATTAGAGAGCGATTCACTGCCAGTCCGGCCGACTATGCCGTCGCTGTACGGTATACCAATTCCACTCATGGCTAAGGCCGTTGCACGAAAGGCGGCGTCCACTGAGGTCATGGTCTTGAGCGCACAACCGATCTTTGCGCCATCGCAGATCATCCCGGTGACATTGCCCACCATATTGTTGATGGCCAGGGAAATCTCTTGTTCGCCACCACCCTGGAGGTAGACGAGAGCGGATGCCAGTCCAATTCCCGCGGCGTTTGAACAGCCGCAGACTGCAGATAACGTTCCCAGCGCTTGGGTGGTTTTTGAGGTGAAGAGCATGGCGAGCGCCAGAGCCTCCTCGATTTTCGAAGCACTTACATCCCATTCCTTTTCCAGGAGCGTGAGGGGAACGGAGCAAACGATACCCTTGTTGCCGGAACCTGCCACCGACATTACCGGAAAATCTTCTCCCCACATGCGAGCGTACACGCCGGCGCAGACGAGACCTGAAATCCTGGTTAGCAGATCCGTCTGAGTCATCTTGACGAAAGATTCGGGAAAAAGGGTTAGGCCATGCTCAGCGATAGCGATATTCAGTTCCATGCCGTTCCTTATTCGCGATCTTGTCTCTTGATTCAGGTTTTTCACAAGCTCCAGCATGGTCTGAGTGGAAAGAGAAGCTGCCCACGTTCTTGCTGAATCCGTTTTTTGATTCCTTGTGTCTCTGTGGCTGCGCACTACAGCTCGGCCGTTCTTGGCGACAAGGGCGATGTTTGTGTGAGTGCCTTCGATAATACATCGGCCGGTGTCTTTATCGCCACGTACCTCAAAATCGATGAACAGGTCATGCCTGGTGGTGTCTACGCATATTCCGACTTTATCATGGTCAATAAGTGCGGACGCTTTGGCGAGGACATCTTCATCTATGTTACGAAAACACTCCAGTTTCGCGTTACTGTTTTCTAGGAAGCACCCAAGAGCTGCCGCCCACTTAATACCGGTCTTGTGACCACTGTGGGGTATGCCGACTGCATGGCAGTTCTTGTAGATCTTCGGATCGATCGTTACGGTGCAGGTGCGAACAGGGCCGGCGATCTGCTTGGCCGCGTTTATTCCCGCGTAGGCAATAGAGGCTGGCTCGGTGCATCCCAAGGCGGGCACCCATTCCTGATTCAGATATCCCGGAAGCTCCATCCGGCTAACTTAGTTGATATGGTGCATTTTGGCAACGTAAAATGAGTGCGAATTCGGACGGCCCGGCCCGGGATAGACTCCTTTCAGCACTATCTCATATGCCGCCTGATGTTTTCCCCCTGTTCCATCACACGAGGCATCCACTCACTATCCTCCCTCAGGTAGATGGCGGCCAAACGATTGAATTCCTCCGCTTGAACGGTGTCTCCTTTCAGAAGCCATGCCTCTGACAGATAAAAGTAGTTGTGCCCATTTGTGGGATTCAGGCTAACGGCCCGTTCGAGCATGCTGATGGCGTCATCAGGGTTGCCTCTCTCCAAGAGCAACCGCCCTTGCTCTGTCAACCCGAGAGAGGCCAGGGCTCGGGGACTGGGTTGGTCAGCAGGTCTGGCCGGTTCCTCCACGTGCGCAGACGGGGCATGCACTGGCACAGGAGGAGGCGTCGAAATCGTGGCGGCGCACCCTACGATAGCCAGACTGAGACCTCCTAACAAAGGCAAAAAAAACCATTTAACGGTTCTGGTGCAGATCTTTAACCCCCTCGATGATCTTTTTAAACGGGCCAACAGGCTTGTGGAGCGGGCATGGATCAAGAGGCGCGGTATCAGCAAGGAATACTTCTTCTTTTTGCTCGGGGCAGCTCCCGGGAATGGCCAGCTGCCCGCTCTCTGTACAGACGATTCGTTTGACCACCCCCGGCGGTGTCTTAAACCAATCACCCGAAAGATGTTGCGGTATGCTGTTCATGAGCTCAGCCCATATGGGCATAGCCGCGGCCGAGCCCGGAGCATGGATGGAAGATTCATCGTCAAACCCCACCCATACGAGGGCCAGGATATCCGGGGTATAGCCTACAAACCACGCATCTCTGAAACGATTGGTCGTGCCTGTCTTTCCCGCAACCGGAACGGTGATTCCCATGTTCTTGAGCGAGCGGGCAGTACCCTCTGTTACTGCGCTCCGTAACATCGAGCTCATGATGAAGGCCTTGGCCGGGGAGACCACGCTTTTAATGGTCATATGTCTTCGCTCAAGCATCTTTCCCTCTTCGTCCAAAACCGCTTTCAGGGTCAAGGGATACGGGAGGACTCCATCAGCAGCAAATACACAGTAAGCCCGGGCGAGCTCGAGCGGAACTACCTCATATGCCCCCAGCGCGACCGACGGGTAAGGCTGTATGGGTGTTGAAAAGTCGAATGACTTTGCCGTGCTGACCACACGATCGAGACCGACCCGCATGGCCAGATCTACCGTGGCTACGTTGATAGACCGTGCCAGGGCAGATCTCAGGCTTACACGTTCCTCAGTGACAGGTTCATAGTTTTGTGGTTGCCATATCTCACCGTCGATCTCATAATGCTGGGGTTCATTGGACAACAGATCAGCAGGGGTAAAATCATCCAATCCACTCAGAAAGACAAAGGGCTTGAATGCGCTTCCAGGTTGTCGGCGAGCCTGGGTTATCCGGTTAAACTGGCTTACGCTGTAATCACGGCCTCCGACCATAGCCAAAACGTAACCTGTCTTGGGTTGTATTACGATGACAGCTCCTTGGAGCTTTTTTTCAGGCTCCAGCCGTTTCAGGTCTGGATTCATGTCTTCCAACCGGGCCAATCCCTTGGTCAAGGCCCTCTCGGCAGCCATTTGAACCTGGGTGTCGAGGGTGGTAAATATCGTAAATCCGAGGTCAGACAGCATCTCAGGCGGGTAGAGCGCGGTAAGCTGCTCGGAAAGATAGTCAATGAAATAGGGGGCTTTTTTGCCGTACTCCCTTGGGCTAACCGTTGTTACTGGTGAATCCAGTATAGTTTCAAGCTCTTGTGTTGAGATCCATTCATTCTGGCGCATAGCACGCAACACCACATTCCTTCGATCACGGCATCGTTCGTTGTCAACGTACGGCGAATAGTGATTGGGGCCCTTAATCAGTCCCGCTAAGGTCGCAGCTTCTAATAGCGACAGATCACTTACTGGTTTGCCAAAGTAAAAGTATGATGCCTCGCCGACACCATTAATGCTGACAGAGCCCTTGTTCCCTAAGTAGATTTCATTCAGATATATTTCCAGAATCTCGTTCTTTTCGTACATGACTTCCATGGTCAAGGACATGAGCAGCTCTTTGAACTTGCGAGAGAGGGTTCTCTCAGGGGTAAGAAAGTAGTTCTTGGCCAACTGCTGGGTGATGGTAGATCCACCTTGGCGTATGGTTCCGTGACGCAGGTTAGTGTATAGGGCACGAAGCACTCCCCGCAGATCTACTCCATGGTGTTGATAAAAACGGCCATCCTCAGCGGCGAGTACGGCATGGATGAGTTGGCGAGGGGCTTGATCAATGGAAATCAGCTGCCGCTGCTCCCGTTCGGTGCCAAAAAAGAGCATGATCTCCTCAGGTTCTAGCTCCAAGATGGGCAGAGACATGCCGTTGTCCAAACGAATGATCGACTCAATCTGGTTTTGAGATAGAAGTATCCTGACGGGGAAGCCCTCACGCCTTAGCGAAGGAGTCTGGAGGTCATGAAGAAAAAGCTCGACTGCTGAACCCACTATGCGCAATTCACCCTCATGCTGTGTGAACCGTGTGACTTCTCGATATCCTAGCCTATGCAGTTTTTCATGAAAAAGCACGGGATTTACGGTTTGTCCCGGATAAAGGAGCGTGATATCGGAGAACACTTTGGAGGGTATGCTCCAGCGCCGTGCTGAAAACCGCTTCTCGATTTGAACCGAAAGGTGCCAGCAATAAAGCAGAACGCCCAGGCCAATAACGACAAGAAACAGGATCCCGCCTGCAAGTATGGGCTTCCATAAGGGTTTTTTTGAATATGCTCTTTTCATCAACGCAAGCTCTAAAAAGACCGGGGCTTAGCGAAAAACCATTTGGTTGTTAGAATACCATTCTTGCCTCTTTTCGTAAACCACGGTAGAAAATCCGTTTCGAACCCTATTAGGGAAATGCAAGCAAGGCTCCTGGCGGATGATATTGCGGCAAGCTGGCCATGTTGGACTACTTATAGAATACTTTGGCGCTCCGCATCAAGCATTTGCTTATGGAACATAGATGCTATATCGTCAGGTTAGGGGTGTGGGTCTTGTTTCATGGACCTTCGTCTGTGATTGGGCATGACCCGGAATCAGGATCCCGGTTATCGCAAGAATCAACATCGCAACGAGGCTCAAATCCTTTTGGTGCTACAGATCAGCCGTTTAAAGAATTTAGGGGGCAGCTCCCATATCTCTTGGCAAACGACTTATACCTATGCTAGCGTGAGCATAAACGCTCCCCAGAAATACTCAGAAAGCCAAAGCGCCCTGGAAGAGGACTAAATAAGGTCTTGGTTTCGTGAGGGGCAACATTAAGGCTTCGGCAGATAGAACGGTTAGCCAGGAGCGAAAAGGAGGACAACATGAACCACCTCAGATGCCAACAAGGCGCTTCTGTGGTTATCTTCTGCTTGGCGCTGGTATTCCTCATGGTTATCCTTGTTGGCCCAGATTACCCGCTTGCGCAGGAACAAAAGGAACCCTGTCCTGAACCCTATATAAATACCATTGTTCCGAATGCTGCCAAACCAGGTGAAGAGGTAAGAATACGAGGAAGGAGATTCAAAGAGGAGGCAGGCAAGGTAACCTTCAGCCCTGGCGTGGAGGCCGAGATTGTAACCTGGAAGAATAGCAGGATTTTGGTTTTGGTGCCTGAATCTGCAACATCTGGCCCCGTCACCGTAACGCTGCCCTGCGGATCGGTGAGTAACGAGAAGCATTTCACCGTAAAGGAGTAAGCGGCGAGGCGCTCATCAATTTACACCAGACGGCCAAGCCCAGAGGCTCTAAACCGCTCCTTTCAGACCGAGTAACATGGGCCAATGACAATGGGTGAAAGGAAGAACTGGGTCTTCTGGCCCACAAAATGCGCAGCCAGAATCTTGCTTCGGCCAATCTTTAGCATAGAAACAAGCGGAAGGGAGAACATTCCACGGGAAAGCGCCTTTGTCCTTCTGCCGAAACACCAGCGGTGGGAGGACATTCCCCTGCTCAGCTTGGCTGCCTCAAGACCCGTCTACTATGTTGCGCGATATGATCTGTTCGAGAATCCACTCAGCAATTGGTTCTTGAGGTCCCTCGGCGGCATTCCCTTGAATCGGCAGCGCCCCATTGAGAGCAGACGGTCGATACAAGCCGTGATCGAATGCCTGGGAAGAGGGGAAGGGGTAGCAGTGTTCCCTGAGGGCACCTATTACAGAAACAAGATGGGGCCTGGACGAGTAGGCATCGTAAAGCTCATGCTTTCCCGTTTTTCTCTCCCTTTCATTCCCGTGGGGATCAATTATTCCCCCATGGGGATCCGGACGCATGTTCGGATCAAGTTCGGCGAGGCCGTTCATGGAACTTCAGCGGGCTCGGCACGCTGGTTTCTGAGCAGGGTTATGGAAGAGATAAAAATCCTCTCAGGTTTGTCGTAAACACTCAAGCCTACTTTATCTTGCTCGCATACCGAAGCATGTGAGCAAGGACCTTGATAGCCATCTCCGGGAAATGGTATCTCGTCAAGAGCCCGGTATAGCTGGATCCCGTTGAGGATCCCTCCTTCGGGATTCACACCGGCAACCTGGCCTTGGAAGCCGGTATCCTTCAAGAGCCTCAGAAGCATCGCCCCGGGCTTCAGCGGATCCCGAGAGGCACCGATCACAGCGATATTTCTGGATTCCAATATCTCAGCTAGTGAATGCATATTAGCTCCGATCCTGTGAGCGAGGATATCCTTGCTTGGCGTCAACTTCTATTTCGAAAGCAGAAGAAAGTCAACCGTGTTTAGAGAAAACCGTGAACGTGTCGGGTGCAGAGCTGCGCTCCCTTAGTGTCCTCTTTGCGTGTGGGGTAACCAAAAAGAGAACTTGGCGTCTCGAAGTAACGATAAACAAGGGGGGCACAATGGCCTCAAAGCATTGAAGGATAGGCTCGGACTGTTCTTCTCTTGAGCGCTGATAGGGATGTTCCAGAAGGATAACAGCTTATCAGGCTCTCAAGTACCGGCTCGGTTTCTTAGTTGCAATACCAAGTGCTTCAGTTCATCTTCACCTTCTTTGCCAGGTCTTTGCAGCGGCGGGCGAGGGTCTCCGCCGAAATAGCCCGCACAATCCATTGCCGCCTTCAAACCGCCGATGCCGTAGGTAACAGTGACCGCCTTTGAGAGAGGCGTAAGGAAACGTTGCAGTTCCCTTGCTTTGTCGAATTGCCCTTTTTCGTAGAGGTGTTGGATCTGGCTGAACTCCTGCGGGGCCACGTTCGCCGCAGCCAGGATCCCGCCCACGGCACCGACGCACAGAGCGGGAAAGAGCACAGGAGCCGAACCCACGAACACGGCAAATCCCTCTTCAGACAGATGCACAATCTCACTCAATTGCCCAATGTTCCCCGAGCTGTCTTTGACGCCGACGATGTTGGGGTGCTCAGAGAGCCTGGCAACCAGTTCCGGCTCCATGTTGATGCCGGTGAATTTTGGGACATTGTAGATCAGAATGCCTATCTGCGCCGATTCTGCTACAGCAATAAAATGTTGGTAGAGGATCTGTGAATTCATTGCCCCCTTATAGTAAGAAGGGGTAACAACGAGGGCATAATCCCCGCCAATTTGAGCTGCCTGCTTGGTGAACCGGATCGTCTCCTGAGTAGATTCGAGCCCCGTCCCGACGAGCATGATCTTTGAGGCCGGGATGGAGTCCCTCGATGCCTCTAAAATAGATAGTTTTTCCTTCTCACTCAAGTAGACCGACTCACCGTTGGAACCGAGCACTAAGTACCCGGAAAGATCGATTCTATTCCATTTTGCGAAATTCTCTCTGAGCCTTCCGAGGGACATATCCCCGTTTTCAAAAGGTGTTGTGATTGGCGGCAGTATTCCTTTGAGTTTCGCCATAGGTCGGATCCTCCTCTGCTCTTAATGAGCCACCTGTCGCTATTGACCGAGTGAGCCTGCAGTTAATCTGTTTGCCAAGCTTACCACATCATATTATCCGATGTCGTGCATTTCGGGCGTAACGATCTCGGATTTGACCTCTTTGACCCCCGGCACGCTCCGTACGACCCCAAGGAGATTGCTTACGGATTCAAGGGGATTAATCGATCCGGTTATGTAAACAACCCCCTTTTCGGGAACCTCGATATGGAATTCGAGGGGGCTGATATTCTTCTTGAGGATTGCCGCCTGAACCTTTTTGACCAGAGACATCCGCTCCATGGAGTCCAGGGCAGACAGGCTGCATGCCGCTATGGCCTCCGATTGGGCTACCTCAATGATGAGTTTTGCCGCCGAATCCTCGCCCAATTTGTCCCGGTTGATGATCAGGTCGTAGAGCGAGGGATCATCCCAGTCCATGTGATAGGCGAATTGGAAGAAGCCGCTCCGTTCGTTGTCGGTCTTGTGTATCATTTTCTCCGCAGCCTCATGGCCCATGTTCTGGTGGTCCATGAGATATTTGATACGGGAAGATTCGGAGGAATAGATACGCACCTGCAGGGCGCATTCGAAGTCGCGGAGCAATAACTGAGCGCCGTGTCCGGATAAGATACCCTCACCCTGGTGGGCTATCTCGTAGATAAGTGCCTCCAGTACATCAAGGTATACTTCGGGTTTGCGCCGCAACAGGCGATTGAATAATCCAGGGGCCTTTTCATCGAACCCCTTCAGGTCTTCCAATGAAAGCCCCATCTCAACGGCCTTTTCCTGGAGCCTCTGATCGTCATACAATTCCAGTTCGAGCCCGTCGGCAACCTGTCGGGCGATACGCATCTCGCCGCAGCCAATGCCGCTGGTGATCGTGATGAGTGACATCTTGGGTCCTCCCTTTTGTTTACTATCGTCTTTCAAGGAATTCTAGCATGACTTTCTCCATTGAATCAATAGAGGTCTCAGAAAAACATACCATGATAGTTTCAAGCAGAATGCTGGAGTAGTGGATGTTCTCAATTCCAGACCATTACTCCAACAATCCCGGGATCTGAGGACTGGCTTTTGGCCCCCTTCCAAGGGGCTTCAAACAAAGCCACGTCCTCCGGGTGTGGATTCTTCATTATTGTTTTGCCATTCAGCCAGCGTTCTGTTACCGATAAGACACGGCTTATCTGCCATGTGTAAGGTTGGGTGCTTCCGAGGGCATTGCCCGGCCAGGAAGAGAAACCAACCTTGGGCTGTTGATACATGCATAAGGCCGGGTGCCGCAATTCAACGACTGGAGAATGACCCTAGGATTTCGGATAAAGGAAGAGAGGTGTTGCTATGGATCTTATCCAGACCCACTATGGAATCGAAAACAGTATTGCTATCGTTACGCTGAATCGTCCGGATGAAATGAATGCCGTGACTCCCACCATGCGCAGGGAGTTGATTGGCCTTTTCGAAGATGCCGATCGGAATGATTCGGTTCGAGCGGTTGTGGTGACGGGCGCAGGTAAGGCATTTTGTGCTGGTACGGACCTTTCCTCCGGCGGCTCGAGTTTTGACCGGTCCGACCAGGATGGTCGAAACGTCTCCATCAGCGGGCATCGCGACGGTGGGGGGCAGATTTCACTCTCTATCTTCAGGTGCCGAAAGCCGGTTATCGCAGCAATTAACGGACATGCGGTGGGGGTGGGCATTACCATGACACTGCCCATGGATATCCGGATTGTCGCGGAAGACGCTAAGATAGGGTTCGTGTTTACACGGCGTGGCGTTGTTCCAGAGGCATGCTCCTCATGGTTTTTGCCGCGCATTGTTGGCGTCTCGAAAGCGGCGGAGCTTGTATATACGGGGCGGGTATTTCGTGCGGCAGAAGAAGCCGCCTCGGGGCTTTTTAATTACGTCGTTCCACGGGAGCAGGTGCTCTTAAAGGCGATGAGCATCGCAGAGGAGATTGTGGAAAATGCTGCCCCTGTATCGGTGGCACTCAGCAAGGCACTTCTGTGGCACGGGCTCACGGAGGATGATCCCCAGTCCGTTCACCTCATAGACTCACGCTGTTTTTACTGGGCAGGCCGTCAGAGGGATGCGTATGAGGGCATTCAAAGCTTCCTGGAGAAGCGGCCGCCCACGTTTACCATGAGTGTCTCAGCCGACATGCCGGATTTCTATCCCTGGTGGAAGGAACCCAAAGTATAGACATGCTTGAAGGTGTGGCAGGTTAGAAATAGGCCCGTAGATCACAGCCGATCTACGGGCCATTTGGTTGGTTGAAAGGTTGACGATTAACTGTGTTGCAGACTAAAGGTTAGGCTGATACGTTAACCATCCAACTGGGCCATCTCTATCAAAGGCTTCCCACCATGCCGTTATTTCCCCGGCTCACCTCTTAATCTCTATTGCATTCGCTATTCTATTAGAAGCTGGCCGGTAGAAAGATTCACGTACACCCGAGAAACCGACCTCAGCGCCACCTCAAACTCTCTCTTGTAAGATATAACCTTCAGGAGCCTTCAGCCCTCATATGGTTTATCGTAATGGTGTTAAAGTTGGGTGGCACCTGATCAGGTCTTGCTCTATATAAGTGCCAAAATCGTGCCAGGTGGTGTTCTTAAAAATATCATTAAAGATTCCAAATAGTTAGCTCATCTCAGCATAAAACTGACTCCGTGAACCTGCCGAAAATTGTCAGACTTTGGCAAAATACGTCAGCCTTAACAGGGGGAAGTTGCTAGAATGAAACCAGGTTTAGTATAATTATGTTCAGATCTTATGAGGCCGATTCTCCAGAGCGCACTTCAGAGGTGATGCGCTTCCCGCTCGCGCTGAAGCAGTCACGCAATAGAATTGACAAATTTGGAAGCAGTAATTATGTAGTTGGGTGGAGTAAGATGCCAAGAGGGTGAGCATTTGAATACCTTTGCATGCTCCCTTTATCTCTGCATTGCCGCAACGGCTCTGGGCCGAAGAACAATAAAGCAGTGAGAGAACGTCGCAAGGAAGATGCCCTTGAGAGAGCATTCAGAGCGTGAAGTGAGAAACAGAATGATGCCCAATAAGGAGGGAGGGGTGAATGCATGAAAACAATTAAATGCACATGGCCATCCGTGTGGCTTTTGACAACTGCTGCCCTTGCAGTTGCCGGATGTGCCGCGGTAATCTCTCAAGAGTCGCTTAAAACGGTTGATCAAGGTATCGGTTTTGAGCAGGTTTTGGAAAACCCTGACGCCTACCGGGGCAAGGTAGTGCTCTTAGGCGGTGAGATTATCAAGACGGAGAACTTGCCGAACAAAACGGTTATCATTGTGCTCCAGCGGTCTCTCGGCTACAGGCAGGAGCCTACTTCAGAGGGTGAGTCGAAAGGAAGATTCATCGTTTCGGCACCTGGTTTCCTTGACCCGGCCATCTACCGCCCCCGGAGAAAGATCACGGTAGTGGGCTCAGTGATGGGAAAAGAAGTCCGTCCGCTCGGTGAGCTCGAATATACCTATCCTATCATAGAAAAAAAAGAGCTCTACATCTGGCCTCCAGAGGGGGCCCCTACAACGACTCCCCGGTTTCATATTGGAATTGGGATCGGAAAAACCTTGTGAAGGTCGTGGAGGCATGAGAAGGGGGTTTCTTATCATCGCCGCAGTCCTCGCCGGTTTATCAGCCTGTGCCCACGTCATATCGAAAGACACCTTGCAGCAGGTGGAAACGGAACTGACCTTTTCCGCACTGCAGAAGGCGCCCGAGGAATATAAGGGTAAGGGGGTAGTTCTCGGTGGGGTTATCGTTGGGGTGGTAAACAAAAAAGAGGGAACTGTCCTTGAGGTCTATCAGACGGGGATGAACCGGCAAGGCAAACCGGTGGATCTGGATTCATCTGAGGGGCGCTTTCTAGGTCTTTATCAAGGCCTTTTGGAGAGCCAGATATACCGCAAGGGGCGAAGGGTGACTGTTGCGGGCATTGTACAGGGTGACAAGGTCATGAAATTAGGGGAAATCGACTATCGCTACCCCTATCTTGTCATAAAGGAGATTCACCTGTGGAAGGAAGAAAAGCCTACTCGGTATGAACCGTATCCATGGGGGTTTTGGGATCCGTGGTGGTATCCATGGCCCCATCCCTACCACCGTTACCGGTAGGAGAACTGGCTCTCGCTATCTGTGACCGCTGAAAATCATGGACTGGAAAAGAACAATAGTATACTATTGCTTTCGGATAACGGCCGAAATACCTTTTGTGAGTTGCGCTTAACAATTGCTCCGCTATGGTTGAGGTTACCTACACCAGAGAACAGCGACTGAGGCAGGTCCAGAATTACATCTTACGGATGCCCAACCTTTCTACTACCGTCACCAAGGTATTGGAAATCTGCAACAATCCCAAGGCTTCCCCTAATGACCTGAATCGTGTCATTTCCCTTGATCCGGTACTCACCGGCAAGGTCCTAACCCTGATCAACTCAGCCTATTACGGCCTTCCCAAGAGGGTCACATCCCTGACCAGGGCCATCATCATGCTCGGTCTCAACACCGTCAGAAATCTTGCTTTGAGTACAGCGGTTCTAGAGACTTTTGGCAGAAAGGAGTCATTTCCAGCCCTCTCTATGGAGGCCTTTTGGGCTCATTCACTGTGCGTAGGAGTGGCCGCCAAGGCCTTAGCTGTCACAAAGGGTGTTTCGGTTACGGAACGGGAGGAATACTTCGTGGCCGGGTTGCTGCATGATCTTGGGAAGATCCCGCTGAATTTCTGCTTTCCAAAGGAGTATGTTCAGGTTCTGGATTTGACAAGGACCGACAAGCATACCCTGTACCAGTGCGAAAATGAGATACTGGATGTTGACCACTGCGCAGTAGGTGAAATGATTGCCGGCAAATGGCATCTCGGTGAGAGCATGAATGATTCTCTCGCTCATCATCATAACCTGGAAGAAGCATCGGATAAGAACCGTGATCTGATCGCAGTCGTAGCACTGGCAAATACCTTTGCCAATACCTTCGAGACCGGGTTCGGTGAGGCACCGTTTCCTGAAGACCCGCTCTTAAACGATCTTCTCGACCAGGTCGGGGTGAACTGGCATGCACTCTCCGGTCTCGGTGAAACGCTGATGAACGAGATCGAAAAGGCCAAGGTTTTCCTGCAATTTACTCAGAAAGGCTAAGACCATGAAGGTAAGGTTTTGGGGGGTCAGGGGATCAATCCCCTGTCCAGGCCCCCATACCATGATTTACGGGGGAAACACACCTTGTATTGAGCTCCGTTTTAAGGATCTCGACAGGCTCATTATCCTGGATGCAGGCTCCGGCATAAGAGAACTTGGAGACTACCTCGTGACACATGACCTCCCAAAGGGGCCAATAAATACTGAGATTTTTCTCACCCATACCCATTGGGATCATATTATGGGATTTGCCTTTTTTGCGCCAATCCATATCCCGAGGACGAAACTGAAGGTTTACGGGCCGGTTACCTATGAAGACGTCACCCTTGGAGATACTGTGGGCGGGCAGTTGATGTATCGTTACTTCCCGGTCCGTCAACAAGAGCTTGCATCTGACATTGAGTATATTGATCTCAAGGAAGGAGACCTTGATCTCGGCGACGAAATCATGCTCACCGCTAAGTACCTCAACCATCCTCTGCTCTGCCTCGGGTATCGTTTTGAATACCACGACAAGGTCCTCTGCACCTGCTACGATACCGAGCCATTTCGAAATGTATTCTGCACCGATCCGGACGACCCTTCCTATGATGAGGCGATGGCCATTGAAGGTGAGCAGGTTGCCCGGGAGGAAAACGAGCGGTTAGAGCAGTTTTTTGCAGGAGCCGACCTCCTCATTCACGACACCCAATACACCCAGGAAGAATACGAATCATCCAAGGTTGGGTGGGGCCACTCGTCGTTCGAGCACGCCATCACCGCAGCACGGCGTGCCGGGGTCAAGCGGCTTGCCCTGTTTCACCACGAGCCTATCAGGACTGATAGCGAAATCGAGGAGCTTTCAAGCAAATATTGCAGTCCGGATTATAGCGGTAATACAGAGGTCTTTTTCGCCCGTGAAGGAATGGAACTGGAGGTCTAACTCTCGCCAGCAGGTACACCCGCTAACTCAGATCTTTCTTCTGCTTTCCCGCCCCTCTTCGACCTCCGAACTCCGACAAAAGGGTGAGTCAAACGCCACCAAAACTGATACTCCCCATCCCCAGGATAAGCAAGACGGGATAAAGCGACCACGAAAGATATGGGGCGAAAAGACCAACGATGAGACACATGATCGAGGTTGTGCCAGCCATCAACACAAAGACCTTTTTCTATTCCCGCCAAAGGCCCGGTCGCTGAGGAGGCCACGGCAGAGAGAAGTGTGGCACCGGACCTGCGAGATTTGATATAGACATGGCTCACCCGAAAAGGTAACCTCTGGCCTTAAACCGAGCAGACAGGGCAGAGGTTTATTTAAGGGAGCAGAAAAGGGATGTTTTGGGATCACCGGGTTTACAGGGCTGATTCGCTTCTGATGGTGACAGCTATCATTTGGGGCAGCGCCTTTGTAGCACAGCGGGTGGGGATGACCTACGTTGGCCCCCTTACCTTTAATGGTGTACGCTTTGCCTTGGGGGCCATGGTTCTGCTGCCTATAGCCGGGCGGGGTGAGCCGAAGCCTCAGGTGCAGCCGGGGATCGTGGAGTCATTGACGGCTTGGCCAGCTCTGTGGGGGGGTGCCATTGCAGGCCTTGTTCTATTCATTGCAGCAACCCTTCAGCAGGTAGGCCTCGTCTACACAACGGCAGGGAAGGCCGGCTTTATCACGGGCCTCTATGTGATCATTGTCCCTCTTTTGGGGCTGCTTTGGGGGCACCGGCCGGGTTGGGGAGGATGGCTGGGCGCTTGTCTGGCAACTGTAGGGCTCTACCTCCTCAGCATTACCGAGGTTATGACCTTTGCCCCTGGTGACCTATGGGAGCTCGCAGGGGCCTTGTTTTGGGCCGTACATGTGTTACTTCTCAGCTGGCTTTCTCCGCGGATGAATGGGGTAAAACTGGCCTGTGCCCAGCATGCAGTGTGTGCCTTGTTGAGCCTTATTGGTGCCGGGTTTACTGAGAAGATTACCCTGGATGGTTTGCAGGGGGCCTTGATCCCCATTCTCTATGGCGGCGTTCTATCGGTTGGGGTGGCTTACACGTTGCAAGTTATCGCCCAACGAAATGCTCCTCCAATCCACGCGGCCATTATTCTCAGCCTTGAGGCTGTTTTTGCAGCCATAGCAGGCTGGCTCGTCCTGGACGAAATGCTGTCTCTCCGCGGTCTGATCGGCTGCATCCTCATGTTTTCAGGAATGCTTACCGCCCTCTTACGATCCTGATGTGGTGGAATTTGTTCCTTCAGCTGCCATGCTGGGTTCGGCAAATCGAAGAGGTGCTCGAGCACACCCTTCACTACAGCTTAGATGCGAGACGTTACTCTGGTTTCAAGGCCGGGCATGACAAGGCATGAACATTTTCGCATCGGACAGGCAGGGCTTCTGAAAGGGCAGGGGGAAGTAACTGAACAGGAACAATACGATTCACATCAACTGCGGTTTTTTCTTCTTTCCACTCCGGATCGGCGCTCGTGCTTAACCGAAAGAGACACGAAGATCCCCTCTCTCACGCTTCTGCGACGATCCCGTTTGCTCTTCCGTCGATCCCTAAACACTTTCTTGCCCGGATTGGGAGGTGTGTGTTCTTTTGATTTCTCCAATTTGACCGGCGGTGTGCCTCCAATCACGATATCCACGGCAGCATCCTCATGTGTTTATTATCTAATCGGTACTGCTGTTCCAATACTTAAGCCTTTATTGAGACGAAGGGAACGGGGAGATCTGCAGGGAGGGGACAAAACAGGCCCGTAGATCACAGCCGATCTACGGGCCATTTGGTTGGTTGAAAGGTTGACGATTAACTGTGTTGCAGACTAAAGGTTAGGCTGATACGTTAACCATCCAACTGGGCCATCTCTATCAAAGGCT